>Ga0210398_10002810_pt1 | contig 16795 bp, 8 predicted proteins | sample IncBWC4OmetaG_FD_161047 | JGI IMG/M metagenome (GOLD analysis project Ga0210398, IMG submission 161047) | Forest soil microbial communities from Barre Woods Harvard Forest LTER site, Petersham, Massachusetts, United States - Inc-BW-C-4-O | ecosystem: Environmental > Terrestrial > Soil >... | reverse complement strand
TCGCAGAACTCACCCGTCTCGGTGCTATCCTGCCGCCATTGCGCCCGCTCGACAGCCTGATCGCTGCCAGCCGTGCCATTCAGGAAAAATTTGGGGCGATGCCACAATAGTCCAATGGCTCGCTTCTAAAAGTTTGGAGTAGTATTTTGTGTCTCTGCCTGGGAGGGAACGATCATGCTCCGCTACGGTACCTTGCATACGCATACTGAAGGCGGCGTCCTCACCATCACAATGAACCGGCCGGATAAGCGCAACGCGCTCAATCCGGAAATGATGGAAGACCTCACGCACGCTTTCCTTGCCGCCTCCGGCGATGCCGGCTGCGGTGTCATCCTGCTAACCGGCGCCGGATCGGCTTTTTGCGCCGGCCTCGACCTCGATCATCTGGAAACGCTGGGCGCCAAGACCCCCGAGGAGCACCGCCTCGACTCCGAGCGCATCGCCCGCCTGTTGCGCACTTTGTACGACACGCCGAAGCCCACCATCGCTGCCGTCAACGGAGCCGCGATTGCCGGCGGAATGGGCCTGGCGACCATCTGCGACTTCACCCTGGCCATCCCCGAAGCCAAATTCGGCTATACCGAGGTGCAGATCGGCTTCGTTCCGGCCATCGTCTCGGCATTTCTGCGCAGCCAGATCGGCGACAAGCGTTCCCGCGACCTGCTGCTCACCGGCCGCCTCATCAAAGCCCCAGAAGCCTTCGATCTTGGACTCGTCACCCGCGTCGTCCCAGAGCAGGACCTCATGATCGAAGCTCGCAAACTTGCTTTTTCTCTTCTCCGCAACAGTCCCGCCGCCATGCGGGCCACCAAGCGGCTCCTCAGCGAGCACGCCAACCATCACCTCGAGCAGGAAATCGAATCCGCCATCGCGGCGAACGCCGAAGCGCGCAACACCGAAGACTTTAAGGAAGGCATCCGTGCCTTTCTCGAGAAGCGCAGGCCCGACTGGCCCTCTCAGCACCTCGAAAAAACCGCCTCCGCGCACTGAGCCGTGTGCAAAACTGCATCGCGAAAATTGTGTAGGGATCGGATCGAGGGGTTGGCTGTCACAAAACCCGTTCTAAGGGAAGAATCCGGATTTTCGGACAGAGTGCATTACGAGATACGAATCTCCGCGCCAGACACGTCTGCCGCTGAACACAGGGTCCCTTCCCACGAAAACCAGCCATCCGGAACCCCGCAGTACGAGAGACGAAGGCGGCAGCGAGAAAGACGCATTGAGTCTCGCTACATGAGTCCCACATGCCACGTTCTACATCTAGTTAACGAACGAGTTCCTCCTGAGGAGAACCCGATGTTTGCAATCACCGGAATCACCGGCCAGGTTGGGGGCGAATTGGCGCGTCACCTTCTGGCTGCTCAACAGCCGGTCCGAGCCGTGGTACGCGACAGTCAAAAAGGAGCCTCCTGGGCAGAGCGTGGCTCGGAGGTCGCCGTCGCGGACATGAATGACACGGCAGCACTCGCGGCGGCGTTCAAGCAAGCGGAAGGTGTTTTCCTTCTTGTTCCGCCGAACTTCGACCCCTCGCCCGACTTTTCCGAAGCGCGAGCCGTAGCTGCCACATTGAAATCCGCGCTCGAAACCGCGCGCCCCGATAGAATTGTGTACCTCTCGACCATCGGGGCCCAGGCGACGCAAAGAAACCTGCTCACGCAGCACACAATCATCGAGCAGGCATTCGGCGACCTATCGATCCCCATCACCTTCCTGCGGCCCGGATGGTTCATGGAGAACTTCAGCTGGGATGTCGCTCCCGCGCGTGAAAGCGGCGTAATTCCGAGCTTCCTGCAGCCTCTCAACAAGCCGGTACCGATGGTGGCCACGGCCGATATCGGACGCGTGGCTGCCGAGCTGATCCAGGAAACATGGATGGGCCGAAGAGTCGTCGAGTTGGAAGGGCCGCATCGCGTGACCCCGAACGAAATCGCCGCTACCTTCGCCGACCTGCTCGGCCGTCCGGTTAGTATGGAAGCCGTGCCGCGCAAAACCTGGGAATCACTGTTCAAATCGCAGGGCATGAAGAACCCCACGCCGCGCATTCAGATGCTCGACGGATTCAACCAGGGCTGGATTGAGTTCGAGAGCGGTGAAGGGGGTTCTCGCAAGGGAGAAATAACATTCGAAGTCGTTCTCAAAGCGCTCCTTGAACGCGGACGCAAGTGACCCCGCGCCGCTCAGAAAATCAGCAGGCTCTCTGGGTCACGATTCGCTCGCCACATATAGACAATGCCCGCAATGATCTGCAGGCCCCGCGAGCTACTCTGCCCGCAGCGCGTTCACGGGATCAACCGTGGCGGCGCGGCGCGATGGCAGGTAGCAGGCGAGGTAAGCGACGGCCACGGTACCAACGGTGATCGTCGCATAGGTGATCGGATCGACGGGGCTGACGTTGAATAGCAGCGATGACATCAGCCTCATGGTCGCGAACGCGGTCACCAGGCCGCACGCGATGCCGATGCCTGTTAGCAACAATCCCTGACGCACAAACATTGCGGTCAGCGTCCCCCGTTGCGCGCCCAGCGCCATGCGAATCCCGATCTCGCGCGTGCGCTGCGACACCGAATAGGAGATGACTCCGTAAATACCCACGATCCCCAACAGCAGGGCCATGCCTCCCGCGACACAGAGCATCACGAGAGCGAAGGAAGTCCGTGCCATCGATTTTGTATAAAACTCACCGAGAGTTGTAACATTCGCCAGCGGTACATCTGGATTGATCGACCAGACCTGTTGCTGAACTTCTTTCATAAAGCTTTGCGAGCCGGCGCGCGGACTCCGAATGATGAACGCGATACCCCGCCGCAGTTCCTGCTTTTCACCCTCGAAGTGGTCCATCATCACAGGCCAATACACAGTCGAGGGCGCCGGATTGTCTACTCCGTCGTCGTGCACGTCCTGGGCAACTCCCACAATCTCCCGCCAGTCGTCGGTGCTGGCCACCCGAATCCTCTTGCCCAGCGCGCCATTCGGACTGTGCCAGTACTCGCGCGCAAAATTCTCCGAGATGATGGCCACCGGTCTCTTCTGATATGTGTCCGTCCAGGTGAGATCGCGACCGGCAACCAGCCGCGTGCCCAGCGTCGCGAACGACCCCGGCGCGACAAATTTGAAGCGGCGTATGGGTGGAAGCTCACCCTCGTTGTAGGTGTGATCTTCCGTATACAGCACGTCGTTCGAATCGTATCCATCCATCGGAACCGCACTTGTGAAGCTCACGGAAGAAACACCGGGAATCGCCGCGAGCTTGTTCAGAATCTCTTCGTCCATGCGCACCACCCGTTCAGGCTGGGAATCCGGTATCTGCGTTTCTGGAATGTAAAAACGGAATGCCTGCACAGACTCCGGCGACTCGAAGCCGGGAGATACGTGGGTCAATGCGCGGAAGGTGCGGATCATGAGCCCCGAGCAAATCAGCAGCACCAGAGCGAGAGCAACCTGCACGACCACCAGCGCCTTGCGTGCGCGATGCCGTTCGCGGCTCTGGCTCAGCGCGCGGCCTCCTTCGCGCAGACCGCTGGTCGTGCTTGCACCGGCAAACTTGATGACCGGGATAGATCCGATCAGCAGGCTGGTGAAAAGTGCCAACGCCAGCGTGAAGAGCAGCACGGGGAGGTCGATGCCAATCTCATGAATACGCGGCAAACCGGTGGGCGCCATCGCAACAAGAAGCCGCAGAGCGCCATAGGCCAATGCCAGACCGATCAGGCTGCCTGCGACGCCGAGGACCACGCTCTCGAAGATTAGCTCCGTCGCAATCCGTCCCCAGCCGGCCCCGAGCGCGGAGCGGATCGCCAGTTCCTGCCGGCGTCCTTCGACGCGCACTAGAAGCAGGTTGGCGACATTCGCGCACGCGACCAGAAGCGCCATCGCAATCGAGCCCATCAGCACCCACAGCACGTTGCCGATGTTGCCGACAACATCCTGCTTCAACGGCCGGAGATTCGGCGTGATCCGCGCTTTCTCAAACAGGCTGACGCTGAACCCCTCGGGCGTCGGAAAGCTTCGCAGCACTACTGGAAGCAGCCTTCCCATATCCGCGCTGGCCTGCGCCATGGTGACACCCGGCTTCAACCGCGCAAGGGCACGCTGGCTGAAGTTGCCCAGTTTGATCTTGCTCCTGTCCCATTGAAACGGCAGGATCAGCGCGGCGTCCTCTTGATCGAGGAAGTGAAATCCCCTAGGCAGCACACCAATGATCTCTCGCGGCTTTCCGTCTACAGTGATTGATCGCCCGATCACTGACCGGTCGCTGCCGAATTTTTTCTGCCAGTATCCATAGGAGAGCAGCACCGTTTCGGGTGAGCCCGGAGAATCATCTTTACGCGTAAATAAGCGTCCCAGCGCCGGAGCCACACCCAGGATCGGGAGCGTGCCATCGGTTACGTCGAGCCCTCGTACGTGTTCCGGTTCTCCCGCTCCGGTCACATTCAGGGAGTCGCCATCGTACACGCCGATGTCCTGCAGAGTCGTGTTCTGCTCCCGATCGATAAAGTAGATCGACGGCGCCATGTTCAGGTCTTTGATATTGATCCCGGGCGCCGTATGCCATACGCCGATCAACTGCTCAGGATGGGGATAGGGCAGCGGCTTCAGCAGCACGCCTTCCACCACGCTGAAAATCACCGTATTCGCGCCCACTCCAATGGCAAGCGTGACCAGTGTGATGGCGGTAAACAGCGGCGCACGACTGAGCCTGCGCAATACCTGTCTGAGTCGATCGGTAAACAATGCCATGCGTTAAGCCCCCCGTGACATCCGGTACGTCGTCACGTGACGAATAGTTCCGGGGGCCAGCCGCTTGCAACGCCACCAATTGTCGTCAGAAGTTGAATTTCATCGCGCCTTGAAGGATGCGCGCAGGCAATGCGCTGATGGCCTGGCCGAAGGTCGAGCTGCCGATGTCGCCATCGACCGAGCTTGGGCCGTTGAACTGTGCATGGTTGAAGACATTGAAAGCCTCCACGCGAAATAGCAGCGACTTCGACTCCGTGAGCGGCAGTCTTTTGGACACAGCCATATCGTAGTTATCCGCGCCTGGACCATAGAAGAACCGTCGCTTTGTCGTGCCGGGAGTCCCGAGCGCATTCATGCTGAAAGCCGTGGTGTCGAAGTAGTTGTTACCGTTCGTGCGCGGGTTGTGGTTCAGATGAAGCGGTCCGCCCGTGTAGTCCGGCTCGTCGATGCTGCTGTTGTTAATCCCGTTCGGATTGGTCCCGATCAGCGAGTTGTCTCCGTTGTTGATCATGGTGATGGGAAAACCGCTCGCGAAGCGGGTGATACCGGAGAGCGACCACCCCTGACTCAGTCGATTGGAAGAAAACAGCCGGTCGAAAGGTAATTGGTAATCGTAGCTCAAGACGAAGTTTTGTTTCACGTCGAACGAGGACAGGGCGTAGCTGAGCGCGGGGTTGAAGGGATTGACCTCTTCGCCGATGTTGGACGACTGATCCAGCGACTTGCCGTAGGTGTAGGCCGCGACGAACTCGAGACGGCCGCTGGTATGACGGGCGCTGAGCTCGAGCGCGTTGTAGTTCGCATTGCCGATTGTGGACTGAAGCGCATTGCTGCCGAAGTTCGACCCCAGCGGTCCGCGCGTCCCATTCACCTGTCCGCCGCCAATCGGGTAGTAGACAGTATCCTCGCCGCCCGCGCCGCAGGTCAGTGTCCCCGCCTGCACCTGGCTCGGTTGGCTGAGGCTCAAACACAACGCGGGGTTTCCCGGATTCGGTTCGATGAGCACGCGTTGGCGATGGCTTGACGTGCCCACGTAGCTCGCGCTGAACACCGTATTGGGTCCGGCCTGCCGTTCAATCGAGACCATCCATTCCTCGGTGTAGGGAGTGCTGTTGTGGATGTCATAGCCGGGGATGCCGCTGATCGGTTCGTAGGTGGGCCAGTTGATGTTAGGATCAGGGTTTTTCCGCGAAGAATTCAACGGCGCAAAGGTGTACGGAAAAGGTTGCCCGTTGTTGGCTCCATCCGCTGCCGAAATAAATGGCGTCGCAAAAAGCGGAGGAGCCGGGCTGGTATAGGTCGTTCCATAAGGAGCATTCGCCGCCAGCACGCCGATCGAGAGCGCATCGATCGCAGTATAAAAATTGCCAACGCTCGCCCGCACGCTGGTCATCCCTGGAGCTCCCAGGAGCTTCTCCAGAAAGCTCCCGGTCTCGGCCTGCGGAGACCACGCCAGGCCCAGTCGCGGCGCAAAGGTGTGATTGTCGATTGGAGCCAGCGTGTTTGGAATCCCCGGATCACCAGGGTAGAGAATGCCTGGAGGCGCGCCGGGGAAGACAAGCGACTGTGCCCCTGGCACAAAGGTTGAGATCTGGTTGTATTTCTCAGACCAGGGCGCGATGCGGTCCCAACGAAGGCCATAGTTCAGTGTCAGGCTGGGTAGCACGTGCCAGCTATCCTGCGCGAAGAAGCCGGCGTATTTATTGCGCGCATAGAAGGGGTTCAGCTGGCTCTGGTTGTACTGGCTGGGCACACCAACCAGAAAATCGGCAAAATCCACGCCGGTCTCCGTTCCGGAGAAAACAAAGTTACCATTGAACTGGGCGATGGGGTGGGCATTGACCTCGTCCGCATGAAATTCGCCGCCAAATTTCATGGTGTGATTGCCCAGCACCTTGGAGAAGATGTCAGTGACCTGCCAGGTGTTGTTGGCTTGAATCAGCTGATTCGCCGCGGCGCCAGTCGAGTAACCATTGAAGTTGAGGTTCTCGACACTTTGCCCCTTTGGATCGAGAGGGACAATACTCGGGGTTCCGTCCGCATTCGCAAAGCCCTGCGAGACCAGGCTCACGCCGAGTCCACCCACAGGCTGCCCCAGATTGGTGAGGTCGCGCATGTAACTGAAGTGGAGCTCATTTACCGCCGTGGTGTTAAGGCTTTTCGTGTCGCCAAGAGCGATGAGCTGCGCGCGGCCCGTGGTGAGAGCGTTGAAGCCGGGAACACTGGCGCCACTCTGCGCTACCGGATACGGGTTGTTCAGGTCGAAGTCGTCGATGAAATAGTAGGCCGAGAGCAAACCCCAGTGAGTATTCGCATCAATGCGAACGGCTCCCTTGTCGTCGCGGACGATCTGATTGTAGGCGGAGGTCGCGAACGTGCCGCTGGGGGTGTTCGGAGCCGGAATGTACTGGAGCATTCGCTGTGCCGGTACCGACCAGGCGCTCTGCGGAATGAATGCGTTGGGAAAGACGCACTGTGCCGAACTCGCGCACCCCGGCGCGTAATACGATTCGCCTGAAGTTACCTTGTAGCCCAGCTCCTGCGTGAGCAGGTTGGCAAAATAAGGGCCGCCTACCGCTCCAGTCAGGTTGCTCGAGAGGTCGGAAAGATTCCCCATGCGATCCGCGTCTGAAGGCACGCTGATGTTGCCCGTGTCGATCCCCTGCGTCTGCCGGGTGCCCTGATAGTCCACGAAGAAAAAGACCTTGTCATGGCGAATCGGGCCGCCCAGCGTACCGCCAAACTGGTTCTGCCGGAAGGCGCCGCGCGTGGGAGAGAAATAGTTGCGCGCATCGAGGTCTGTATTCCGCAGAAAGTCGAAGGCGCTGCCGTGAAAAGTGTTGCTTCCCGACTTCGTGATCACACTGATCTGGCCGCCGCTGAATTCCCCATACTCAGCGTCGAAGTTGCTGGTGATGATGCGGAATTCATCAATCGAATCGAGATTGGGGATGATGGCCGTGCCGGCGTTGACGTCTTCTTCCACATCGCTGCCGTTCACGCTGAAAAAGTTGGCGAACTCGCGCTGTCCGTTGACCGAGATCGTGCCGGGATTGAGCGTTCCCGAAGGATTGAGCACCGTCGCGCCCACATCCTGCACGGTGCTCGAAGTAATCGTTGTTGCCGGGGCGACACCCGGTTGCAGAGAAAGCAGGTCCGTATAGCTGCGGCCATCCAGCGGAACGGCGGTCATCTGCCTGCCGCTGATCACCTGTCCCATCTGTGTGCTCGTTGTCTCGACATGCAGTGTGTTGTCGGTCACGCTCACGGTCTGCGAGCCGCCGCCTACCTGCAAGGAAGCATCAAGCGTGAGTGCCGCATTCGTATCCAGTACGATGTCTTTCCGCTCATAGGCGGCAAAGCCGGACGCCTGCACATTCAGCTCATAATGACCGACCGGCAGCACGGGGAAGGTGTAATGACCCTTGTTGTCCGAGTGAGTTTTGAACGAAACGCCTGTGCCCGTTTCCCGGACAGTTACGTCCGCATTGAGAACTACACGTCCCGAAGGATCCTTGACCGTGCCCGAGATGCTTCCGCCCACGCTGGCCCAGGCCAGGACTGCGGACAAAACTCCGGCGATGCAAAGTGCCCTGGTCATCTTCCGGACAAAATGACTAACTGCTGGCAACATTTCTTTCTCCTGATCTCTTCGCCAATGCATGGGCATACATGCCTACTGGATAGTTATGGGAACATTCACGCTGGTCTGATACTGCCCCGTTCCATTTCCCGTTCCATTTCCCGTCCCGCTGCCCCCGTTGCCAGTGACCACGACCATGTATGTCCGTTTGGTCGTGCCGGGACCGACCCTTGGTGTTCCGCCGCTGCACCCGAGAGCCGTGAAGACGACGGCCATGAATGTCAGCACGATCATCGCTATTCCACGCCATCTGCGCCGCGAGAAGCCAAGCAGAAAAACACAGGCGAGACTTGTGCCTCCGCCGGCGACAAACCAGCCGGGGCCGCTCGTTTGTTTACTGCTCAGCGGATGGGTCGGTGTGGTGTTGACCGTGAGCGAAACCTGTCCCGTTCCAGTGAGCGAGTTTGGGTTCACGAAGCATGCCGATTCGGTCAGGCTCGCGGGCATGGTGCAAGTGAAAGCGATGGGAGTGGTGTAATTGTCCGCCACATTTACCGTCACCGCGGCGGTTGCGGCTGACCCGACGGCGGCCATTGTTCCCGGAGAAGATAACGCAAAAGCCGAGATCGTAATCGGAATCGGCGTGGAGGCCGACTCCGAGTATGTCGAATCGCCCTGATAAAACGCCGTCAGATTACTCGTGCCTGTGTTCCCGTTGACGATTGTCGTCAGCGTCGCCTGACGGCTCGTGAGCGATGCGGGATTGCCTACATTCGCGCCATTCAGCTGAAATTGAACCAGCCCCGTCGGTGTCGGATTTCCGGTGGCCGCGTCCACCACGTTCGCGGTCAGAGTGATGTTTCCGTTCGGCGTGACGCTCGACGCCGAGGCTGTGGCCGTTGTCGTCGAAGCCGAACCGGCGGAGGGCAGCACCTGGATCGCGCCCATCATGCCGGCGTCCTCATGTTCGAGGATGTGGCAGTGATAGACAAAGATCCCGACGATATTAGGATCGCGAAAATCCATGCGGACCTTCACGCTTGGATAGGGTCCGCTCCCATTCCAGTAGGGAATATCGACCGTGTCACGGATGGCAGGATCGTTGATCGCCTGGCCATTGACTTCCAGCACCTGGAAATGGATCTGATGAATGTGAAAGATGTGGTCTTCTTGTGCGCGGTTTTCGACCACCCAGTCTTCAACTGTCCCTGAGTGCACAACAATGTTTGGCTTCTGATCCATCGTGAAGGCCGCCGGTGTTTGCCCCTCCTCGGTGATGAAGAAAGTTGTGGGGCTGAGAGGGTTCGTCGGATCGAGCAGCACTTCGGAGAAATACAGGTTCCGTTGTGCAACCGGCACAGCCGTCGCCAGCGCTGCAAAGCGCGTTACCTTGGCCGGAGTGGCCTTGGAGGGCAGCCGTTTGACTGCGGCGGCATTTGCGATACTCGACCCCTCTGCGCCGTTCTGACTCACAATGTTCGCGATGGGCCGCGCCGGATCGAAATCCTCGTCCGGACCGGTATTCCAGTACTGCGTGACCAACTGCGCCTTGTCTCCCACATTCGGAGTTGTCACAACGAATTCTGCGCGAATGCCGGGACCCAGAAGAATACTCGTCGCGCTTTCAGACTGCTGGCCGCTGCTCCCTGCGGCAATGGGATACCCGTCGATGCCAACCACCTGCACCGCCTGTGGCGTTCCATTCACGATGTATTGCAGATTCAAAATAGTGTCGGCAGCCGTATTCGCCACCCGCCACAGCTCTTGCTCCCCTGGATTCGTCTGGATCACCGCCGGCGTGTAGCTCGGATACGTCACCGGAACATAGTTGATCGACAGGTCCCAGGCAGGGATATTCGCATCGTTGGTCTCCGACGCGGGCAGAAGTTGATCGCGCAGAACAAAGGTCCGTTCCGCAAGTCCCGCCAGTGCTGTATCGATGTTCTGCAGTCCTTCGACAATCAGCGCGCCGGTAGCGCCCCCCTGCACCTGGCCTTCGGAGATCCCATGCGGATGTGGATGGTACCAGTAAAGACCCGGGGGTTCGTTCGCTGGAATCTGCACTGTGTACTCGAAGCTTTCCCCGGGCTGGACCAGAGTGTGGACTACCTCATCCTGCCCGCACACCGGCGCAACATTGGTTCCGTGGAAATGGATGTTGGTGACGTTTGTCCCCATTGCGCCATTGCAGGAGGGGCTGGTGCTGGCAGTGTCATCACCGGCGTTGTCACTGGAGGTGAGCGTCATCTTCATGCCGGCCATGTTGTTGCTCGTGCTGGAGCCCGAAACAGCTGGGAGGTCGTTCTCGAAATGAATAATGAGCTTGTCGCCGGGATTGACGCGCAGCGTCGGTGCTTCCAGGCCCGTATCCGTCACATAACAATATCGGGCAAGCCCCTGAGAGTCGGTTACGGTAAGGAATTTGAAAGTGACTTCCAGAACGCTGTTCTGACTCTTCAGCTCAGGCGGGGCGGATACAATCGACCCAACCGAATAGCGCGCGCAAACCTGATCGGCCGCATCCGAACCTGAATCGGCAGGGGCGGCTAATTTTGCCAGATCCTGCGCCGACACCGCGCCACGGCCCGCATGCGCATTCTGCGCCATAGCTGAAAACCCACAACAGAAAGAGATCAAGAGGAAAATTGCAACCCCCCAACCGCATCCGCTTGCAGCACAACCCTTCACTATCCTGCCTCACAAAATTCACGCTTGTATTGGCCGGCGGACAAGAATCCCCGGCTCTGATGGAAGTTGAAACCTTGCGGGCGGAACCCTATAGTGAGGGAAGCCCGAAGTCATTCCGACTGTGGCTCCCAGATCCTCGCGGACTCCGCCAAGAGTAAGCCGCGGGGATCTGGTAAATCTTCCGGAGAAACGTCGCATCGTTGCCCGGCAGACTCAATATACGACAACTTCAGTCCGACTTCGTAAATATACGACAAATTCAGTCTGATTTCCAGGCGTACGTCCAAGTGATCGAATCCTTTGTTATAAAGGCAAATCCTCGCCGGGAACTGCAGACGCCATGCTCCCGTACTGCAAGTAAGACTAGTTACGGAGGGGACGAATGCTGGCCGATCTGCGCGATGCACTGCGCCAACTTCGAAAAGCACCAGGGTTCACAATCACGGCGGTGATCACGCTGGCACTAGGGATCGGCGCGACCACGGCGATCTTCACGCTTGTGCACCAGGTAATGCTGAAGTCGCTCCCGGTGACAAAGCCGGACGAGCTCTGGCGGATCGGCGACAAAGTTCGCTGCTGCAACTGGGGCGGCTATACCCAGGGCGAAGATGGCGACTTCTCACTGTTCTCCTGGGAGATGTACAAAAACTTTCGCGCGCGGACACCGGAGTTTACCGACCTGGCGGCACTGCAGGCGGGCAATGCGGCGCTCGGTGTCCGCAGAGAGGGATCACAGGCGCAGGTCGACACACGCAACGGTGAGTATGTATCCGGAAATCTCTTCAGGACCCTCGGCGTGCAGCCGTGGATCGGCCGTCTCATGACCGACGACGACGATCGGGAGGGCGCGCCCCCGGTGGCGGTCATGAGCTACCACATCTGGCGTGAGAAGTACGGCTCGGATCCCTCCGTGGTCGGGGCCAGTTATCAGATCAACGGACATCCGTTCACCGTCATCGGTGTGGCTGCGCCCGGCTTCTACGGGGCCAAGCTGGCCGGGTGGGGCATGCCGGATTTCTGGCTGCCGCTGACAGCGGAGCTGCTGATTGACGGGGACACCTCCCGGCTGAAAAGGCCCAACGGCAACTTCCTCGACCTGATTGGGAGAGTGCGTCCAGGAGTGAATCCCAAGTCGCTCGAAGCGAAGCTGAAGGTGGAACTCCATGACTGGCTTGCCAGCCACGTGCCCGATATGGAGCCTGGCGAAAAGCAGCTCTGGCAGCAGCAGACGCTGCATCTGATCCCCGGAGGCGCGGGCGTCGCGTCCATGAGGGATCAGTATCAGGATGACTTGAAGCTGCTGCTTGCGGCGGCGGGCTGTGTGCTCCTCGTGGCTTGCGGCAATCTCGCGAACCTGCTGCTGGCGCGCGGATTGAAGGATCGCGCGCAAACGTCAGTACGTGTAGCGCTGGGTGCTTCGTGGTCGCGGCTCGTGCGCAAAGCGCTCGTCGAGTGCGTGCTGCTGGCAACAATCGGCGGAGCCCTGGGTATCGGCGTGGCCTACGCCGGCACCAGGCTGATTCTTCACCTCGCCTTTCAGATTGGCGGACCGAACAACTATGTGCCGATTGACGCCACACCATCTTGGCCGGTCCTGCTCTTTACGCTGGCCATGTCGGTGCTCACCGGAATAATTTTCGGTATCGCGCCCGCGTGGGTGACTTCGCATGCCGACCCGGTGGAGGCGCTGCGCGGGGTGAACCGCTCCGTAGGTGGCCAGCGCTCGTGGGCGCAGAAATCGCTGGTGATCGCGCAGGCGGCCATGTCGGTGGTCCTGCTCTCCGCAGCAGCCTTGCTGGTCCAGAGCCTGCGCAACCTCGAGCACCAGAATTTCGGATTCGAGACGCAGGGCCGCTATATCGCCTGGATCAATCCCATGCTGAGCAACTACAAGCCGGAGCATATGGAGCCGATGTTCCGCCAGATCGACGACCGCCTGCGCCAGATTCCTGGTGTCCGTGAAGTGGCGCCGGCGCTCTATGCACCGATGACGGGAGATAGCTGGAACGACAGCGTTCGCATCGAGGGAAGGCCTGAGCCGGGAGCCAAGGAAGACACCAGCTCCGGATGGGCGCGCGTCATGCCGGGCTTCTTCGAAGCTCTCGGCGCAAAAATGCTCCTCGGCCGGCCCATTACGGAGGAGGACACCGACGCGACGCGAAAAGTAGCCGTGATCAACGAGGCATTTGCGAAGCGCTACTTTAAAGGCCAGAACCCGACCGGGCAGCATTTCGGGCCTGACCGGATCAAGTACTCCGCAAAGTACGAAATCGTTGGAGTCGTAAAGGACATGCGCTACATGACCTACGACTACAAGCAGCCGGTTAAGCCGATGTTCTGGCTGCCGGAGGCCCAGACCGTCCAATACGACGATCCTGCTTTCCAAAGTGGCGAGATCTGGTCGCACTTCCTCTACAACATTGTGATCTGGGCGCCCGGCAACCCGCCGGGTATGGAAGAGCGCGTACGCAAAGCATTGGCTAGTGTCGATCCGAACCTCGTGCTCTACGAGGTCGACCCATACGCCAGCGTCGTAAGCGCGGATTTCCAGCAGGAAAATATGATCGCGACCCTCACCATGCTCTTCGGCGCGCTCGGCCTGCTGCTGGCCGCGATCGGTTTGTACGGTGTGTTGGCGTATACGGTGGAGCAGCGAACCGGAGAGATCGGCGTCCGCATGGCTCTCGGAGCGGATCGCGGACAGGTGGTCAAGATGGTTCTGCGCGGCTCCTTCTCGCAGATAGGGATTGGGCTGGCGATTGGCATTCCGGCAGCAATTGGAGCCGGAAAGCTCATGAGCGACCAACTCTTCGGAGTCAAGCCATGGGACCCGGTCATGCTGACGCTGGCTACGCTCCTGCTCGGCGTGGCGGCGCTTGTAGCCTCGTTGATACCCGCACGCCGCGCCGCCGGAGTCGAACCAATGGAGGCACTGCGAAACCAGTGACTCTACCTAAGCAGTGAGTCCAACCGCGTGTATCAACCAGCGACAGCTTCGAGCCAATTGGCGCGCGCTTCGCACTCGCTACGTGCAGGGGAAGGTAGATTCCGGCCACGGCTATATTGTCGCGGCGAACAGCCCATCACCCTCTTGAAGGCGGTACTGAAGGCGCTTTCGGATTCGTATCCGAGCGACAACGCGATGGCGGAGACGGGATCGCTGGAACTCGTCAGCCGGTCGCCGGCCAGCAGCATCCGCCAGCGCGTCAGGTACTCCATGGGAGACTCGCCAACCGTCTCTTTGAATTTCAGGGCAAAGGTCGATCGCGACATGCCGGCATGCTCCGCCAGTTCCTGTAAGGTCCAGCGATGCGCCGGATCGCCGTGCATGGAGGTGATCGCCGCGCTCATCTGTTTATCTGCCAGAGCGAAGAGCCAGCCGACACCGCCTCTCAGCCCTTCGGCCAGATGCAGCCGCAGGGCCTGAATCAGGATCATCTGGGCGAGTTGCTGCGCGACCAGAAAACCTCCCGGCTGCGGCTCGAGTAGTTCCTGTCTCATTCGCTCCAGAGACCAGCGCAGCGCTGCCTTGTCCGATTCTTTCCGGATGTGCACGATGGGCGGCAACACCCCCAGCAGGATGCCGGCATGACTGTCGCCAAGGGTGAAATAGCCGCCCACCATACAGCAATTCCCACCGCCATTCAGGGTTACGATGCCGCCATTCCTGCGCGCTGTCTTAAGAATCGCGAGGGCGTCGACCGGTGTGAGGGTCAAGTCGCTTGCCAGGCGGAAAGGCCACCCGCGCGGCAGCAGGAAGCAGTCTCCCGCCGTTAAATGTACTGCGTCGGGAACTCCGTCTACGGACAGCCAGCACTGGCCGGAGACCACCGCGTAGCACTTGATGCCTTCGTACTGCGGGAACTGGATGGACAGCTCTCCACCGACATCAAAGCCGCCGGACAAGTAGTTGCGCAGCTTCAGCAAGGAAAGAACATCAGAGAGCGGATCCATCTGTCATCCCGGACGATTGCGAAGATAATACGGACTCCTGATATAGATCGTATCTCCTTCACGCCCATCTACTCATCACGGGACCGCGGAATGTGGTCACCAATCGAGCACAAAGGAGAGTTTTTCCATGCGAGTTTTCCTCACCGGTGCTACAGGCTTTATCGGTTCTGCGCTTGTTCCGGAATTAATCAACGCGGGTCATCAGGTCATCGGTCTCACTCGTTCCGACGCGGGCGCCAAATCGCTTACCGCCGCTGGCGCTCAGCCGCACCGAGGCGATCTTGAAGACCTCGAAAGCCTGCGCAGCGGAGCAGCTCAGTCCGAAGCCGTCATTCACACCGCCTTCATCCACGACTTCTCGAAGTTCCTTGAAAACTGCGAGATCGACAGGCGCGCCATCGAGGCTCTCGGCGACGCGCTCGAAGGCTCGAAGCGCCCCTTGCTCGTCACATCCGGGCTCGGGCTTCTGGTGCGCGGCCGCACAGCGACGGAGGATGACATGCCGCCGCCGCCCAACCCGGCAACCTACCCCCGCGCCTCCGAAGCGGCCGGCGACGCGCTATTGGCCCGCGGTGTGAATGTGTCGGTGGTGCGTCTTCCCCAGGTCCACAATACGGTTAAGCAGGGCCTCGTCACCTTTTCAATCGCGGTAGCTCGCCAGAAGGGCGTCTCGGCATACATAGGCGACGGACTCAACCGCTGGGCCGCGGCCCACGTTCTCGACGCTGCCCGCCTCTACAGGCTGGCGCTCGAGAAGGCAGAGCCGGGCGCAAGGTACCACGCCGTAGCAGAAGAGGGAGTCTCCGCCCGGGACATTGCCGAGGCGATTGGACGCGGCCTCAACGTCCCGATTGTCTCCTTGACTCCGGAAGAAGCAGCCGGGCATTTCGGCTGGCTTGCCATGTTCGCTGGCCTCGACATTGTGGCCTCCAGCGCGCAAACGCAGCAGCGGCTGGGATGGCATCCGACCGGGCCTGGGCTGATTGCCGATCTCGAACGAATGCGCTATTCCGAAGCCTGAATAGACTGCACATATCGACTAGGCGGCCGCGACTATGGTGGTACAAGCCCTTCATCGTGGCCTTTAATGCAACCGACGTACAGCCCCGAGCCAAATCACGGCAGCGCGAGGCTCGATAGAAGCCCCGGGCTTTACCCCGGAGGGTAAAAGTCCGGCCCGTAGGGCCGCACCTTGCTGCCGCAGGCTGGAGTGGAGTCGCAGACTAAATCGCCCTCTTTTTTGGCCGACAATTATCGCCCTCCGCGATAAAATAGAAACAAGGAAAGAAAGGGCCCGGCCGCTCACGCAGTCGGGCTTTTCACTTTTTGATTTCCCAAGTCCGTTGGAATCAAGGACGACGCAAAACCCCATTTGTCTTCAATGACGCGCTGTAAGTCTTTTATTATCTATAAGGTTGACTTAACTAATCTATTTTCAATCGGTTACAGTCTACGTATGACCTAAGTTCAATAGAACCATACGGTTCCAGATCCAAGGGGGTAGGGGTACCTTAAGCCCCTCCCGAAAGCAGCTTCGCCAGCTGATAGTAGAAATCGACCCCCCGGTAAAACGACTCGATGGGCAGCCGCTCGTCCTTCCCGTGAGCGCGCACGTCATTGGTTTCCAGCGCAATCCCCGACACGCCATAGCTTGCCATGCCCGCTGCGTTGGTGTAGACGCTGTCCGAAGCTCCCGTCGCCATGGTAGGAATCACCGGCGTCCCCGGCCACATCGTCGCCGCCAGCTTCTCCACTGCCCCCATCAGCTCGGGATTGAGTGGCGGGGGCGGTAGCTGCTTCCGGTCCGGCGCCGTATCGGACACCTTCCCGGTG
>Ga0210398_10002809_pt1 | contig 16801 bp, 12 predicted proteins | sample IncBWC4OmetaG_FD_161047 | JGI IMG/M metagenome (GOLD analysis project Ga0210398, IMG submission 161047) | Forest soil microbial communities from Barre Woods Harvard Forest LTER site, Petersham, Massachusetts, United States - Inc-BW-C-4-O | ecosystem: Environmental > Terrestrial > Soil >... | reverse complement strand
GCGCCCCGCGCCGCGAACTGCTCATCGAGTGCCGCGACGGCGCCCAGCTCAGTGGTGCAGACAGGGGTGAAATCCTTGGGATGAGAGAAGAGCACCGCCCAGTTATCACCGATCCATTCGTGAAACCGGATGGTGCCGTGAGTGGTTTCAGCAGTGAAGTCGGGTGCGATATCGTTAATGCGAAGTGACATGTTGTAGCCTCAGTCTGATTGCGATTTTCTCTACGGGGAACGTTAAAAAACCCACCCGGCCTGTCGGCAGCGGGTGGGTCTGAGGTCTCGATATTGGTCAGGTCGATTCGCTCATGCACACACCCGCACGGGGCAGTGGCAACAGCACTGACACATGGGGGTTCGAGCGACCTTTGCCATAGTTATGCGCTAGCGGAGAGAATCTCTCCGATTCCGTAAAGAGAATAGAGCTTGAGGGAGATTGTGTCAAACCTATGTCAACACGCGAACTTGAATACCAGCTATGCGACGTATTTACCGCGACACCGCTCGAAGGAAATCAGTTAGCGGTATTTCTGGACGCAGGCAGCCTGGCGGACGCCGAGATGCAGGCCATCGCGCGTGAGATGAACTTGTCTGAAACCACATTCATCGTCCGGCGCGACCCGGCTATCGAGCAAGAACGCGGCGTACGAGTGAGAATCTTCACGACGCAGGAGGAGCTACCTTTTGCGGGGCATCCCACTCTGGGAACCTCGTCGACGATCCGCAGAGAACTCGCCGAATACGGCGGTGCAGAGACAATCACGCTGGATCTCAACGCCGGGCGAGTGCCGGTGGTCTTTTCAGCGGAACGAAATGTGGGTGGCCGAAGTTACGGCGAGATGACGCAGCCGGATCCAGTTTTTGGCGTGGAGCATGACGCCGCTGAAATTGCGCCGTTACTCGGATTGGGACAGGAGGATTGCGCTGAGCTGCCGCGGCCGCAGACCGTTTCGACGGGTCTGCCGTATTGCATTGTCCCGCTTCGATCGATCGATGCATTGGGAAGACTGACAGTGGACCTGCGTGGCGCGGAGCGGTACTTTCGCGGCTCAGATGCGAAATTTTTCTACGCGATTGCGCCGCACGGTCCAGCAGTGTGGCGCGCACGTATGCAGTTCTACAACGGCGAGGATCCGGCCACCGGGTCGGCGGCAGGCTGCGCAATCGCATATCTTGTCCGACATCAAATGGCGGCGCCAGGAGAGCCGGTGCACATTTGCCAGGGCGTTGAAATTGACCGTCCAAGCGACCTCTACGTTTCGGCAAATTCCATTTCGGGAAAGATCGCAGAAGTTCGCGTAGGCGGGAGCACAGTTCATGTAGCAAAAGGACGCCTTTTCCTTGGGTGATTCACATGGTTTCAACAGAGTCTAAAGACTCCAACCTCAAGATTCATCGAATGATCTGGGGAGTTGGTGGAAGCGGGACCCAAATCGGTTCATCTTTTCGCCTCATCTTCCCCGTTTACAGGTGTGCGCGCTCTTCGTACTCTTGGCAAGCGTTTTGAGAAACAGTTGACGCAACTTTCGCCGATTTGCTGACAATTCAGTTTGAGCGGGGGCGCCGTGGATATGCGCTTGGCCCCACCTGCGCCAACCGGGAGGCACACCGGGAAGCGTATGGTAGCGGGTGATCGCGCAGGCAACTATACCTGGCTTTCTCGTTCTCTGCGTCCTGGTCCGACCCGGATCGCGGCCTCGCGTAACTGTGGAACTTATGCCTATTGGCAGTTCCACTGAACGCGAAAGGAGCCGTATTTTCCATTTCCGGACCAGGGTGCAGCCATCAGTTGACCCGCTGCTTGAGGCACACGCCTGACGTGTGTCCGCGCATTGAGAGCTCGTGTGCCCTGCGAGAGAACCAAGGAATTACATGAGGCCCAAGAAGACAATTCTCTGCGTCGACCAGAACGAACAGGCATTGGCAGTTCGCAAGTTCATGTTGACAACTCGTGGCTACCGCGTCGTCACCGCATTGTCCGGCCAGGAAGCCTTGGAGATTTTCCGCAGCGGCGGGGTCGATCTGGTTCTGAGCGATCTGCTGCTGTCTGAAATGGACGGCAACGAGATGGTTCGCCGAATGAAAGACATTTCCCCCGAAATTCCGACCATTCTTGTAAGCGCGACGGTTAAGAATTTTGAGCGGGCCAACCGCGCGGATGCGTTCCTCCCAAAGGGAGCATGCACACCGGTAGAGGTTCTTGAGCGCATCCGCGTGATGATCGCGCGCAAGCGCGGGCCGAAAAAGGCCGTGCCCAGGCCCGTTATTGATCAGGCGCCGGGGTCCGTATTTGACGCAGTGCTCCAGCCCGCCATAGCCTCATAACCTCTGCTGTGGTCGATGTTGTGGCTTCGCCCATTTACAATCGATGAGTGCAGCCCATCATCCGTGCCGAACAGCTCGGCAAAGTCTATCGGACAGGTAGGATCGAGGTTCCGGCTCTTCGAAACGTCTCCTTTTCGATAGAGCCGGGCGAGTTTGTCAGCATTGTCGGCCCTTCAGGCAGCGGCAAGTCTACGTTGTTTTACCTGCTCGGCGGCCTTACTCGCGCCAACTCGGGCAAAATCGAGATCGGCGGAGTCGACTTTGCTGCCCTTGACGACGCCGAGCGTACAAAGATGCGCCGATCGAAGATCGGATTTGTGTTTCAAAAGTTCAACCTGTTGCCAACGCTTTCCGCGCGAGACAATATCGAGATAGCTTATGACATTTCCGGGCGGACAGAGCCGCTTGATCAAGCCTACCTATCGCACCTTACGGATATGCTCAGCGTTACTGGGCGCCTCGAACATCGCCCGTCGGAGCTGTCGGGAGGCGAGCAGCAACGAGTCGCAATTGCGCGAGCTTTGATTACGCGGCCAGCCATCATCCTTGCCGACGAGCCCACGGGCAATCTCGATACCAAGAACTCGGAAGCAGTGCTCGAGATGCTGCTGCGCTCCAACCGCGAGCTGAAACAAACGGTGCTGATGATTACACACAATCCGGAGGCAGCCGCCATCGGCGATCGCATTCTTCATATGCGCGATGGAGAGATCGTAGGAATCGAAGCTGGGAACGGCAATTTCGGGACGAGCCGGCAGCCAGCCATCATTTAGCCTGGGATTCATCCAGGACCGGAACCAGACGCACGCACGTAACGATCTTCTGGAATCGAGGGTCGCGCCGCATATGGTCATACACAGGATCGATATTGAGATAGATCAGTGAGCTGGCCCGCTCGCTGCAAGCCTTGTCGAGCCATTCGAGGGCGGCGTTGTCCTCGTTTAGGGCCGCATAGACCGCGGCAATTTCTGCGGCGGAAATGTAGCGCTCAACAGAGGCCTTCACGAGCGCATCCAGGATTCGGCGGGCGTCAGCCTGACGATGGGATACGGCGTAGCAACGCGCCAGGTAAGCGCGGGCAATGGGATCCTCGTGCGATAGAGCTACACCTTTTTCGAATTCGGCACAGGCTTCCTTGAATCGTCCGGCGTACAGATAGTCAAGGGCCAGCACGCGATGCGCCTGTACAAAATCAGGATCGAGCTCGATCGTCTTAAGAGCCTGCGGTATCGAGCGGTCGTACTCTCGTGCCATCATGTGGTGCCATGCCATGTGCTCATTTATCAGCACGTTTGTAGGCTCGATATAGAGTGCCTGTTCGCTTTGCTGGTGTGATTCCTGCACACGGCCCTCGGCCATCAGCTCGTGTGAGTACCAATGATGTGCGTTGAGGTTGTTCGGGTTTAGCTCAATGGCACGCCGAAACTCGGATTCCGCGCCAGTCCAATCCCAGTCGTAGATGACCTTGATGTACGCAAGTGACGTATGTGCTTCGGCGGAGTTGCTATTGATCGCCAATGCCTTCTGAGCAGCTTCTTTCGCCTTTGGCATTGCGGTCTGAGGAGAGAGAAAGCTGTTACCATAGGAGCCCGCGAATATATAGGCATCTGCCAGGCCGGTATAGGCTGCTGCGTAGTTTGGGTCGATTGCGATTGCCTGACGGAAAAGCTCGATGCTCCGTTGAACCGATTCTGCGCTCCGCCTGGCCCAATAAGAGCGACCTTCGGCATAGAGTTCTCTCGCGTGCGGTTCTATGTTTTGCGCAACGTCTCCGGATTGGTCAGACTGATTGGTTCTCTGGGTACGCGACGCAACGAGATACCGGTAAGCAATCCATGAAGCACATAACGTGAGGAGCACCACGATGCCGACGGCCAGCGCTCGATTGTTGAAGATTCCGAAACGCGAGTTAAACGGTGGTGACCGGGGTGCTCCTGCAACGGCGCCGGCTGGGGAGAGTTCAAGGCCGGGAAGCGGTACCGCGGGCTGCTTCGCATCTATCAGGTCTTTCCGGTACTCGGTAACAGCACCGTCGAATCTATAGCCTCGCTTTGGAACGGTGGCGATGTACTGGCGGCCATCTGCCTGTTCGCCCAGCGTCTTTCGCAACAGCGAGATATTGACCGTCAGGTTGATTTCCTCGACAAAACTGTCCGGCCAAATGACTTGCATGAGCTCGTCGCGTGTCAATAATTGGCCGCTTCTGGAAACCAGGGCGACCAAGAGCTCAAAGCTTTTGGGCGCCAGAGGTATGGGAGTCTCCCCACGGAGCAGGAGCTGCTCGGAGGGACACAGCCGAAATGGTCCGAACGTGTAGGAAATGCTGCTCATGTGGCTCTAAATCCTGAACACAAGAGAGCCCAACATAATTCCAATAATTTTCTAAGCATAGTCCAAGGGACTGAAAATGCGGCAGATTTCCTGCGGCCCGCAAGGAGGACGGTTTCGGTGAGTGCCGGCCTTGGCGGCTGAAATCAGGCTGTTAGGCATTGCGCCACTGACAACCAAAGGGCAACGAAGAACCAAGCTAAGTTTGAGCGAATCCAAAAGACATTGGTGGCCGAGTCTTCCTACTGTGCAATTGCTGCGGCCTGCACTGCATGACCGACAGAAATTTGTGAATCGAGGATCACTCTTATGCAAACCAATGGTAAGTCCTTTCTCTGCTGCGCCGTGGCTGGCCTTACGCTCGTCGCCACCAGCGCCCTGAGTTTTGGTCAGAACTTTCACAACTCCGATGATGCCTTCCTTCCCAGTCCGGTTAGGAGCGCTTCCACGGTTCCGAGCAACGGCGACGTGAACCCTTACGGAGTCGCCTTTATCAAGAACAATTTTCTAACTGGATCAGGTCCGCTCAAGCATGGCGACATCCTGGTTTCGAACTTCAACAACAATCAAAACCTTCAGGGTACGGGCACCACGATCGTCCGGATTCCCCAAAGCGGTGCGCCGACAGTTTTCTTTCAAGGAACAGCTCCCCTCGGGCTCTCCACCGGTCTGGGAACGCTTCAGTACGGGTTTGTGCTGGTGGCCAATCTGCCGACGAAGGATGGAACATCCGCCACCGCAGGCCGCGGCTCTCTGTTGGTGATCAACAATCAAGGGAAGTTAATCCAGACTTTCACCAGCAGCCAGATTAATGGACCCTGGGACGCGACAGTTGTAGATAACGGAGATCGTGCGATCGTGTACATCTCAAATGCTCTTGATGGCACGGTGAGCAGAATCGACTTCGCTGTGAACTTCAATGGCTTGACGAAACTGGACCACTACACGATCGCTTCAGGATTTATGCACCAAGGTGATCCGGCGGCGCTGTTCGACGCACCAACCGGCCTAGTCTACGATCGCCAAACAGACCGGCTGTATGTGGCTTCGACTCTTGACAATGTAGTCTTTGTTGTGAAGGACGCAGCAAAGCGGACGTCCAGCGACGGCCCCGGCGATATCGTCTACCAGGACCAATCCCACCTGCATGGCGCCTTGGCGATGGCGGAAGCGCCGAACGGCCATCTTCTTGTCACGAATAACGACGTGATCAACAGCGATCCAAACCAGCCCAGCGAAATCGTTGAGTTCACAAAGCACGGCGAATTTGTGAAGGAAATTCCAGTCGACCCCAACCAGGGGGGCTCCTTTGGACTCGCGGTGGAAAAGGTGAACGACGATACCGCGGTTCTGGCGGCCGTGGACGATAATACTGCCTCGATCACGATCTGGACGTTGCCGCTCAACTAACTCGCGAGAGTGCAATTGGACACTAACTGCTTCGGACTAATGCACCGAAAGCGAAAAGGCGGGAGGAATTCAAACCAGATTTCCTCCCGATCTATTAGCGGTGTTTCTGTCTCGACGACCGCCACAAAAAGAAAAGGGCAAAGCTATGGAGAGCGCTAGCGATCAAACCTGTACTCAGTCCCCCCTTCTCTGATCGAATTGCTGCTCGGGGACGGCATACGCCGCGGCTGGCTTGATGAGCACTGCATTGCGATGTGTAAGGCGCTGGCGGATTACAGCCGGTCAACCCCTGAATGAGGCTGTAGCTAACAGGGCCGCCGCAGGTTCGGGCCATAATCGAAGTGGGTCTGGCGTTGACCGCTGCATACCCTGCCGATATACTCGAAGAGTACCCAGCGGGAGTAGCTCAGTGGTAGAGCATCGCCTTGCCAAGGCGAGGGTCGCGGGTTCAAGTCCCGTCTCCCGCTCCAGTCAGCCCGGCTCTGATCCCGCCCCGGCGCGCATCACCGGACTGGCTTCTCAAATGCCGCCTGAATTAGTATTTCCTGTCCAAGGCGCGGTACCCAAGTGGTAAGGGAGAGGTCTGCAAAACCTTTATGCGTCGGTTCGATTCCGACCCGCGCCTCCATAACATCTCTTAAGTGCCCCCCATAATTTCCTGGCGTCTCCCAAGAGGCGCCTGAATGGCGCGAGATCGATCAGTTCTCGGCTGTCGTTCCCACTCCGCCTACGAAAAGAGAGGAAGATTGGAAAGAATCGTCATTTCACGAGGCGGCGGTGGAATCTGAGGTAGGCTACTCTCACCTCTGTCTTGCGCTGTTCAAGCTTCTGATCTTCAACTTGAAATTCTAGGAGCGCATCCATGCTTTCTCAGGCGAATATCTCTCCAACGACTCCGATGGGCGCGAATCTTGTTGCAGGGGGGGGGGCCACCTTTCGCCTGTGGGCGCCACGAGCCACGGCGGTGTATCTCAACGGCTGCTTTGGAGGGACCTGGCAATCGAGCCAGACAGACGATCTGCTGCTGGCCAAGGACCCGAACGGGTACTGGACCGGGTTCATCGCCAACGCGAAGGATAGCGATCCCTATCACTACTGGGTGGCGGGCATCGGATCGAGCGGCTACAAGCGCGATCCATATGCCCGCGAGATGGCTACCGACCAGCCGTTCCCGATCTGCTGCTGCCTGATCCGCTCCGGCGATGCCTATCCGTGGCATGATGCGCAGTTCGTAACGCCCGATTACTCCGACATGATCATCTACCAGCTGCACATCGGAACGTATGCTCCGAGCGCGCCGGGCAAGGAATCCACCTTCCTCGATGTGATTGGCAGGATCGAGTATCTTGCCGCACTTGGTATCAACGTGCTGCAGCCACTGCCGGTGGACGAAATGGAGACCAATGTCTCCATGGGCTATAACGGCGCCGACCTCTTCTCTCCAGACTTCCCGGTTGTCGTGACTGATCCGAACGCTCTTGACGGGTACCTGGGCAACATCAATCGCATGCTGGGAAACAAGGGGTGTGCGCCGCTGTCGTTTAACGACATCAGCACGGGGCCGGCGCAACTGAAGGCGATGGTCGACCTGTGCCATCTCTACGGCATTGCAGTGATCTTTGACGTTGTGTACAACCACGCGGGCGGATTCGAAGGCGACGACCAAGGCATCTTCTTCGGGGATCGAGCGGATGATCCTTACAATATGAATCAGAGCTTGTACTTCACCGATCAATCGACGGCAGGAGGGCTGTCATTTGCCTTCTGGAACGACGCGGTGCGCGAGTTCCTCATTAACAATGCCAAGTACTACATTGACGAATTCCACGTTGACGGGTTCCGCTGCGATGAGATCAGCGACCTGCTCTCGATGAATCAGGATTCGGGCTGGACGTTCTGTTGCGACTTCACAAACACAATTCACTACGACAAGCCGCGAGCCATTCTCAACGCCGAATACTGGGAAGGCGACAACCAGAATTATTTTCGGTCGACCCAACAGATTTTGATGCCGACCGACTGGGGGGGCACGGGCTTCGACGTGGTGCAGCACGCCGGTCTGCGGGACAGCGTTCGCGCCGCGGTGGCGCAGGCCGCGCAGGGGCAAGGCGCGAGCATCGATTTCGACTCCATTGCCGGGAATCTCTATCCGCAGGGCCTGGGCCACGGCTGGATGGTGGTGCCCTGCGTGGAGAATCATGACCTGGTGGCGGTAGGACGAGAACCTCGTCTTCCGGCATTGGCTGATAGCTCGAACTCGCGGTCGTGGTATGCGCGCAGCCGTTCGCGATTTGCGACGGGGGTATTGCTGACCTCACCGGGTATCCCTCACATCTTTATGGGGCAGGAGTTCCTGGAGGACAAGCAGTGGAACTGGGACCCAACAGCACCGAATCTTATCTGGTGGGGCGGGGTGAATGGCGCCGATCAGGCGATGGTCAACCACCTTCGCTTCACCCAGGACCTGATCCGACTGCGGTGGAACCAGCCGGCTATCCGCGGGGACAATGTTAATCCTTTCCACGTTCACGACCAGAACCGGGTGATTGCGTACCACCGCTGGCTGGACAGCGGCCAGGATGTGATCGTGGTGGCGACGCTTTCAGAATCGACCTGGTGGGGGTATGGGATCGGCTTTCCCGGCGGTGGATTCTGGAAGGAGGTCTTTAATAGCGATGTCTACGATAACTGGGTCAATCCGCAGGTGGCAGGGAATGGCGATGGTGTCTGGGCGTCCGGCCCGGGTATGCATGGGTTTGGTCAATCGGCGAATGTGGTAATTCCGGCGAATGGGGTGGTGGTGTTCGCCCGGGGCTGAGGCGTTTCCCCCAGGTACCCCCTCCCCCTCTGTGTCTATGGTTTTGAACTCATTCATTCCATGGCGCTTATCGGTTGTGGTTTGCAACTCATTCATTTCATGGGAGAAATTCGTAAGCCATTGTTATGATGAGACTTGTCGACTGCTGTTGCGATCTGAGCCTTTTCTTCGGCTAATTCGTCGAGGCGAGCAAGCACGGCATTGAGGACTGCCTCGGCGTGCAGCGGCTGGATGAGCCTGAGGCGAAGCTCGCCGGCGGTTTTTCCGAGGGAACAGGCGATTCCAAACAGGTCCATGCCCGCGACCCAGGCGACGTGCTCGCGGGTGTCGGCGTTTCTTTCGCGCAGGCCTGGATCGACGTGGGCGCGGCACCAGAGCTGGCCCTTGCGGGCAAATTGGGTGCACTGCGAGCCGGTGGCGAGAATTTTAGTGCAGAAACGGGGCATTCAGTTCCTCCAAAATAGAAAAGGGCCCGCGCGAGCGGACCTTCGGATAGCTAGTCCTATTTTATCGAGTCCCGAGAAATGATCGGCCAGCTTTCTTGGATTTTGGTGCGTTTGGAATGAATGAGTTGTGGGGAAGGTGGAGACTGCGCGGCTTGACACGAAAAAACAGCCGCATCACCTCAACAACTCGCTGAGCGCTAGGCGCGTTGCCACCAGTTGAGGTTCGACTTCGGGGTTTGCCCTCAACCGTGAGTGACCCTACCTTCCCCCAAGCCGACTTTTCATTAGAAATCAAACTACGCCGTCTTCAATGAACCGTGTCCCCGGGGTTTCCCGAGAGCTCTTCTGGATTTGTCGCGAAAGAAATTCAAAGTTCCTGTTGCTTTCCAAGAGGAAGCATGCCATCATTCCTGTTGGAAACCTAAAGGTGGGACTCCCGATGAAGGAAAAGCCCGACGTCTTGCAAGGAACACTCGCGCTCATGGTCCTCAAGACACTCGATGTCCTGGGGCCGCAGCACGGCTGGGGAATCGCCCGTCGCATCGAGCAGATCAGCGGCGACCTGCTGGCTGTGAACCAAGGCACGCTTTATCCCTTGCTGCTGAAGCTGGAGCATGAAGGCTCGATTGCCTCCGAGTGGGGCGCATCGGAAAATAACCGCCGCGCACGCTTCTATCGCCTTACCGCATCCGGCCGTAAGCAACTGCAGACGGAAACCAGCGAATGGGAGCGAACCGCTCAAATCATCGAGCGTTTTTTCAATGTCAGAGCGGAGGATTTGCCGTGAAGTTCGTGCGACGCTTCTTCATACGCCTTTCGAATTTCGCCACCGGGCGCTGTGCCGACCAACGCCTGCAGGAAGAGATCGCCGAACATCTTGCATTCCAAACGGAGGAGAATCTGCGCGCGGGTATGTCGGCCGCCGAGGCGAGGCGGCAGGCCGTGCTCAAGCTCGGCGCGGCCGGAGCGATACGGGAAGACCATCACGCCGAGCAAAGCTTGCCCCTCATCGAGAATCTGCTCTTCGACCTGCGGTACGCGGTTCGCATGCTTCTGAGATCTCCAGGATTCTCTTTCATCGCGATCGCCACAATGGCGCTGGGCGTTGGAGCCACCACCGCGATCTATAGCGTGATCGACGCCACGCTGCTGCATCCCTTGCCGTACCCAAATCCCGCCTCGCTGGTGCGCATCCAGGACGACCTTCCCGGCGTAGGCGCGCAGGGCGTCGGCATCTCGGTCCCTGAGTGGAGAGACCTCCAGAGTTCCGGGATATTCCAGTCCGCGGCGATTACCGGCAGGGGCGCAAACGTGAACCTCACAGGCAGTGCACAGCCCCTGCGTCTCAGCTTCAAGCAGGTTACGCCGAATTACTTCGCGGTCCTCGGTGTAGACGCGCAGTTGGGCCGCACATTCGATCCGCACGACGCCACTCCCGGCTACAACCTGGAGGTGGTGATCAGCGACGGGCTCTGGAGGAGGGAATTCGGAGGCGACCCGCACATCATCGGCAGAGCTCTGCATCTGGACAATGACGTTTATCACGTCGTGGGCGTGATGCCGCGCGGGTTTCGCGATCAGGGCTCAACCAGCGAGGAGCAGAATGTGGAACTTTGGCTGGGAGCGGGCTTTGCCGATGTGCCGTTTCCGCCCCCGCTGCGCAGTTCACGTCTGCGGAGTCGAGCGGTCATCGCGCGCCTGAAGCCCGGTCTCTCGATTGCGGCCGCGCAGGCTCAACTCGATGCGCTGGTTGAGTCGCTGAAAAAGCAATATCCGGCAGAGTATCCGGCACAGACCAAATGGACCGTGCGCCTGATTCCGCTCAGTGAAGCCGTGGTCGGCAGCGTTCGCCAATCTCTCATTCTGCTGTTTGGCGCGGTAGCATTGGTCCTCCTGATCAGTTGCGTCAACGTCGCCAATCTCCTTCTTGCCCGTGCCAGCGCGCGAGGGCGTGAGATCGCGGTGCGCCAGGCGATGGGAGTTACAAGAGCGCGTCTCATCCGCCAGCTTCTGACCGAGAGTTTGTTGCTATTCCTGCTTGGCGGAATCGCTGGTTTTGCGATTCTTTTTGTCGCGAGGAAATTCCTGCTGCAGCTAGTTCCGGAGAGTCTCCCGCACCTGAATGACATATCGATCAGCTGGGACGTGCTGGTCTTTGCCATCGCCATCTCTGTCGCAGCTGGAACCATCTTCGGGCTTGCTCCCGCGTGCCTCATGAGCCGCTTCGATTTGATCGGTACGCTGAGGCAGGAAGGACGCGGAGCCAGTGGTTCACTTGGTCGCTCGCGCACCCGCCAGATGCTGGTCATCAGCGAATTGGCGCTGTCCCTGGTGCTGATGGTCGCCGCGGGCCTCCTGCTGCGCAGTTTCTGGGACCTGTTCAAAGTGCAGCCCGGCTTCAATCCTGACCGCGTCATGGCCATTCAGACCTGGCTGCCGGGGCCCAACGACCCTACTACGGATCCCTACCAAACCCCCACGCAGGAAGCGATCCTGCTGCGCGAGATTCTCCGCCGCAGCCGAACTCTGCCGGGCGTGGAAGAAGCGGCCATCGGCGACGAGGCCTCTCTTCCCCTGGGCCATAGCGATCCCGGTCGGCTGCCATTGATCCGCGAAGGCATCGAGACGATGGACAATCAGGCTCCAGTGATCGACAGTCCCATCGTTTCACCGGAATATTTCCACCTGTTGGGAATGCCGCTGTTGCGCGGACGCCTTTTCAGCGACCACGACCTTGAAGATACGCCCCAGGTTGCGGTAATCAATCAGGCCGCGGCTCGCATGTACTGGCCAGGCAAAGATGGGAAGGGCGAGGATCCGCTAGCCAAACGCGTCCGTTTGCACCTGGATACTCGCGGGCTGCCGAGCTCTGCCCAGCCGGCCTGGACCACGATCGTCGGCGTGATTGCGGATGCCCGTACAGAATCGCTGGCGGACGCGGCAATTCCGCTGATCTACCGGAGCGCGTACCAGCGCTCCGCCAAAGACCTGGCCATCTTTCTTCGCGGACAACTCGATCCCAGCGCTATCTCCCCACAGGTGCGCGAGCAGGTTCAGTCCATCGATCCGACACTTCCCGTCTTCCATGCCGAGACGCTTGACGAGGCGCTCTCCGCCTCGCTTTCCGTCAGGCGATTCTCGATGGAAATGGTGGCGTTTTTTGCGGCCACGGCCTTGCTGCTCGCCGGGCTTGGAATCTACGGGACTATTTCCTATGTTGTGAATGAGCAAAGACGTGAGATCGCTATTCGCCTCGCGCTGGGAGCTCAAAGAGGCACTATCCTCAAGATGGTTCTGCGCCGGGGACTCGGTCTGGCCGCCGCCGGCGCCGGGCTGGGTGTGGCCGGTGCTCTCATCGTCTCTCACCTCATGGCCGGACTGCTCTACGGCGTGTCGCCTACCGATCTGCCCACCTTCGCTGGCGTCACCCTTGTACTTACCACTGTTGCGCTCGCCGCCAGCTATATCCCGGCGCTGCGCGCCATGCGGGTCGATCCAATCACTACACTCCACTCCGAATGACTTCCTGGCAATGCTCGAATTCCGACATGCCAATGTGGGCACGAGCTCATTGAACACTGTTCTCTCGTCATCGTGGTTGCTTCTGCCAGTCCTGCGATGAGTTGGCCAACAGCCGGCATTCAATAAGGCGAGAAGCCACTCACTGAATCCAGACGATGGCCGAAGTGGCCGGCGTATGCTGATGTGTAGCCAGGATTACACACGACGGAAGGAGTGAGGTGAACTCACTTCCCAGATTCTTCGTGATCGGACGAGGGTGGCGAGCCGCTGCGGCGCCGCTCGTATTTTGCAGCATGTGCGTGCTCTGCGCGACCATGGCACAGGAACCCCCTGCGCATGAATGGAGTTACAGTGGAAGCGAAGGCCCTGCGCATTGGGGCGAACTGACACCTGAATTCGCCGCATGCAAGACCGGCCACCGCCAGTCCCCGGTCAATATTGTCCGTGCTCAGAGTGCTGATCTACCTGCAGTTCAATTCGAATACAAACCCAGCGCGCTCCACATCATCAATAATGGACATACGATTGAAATCAACTACGCTCCCGGCAGCTTCATCAGAGTCGGAGACAAGCGTTACGAACTAAAACAATTCCATTTCCACCATCCCAGTGAGGAGACAATCAAGGGCAAGCGGTTTCCCATGGAACTCCACCTGGTGCACTCCGATGCCGACGGGAATCTGGCCGTGGTATCTGTGCTGTTGGAAGAGGGTTCTGCAAATCCGCTCGTTGACACGCTGTGGGGTCTTGCGCCGAAGACTGCGGGTCCGGAGAAAGACGACCATAGCCTGCAAATCAATGTCGCGGACTTGTTGCCTGCTCACCGCAGCTATTTCACTTTCGCAGGGTCGTTGACGACTCCGCCATGCTCCGAAGGCGTGAATTGGTTCGTACTCAAGACGCCTGTAACGATTTCGAAGAAACAAGTGGCGACGTTTGCCGAGATCTATCCATACGATGAGCGGCCAACTCAGTCCCTGAACGGCCGCACGGTGCTTGCAAGTAAGTGATTGTCGACGCCCAACCGTGACTTACGTGACTAACAATGACGGCGTCGGGAGTTTGCTGGTCCGAGAACAGGCTATTCAGACGGAAGCCGGGTTGTAGAACTCGCTTAATTATAATTTGCGGGAGTTTTCAAAAGAGTTGCGGCTTTGCCTTTATGGGTAAGGATTTATCGAAAAACGGAATTCGGCGAGACAGCTTCGGCTTGTCGCCTGAGATTTTGCGCGCGTTGCGTGCGCTGAGTACGCCGGCGCAAATCCAGAAGTTCATCGACGCGTTGCCTTACCAGTACGGAAATACGGCGTGGTCTCCGCAGCGCGCATTGCGGGAGCGCAAGGGACACTGCCTGGAGGGAGCGCTGCTGGCCGCTGCCGCCCTGCGTATCAATGGCCGCCCCCCGTTGCTGATGGATCTCGAGGCCGTGCATGACGACGACCACGTGGTGGCCATCTACCGCGAATGTGGCTATTGGGGAGGCATTGCCAAGTCGAACTTCGCAGGCCTGCGTTTCCGCGCACCAATCTACCGCACGCTGCGCGAACTGGCCCTCAGCTACTTTGAGCACTACTACAACCTGCGCGGCGAACGCACACTACGCTCCTACTCGAGGCCGGTGAACCTGGCGCGCCTGGACAGCCTGCACTGGATGACTTCCGAAGAAGACGTCTGGTGCGTCCCGGAGTACCTGATAGCAGCGAGGCACTATCCGCTCTTTCCCGATAAGGTGGCGCGCGCACTGCCCCGTCTCGACCGCCGCAGCTTCGAAGCAGGAATGCACGGCTGGACGAAGCACTGAAGAGAACCGTACGCGACGTGGCGCTCACCGCATGGCAGTTGCGTTTGGATCGTGCAGAGTAGATGGTAGAAGTGAGGAATTTCGAAGCATGCCAGCAACGCTCTCGGTCGCGATGATTGCGACCAACGAGGAGAAGAATCTGCCCCGGACGCTTGAGGCGGTGAAGTGGGCGGATGAGATTGTGATTGTCGACTCGGGGTCGGTAGACCGCACGCCGGAGATTGCGAAGTCGTTTGGGGCGAAGCACTCGTTTAATCGGGACTTTCGCGGGCATCCGGAGCAGAAGACGATCGCCATCGGCAAGTGCACGGGCGACTGGATCCTGCTGCTGGATGCGGACGAGGTGGTAACTCCGGAGCTGGCGGAGGAGATCCGGCGGACGATCGAGAGCCCGCAATATGAGGCGTACTGGGTTCCGCGGCTGAACCTGTTCATGACGCGCTGGATCCGGCATGGAGGGTTTTATCCCGACCACAAGCTGCGGCTGTGGCGGCGGGGCAGCGCGCGGATGGAGACGAATGTTGGTCCGCACGGGACTCCACAGTTCGACGGACCGAAGGGGACATTGAAGCATGACCTAATCCACTACGCGTATCCGAAGTTCGAGCTGTATCTGAGCCACATGAATGACTACAGTTCGGAGAACGTGTACGCGTTGGTGAGCACGGGCAAGGCGAAGTCGACTCCGGCGATGCTGTGGCTGGCAGTGGTGAATCCTGTTGCGACGTTTGTGAAGAATTATTTCCTCCGGCTGGGATTTCTGGATGGAGTGGAAGGGTTGATCTATCACCTGAACCACTCGGTCTATATTCACTGGAAATATGTGAAGGCGTGGGACGCGCAGAAGCGGGCTCGTATAGGGGCCGGCCGTGGCGTAGAGGAAGCAGGTCCTTCGACTTCGTCTGAGGAAGAGCGCGTTAGACTTCGCTCAAGATGACGTCGCTTTGCGCCGACGAGCCGACTGAAAGAGATAGACGGTGAGGATGGCGATGAGCGGCTCGAGCGGGTGCCGAAAGCGCGCATTCACGGTTACAAAATAATAGGTAAGCGGCAGAAGGACAAACGTCCAGGCGAACAGCCAGGCTGCCGGGGTGCGGTTTTTCAGGGACAGAAGAAGGCCGAGCCAGCCGGTGATGCTCAGGAAGCAGTAGTTGAGCTCGCGAAAGAATTCTCCCCAGGGCGAGCCTTCATCGGGGTGCGGGACGCTGACCCAGTAAAAGTAAATTCGCTTGAGCGTGATGAGGGCGAAGTGCGTGCGGTGCGCGTCGATGTAGGCCTTCGCCTTGGCGCCCTGCTCGCGGACCCAGGTGATCTCTCCGAGTGCCTCGTAGCGCATGGTCTCAGGATCGCGCTCGACGAGAGGCAGTGTGGCGACAAATGGAAATCCATTAGATCCGGGGCCGCTGCCTGCGTAGAACTCTGCTCCGAGGTTTGAACGCATCGGAATGAAGACGTGGAATGTGGTCCAGTTGCGGTAGATCCACGGAGCGATGACGGCGAGACAGATAACGGAAGCCATGGCTGCGCGGGTGATGGCAACTGACTTGTTGGCAGCGCTGAGGAGGATCCAGAGACCGCATACGGGAAGAAAGAGAAGCAGGCTGGAGTTCGAAAGGGCGATGAGTCCCCAGAGGAATCCGAAGAGCAGCCAGCGTTGTGTGGACTGCTGGTTGGGCGGCGGCTCTGCTTCGCCGATGCCGCGCATGCGCAGCGCCAGCACTATGGCAAAGGAAAAGAGCATGGTGGTGAGCGACATCTCCCACACCCAGTGGATGGCGTACTGCAGGAAGGCAGGATAGAGGGCCCAGAGCCATGCCGACCATATCGCGACGCGGCGGTTGTAGCAGCGGGCGGCGATTTCGTAAATGGCGGGTGCGATGGCTGCGGAGAAGAGGCTGTTGATGGCGAGAAGGATCCATGCGGACAGCGCGCTGTAGACGCCGGCGACCTTGAATACAGCGGCCATGAGAAGTGGGTAGAGCGGCGGGACCCAGGCGGTGGGTCCCGTATGTCCCACGAAGGGGTCGGCGTAGCCGTATCCGGTGGCGAGAGCGCGGGCGATGCGGCCCATTTCCCAGCCGAACTGGAAGTGATCCTGCAGGGGGCGGATGCGGTAGGTGTGGCCAATCGTGGTGACGAGGATGCGGAGGGCGAG
>Ga0210398_10002808_pt1 | contig 16807 bp, 10 predicted proteins | sample IncBWC4OmetaG_FD_161047 | JGI IMG/M metagenome (GOLD analysis project Ga0210398, IMG submission 161047) | Forest soil microbial communities from Barre Woods Harvard Forest LTER site, Petersham, Massachusetts, United States - Inc-BW-C-4-O | ecosystem: Environmental > Terrestrial > Soil >... | reverse complement strand
ATGCTGGACGAAGCCACTCGGCACCTGAGCAATGCCGTCACTCGAGATCCCGCGTTTTCTCTGGCGCATGCCGTTCTTTCCGTAGTGTGCGCGACGCGCCACTTTGAGCTCGATCCCGCTAGCGCTTGGTTGGAGAAGGCCGAGTTCCATTGCCGGCGCGCGCTGGAACTGCAACCGGATCTGCCCGAAGCGCACGTCGCCAGTGCTTTTCTATTATGGGGGCCGTCGAAGAACTTCCAGCACCTTGAAGCAATAGCCGAACTCAAGCGAGCCTTGGCTCTGCAGAACAATCAACCCCAGGCTTACAACCGTCTGGGCACGATCCTAGCTCACATCGGACTACTCGAACACGCCCGTGAAATGTACGGGCGGGCACGGCCGTTTCATCCCAGAAAAGCTGTTAGTCACAGCGTAGTGCAAGTGTACGTTTGGAACCAGGAATACGACTTGGCACGCAAGGAGATCGAAGCTTGGCGCGCCGAGAATCCAGAGCACAAGTATGTTCTCTACTTTGCTGTTCAACTGGCCTTGCTGACAGCAGATTTGAAAGAAGCAAAAAATCTACTGGATGAGGCGGTCCAGCTCTTGCCGGAAGAACCGCTCATCGTCAGTTTGCAAGGTGTCTTCTACGCGTCGACCGGATTAGCGGGAAGGGCGCTGGACTGCCTGACGACGGCATGTGCGAGCCCAAAATCTTTTGGCCATGCGCACCACAGCTACTATCAAATCGCGTGCATACTTGCAATGTTGGAGCGGCGTCAAGCTGCGTTTGAGTGGCTGGAGCGAAGTGTCTCCAGTGGTTTCGCATGCTGGCCGTTTTTCCTGAAGGACCCTCATCTCAAGAACGTACGCGAGCTACCAGAGTTTGAGGTTCTGGTGAGCTCGTTGCAAACCAGGTATCCCGACCACCTTGGATTGCTCTAGCTGGATGCACCCTCATGTACTCCTCGGCCAAGCACGTGCGGGCCGGTGTAGTTGCGAGGCCGGCCTCCACCACACCGGATCCCACGAATAGGCCCTGGCTGCCGAATTTTGCATAGCGCATCCTTTCCGCGTTACCGCGAAAGTATTCCCTCTCTTTCTCGAGTTCTTCCTGAGCCTCAGAATCCCGCACTCGGCGGCGGTTCATGGCGGCGATGATCGCCTCGACCTTTCCCTCATCCAGCTCATCGCGCTGAGCCGAAATCTAGGCCTGGCACAATCTGGCTTCAAAGTTTCGATCATGGCCGCTTGCGGACCGTGTCTTCCCCACACCTTGGACCGCCCCTATACTACTCGGGGCTGGAGGAGAGAAATGGTCGGAGTGAAACCCATTGCGGCTGTGCTTTTGTCCTTGGTGGCGTCGCGCAGCCTAGCGCAGGAGCATCAGCATGAAAATGGCGAGAAACTGGGAACGGTGCACTTTGCCATATCATGCAACCAGGTGGGGCAAAAGGAATTCAACCGGGCGGTAGCGCTGCTGCATTCCTTCCAGTTCAGCCGCGCCATAGAAGGATTCAACGCGGTGCTGGGGGAGGACGCGACGTGCGGAGTCGCGTACTGGGGAATCGCGCTTAGTGATTGGAGTAATCCTTTCGCACCGGGAATGAAAGACAAGGAGCAGTTGCAAGCAGGACGGGCGAGCGCGGAACGCGGCAAGAGCGTGGGCGCAAAGACGGAGCGCGAACGGGCATATCTCGCGGCGGTCGGCAAGTTGTACGGCGACTACGAGAGAGCGCCGCAGGGAGCTCGCTTGATCGCTTATCGCGACGCCATGCGGGCGCTCGCGGCGAAATATCCAGAAGACCATGAGGCGCAAATCTTCTACGCGTTGGCGCTTGCGGCTTCAGAAGATCCCGCCGACAAGACCTACGTCGGGCGCCTCCAGGCGGGAGCGATTCTAGAGGAATTGTTCGAGCAGGAGCCGGAGCATCCCGGACTGGCGCATTACATTATCCATACGTACGACGTGCCAGCGCTGGCGAGGCGGGCGCTTGTGGCGGCGCGGCGTTACTCGGAAATTGCGCCAGATGCGCCCCATGCGCTGCACATGCCCTCGCATACCTTCACCCTCACGGGCTATTGGCAAGAGTCCATCGACAGCAACCTGGCGGCGGCAGCAGCGGCACGGCGCGAGGGTCAGACGGCTGAAGAGTTGCACGCCAGCGACTACGAGATTTACGCCTACCTGCAAACCGGGCAGGATCAGGCGGCGAGGCGGATACTGGATTCCTTGCCGAAGATCGCATCACGCTTCGATCCGAAGATGGTGTTGAGTGGCGCCGGCGGTCCCTCGGTTGGATATTTTGCGCTGGCGGCGATCCCGGCACGGTACGCGCTGGAGCTTCAGGAATGGAAGCAAGCTGCGCAACTCACACCGCGAGCGACACCGTTTCCTTACACCGAGGCCATGACGTGGTTCGCTCGGGGAATGGGCGCGGCGCGACTGGGGCAGGCGGTGGCGGCGAACGAGTCAGCGACAGCACTGCAACAAATTCGAGAGCGGCTCTCGAAGGCCAACGAAAACTACTGGGCACGCTTGGTGGAAATCCAGGAGGTTGCGGTCGGGGCGTGGGCTGCGCTGGCTGCGGGTAATAAAGAGGAAGCATTGCGGCAGATGAAGTTGGCAGCGGAATGGGAAGATGGGACGGAGAAAAGCGTGGTGACACCTGGGCCGCTGGCCCCAGCACGCGAGTTGCTGGGCGAGATGTTGATAGAGATGAATGAGCCGGCGCAAGCATTGGAGCAATTCGAAGCTACACTCACGAAGGAGCCGGGGCGCTTCCGAGCGCTCTATGGGGCAGGGCGTGCTGCCCAGTTCAGCGGAAAATCCGAAACGAGCAAGCGATATTTCGGCGAGCTGTTGAAGGCTTGCGGACATGCGGACAGGCCGGCAAGGGCGGAGATTCTGGAGGCACAGGCGGCGATTTCGCAGCCCTTTAGTCGGCAACTCTTCCCATAAAGGATTATGGAAGAGTTGCCGTTATCCTCCCGCAATCAACGGCAAGAGTCAGAACTTGGGCTATGGACGTGGGAGATCCAGCAACACGACATCCGAACGATCCTGCACTCGTTCGAGGACAACTTCATGGCCGTCTGGCGAGAGGTCGAAGTCGCGAATGTCAAAGTCAGTCGCGAGGTTGGTCAGTTGCCGCTCGGTGCCCGTCTCCAAGTCGATGAGCCAGAGATTCTTATGTTGAATTTCTCCTCGCAGGAACATGAGTGACCGTCCTCCAGGCAAAAAGGCTAGGTGTCGAGCCCCCCGGGTCAACGTTAGGGCTGGCAGGGGACGCGCTGCGGCATCGGCCGTGACGGCTTTAATCGTAAACGTAGTACCGATGTCGGGTCCCGAGTAGGCAACGAAGCGACCATCGGGCGCCCAGGCAGGATCGACCGAGTAATCCTGGACAAAAAGAGAGGGGGAACGGCCGTCTACTGGAATCCGGAAGAGATGTGGAGCGCCGTGATCGATCGCCGCCGAGATGATCGATTGACCATCGGGCGCCCAAGCTGGCGAGCCCTGAAGGTCGAGCGACTCGGCCACAATCCGCAGGTTCGTGCCGTCGGCCTGTATCACGTACAAGAACGTCTGCCCGTGCTGCCGGACCGAAAAGGCAATATTCTGTCCGTCAGGGGTGATTGCAGGACGGCCAAAGATTCGCGCTCCTTGACCACTCCACAACTCCGTACCAGTTCCGTTGGCAAGCTTCCAAATGCTCTCGGTCGTGCCGGTCGCAGAAACATATAGAAGATAATTTGGACCCAGTCGTGGGGAGAAGCCCGTGCTAGTGGTAAGGGAGATTCGAGCAGCCACTGGCACGTCGGTCGGTGAATCAGCAATCCTCATTCGCCAGAGTGTCCTCTTCGGACTTGCGATGGTGGCAACCAAACGGCGTCCGTCAGCACTGGCAGCCAGCGATGTGTAGCGGTCAAGGCCAGAGCTTAGCCGGTGGGGTTTGCGACGCTCGACGTCTACACTAAAGAGCCACGGCCCCGATCCATCGGGATCGCTAGCCAAGTAGATCAGAGTCCGCCGATCTAACAGGACCGGATAGCTGACAGGCCCATTGTGCCAAGTAATCCGTTCTGGAGGCCCGCCCGATGGGGTGATGCGCCAGATGTCTAGTTTGTCCGGGAGGAAGCCTTGGACGAAGTAGATGAATGCGGCGTTGGTGGCCCACAACGGAAAGTGGCTGTGGAGTCCGGCTGGTGCATTGTAGATGGGCCGACCTTCAGATCGCAGAATGCCATCTGAAACGAAGAGCGGGTCTCCAGGTCCGGGGGTGTGGTAGGCAAGTCGCGAGCCGTCATGCGACCAGTCGAACTCGGCCACGCCTTCGAGGTATGGCTTCGGCTGTCCACCGAGTGTGGGAACAGCCCAAATGCTGATGTCGCTGCCGTTTGAGCCGCCTTGCTTGCGAACCCAAAACGTAACAAAAGCCCCATCGGGCGAGAATCCTAGGGTGCGGATCGATGGATTGTCCAGTTCCGCCATGCTACCAGAGGTCAAGTTGTGTAATTGTCCCGAACCAACTTGCGTAACCCAGACGTCCATCTGACGGTCGCGGTCCGACAGAAATGCCACAAACTGGCCGTCGCGTGACACTGCAGCCGCCTGCTCTACCCCCTCGAAGTCCGTGAGCGTCTGATATCGCGCGTCAGCGATGGGGTTTCGCCAGAAGTACTCCATCCGCTGAAACCAGAGGCCTGCGCCAATTGCCAGCGCGACTCCCGCCGCGGCCACCGCCAAGACATACTTCCATTTGGTAGGAGATGTCGATCTCGCCGGGTGCGGCGGCTCTGCAGGGGGAGTGGGAGCGGGTGCATTGTTCTCGCTCTCCGGCGCTGCTCGAAGGTTCCGTCCGCGCGCCCATGTGTCCAACTCCGCCCGGGAAGCGAAGACCGAGCCCATCCTGTCATGTAGGTGCCTGTGAACGGGCATCCCCTCCCGCTTCTCCCACCGCTGGACGGTCGTCACGTCGCGATTGAGGTAGGCAGCGATTTCCTTCCATGAATCCAGCCGGTCTCCGGTTGGACTCACAGAGTGCGGCGTGCCAGAGGATGGTTCACCCATCGCGCTCTCCTGGTAAGGCCGCAGCTGTCGCGGGCCCGGGACCCGAATTGTACCCCCGCCGGCCCCGCCCGGCGACGGCAAAACGATTCTGCGCCTTGCCGTTTGACGAGACCCATCTGGCTGTCCCATCGTGTGCGCATGTCTCAAGCGCTAAATCGACGACATGGGATTCTCGGACAGTACCTCCGCGGCAGATCTTGACGTCCCAAGCTGCCCGAGAAACTCTTGGCGACAAACGCAAAAATCTCAAATTTGGAGACCCTTCATGAGACTCTGGAAGGCGTCGATCACCGTTCGGAACAGTCTGGCTGGGCGGCGCGCGACACACAAACATCAGCATAGGTTGCGGGCCTCGTCCGCGCTTGGCGCCAGACTCGCGGTCGGCGTATTTGCAGGAGATCGTCTAACCCTGCTTTGCGGCGAACTCGCGGAGTTCCGCGAGGTGGTTTTCGACTTCCCGGCGTTTGTCTCACACGTCCATAGATCGCGACTCGTGCGTTAGTCTTCATTTCGGCCATCGCAGGAGATCCGCACGATGCGGAGCTACTGGCGACAGCGCAATGATCTGGTGCAGAGTGCGGGCCGACATAAATACGCCTTGCAGGCACAGGCAGGCTAGGCTGAAAGCCGAAAGCGATCTCGCCATAGTGCGAGCCGAGCAGCTTTGATTAGCGATGTTTGACCGAGAGAGGAGCAGATGCAGCTTTCATCTTGCCAGCGGGCACGGACTTCCGCTTGTCTCGGAGATAGTTCGCGTGGTCATCTCATCATGGCGGTAGGTTAGAAGACTGGAATTTTACTTCAACTAGCCGTACTTCACTGGAGAAAGGTGCGGGTGTGGAGCGGGAATAGCTCACATAGATGGTCTGTCCGCCGTTGGAGTCGTATTCGACATGGGCCAGCGCATCGTAAACGTTGCCACTTGTGGGCGGCATGGCGGCGAACGCGACGATTTCGCTGGACCAGGGGCCTTCGGGATTCATTGATGTGCGCATCACGACATTTTGCGAGAACGGCGGGCTGTAAACGGCCAGGTAGCACTGGAGATAGGCGTTCCACGAGATGCTGAGAATGCTGGCGTCGTTGAAAACCGAAATGGCGTCGCCAATTTGCGCGGACCAATTGCCGTTGCCGGCGTAGAAGCTCCAGGCGCTGCGATCTCGCGCGCTGGACGGGGCGACTTTGCCCAGTTGGCAGCCGCTGTTGTAGTCGCATCCATAAGCATAAAGCGTTCCGTTGCTAATGAACGCGGCGGAACCGAAACCTGGCTCGTTCTGCGTGAAGAGCAAGTCCGGACGGTCAGTCACGATGGGTGGGTTCAACGTCGGCCGTTGCGGCTGCTGCTGGATGTTCTGCCAGACGGCGACGGAATTGCCGATGCCTTGGAAGTTGAAATTGCCCGGCTGCGCGCTGACCAACATGTAGAAAATCAAAGCGCTGTCGTCGTCGGGGTTGACGACCATCGTCCCCGGCCAAAGAGCCCAACGCGCGCCGCAAGGTTGCGCCTGGCATTTGTTGATGTTGTGGGCCTGGTTGAAGGCTTCTTCCCCTGGAGTCAGTGGCAAAATCATGGTGGGCGCTCCGGCAGAATCCAACTGCTCCTGAAATCCTGTGATACCCCCTTGCGCATTGAGGTCCGTTGTAAACGACCAGGAATCGCTGAGCAACGTTTGGTCTTCTGCGTTCGCCTTAGCAATAAATGTGTCCCCGTACAGCCACACGGAGTAGCCCTGGAATTCAGCGCTGCCGCCGCCGTCTCTTCCCAGAATATCCGGGTTTGTCGGGATGACGCCGAGATCCTGCGTCTTGGCAATCGAAAAGGCGGGCAGAGGCCCGGACGACGGTGAAGGATAAATACGGCAGCCCGACAATTCAAGCAACAAAAACCACACTGGCAAGAAGCGGAACAGGATCCGTATAAACCTTGTTCGTTGAAATCGAACATATCCATTGCGGGGGAGTTGAAATCTTCGGAAAACAATGGAAGGTCTCATCGAGCCGCTCCGTTCCACCAGGCTTCTGTCTCGCTTGCCTTCTGCTATACTGATCCTCTGAATACAGGATAGCTCAGCCGGTTGTAAGGGCAGTGTAAGGAAGTGTCGGCAATCTTGTGCGTCGTCAAAACCAAGCGCGCATTTGAAATGAACGACATACGAGGAGGCCATGTAACACGTTACATGGATGCCGTCGTTGCGGGAGTTTTTGTGCACCCACCAAACCGACGAGAATTCGCCTCATCATTCCACCCTGCCCCTCGCTGCTTAGCAATACACGTATCGCGAAGCGCTCTCAAGGCGCGGCGTCGCGCCGCGGCATGATATATGCAGGACCTCAACTTCATCAATCCCGTTACCTCTACCCAAGAATCTCTCGGAATCCGCGTAACAAAACGTGGTTTTGTTCATCTTTACAGCTAACCATCGGCCGGCATATTCATGCCTGGCCGCGACATTCAAGGCAGGGGGATTCCGATGGATTCGTTGTGGCAGGACATCAAGTACGCTCTTCGCACGCTCATCAAGAGACCGGGCTTCACGCTCATCGCGATCGTGACGCTGTCGTTGGGCATCGGCGCCTCCACTGCGATCTTCTCAGTTGTGGACGCCGTTCTGCTGCGCGCGCTTCCTTATCCGAATCCCCAGCAAATTGTGCGCGTGTGGGAACAGGCTCCTAACGGCCACCGAATGGAATTGGCGGACCCGAATTTCGACGATTTTCGTGCACAGAACAACACCTTCGCAAGTCTGGCGGGCTATGGCTTTGGGTTGTCATCCATATCTGGCGGCACCGAGCCTGTGCGGGTCAACATCGCCGTAGTCTCCAGCGACTTCCTTAAGGCCCTCGGCGTCGAGCCTTTTCTCGGTCGCGCTTTTGCCACGGACGAGCAACGCCTGCACGGCGCGCCGGCAATGATCGTCAGCTATGGCTATTGGCAGAGATATCTCGTTGGTACAGCGGATCTCTCCAAGTTCCACCTGGCCATGGAGGGACGAGTCTATTCCGTTGTCGGAGTTATGCCGGCGGGATTCGATTTTCCGTCTGGCGTTGCCGCATGGATTCCCCGCGAACTCGACCCGGAGATTCCCAGCCGCACGGCGCATAACTGGCGAGGTCTCGGCCGCCTCCGCGATGGGGTCACCGTAGCTCAGGCGCGCGCGAATCTCAGCGGGATTGCTCGCCGCATAAAAGATCAGTACGGAAAAGAAGTTGACCTCAGCGCCGCTGCGGTAGTGCCTCTCGCCGACGCCATGGTCGGAGATGTGCGCACCGCTCTGCTCACCCTTCTGGGGGCGGTCGGCCTCTTGCTCCTGGTAGCATGCGCCAATGTCGCTGGCTTACTTATCGCGCGCACGTCCGCCCGCCGCAAAGAGCTGGCTGTGCGTGCGGCGCTCGGGGCCGGCCGCGGCCGTCTCATTCAGCAGTTTCTCGCTGAGTCTTTTGCGCTTTCGTTCCTTGGCGGTGGACTGGGGATTTTGATTGCGACCTGGGCGGTCAAGGTGCTTCCCGCAATTCTTCCTTCGAATCTGCCGCGGCAGCAAGGCGTCGCCATCAATACTTCGGTTCTGTTGTTCGCATTGGGTGCAATTGTGGCTGTGGCCGTTTCGCTGGGACTCTTTGCCGCTTGGCGCGCAGCCACTGGAGATCTCCGCGGAGCCTTGAGCGCTGGCTCTCGCAGTTATAGTGGTGGCGAATCCAGCCAGCGGCTTCGCGGATTTTTGGTGATCGGCGAAATTGCCACCACGCTTGTGATTTTGGTTGGGGCTGGCCTTCTCGGCCGCAGCTTTTTGCGGCTCATCTCCATCAGTCCTGGATTTCGCCAGGAAAACCTGATCACCATGGAGTTTTCGCCCGCAGTTCCGCAAGGTCTATGGGGGACGGACCAGACGGCCATCGCGCGGCAAATCCATCAAATGGACGATATATTGGCCCGGCTTCGCACGATTCCAGGCGCCGAGACTGTGGGTCTGGCTGGAGCCCTTCCGGCCGCTGCCGGCGACAATCTTGCTGACGGCGGATTTCTTATACTCAATGGCCAAAAGTCACCCGCCACTTTCGATGAATGGGGGCGCTTGGCTCAAAATCCTTCTCAGGTCGGACACGCGTTGTATTGCGTCGCAAGCGCAGAGTACTTCCGCACGCTGCGAATTCCGCTTATCCGCGGACGAATGTTCGGCGAACTGGATGACTTGGATTCGCCGCATGTCGCCGTGATCAGTCAATCCTTGGCTCGCCAACAATGGGCCAATCAGGACCCCATCGGTCAAATGATTAACTTCGGCAATATGGATGGCAACTTGAAACCGCAAACTATCGTTGGCATCGTTGGCGATGTCCGCGCGGAAGGCCTCGATCGTCCGGCGAGTCCCATTATTTACCTTGATTACCGCCAGCGCGGATTGAATAGCAATTCATCGCCCACCATTCTTATGCGTACCGCCGCACCATCGGCAGAGATCGTTCCTGTCGCGCGCGGCATCTTCCGCGATCTCGCTCCTGATGCCCCTGTCAAATTCTCCACTTTTGCGCAGGAGATGGGCGGCTGGCTCGCGGATCGCCGTTTTCTTCTTATTCTTGTGGGACTATTCGCTGCCGCTGCTCTGGCTCTTGCTGCGGTCGGCATCTACGGAGTGGTGGCCTTTTCCGTTACGCTCCGCACTCAGGAGATCGGAATTCGTATGTCGCTGGGTGCCCAACGTGGCAACGTTCTGCGTTTGATCCTAGGCGAAGGTGCACGCATGGCGGCTTTCGGCGTGCTGATCGGCATTGGCGTCTCGCTGGCCATCACGCGCGTGACCGCTACTCTTCTTTTTGGCATTAGCGCGACCGATCCGTTGACATTTGCCGGCGTCGCCGCTCTGCTTTCTGTCGTCGCGCTTCTCGCATCGTACATTCCTGCGCGCCGCGCGATGCGTGTCGATCCAATCGTTGCCTTACGTTACGAATAGCAACCGACGTTCGCCAAATTTTGAGATCGCACCTGCCAATCTACCGGCTGCATCGAAACGAATCGCGAATCGCGTCTATTGGCTTCCACATCTCTCCATTTCGCGGTTCAAGCGACTGGCCGAAGAACAAGGATGTGCGGTCGGACGTTCCGCAAGTCGAGACCAGAACCTCAGAGTTCAATGTGATGACTTTGCCGTGGGTATCATAAATATTCAAGGTTCCACTGAACGCTTTAGCCGCCGCGCCCCCGAAAGTCCGCGATGTTGTCGAATCCTCCTTGTACGTGGCCGACACTTTGGAAAGGTCGGGAGTGAAATGATAGTTTCGGCCTCGCTCCTCGGCAATTCCGCGAAAATACGCAACCGCGTCGGATTTCAATTGTTCCGCGCTCATCATGTGCGCACCTTCCAGCGTCAAAAAGAATAGAAAGGAGTGATATTCCGGAGACTCAGCCTTCTCGAAGTTCGGCGAGAAGAAGACGTCTTCAAAGCCGTGATAGGGGATTTTCGACCACCACGGCAAGGGAAATGTATAACGTGGATCGGTTGACCAGCTCCCCGGGACGCTATAAACGAATGGATCGGACGAGGGATTGACGTGCTGCGGATACGGGGCTCGGACGAGAGTGATCTCTGATTGGCTACCGTCGAACCTTGCAACAGTCAGCCGCACCGATACGCCAATCGGTCCGTGAATATCCTTGTCCATGATCTCAGAGAACTGGCGTCCCGGCACGGGCACTCCGTTAACAGCGAGGACAAAATCGCTGCAATGGATGCCGGCTTTTGCGGCGGGCGAATCTTCGACTACGTGCATGACGGCCAGCGGGCCTAGGTGGCTCGGTTGGTTATTGGGATCATAGAGTTGGACGAAAACGATTCCGATACTGCCGAGGTCGTCCGCTGAAGTTCGCCAAAGCGCGGGGATGGCCAGCAAAATGAGAGAGATGGTCATCGAAGCAATAAAATGACGAGCTGTTTGAAAAGAAAACCAGTGAGTGCTCATGCTCTTCTCCTTTGAAAACTGCAACCATTTAATCCTTTCGGGAGCGGAACATCTTGTAAGGAATTAGCGTTTCCTTAATGTTTCCGTTGGAGCGATCTAGACTGTGCAGGAAACGGATTGGCGCCCACAGCGTCTAGGTAAGGAGGGAGCGCCCGGTGATTGGTCTACGCGCGAGTAAATCCATCCAGTCACCTGCGCCCTCCTTCAGCGCACAACAATCGTTTTTATGCCCCGGTGAGTTACGACGCGTTCTCGGCGAACTCCAGACGCCCGGTGTCAAAGTGGAAGAGATTGTGTATGCCCCTGGGTTCTGCGTCGCACGCCATTCCCACGCCTCCTCAAATCTCATTTACGGCATCGCGGGAACTCATTGGTCAGGGTTCAGCCGCGGGGGCGAGATATGCACTCCGGGGACAGTGCGCTTTCTACCCGCAGGGGAGCTTCACGAAAATTACTTTCCGGTTGGCTCAAGATGCCTTCAAATCGAATTGAATCAGTCGATTTTGAATCTTGCCGTTTTGCACGGCCGAACGATTGACGTCCCGGGCAAGATCGCGCGGCCTTCCGCGGCCGCTCTTGCGGCACGACTTTACAGCGAGTTCCGCCGGAAAGATGACGGTTCCCGGCTAGCCATTGAGGGAGTGATCTTGCAGCTTCTGCTGACCGACGAGGAGAATTCGGCATCGCGCCGCGGGCTTGTTCCGTCCTGGTTGCTGGGCATTCGGGAAATGCTGCGGGAAGAGGAACGCAAGCGTCTGACCCTCACAGAACTTTCACGTTGTGCCAGGCGACACCCCGTCCAGATCAGTCGTCAGTTCCATCACCATTTTGGGTGCACGATGAGCGAATATGTGCGGCGCGTCCGCATTGCTCGAGCGCAATCGCTTTTGTCTCGCCGCGACCTGAAGGTTGCGGAGATTGCGCTGGCTTGTGGATTTTTTGATCAATGCCATTTCACAACCGTGTTCCGCAAGATTACAGGATTATCGCCCCACCGCTATCGATTGCAAATTTTCGGTAAGCTGTCGTTCGCCAAAATGCAAAAGTGTCTCGAGTAACAAGTTTTGAGCTTGTGGTTGTTGGAATCCACCTGCGAAAAACGACTGTTCGAAGGTTGGCGTGAACTTACTCTGCATAAGACAGTCGACGGGCCTCCGCAATATCATCTTCCGTGATGTGGACGTTCAGGTCTGCCCATAAGCTCAGCGGACCGCGGCGGGGCTTCTTCGCGCCGTTCTTTTCTTTCAGGAAGTCAACAAAATCCAAGACTTCCTTCTGTTTTTCAGGAGGCAGATCGCGCAGTTTTTTCGAAGGCCTGCTGCTCGATGTTCATAGAAGCTTCCCAAGGGATCTCATTTTTCTATACGCCTGCTGGACTCGATTACGGACCATTTGGCGCGGCGCCGCCGGCAACTCGAAAAACAAGCTTTACGCCGGAGCGGAAGATGCCGATAATCCGGTGTCATTGGCGGGCTGTCTTCTGGCGAATTGATACGGTGGCAAGTTCTTCGATGCAGTGCAACAATGTAGCATTTCTATATTCTGGTCGACCGACTTGCGATTTCTTTCTTCTCGGATGTCGCTGATTTCAAAGACGTTCGCGTCGGATAGCATTTTCGGTATGAACAGGCGCGGAAAGCGACGAACCTGTATTTGATCGTCCAGTCGATCGCGAGTTCGACATCACTCTGCTGCGGAGGAGACATGCGCCCAAATCTGATTATGGTCTCGGCTTGCGGCTTAGTCATCAGCCTTGCCACTCCCGCGTTCCCTCAGCGCGCGGGCGAGCCGAGAAAAGCCCTCGACGAGACCAACGTGGCGAGGGTTCTCGTGGAACGACTCGATTTGGACCTGTACAAGGCCACGATCAAAGGACTGACGCAATTCGGCGATAGGCGGCAGGGAACCGACCGCAACAAAGCAGCAATCGACTGGATCGAAGCGCAGCTCAAGAGCTATGGCTGCACCAACACCGAACGCCTCAAGTACGAGTATCAACCACCGGCCGGGTCAGTGCGCGCAACCAATCAGGCCGGAGCGGTTGGCGGGGAAAGTACTGCTCGTCGCAGTGGAACGGCCACCACTACCACGCAAGGCGGTGGTCGAGCACGGGGAGTCCGTGCCCGCACCGGCGTGAACAACGATCCCAATGCGCAACTGGATGTGAAACTTCGTCAGCTTAACTCCCAACCGGCCATGCCGGGGTCGCGCGAGGAGATCTACTGCACCAAGATTGGGACGGCCCATCCCGAAGAAATGTACATCGTCGGCGCCCATATGGATGGAATCGGCTGGGGTGAAGCGGCTAACGACGACGGCTCGGGTACGGCGCTTGTGATGGAAGTGGCGCGCGTGCTGAGCGGTGCGGATGTCCAGACGGAGCGCTCAATCCGGTTTATTCTCTGGAACAATGAGGAAACTGGGACCAATGGGAGCCACGCCTACGTCGATCAACGCAAAGATCTTCAAGGCCAGGAGGTTCCACCCGGTTCAGGCAAGTACCCTGAGCCGAAGTGGCTGGGCATGATCCAGCACGACATGATGCTTTTCGACCACGGGATGCCCCTGGAGGACGGCACCGTCAGCAAGGAGCAGCGGCCGGAAGCCGACATCAATATCGAATTCCAGACGAGCGCGAAGTTCGCTGCGCAGTCACAGGCACTGGCGTGGGTTTTTGAGTCCACCAATGAAAAATACGCAACGGACTATCCGGCCGCGGTGAGCAGTCACATGACGAATACGGATTCGGGACCTTTCCAGGATGTGGTGGCTGCGATCAGTCTGCGGGAGAACGAGCGCGGCACCCAAATCGGGAATGGCTGGGATCCACAATGGCACCAGCCGACCGACCTCTACATCACCTACTCGAACAAAGATTTCCGTCTCGGCCTGAACGCGACGCAGACTACATTGGCAGCGATGGCGCAGCTAGCGGGCGCGAAACTCAAGAAATGAACTGCGGACCTGCGGTTGGAGTCGCGCCCCCTCAAAGTCGTGCTCGGTGACGGTGCGGAATGGATTTGGACAAATGAACGTCAGCGACATGGACTGTTACTCGTAACGCAGCGCCACGATGGGATCGACCCGCAGTGCCCGGCGCGCGGGAAGGTAAGTTGCGGTCACCGTTGCGGCTAGCAGAACGGCCGTGGCGACGCCAAAGCTAAGTGGGTCGGCTGACCCTACGCCGAATAGCCAGGCACCGAGCAATCGTGTCGTCGCAAAGGCCAATCCGCCTCCGAAGAACGCGCCAGTCAGCACGACGCCGAATCCTTGGCGGAGAAACAAGCGCACTACATCGTGAGGACGGGCGCCAAGCGCCGTGCGCACACCAATTTCCTTTGTGCGCCCGCCAACTTCGTAGGAAACGACGCCGTAGAGGCCCATAGCGCTCAGAACCAATGCGAGAAACGCAGCGCAACTGAGCACCGCGCTGGCGACTCGCGCATCGGTGTATGCGCCGCGCAGCTGATCCATGAGCGGCATTGTTTCTGTAACTGGAACGTCCGGATCAATACCGGCAATGGTCTTCCGGACCATGTGCAACGCCGCGGCTGGATCGCCAGCCACGCGGATACACATACGGGCCTCAAGCAGCGTTTCGTCCTGCCAGAACGGTACATACGCAACCGGCAGAGGACCTTCAATGGCGCTGCGCATCTGAGCATCTTTGACGAGGCCGACGATTTGGTACGGTTTGTCGTCAATGAGTACCGTCTGACCCAACGGCAGTCGATTCGCCGCAATTTGACGGGCGAATGTTTCGTTCACGATCGTCACCGGCGGAGAACCAGGTTTGTCAGAGTCGTTGAAATCGCGCCCTGAGATAAACGGAATCTTCAGAGTGCCGAAGTACTCCGGCGCGATCGGTTTAGCACGGACCACGGGTTCATCCTCAGTTTTCGCGTAGGTCTTTCCAGGCAGGGTTGCCGTGGCTCTCTGCCCGGACATCCAAATGAGACCTTGCCCCTTCGCAAGGCTAACGGATTCGACTCCCGGCAATTCGCGGAGCCGCCGGACGACTTCCTGCTTGAATGTGTACGCTTTGTTTGCTGGGTAGTGAACAAGGCTGACAGGCAAACGCAATCCCAGAACGTGATGCAAGTCCATATTGGTGCCGGATTCTATGAATGCGGCGCTACGCGCCAGAAGCCCGGCACCGACGAGCAGTGCCAATGAGAATGCGACCTGCATGGCGGCCAGCGCTGTGCGGCTCAGTCTCCCGCTCGAACCTAACGCGCCTCCACCGCCCTTCAAGGTCTGGTTCAAGTTAGTGCGACCCGCCTGCAGCGCTGGAAGCAAGCCAAATAACACGCCTGCGGCTCCGGTCACAGCGAGGGAGAAGAGTAGGACAGTTGCGTTTGGCCTGACGTCGAACAGGTGTTTGTAACCCTCATCGTCCACACTGTAAAAGTTCACAAGTAGGCGGCTGGTCCAGGTTGAAAGCAGGAATCCCACGGTGCCGCCCGCAAAAGCAAGAAGCAGGCTCTCTGTGAGTAGCTGGCGCACAATACGCCCGCGCCCAGCGCCCAGCGTCAGCCGCATGGCGATTTCACGGCCACGAGCCGTACCTCGCGCGATCAGCAATCCTCCAAGATTGGCGCAGACGACCAGAAGAAGGACTCCTGCGACCGTGCCGAGCAAGCGCACAAGCATCAAGTTGTACTCACGGTTTCCTGACATGCCGATGGCGGGCCTCACCGAAGCGCCATATCTCTCATCGAATGCGGAATTGGAGGCGCGCAACTGCTGCATCAGTGTTGCAATTTCCGCTTGAGCTTCGGCGGGACTAGTCCCAGACTTCAAGCGGCCCATAATACCCAGAATCGTGCAGCTGGGCTGGAAACCATCACAATGACGATAGCCTACACGGATCATCATCGCGGGAATCCAGATTTCATTGGGCATGCCGCCAATTTCGACGCCGTGGAAGTCCGGCGACATAATGCCGATGACGGTGAAGGTGTGCCCGTTGATGAGGAAGGTCTTGCCGATGGCGCCCCAATCGCCGTTGTACGTTCGCTGCCAGAATCCGTATCCGAGCACAGCAACCGCGTCGCGGTCTGCTAGGGAGTCTTCGTCGAGTGTAAAAAAACGCCCGAGATACGGCCGCAATCCGAGCATCGAAAAATAGCTGCTCGAAACAACCGCTCCTTGAACTTCTCCAATGTCGCCGTTGGCGGAAACGTATAGAGGAGCAGTCGAATAATGCGTCGTCAGGTCCTCAACGGTCTTCGAGTGCTCCCGTAAGTAGGTGAATTCGGGAATACTGAAGTAACCTTCACCCTCATTTTCCGGCGCCAGGATTCGGACGAGCCGCTCGGGATTTTTTGCGGGGACACTTCGGAGGAACAGTGCGTCCACGACGCTGAAGACAGTCACGTTTGCCGCAATCCCGAGAGCTGTCGTCAGAACCGCTATCGAGGTAAGCCCTGGGTTCCTACACAGCATGCGTAGGCCGAAGCGCAAATCCTGCCACAACGTCTCGACCAAGGATTCCCAGCCGGCAGAGCGGACGACTTCCTTCGTAACTTCGAGATTCCCTCGCTCCAAACGCACCGCTCGGAGCGCATCCTTGCGGCTCATCCCTTGGTTCATCTTTTCTTCGGCTGCCATCTCTAGGAAGTCGCGCAGTTCTTCGTCCAGCTGGTGTCTGACCTGCTCCTTTCGAAACAATGACCGGAGCCCGCCCGCTATGCTTCGCAGCAATGACATTGAACCTCCCTACAACGCCTCCAAGATTCTAGCGATTGCCGCCACTCGCCTTCCCATTCTTGTGTTTCGTTGCGGAGCCTCTTTGGTCCC
>Ga0210398_10002807_pt1 | contig 16809 bp, 14 predicted proteins | sample IncBWC4OmetaG_FD_161047 | JGI IMG/M metagenome (GOLD analysis project Ga0210398, IMG submission 161047) | Forest soil microbial communities from Barre Woods Harvard Forest LTER site, Petersham, Massachusetts, United States - Inc-BW-C-4-O | ecosystem: Environmental > Terrestrial > Soil >... | reverse complement strand
CTAGGGTAAGGTTCCGGCTGATCTAACCCTAGCCAGCGCTTTTAGCTTTTGTTTTCAATGAATATGGGTCTGAGCTGAGTGTTGCGTCGACCCATTGAGACCACCATCAAAATCGGGAGGTCCTGGGTCACAGATCTTAGAAAGCGGAGGACCTCAGTTCCGTCCTTACATGGAAGATTCAGATCGAGGATACTCAGGTCGGGCGTTTCCTCGAGAAAGGCGTCGACCGCGGCCTGGCCATTATTGGCCAGCGTTACGCTCTGGCCGTCTGCTTCCAGACCCCGAGTCAGAAACATACCCAGCGCAGGGTCGTCGTCCGCTACGAGAAAACGCATTTAGTTCTCCCAAATTCCCGAATCTTGGGATCCCGAGCGCTATCCATCGGGTCTCGCAATTACCATCTCCTGAGTCGAAACGAGACACAAGGAAAGACGGTGGCGGGAAATTGAGCCCCGTTCCAAAACGGCTAAAAGGGACGTTACCATCCCGTAATGGGAGAAATTTGGATAATTCGGCGATGCGCTATTGACACTTGTGAGAAAACAACAGGAGTGCTTCGTAGACTCGATCAGTCCCGGCTAACCCGAAACTTGTGAGGCTATTTCATCGAACGTGGCGGAGCCGGCGTAATCGCTGAAGGTGGCTGTGGCGGTTCCGGTATCACTCTTGAGGGAGGCGACGATGGCGGGGCCGCGGTTCCAGGCGGAGCCGGGGGTTGAACGATGTGCGCGACATAGGTAGCGTAGTCCTCGTTCATGGCTCCGGTCACCCGCCCATTTCCACTAAGCGAGATTATCCAAATCTTGAAGATCTTAGGGGAATCCCGATCTGAAAACTGCACCTGCCTCTGTTTGGTTGCCGCATCGTACCGGTAGGTGGCAACGGGCGCTTTGATTGTTGCCGTATCCAAACTGGGATCGTCAGGAACGTTTGGGCGAGCTCCGACCATCTCCGCATAACAAACGCCTAGAGACAGCCAATTCCCCTCGGGACCCGAGTCTTGTTTCGCTATTTCATCCGGCACCAGTGCGTTGAAAATTGCAAAATTCCGAGGATTCTTCACTGCGGGGCTGTACGGAGATGAGTTGCGGTAGAGTACCGGCACAATGCGGACCCTTCCTGTACCTCGAGGTATGACTGCGGTAAACAACGATTCTGAGCCGTCCGGAAACTTGTTCAGGTAATGCAGGAGCAGTGAATTCGGAAGCTGTGGACAAATCGTCTGATCATAAGTCCAGCCGGAGGTGGTGATGTCGTAGCCGTAGAACTGTGCTTCACTAATCAGTTCTTTTTTTCGCGCATGTAAGAGCTCGCGATCTGCGCCATCTATAAGATCTGCCGCCCGATGTTCCAAGGAGAAATATTTGATCTGCTTCGGATATCCCGTCTCAGCCGTTGATTGATCGATCACTACCTGCGCGCAGATCTGGTGGGCCAGAAGCAGGAGCGCATACGTCAGAAAAAGCACACCACTTGAGGCTATCCGGGGGAAGTTTCTCATTCATGCTCACTTTATCACTCGTCGCCCAAGCTAAAAGGGACAGCCCTTTGCCTGTCCCTTCTCGCTGGCGCGCTGAACGACGCTGGCTATCTAAGACTTACCAGACGGCCTATGCGTCGTGTGATGCACAGGCGGCTTCGCAGCAGTCTTAGGTTCACCATCCTTGAGGATGATCATCGGGGGATTTTGCGTGTATGAGTCAAAGGTGGCAATGAAGGTCGCCTGTGTGCCGACAGCGGGAACTTCTTTCAGCGAAGACTTCATGTTGATCGTAAAATCTGCCTTTTGCGATTCCTTGGCATCTTCAGAGACCGCCAGTTGTACGGAGTCCGGTGTGGCCTGGATAACTGTTCCCGGAACTTCGGTGGTCTTTCCTTGCAGCACAGCCCAAACCTTCTGGGCGTCCTCAGGCGTACCATTTGCCAGCACAAATTCCTTGTCAGCTAATGCCAATCCCTTGTCGAGGTCCGGAGTGCTGACGACTGCATTGTGCGCCAACTCCTGCGGCGACGGAGGAGGAGGAGCAGGAACAGGCTTGTAGGAGTCAGGCGGAAAGAGGTTGTCGTGAGCGAGCTGCTTGATCTGGTCAAAGCCGTCCATGCTTCCGTGATACTTCTTGTACCAATATTCTGCGGCCTTCTCCACGTTGGACTTGTAAGGCTCCTGCAGGTATTGGGCGGCGCGGGTAAGATACCAGATCCCGTTCACCAGGTCTTTTGGATCTTGCTGCACATAAGCGTTTCCAAGAGCATAAGTGTCCGCGAGTGCAATGCCCTGGGTGGTCTGAGACGCATCCATCGCGTGAAGTTCTGCGAGGTACGTAGTGATAGCGTCCTTGTAATCCTTCTTCGAAATGTCATCGGCGCCGATGACATTCCCAAAAATGGGAGCAGCCAGTACTTTGAGTTTCTGGAAGTCGGCGTCGCTCATATTCGCCGGCTTGGTAGCGTTTTGCCCCCGTTGCGCCAAGGCTGCAGCCTCGTCCAGTTTGGCCTGATCGCCACCAGCCTGCTGCTTTTCAACGTAGACCACAAAAATAAGAGCTCGCAGGTTGTTGGGGTCTACCTGAAGCAGCCGTTTCGCGGCGTCATATGTTTTGGCAGTGTCGCCGGTTGCCTGATACGCCCCCACTAACTGCTCCAGCATTTCGGCCTTCACGACGCTATTTGGATACTGCTGCAGAAAGCTTTCTATTGCGGACGCCTTGGCTGCAGGTGTGGACTGCCCAATCGCGCTGGTGTAAGCGTTGTACTCCGCTGGATCTTTGATGGTTATCTGACTCGATTGCGAAGCCTGATCCTGCGCCCGAGCAGCCGGCGGCAGACAAAGGGCACTGGTCGCAACGGCCAGTAGGGAAGCAAAAACGACCTTCTTCATTCAACGCTCCTAGAATCTTCCTAAAATTAAAACATCCAGCAAGTGCGAGCCGGCGGAGGATGCACCGATTGCATTTGACCACGCAGACGCTTGATTAAGCTACAGGTAAGCATCCGAGTCCATGCAATTTGCTGGATTATAGAAACCAGTGGCTTCCGATGACAAGTGCTACCCGACAAAGACCGGCCCAGTCATTCGTCAACGATGGCCGTGACACAATTTGACGTAGGTCCGACGAGTGCCGACAGTAAACATCCGGCCGACGACTCAGCCAGACGACCGACTTGAAGGCGACAACTGCATCCGATGGAGGACCATATGGCAAGGTTAAGCGGACAGATCGCGATCGTCACTGGGGCGGGCCAAGGCATCGGCCGGACAATCAGCAAGCGTCTGGCTGTCCTGGGCGCCACAGTATTGCTGGTTGGACGCAACACCAACCCCCTAATTGAGGTTAAAGGCGAAATCGAGGCGGCGGGAGGCCAGGCTGAACTCCATCCGCTTGACTTGCTGCGCGTAGAAGACATCGCTGCCTTCGCTGCCTCTGTCCAGTCGCAGCATGGCCGATGCGACATTCTGGTGAATAATGCCGCAATCGGAGTACTGGGTAAGCCTCTGCACGAAACATCGCCTGAGTCCTGGGACTCAATGATGAGCACCAACCTGCGAGCGCCCTATTTGATGATTCGCGGGTTTGCTCCGCTTATGATCGGGGCCGGCAGAGGCCATATCGTTAATATTTCATCGCTTGCTGGGCACAACCCCTTGAAAAACGGTGCGGCCTACGCTGCATCCAAATGGGGTCTTAACGGGTTGACCTATTCGGTAGCTGAAGAGTTGCGAGACTATGGGATTCGTGTTTCGGCGATTGCACCGGGATCTGTCAATACCGAGTTCGGCGGCGGTGGCAAGGACGGAAGCTGGAAAATTCGACCTGAGGACGTGGCCAATGTCGTCGCTCTAATCGTCACGCAATCGCCGCAGTCATTCGTGAGCGAAGTGGTGCTGCGCCCGGCCCGGAAGCCCTGACATTTCGCTAACGTCCGAACTGCCGCAGGTGATGGTCGGCATGCAACCAGCCCCATCTGAGCCATTGGGCACGGCTAATCGGCCCAAAATACGGGTGATAATTCCCTTCCAAATCTGCATCGCCGAGACGGCGAACAAGATGAACAGCAGTTTGCAGGTCGGATTCGAAGTCATTCAGGGGTCGATCAAGCCCGCACTGGTCGATCTCGGGACGTGTCGGTACATTTCTAGGCCACTTGAACGGAGCGTAAAGGGCGCCCCATTTCATAAGTGTTCGTTGAATCGGGGGCATCGAGGCTTTGCTCACCGTCATTTCACCGAGAGGCACGCTCATTGAGTCACACAGGTGTTTGACCATCTGCTGAACATTCATTCGACCCCAGCGAGCAGCATCCTGGAAGGTTAGGGCTTTTAGCCTGAGTTGGATCGAATCAATATCCGCCGCGACTGCCAAGGTTTTCATAGTCCACAGGAAAATCGAATCTCCCGCAAGTGGGGAGTATCGCAGAAGATTCCCGAGTCCCGGCTACTCTTGTCAGCAGGCGACACTGGGACTAGCCTCAAGATGGCGATTCCCCGCGGAAATCCTACGTGTATGGCGAGTGTAGAAGACACAGGAAATCCCTGGCGGGCAACGTCGGCCTGCAATCGATGCCCACCTGTTGAATTATCGGCGTCTTATCCACAAGATATTGGGGTGTCAATGTTGACCCTAGGGCGGACCGGGACTAAAGTCCTTCTTGATGTGCAAGAAATCCAGTCTATCCCTGCGCTCGGACAGCTAAGGAGCCACGTCGCATGCTGAAGCTCAAAAAAATACATATTGTTGGCTTCAAGTCCTTCTGCGATCGAACAGAAGTGTCGTTGCCCGGGCAGGGAGTTGCTGTCATCGTGGGCCCGAATGGTTGCGGGAAGTCCAATATCCTAGACGCGGTCAGTTGGGTTCTGGGAGAACAGAGCGCCAAGACCCTTCGCGGCGGGAAGATGGAAGACGTAATTTTCGCGGGGACCCGCGAACGCAAACAGCTGGGTATGGCCGAGGTCACTCTGACACTCGTCGATCCAGATGCTTATAGCGACGACCCCCTGCTCAGTGAGCCCGAAGTTGTTATTGAAAGCGCTGCTGACTGGAATGAGGAAGACTTACGCGCGCAACGAGCGGCAGAAGTCGAGGAGATTATCACCGAGTCTCAACCCGGCAAAGTGATCGAGGGTGAAGCTTCGGGAAAGTCCGAGCTGGCACCAAATAAAGAAGAGGCCGCGCAGGAAGATCCTGCAAATGCAGTTGTGCTGAAGATTCGTCGTCGAAAGTTCCAGAAGACTCCTCAGCAGGGCGAGATCATCGTCACCCGCCGCCTTTTTCGGACCGGCGACAGTGAATATCTTCTCAATGGAAAGCTCTGCCGCCTCCGCGATATACAGGACATCTTCATGGGTACGGGCCTCGGCCCGGAGTCTTATGCCATTATCGGCCAGGAACGCATCGGACAGCTTCTCAGCTCCAAACCGCACGACCGGCGGGCCATCATTGAAGAAGCTGCAGGCATCACGCGCTTCAAAACAAAGAAGCGACTCGCCGAGCTCCGCCTGGAGCAATCGCGACAGAACCTCGCCCGGGTTAACGACATATTCGAAGAGGTGTCGCGGCAGATGGTTTCCCTCAAGCGACAGGCTGCGAAGGCCGAGCGCTACGCTGCTATTCGAGAGCAAATGCGTGCGCGGCTGCGCGTGGTCCTAGCTAGCAAAATCGCGCAAACAGACGCGGAGAACAGCGCAATCGTCGAGGAGATCGCCAGGCTCACTTCAGAAATCGATGAACATGGCGCCCAGATTGAAGTTCTAGACAATGAGCATTCTTCGGGTACGACCCGCGGTTATGAGTTAGACGCAGGCGCCAAGCAGGCCGATGCGCGCGCCAGTCAGAGTGCGGTCGAGCTGGAACGCTCTACGGCCCGGCAAAACGCGAATCAGGAACGCATCGCGGAACTCGAGGCCCGCGCGGCGGCCGGGTCAGTTGAACTCCAACGGGCAAAAGAGCAGCTCGCCACGCTAACGCAGGACCGGGATGCACAGCGCACTTTCCTTGAGAGTGCTGCGGCAGAAGTGGCTGCCTTTCGACAGCAGGCTGATCAGCGGCAGCGGCAAGCTCGTGAGGCGATCGCGGCAGTCAGTAGCGCTGAGCAGCGCGCCGAAGTCGCGCGGCTCCAGGCAATGCAGTTGATCTCGCAACTTGGTCAGATTCGCAACCAAGCCACGCAGGCCGAAGAATCGCTCGCATCGCTCGAGCGCGACTCCGAAAGGCTCGCCACCGAAATCCTTGCAGCTCGCCGCGACCTCGAAGCCCTCGGCGCCGAACGCGGCCAGCTCTCGATGAACTTCGAGTCCGTCACTGAGACCCTCAGGCGCCTCGAAGCCGAAATCGGCACACTGCGCACCGATATCACTGCGAAGCGCGCCGCTGAAACCGAGGCCCGCCGTCGCAGCGATCAGCTTCGCGCCGAACACGCCACCCTCACCGGCCGCCACAACTCGCTCAACGCCCTCATCCGCGAGCACAGCTACTCCACTGACACCGTTCGCAAGCTCTTCCGTTCGAACTCGCTCGTCGGTAGCGGCCTCGCACCCGTCGGAATCCTCGCCGACTTCCTCGAAGTCCACGACCGCTACGAAAGTGTCGTCGACGAATTCCTCCGCGACGAGCTCAACTACATCGTCGTCAAAAGCTGGGACGCAGCCAATGAAGGCATGCGCCTGCTCAAAACCGACGTCGACGGCCGCGCCACCTTCCTCGTGCATCCGGAAGACGCTCAGGCAAAGTTCTCCTTCGCCGGCCAACACGCCATTCCAAGCTACAACCAGCAGGAAGGCGTCGTCCGCCTCAAGGATTGCATCCGCGTGCTCGACGGCTTTGGCAGCTCGCTCGAAGTCATCCTTCCAAAGCTGCGGGAGGGCTATGTCACCCCTGATTCCGAGACAGCACGCACCCTGGCGCTTGAGAATCCTCATGCGTTCTTTCTGGCGCCTTCCGGCGAATGCTTTCACAATGTAACGGTGACCGGCGGTAAGCCTCGCGCCGAAGGGCCGTTAGCCTTAAAGCGGGAATTGCGCGAGATCCAGCAGAAGCTTGAAGTGGTAGCGAGCGAGCTCGGCCGCTCCGAAATCACGGTGGCCGAACTCGGCAAGAATCTCGCCGAGCTTACCCGCCAGCTAGACCTCAAGAGCGAACAGCGGCGCAACGCTGAAAGAGAGAGCGCGAATCACTCCGCAGCTCTGCGACAGATGGAGTCCGAAGTTCAGCGTCTCGAACGGCGTTTGCAGGACTGGACCCTCCAGAATGAACGAAACAAGGACGCCCGCGCCGCCAAACAGACGTTCATCGAGCAGAGGCGCGAGGAAGAACAATCTTTGGTGGCAAAGCAGGGTGCTGTAGAAGCGATCCTGAGCGAACTGCACCGATCCGTGGAAGAGCTGCGCGTAGCTAGGGAGGAAGCGCAGCAACAAGCTGCGCAGGTTTCCGCCGAACTTGCGGGGCTTGAAGAACGCCGGCGCGGCGCGCAATCGGCATTCGAACGGGTGGACCGAATGTTCGTCGACCTGATGCAGCGAGTCAATCACAACGAGCACCAATTGGCGGCGGCCAATGCGGAGCAGCGGCAACGCTTGCAGGAGAATGAACAACTCTCTGTAAGTCTGCAGCAATTTATTGAGAGTCGTGATCAGGCCCTTTCCGAGGCTGCTCGTCTGAGCGCGGAGGCGACAGAACTGCGATCCGCTCTCACGGAAATTGATCGACAGGTCAAAAGGCTTCGCTCTAAAACCGATGGACTTCGCGAAACCAGAAGCGAACGAACTGCTCGTGCGGCCAGGCTCTCGGCTGACATCGCACATCTCGAGGAGACGTGCTTGAACGATCTCGGTGTCGAGGCTGCGGTGCTTCGCGCTGATGCGGATCTGACGCGCATCGATGGTGAAGCATTGGCGGCAGAGGATCAATCCTGCAGCGAGCTGAAGCAAAAACTGGAATCGATGGGGCCTGTGAATATGATGGCGCTCGAAGAATACAAGGAGACCGAGCAAAGGCACGACTTCCTCAATACTCAACGGACCGACTTACTCGACTCGATCGAGAACACTCAAGCGACCATCAAGGAAATTGACCAAATTTCCCGCGCGAAGTTCAGCGAAGCCTTTGTGCGCATCAATGAGAACTTCAGTACTACATTTGCTCGACTTTTTGGGGGTGGGCAGGCATTTATGCGCCTCACAGACGAAGAAAATGCGATAGACAGCGGTATAGACATCATTTCACAGCCGCCCGGAAAGAAATTGCAGAACGTGCTGCTGCTCTCTGGCGGCGAAAAGGCTCTTACTGCACTCTCGCTTCTCGTCGGCATTTTTCAGTACCAGCCGAGTCCCTTCTGCGTACTCGACGAGGTCGACGCGCCGCTAGATGAAACGAATGTGGGCCGACTGGCCGATATGCTGCGGAGCATGTCGAGCGATACTCAATTCGTAATGGTCACGCACTCCAAGCGTATGATGACTGCCGCCGATCTCATTTACGGGGTAACGATGCAAGAACCAGGAGTATCAAAGATCGTTAGCGTACGGCTTGGCGGCCAGGAACGAGGGATGGAACCGCGACGCGCCACCGCGTGAATTCACGACGCCCTGCGTCCTGAATCCTTGAGAAAGTCAAGGGTCACGTTAGTAACGATTTCGCTTGCTGCAAATTTTTCCATCGGCCAAGATTTGGTCTTGACAGCCTCAATCGCACGTGACAAGACGCAAAACAAACGCATCAATCGCGTATTTACGCCGCGTTGACAAAGCGGCTGGAGGACCTCAGAATCTGATTTCAGACTATCCAGGAAGGCCCTTCTTTGGCAGTAATTATCGAAACCGAGTTCAGTGATCTCACTCTGTATGCGCGCGGAAAGGTGCGCGACCTGTATTCGGTAGGTGAATCCCTCCTCCTGGTTGCAACTGACCGGATCTCAGCTTTTGACCATGTCCTCGCCACGGGGATCCCGGGAAAAGGAAAAATTCTTACCCAGCTTTCGCTCTTCTGGTTCGACTTTCTCAGGGACATCGTTCCCAACCATCTCATCACCGCCGATGTACGTGAATACCCGGTCGAACTGAGACGGTACAAAGACGAACTCGACGGCCGATCGATGCTGGTGAAACGCGCACGGATGTTTCCTGTCGAGTGTGTAGTGCGTGGCTATCTTTCCGGCTCAGGATGGAAAGACTATCTTGCCACAGGCACGGTCTGCGGAATTCCTCTCGCCGCGGGATTGCAACAGGCCGACAAAGTGCCCGAGCCGATATTTACTCCGGCAACGAAGAGTCAGGACGGCGAGCACGACGTGAACATCTCTTACGACGAGATGGCCCTTCGGGTAGGCGCGCAAAGTGCAGAACGTCTCCGCAGTTTGAGTCTGGCTGTGTACAAGAAGGCATCAACTTACGCGGAACAGCGAGGCCTCATCCTTGCCGACACGAAATTTGAGTTTGGGATGCATGCGGAAGGCATCGTACTTGCCGACGAAGTACTCACACCCGATTCATCGCGATACTGGCCCACGGAAGCGTACCAGCCCGGGCATCAACAGCCTTCGTTCGACAAGCAATATGTACGCGACTACCTTGAAAGCATTCGCTGGAACAAGCAGGCGCCGGCACCGGCGTTGCCAGATGATGTGGTGTTGCACACGCAGCAGAAGTATCTCGAGGCCTTCCGCCTGCTCACCGGGAAGTCTCTTGTGATTTAGGCATTTGGATGGCAGTTATTGATTGGCTTATCCTCGTCGTCTTGCTCGTTTCCGTTCTGTCTGCAGCGAAGAACGGCTTCTTTCTGGAGGTGTTTTCACTCACCGGGGTCATCGCCGGCCTGCTGATCGCAAGCTGGAACTACCAGAAGCTGCTGCCATGGGTGAGTCGCTGGATTCATTCATGGCCGGCAGCGCAGGCGTTGTCGTTCCTTCTCATTGCTCTTGCCGTCATGATTTTGGCGGGACTTCTGGGGCGAGTAATTCGCTGGTCGGTTCACTCAATCGGGCTCGGATGGGCTGACCGGTTTATCGGTGCCATCTTCGGCTTTTTCAAAGGATGTGCCCTGGTGACATTGGCAGTTCTGGTAATTGCTGCCTTTCTGCCCCAGGCCACGTGGTTTCAACGATCGCGCCTGGCGCCGTACTTCCTCAGTGCGGCCCATCAGGCATCGGTTGTAACGCCTTACGAGTTGGGAGAACGAATACGCCAAGGCGTCGCCATAATACGGAATTCTCAGCCATTCTGGCTGAAGCCTTCCGCCGTTGCATGTCCGCAAGCTAGTTCCCCTTGGGCTCCTGTTGTTGTCAGACAAAATCGACTCGGGTAAACCCGGGCGTAGGAAAGAGGTCTTTTGTGAAACGCGAACTGGATAACCTTGTGACTCAAATGCACGCTGGGGGAATTACCTACAATGAAGCGGTGCGCGAATTCAAGAAGCGCTTCCTCATGGAAGTGCTTGCCCATCAGAGGGGTAACCAGTGTAAGGCCGCAAAAGAGCTCGGCATGCACCGCAACACGCTCAGCCGAACCATGGCAGAGCTCGAGCTCGATCCTTCGCAAATTCGCGTCAATCTCAAGCGTCCGCCCCGGAGTGAACGTCCTGTTCTTGAAGCAACCCGAGCGGCGCGCTAGGAGATCACCTCGCTAGGGCGTCCTTCCCTGCTTTAATCTAGGTGCAAGGACAATCCACAAGTGAATCCTCCGCCTTCTCAGTCCACCACCATTGCAGCTGCCCGGGAGAGCCGCGTCTTCATACGCGAAGGCTTCCGCTGGGACGAGCAGGGTGCTTATCTTTTCGATATCGATGGCACCCTCTGCCGCAGCCGCGACCGGATCCACTTCGAGTCCTTTTACTCGAGCGTGCGATCCGTCATGGGCCATGAGCTCACCCTCGATGGGGTGACGCTCAGCGGAAACACCGACCCCGGCATCCTGCGCGACGCCTTCAGGCTGGCGCAGCTGGAGGAGACGGATTGGCAGCCCCATCTCGAGAACGTGCTTGAAACCATGCGCCGCCAGGTGACAGCGCGGAGATCCGAGATGAAGCTCGTCAAGATGCCGGGTGTTGACGAGGCGCTGGCTCACCTGCAGGGCAAAGGCGCTGCGCTGGGCGTAGCCACCGGCAACCTTGAGTCCATCGGCTGGATCAAGATCGAGGTCCTCGGCTTGCGTCACTGGTTCACCTTCGGCGGCTTCAGCGACAACTACGACATCCGATCCGACATGATTGCCCACGCCATGCATCTGGCGCACCGTCACGCCGGGCCCGAGGCGACGGTGTGCGTGGTGGGGGACACGCCCTTCGATATCTCCGCGGCACGGGCTAATGGGCTGCCTACGATTGCTGTCGCCACCGGCAACTTCTCTTTCGACCTGCTCATGGAGCATGAGCCCGAAGTGTGCGCCACCACGCTTGAAGCTCTGCTCGCAACCGGCGGCCGCAACAATGGGGCATGAGTCTACGTAACCATCACGTGGTTGTACTGGCGTCTGTGCTGGCCGCATGCCACTTCGGATTCGGGCAGATCACTGACTCAACTGCCGAACCCAAGGCGGCGAAGGCAGATCAGGCCCCGGCGGAGAAGCCGCCCTCGGCACGACAGCAGAGCGAGGCGGAGAAGGCTTACCTCGCCGGTGCAAAGGCTCTCGACCGGGAAGACTTCGCGACGGCGGAGAAGGACTTCGATACGGCGGCCGAGCTCGTTCCACATAACGAGCAGTATCTGGCTGCGCGCGAGATCGCGCGGCAGCATCATGTCAGTGCACTGGTGCAGGCTGCGGACAAGGCGAGGCTCATGGGAAATGCTGACGAGTCGAGCAGGGACCTGAGTCAGGCTTTTGCAATCGACCCGAAAAATCCCATGGTTCAGCAGCACATGGAGGAGATCGTCCAGGATGCGACTCCCGACCCGCCATCGGAGAACCAGGAGGACACCATCTCTGCCGGGGCGCCCATTGAGCTTGCGCCCACACCGGGACTCCACAGCTTTCACCTGCGCACGAATGCTACTGACCTGCTTCGCCAAGTCCTGACGGCCTATGGCATTACTCCCACCATCGACAGCTCGGTGAAGAGCCAGCCGGTTCGCATCGATGTCGACAACGTGGACTTCCGCGAAGCCGCGCGCATGAGCAAGCTGCTCACCAAGACCTTCTTCGTGCCGCTCGATCCCGATCGCGTGCTGGTTGCCGAGGATACCAGGGAAAACCGCACCAAGTACGAGCGGCTGGTCGCCGAGACCGTCTACTTCCCTGGCCTGACCCCGACCGAGATCGGCGAGATGGGCAATGTGGCGCGGAACATCTTCGATGCGCAACAGGCCACTGTTTCTCCCAGCAAGTCGACGCTTACCCTGCGAGCGCCGGTGGCGAAACTGGCAGTCCTCAATTCCACGCTCGCCGAAATGCTCGATGGGCGCAGCGAGCTTCAGCTCGATGTGCGGCTGTACAACATCGCAAAAACACGCTCGCTGAATGTGGGCGTGCAACTGCCGAACCAGGCCACCATCTTCAATGTCCCCACAGAGCTGAACAGTGTCATCTCCGGCAACCAGGCCTTGGTGCAGCAGATCATCTCGAGCGGCCTGGCAAGCGCGGGCGACTTTTCTGCCATTGCCGCCATCCTGATTGCGTCGGGCGCCGTGAGCGGCTCGATTCTGGGGCAGCCCTTTGCGGTCTTCGGCGGAGGCGAGACGCTTACCGGCCTGACCACCAACGGCGCCACCCTCAATCTGGCGCTGAATTCCTCCGACACCCGGATCCTCGATTCCCTGACCCTTCGCGTGCTGGATCAGGAGGAGTCGACGATACGCGCCGGCACGCGGTACCCGATCATCACCTCCAGCTATTCGAACCTGGCGGGAAGCTCGCTGGCCATACCCGGCCTATCGTCGGCGGGCGTTTCGAGTGCGCTGGCCGGGCTGGGCATCGGATCATCGAGCTTCAACAACACCGGACAGGTTATTCCGCAGGTCCAATACGAGGATCTCGGGCTCACGCTGAAGGTGAAGCCTTACATCCAGAAGGACCGCGATGTGTCGATCAACGTCGACCTCGAGCTCGTGTCGCTGGCAGGCAGCTCGATCAACAACATTCCCGTGCTCGATAACCAGCAGTACAAGGCAATCACCACGCTCAAGCAGGGCGAGACCGCGCTTGTGGTGAGCACCATCACCAAACAGCAGACGAAGGCCGTTACCGGCGTCCCCGGCCTGACCGATCTTCCCGGGTTTCAGAACACGACCAACAATCAGACTGAGAATGACGTGTCGGAACTGCTCATCCTCATCACCCCGCGCATCGTGCGCGAAGCGCATACACAGGAGGCCGGGCACATGTTTGTGCTTCCGGTGCATCCGTAACTATCCGTTACAAACCTGGTGCTCCATCACGCCTTTTGCGGGCACGGTGGGAAAGCCTGCTCAAGGCACCATAGACGGTTTAGGCGTGTAGGGCATCATGTCCAGAGAGCGGTCCTGAACATCGTCCACGCGGTCGCCCCACTTTGCCGAGGTCGTCTGTTTGATCCTGATCCATTCTGGATCCGCGAGGAAGGTCTTCCAGGCCGAGATTTGCGTGTTGCGATCCTTCCAGCGCAGCAGGTAGACAAACTCCTCGTGGCCCGGCGCTCCACTCCGGCTCGTGAACACAATATCGAAGCCATAGCGTCGCATGATCGGCATACATTGCTCGCTGAAGCGCTCATGAAAGTGCTGCTCATTCCCCGCGTGGAGCTTGTAAATGCGCAGTTGATATACGCTTTCCTGGCATAACGCACCCGGGAGCAGACACAGCCCCATCCAGAATCCAGCCGGTGATTCGCATGAATACGCTCCTTGGACAGACTGGCCTTTATCTTCGCGGCTCGAGCCATCAAGCCTGCTTCTCAGACTTCGACTCGGCAACAGCATCGTTCAGGAAGTTGTCGTAATCGGTGCTGTAAACGTGAACGCGATCCCTGTCCTCCGCCTTGATGTGCTTGAAGAACCACATTCCCTCGAGCCTCTTGCCCGCGCGCTGCCTCGCAAACGCCTCTCCGATCTTCTGCTTCTCGGCAAGATTGTGAGGCTTCTTCAACTCGGTCCACTCTCGAAGTCTCTTCGGTGCTTTCCGGGTGGGCAGCAGATAGACGTTATCTGAGGTGTGAGCGTTTTCAAGGTTGACCAGCAGGTCTCCCCACTTGTTCCATCGACCCGCGCCGTCTTTCTTGTAATTCGGATTGAGAGTAAACCAGCATGGAGCCAGATCGCCCCGATTTTTGAAGTCGCTCTCCGGATGCCACTCGTGACGACTGGGAGCTTGGATCGACGGCGTTGTCGGCTTTGGAGCGTACCGTTGGTTCAGATATATCGCGAGATGTTGGCGAAGGACCCTCTCGAAGTGCGGCGGATTCTTATAATCCGAGAAAAGGCCCTCGCCCGCACCCTCTACCTTCTTCTTGAACTCCAGCACCGCTCCCCACTGCTCGGCTTCCTCCTTCGACTTCACAGCATAGGGCTGTTGGCTGAAGTACAGCATGATGTGCGGAGATTTGGTCTTCTTCCAGACCGCGATGGCGGTGTTGATCTCGTGCTCGGTCCCGGTTTGTCCCGACTTGGTAGGCGTGCCCAATCGCCTCCAGAAGATGCCCACCACGATATCCGCGTCGGCGATCTTCAGGATCGGATCAAGCAAGCCCTGCGGCCCGTCGGGATGAAAACCCGGATAGCTATCCGTCTCCCATCGAATCACCTGCAGATCCAGTCCGAGAAACTGGCTCGTGGTGTGCTGCAGTTCAGCCGCCACAGTTTCCACCAGGTTTCGTTCGGCTTTGACGTCACTGGGCGACGCCACCACAACACGCAATTGCTTTACCTGCGTCATTTCTCGTTGAGCTTCGCCTTCCCGGCTGACAAAATAGCATCCCGCCCACGCAGAAGCAAAGGTCGGGTCATACCGCTAAATTTGATCGGCCGACTCGCCCGGCTGCTTGTTCTTCTTCGGCGAGGGCTTGCTGGATGTCGGGACGTTTGGCGATGAGTTTGCGGAAGTGGGCGGCCCAGTATTCGCTGGAGCGCTGCTGCATCTGCTGGTCCTCTTCGTGTTCGGGGGTGCCGGGGTGGATGAGTCCGGTGTCGTAGGGCTCGTAGGGGGGCGGCTCGATGGCAACGGCGAGAGCGGCGGCGGCGCGGGCTGCGTATTGGGCTTCGTGGCGGCGAACAGCGTCTCCGAAGGTGTATTCGGCGATGGACCAGGGGCGATTGAGGGGGTCGCGGCTGGTGGATCCGGAGAGCAGGGCCGAGGCGCGGGCTACGCGCCGCTTAGAGGTCAGGGCACAGGGTACAGGGCTCAGGGTGGTGGTGAGTTCTCCGCTTGCACACTCGGTCGTGCCTGGTTGAGCAACAGCAGGTCCTTCGACTTCGCACGCTTCGCGTGCTTCGCTCAGGATGACATCGTTTGGGGGGTGGCTGTGATCGTTAGGGACTTCTGTGGCGAATGAGCTGTGCGCAGATACCTGATCACTGAGCCCTGATCCCTGTTCTTCGCAGAGGCTGCACTGGCACGCGGGGTGGTGCTCTTCGGGGGGTTGGTTGCGGTACTTCTCGGCGCAGAGCAGGCAGGGGCATCCCTTGTGGTGGATGGGCTCGGCCTCGTTGTCCTCGAGGATCTCGACGGGAGGGGCGATTTCGTCTCCCTCGGGAGTGAGGATGACGCGGTGGACGGTTCTCATGGGCGCCGGAGTGGTTGTGGCGGAGTCGGAGTCGTCGTTATCGCGGCTTGAGGCTGCGGAGCGGGCAGTTGCGGGCGCGGCGTCGATGAGCGGCTGGCGGGAGAGATTGGCCATCGAGACCTGCTGGTTCCAGGTCATAGAGTTGGCGGTGCGGGTGTCGATGCGGCTCTCGGCCTGGGCGACGGCGATGCGGCAGAGATTGATCTGGATGGAGGCGCGGTCCTCGGGAAAGAGGAGCTGGACGGGCGGCTGGATTTCTTCAGGTCGTTGAACCCAGGTCCCAGAAGCGGGACCTGGGGCACCCGCATCGCGGCTGGCGACGGGGATGGCTCCGTAGTCGTAGGTCTGGATCGGTGTCTGGGTGTGTGGGCGCGTGCGTACGGCGGGGCGGTGGGGGCGTGGCTGGCAGTTCTGGTGGTAGTAGCAGAAGTTCTGGCTGCGCATCGCGGCCATGCCACATTGGGTTCCGCTGGTGCGGATGTGGCGGCACTGGTTGACCATGGTTGACCCCTCCGGGGGTGGTTTTGCAAAGATCTGATTCTGTAGGGCTTGGCAGAGCTTGACCGATAAAGATTTGAAAACGGGCGGGTTAAATGCAAAGATCTGATAACAAATCACTTGTGAGCCAAAACGCAAAAGGCGCAGCTGGTGGCTGCGCCTTTGTCGGAGATATTTAGCTCTAATTCAAGATTATCAAGTTCGGAGAAATTGTCCGCCAAGTCGTCGCGCGGAGTATGTGGTTTATTTTCTGGCGGCTAGGCCTCGGAGTTACTTTGGGCAGGGTTGACAGGGCTTTCACCTTCGACCTCGGGAACTGGTCGTCTGATCAGCCATGCTAATGTCTGACTGGAGCACAATCGGAATCCAGTTTTAACTGTTAAAACATGATTCGGGGGGATACAATCCGGGCGAATCGTGGAGATCTGGCGGGCAGCGATCCCGCGAATGCTGGCATGTTCTGATTCGGGTCGTTGTGCGATATGACTACAAACAACGCGTAAGCAATCTGCCGAAGAGATCAGCGAAATCGACGCAGGCAATTGCGGCAACTCAGCAGGAAAGTTAGTCGATGGCTGAGGGACCTTATGAGGCCAGTCCGAGTCCAGGTGGAGAGTGACCGCGGCAATCGGTTTGC
>Ga0210398_10002806_pt1 | contig 16827 bp, 18 predicted proteins | sample IncBWC4OmetaG_FD_161047 | JGI IMG/M metagenome (GOLD analysis project Ga0210398, IMG submission 161047) | Forest soil microbial communities from Barre Woods Harvard Forest LTER site, Petersham, Massachusetts, United States - Inc-BW-C-4-O | ecosystem: Environmental > Terrestrial > Soil >... | reverse complement strand
TGGAAACCAGGGATGGAAGCCGGTCCCACTGATCGCAAATTTTAGCTGAGCGTGCCGCGGGGACATTGGTTTGCCGATCGATCCAGCCGAAAAACGCAAGACCTTCGAGCGGCTTTCCAACGTGCGAGAAATCGTTTTCGGCGTGCAGGATGGCGTGCTGACCACTGCCGGTGTGCTATGCGGCCTCTCCGGCGCGGTTTCCAATCACGAGCAGATCGTCCTTGCCGCGCTGGCCTCGACCGCCGCCGGCGCGCTCTCGATGGGCGCGGGTGCGTATCTTGGCGGTCACGCGGAAAGTGAGATCCTCACCGCCGAGCTTGAACAGGCGCGGCGCGAGTCCGAGGCACATCCATATGTGCTGCAGGAGAGCCTGCTCGACCAGCTCGCGAAGGAGGGCCTCAGCCGCGATTCCGCCTATCGGGTGGTGCAGCTGCTGAGCACTTCGCAGAATGCTCTTATCAACACCGCCGAAGAAAAAGTTTACGGCCTCGCGAGCGGTTTGCTGGCGAACCCGGTCGCCGACGGTATCGTGATGGGCATCGCATTCATGGTCGGCGCGCTGGTGCCGCTGCTCCCTTACTTCTTTATCCAGAGCGGGCGCCAGGGACTCCTCGCAGCTCTGGGAGCCACCGCTGCGGTACTCTTCAGCGTGGGGTATTTTGAAGGTGTGATGGCTCATCGCAGCCAACGCTGGCGCTCCGGAATTCGCTTCCTCGCGATCGCGATGAGCGCCGCGGCCGCCGGTTACCTCATCGGCCTGGCAATTTCGCCGCTGGGATCAGTCGCGGGCTAGTATCATCGTGCATCGATATTCATCGGTTGCGGCATTCCTCGCTCACTATCAATCACTGAGGCAGGTTCCCGCATCCTCGCGCACCGAGGACGATCGCAAACGCCTCGAGGCGATGGAGTTGTTGCTGGAAAATTTGCGCCCTGAAGAGCGCGCGGCCGTCATCGCGAATTCTGATGATCCGGCAATCGCGCGTCATCGCGAGCGTGCTGCGCTACGACTTCGGCGCGAGCTGATGGCTATGGGAGCGCTCGACGCCTGACGATGCTGACATATCTCATCCGGCGAATTTTCTTCGGCGCCTTCGTCCTGCTGGGCACCTCGCTGATCACCTTCGCGATCGCATTTATGGTTCCCGCCGATCCCGCGGTCGCGATGGCCGGTGCGAAGGCCGACCCGCATACGCTCGCAACCATTCGCCATCAGCTCCACCTCGATGAGCCGCTGTACATTCAATATGGTGACTACCTTGGGCGCGCTCTCCACGGCGACCTCGGCCGGTCATACATTCGGCGCGAGAGCGTGACCCGCCTCATCGTGTCGCGATTTCCGGCGACCGCGCTGTTGGCCGTTTGCGCGATGGCGCTGTCGCTCATCCTCGGAATCGCGATGGGACTGGTCGCGGCCGCATATCGCGATCGAGCCGTCGACAACGGCCTGCTGGTGGCGTCGCTCGCGATGGTATCGATGCCGGTGTTCTGGCTCGGCACCATGTTGCTGATCGCGGCGAGTGCGTGGACCAAAAGCATTCCGCTCGGCGGGCTCGCCGGATGGAAGAGCCTGATTTTGCCGACGTTCACGCTCGCGCTCGGCTCGGCGGGCTACTACTCGCGCATCCTTCACACCAACCTCGGCGACGCGATGGAGCAGGAGTACGTTCGCACCGCGCTGGGCAAGGGGCTTTCGCGTGCGCAGGTGATGATCCTCCACGCGATGCCCAACGCGTTGCTGCCGTTGGTGACGCTGGCGGGCCTCGACCTCGCAGGCCTGCTGAGCGGTGTGGTGCTCACCGAGACGGTTTTCAACTGGCCCGGGCTCGGGCGCCTCGCGTATGAGGCGGTGTTGAGCCTCGACATTCCGCTCATCATGGGCACCGTGCTGTTCTCAGCGTTCCTCATCGTCATCGCGAACCTGCTCGTCGACCTGATGTATGCGTACCTCGATCCGCGCATCCGGCTGGAGGAGATCGGTTGAAGGCGCGCGCCAACGCAATGGAAATCATCGGCGCAACGATGGTGGCGAGCCTGGTGTTCGTGGCGGTGCTCGCACCGATTCTGGCGCCGCATGATCCGACCCGCGCGGTCGCCAACAGCTTCGGCGATCCAGCCGGACCGTCGTGGGCATTTCCCCTTGGCACCGACGCGCTTGGGCGCGATGTCCTTTCGCGAATCATCTACGGCGCGCAGATTTCACTTGAAGTCGGGATCGCCGCGATGGCGGTTACGATGACGATCGGCGTCACCATCGGTCTCGGCGCGGGATTTTTCGGCGGCAGAGTGGATTTCATCCTGATGCGCTTCACCGACGTGATGCTGACGCTGCCGGCGCTGCTGCTTGCGATGGCGCTGGTGTCAGTGCTCGGCCCCAGCATCCGCAGCATCCTCATCGTGATCGGGATCGTGTCGTGGACCTCGATCGCGCGCGTGGTGCGCGCCGAGGCGCTCTCGATGTCGCAGCGCGATTTCGTGGTGGCCGCGCGCACGCTGGGCGCGCCACCGTATCGGCTGATCGTGCGTCACGTGCTGCCCAACGTGGCCCCGACAATCATCGTCATGGCGGCGCTGGGGACCTCGGGCACGCTGCTGCTCGACGCGGCGCTGAGCTTCCTCGGCCTCGGAGTGCCGCCGCCGACGCCGAGCTGGGGCCGCATGATCGAGGAGGCGACGATTTATTTTCGCGTCGCGCCGTGGCTGGCGACATTTCCCGGCCTCGCGATTTTTTATGCGGTGCTCGGTTTCAACCTGCTTGGATATGGCGTACTCAGAAGGCGCGCGCGATGAGGCCGGACCTGAATTTTGCCGTGCTGCGAGCCGCCCTCGCGATGATGGCGATGGTAACCGTCGCCGGATGCCAGCGCGCTAACGACAACTTCGGATTTCCTCCCGACGCGAAGGTCCTGCGACTCGCGAGCAACGACGACGTGCCGAGCCTCGACCCGGCCGCCGGCTACGACACCGCCTCGTGGACCTTCGAGCAGGCGATTTTCGATACGCTGGTGCGCTACGGCGATGCTGATGTGGAGCTTCATCCGGAAGTCGCGACCGCGTGGGAATCGTCGCCGGACGGAACCGTGTTCACGTTTCATCTTCGCAAGGACGTGCGCTTCAGCACTGGCCGCCCGGTCACGGCCGACGATTTCAAATACGGAATCGAGCGCGTGATCGATCCCGCGACGCTGTCGAAAGGGATGGAGTACTACCAGGAAATTGCCGGCGCGGCGGATTTCGCGGCGCATAAAAAGCCGCACGTGGACGGGATCGAAACGCCGGATCCGTACACCATGATTTTTCGCCTCAGCGGGCCCGATCCGATTTTCCCGCACAAGCTGGCAATGCCTTTCGCGTCCGCCGTTCCGCGTGAAGTAGTTGAGAAATGGGGCGAGGATTTTTCCCGCCATGTAATCGGCAGCGGCGCCTTCAAGCTGCGCGAATGGATCGGCGGCCAGCGCATCGTGCTCGAAAACAATCCCAACTACTGGGTCAAGGACCAGCCTCATCTCGATGGTATCGTCCAGGAGCTGGGCGTGAACGGCGAGCTGCAATGGCTCAAATTCGAATCGAGCGAGATCGACGTTCTCGAGGCGATCCCGCCCTCAGAATTCCCGTACGTAATGAAAACGCCCGCGCTCCGCGCGCTCACCCTGAACAAGTCGACCGTCACCACCGAGTATCTCGGAATGAACTGCCAGATGCCGCCGTTTGACGATGTGCGCGTTCGCCAGGCATTCAACTACGCCATCAACAAGGAGAAGCTGATTGCCGTTATCAACGGTCGCGGTGTCGTCGCGCGCGGAGTTCTGCCGCCCAATCTACCAGGCTACGATCCCGAGGTGCGCGGCTACGACTACGATCCCGTCAAGGCGCGCGCGCTGCTGGAGCAGGCGCATTTCCCGCGCGACTTCAAACCGCTGCTGTGGTTTCGCGCCGATCAAACCGGCGAGATGGTCGTCGAATCGATTCAACAGGACCTTGCGCTGGTCGGTGTCAACGTGGCCTTGAAGCCGGTCGCGTGGGGACCGCTGCTGGAGGCGATTCGGCAACCGAAAAACGTCCAGCTCTTCATGAGCGCGTGGGAAGCGGACTTTCCCGATCCGGAAAACTTCCTGAGCGTGCTGCTATCGCGGCAACAATTCGGCTCCAACAACGACGCGTTCTACAGCAATCCCGAAGTGGAAAAATTGCTCGACCAGGCCGCGCTGATCAGCGATATGAAGAAACGCTACGCAATCTACGATCAGGCGCAACTAATTATCATCGCCGATGCACCGTGGGTGTTCCTCCTGCACCCTGTCCAATATGTGATGCGCAAACCGTGGGTTCATGGCTACATTATGAACCCGATGCGGCCCACCCGTTTCGAGCCGATCTGGCTTTCGCCGCGGACGAGCGATTAGTCGGTCGCTTCCAGCGTGGTGAGCTCGCGGCTTGCCCGCGGCAGGAAGAACAGCCCGATCACGCCATTGCAGAACATGAAGATGAAATGCGCGGCGAGGCTGTACGCGAGAATTCTCGCCTCGGTCGCATTGCCGGAAAAAAACAGCAGCCACGCGGCCTGGCTGGTGCCCAGATGCGCGACCGCGATCGGCAGCGCCGCCGCCAGAAACACCAGCGGCAGAAACAGCATCAGCTTGATGAACGGGATCGTGATCCCGTACAGCGCGAGCGCGAAGTATTGCGTCGCCACCGAAGCAAGGAAGCTGGGCGCCTTGATGCCGAGCACAATCGCGTAGTCAAGCGGCCGCGCCTTGAGAAAAGTTCCCGCGATCGATCCTCCACGGCTCGCGGTGATCCATTGGTGCAGCGCAGGGTTGCGGCGCGCTAGCGCAAACAGCGTGACGATCGCGGCCAGCAGCAGCCACGCGATGACATACGCAACGCGCAGAATCTTGACGATCTCGATCTGCGCCGGTGCGGTCGGACGGTAGAAGATCACGCCCAGTGTCGAAAAAAGAAACAGTTGGTAGATCTCCATCAGCGCGATGAACAGAATCGAGCCGAGCGCCTCGAGGAAGGGGATTTTGGCTTTGCGATGGAGATAGTACGCGACGCCACCCTGACCGAGGTTGGTGTTGATCAGCGCGAGCAGATACATACTGGCGCGGATCGGCACGATATCGCGAAAGCGCATCGGCGCATTGAAGCGCCGCACCACCCACGTCAGGCATAGCGAATCGATCATCCAGTAGAAGGCGGAGAAGGGGAGAAACACCGCGATGAATTTGAGCACCGGCGCCTGCTCGAGGGCTTCGCCGACTTTCGCCATCGGGATGCGCCAGAAAATCAACCCGAAAATCGCGACCGTGCCTATATACGGTAGCGCTTTCTTCCATATCGGCGTGGCGCGCGCCGGTGGGGCCGGTTGCGGCGCGGCGCTCGATGCAGTGGCCGGCCCCGCGCTCATGGTGATTGCTTCGGCACCCGCGCGGTTCCAACCAGTACCCGCTCGCCGCGTTGACTCTCGGTCCACACCTCGAGCTGAAGTTGCGGGCCGTCGTCATCGACGATGCGCGCATGCATCGTGAGCGTGTCGCCATAGAAAACCGGCTTCACCAGCGCGGCTTGAAGTCGCCCGCCGCGAAGAAACCCGCTCCCGAACGAATCGAGCATGAAGTTCGCCATCACGGCATAGGTCTGCTCGCCACCCGCGATGGGCGCGGGAAATCCCGCCGTGCGCGCCGCTTCGTCATCGGTGTGGATGTTCACCCGCGGCGTGCGCCGAGGCGGCGATTCGACTCCCTGCTGGTAGGCTTCGGCGGCGGCGGCGTCGAGCAGAAATGGCTTGGAAACCAATTCACGTCCGGAGTTGGTCGCGGCTGCGCTCATGCGATTTTACCCTCCTGCAGCAAAACCGAGGTGATCGCCTGGCGCATCAGCAACTCATCGGTCACCGCGTCGCGCGATTCATATTCCAACTCGAAGTAGAATTTTCCGCGCTTGCGCTCGACCCACGTGATGCGGCCCTCGGTTTTCACCGGTTGATTGGCGCGCATCGGGGCGTGGAACTCGTTCCAATGCTTGGCGTGAACGCCGCCTGAACCGCCGTAGAAATGCGCGGCGATTAGCAGCGCGTAATCCTGCAACCTCATGGTGGGAGGTGCGATTTGATCGCCAGCCGGAGAAGTCCCCGTGAACAAGGGATTGGTGCTGCGGGTACCGCGCGCGAAAGCCTCGATCTGTTCGGGCCGCACGACGTAGAAAACCGGTCCGAGCTTCATCCCTGCGTGGATGTTTTCCGGACACATCAAAAGCCGTTTCTCACTATCGCTCATAGACTGCCCGTCGCCCCTGCCATTGAAGAGGTTTATCAGGCGTGCAAGATTTTGCCCACTCACATTCAATGGCGACACCGAAGGCAAAAAATTCGCACCCCGCACCGATTCACCTCAGCAGCATTGATCCGATCATGGCGCGAATTATCGAGCAGGTCGGCGCCTATGATGCGACCTATCGCCGCGAGCGATTTCCGGCGCTGGTGCGTGCGATCATTTTTCAGCAGCTCGCGGGCAATGCGGCGCGCGCCATCCTGAAGCGCTTCATCGAGCTGTATCCCGGCCGGCGTTTTCCCGCGCCCGAACAAGTGGTGGCGACGTCGCTGCAGCGCTTGCGAAAAGTGGGCCTCTCGCGCCCGAAGGCCCTCTACATCAAGGGTCTCGCGGCGGACGTGGTGGCGAAGAAAGTGAACTTCCATCGCTTCCCAAAGATGGAGGATGACGCGGTCATCGCCGAGCTCACGCAGGTCAAAGGCATCGGGCAATGGACCGCCGAGATGTTCCTCATGTTCAACCTGGGCAGGCCGGATGTGATGCCGGCGGGCGACCTCGGGGTGCAGACCGCGGTAATGAAAGCCTACGGACTGGCGAAACGGCCGACGCCAAAGGAGTTGCGCGAATTCGCCGAGCGCTGGAAACCGCATCGCACCGCGGCCGCGTGGTATTTGTGGCGGAGCCTGGAAACTGTGCTTCCGATCGACGCCGTCAAAGCGCCGACTCCGCGCGCATCGAAGAAAAAGCGCTAGGCGGGTTCCATGTATGCGATCGCGACGCCATCGAGCGGTGCGACGATGCGCGCGATCTTGCCGCCCTGAATCGCGGTCTTCGGTGCGGTCGCCTCCAGGCCGTTGCTGCGCGCGAGGTCGACCGCGCGGCGGATGTCGTTGCACATAAAGGCGAGGCCCCATACGCCGGGCGTCCCACGCCCCGGGCCGACGATCTCCAGCACTGTTTGCTCGAGCTTGAAGAATGCCTGGCGCACACCGCCGCCGGCCTCGCGGACGCGCTTGCAAGGCAGCCCGATTTTTTCGTGCGCCGCGATCGCATCTTCCAGCGAGGGCGTCATCACCACGATGTGCTCGAGGTAGTCGACGGAGTTTTCATTCGGTCCGCAAAGCTTCTCCAGATTTGCACGCCGAGTGATGATTTCGCCGTCAGATACGATGTTGCCGGTCCATACGCCCGGAAGAAAATGCGCGAAGGGGATGGCGCGGGAGCCGTCATCTGCTATCGGGAGGTTGAGTGAGTCTGCGCCAGCGCTGATCAGCCCGTCAGAAACGCCCCACGTCCAGCCGAGGATGCCGCCGCCGCGTTCGAGGGTTGACACAAGTGGCTCTGGAATTTCAGCGCCGCCAATGACGGGCGCGACGAGGTCGATTTCAATCGCGCCGGCATAAAGTCTCGCGAGCGCCAGTCCGTTGATGCTGGAGCGTTTCGACGCTACCGCGAACCCAGCCTTCGACCATCGCGTGCAGGCCGCGTCGAGATCGACGACCGCAACGATGACTCTTTCGATGCATATGATCGGCACGCCCTCAAACTACCGCGCCGCTTGGGTGAGGCGAAAGCGTCTCTACGGTTGGATATTTTGATTGACGCGAAAGAAATTCGCCGGATCGTATTTGCGCTTGATCGCGGCGAGGCGCGCGTAGTTGTCGCCATACGCCGCTCTGGTGCGCGCGTCACCTTCATTTTCCAAATCGTTGACGTAGACCGCGCCGGTCGAATGAGGCTTAAGCGCGGCGAAAAAATCCGCGACCCATCGAATCGAAGCTTCGCGCGGGCCATCTTCCTGCCAATACGAATGCACCCAGTATTCGTAACCGACGCGGCGAAATCCGAACGCATTGTCGTGCGGCTGCGAACACCATGGCCCGTGCCAGTACATCATCGTGATACCGCTGGACTCGCTCGGCGCCGATGCGGCGAACTCCGCGATGACATCGATGATGCTCGCGTCGAGATGCCGAAGGTGGCCGCCGCGACGGCAGCTCGAGTAGTCGCCATCCGAGGGCGCGTCCGAACCTTCTCGCTGCTGATCGAGGTAAGGTTTGGATTTGATCGAATCCTCGAATGGCTTTCTGAAAGTGCGCAACGGATGCAACACTCGCTCACCCGCAGTCTCATCTCCGTTCCAGACCACCGCGATATCGAGCATCCGTTCGCCGGGGAACGGCAGCACGGCGGCCAGCAGAAAAAGCTCCTCGGGGATGGTCGGCGCGTATTGATTGAGGAAGCGGAGCACCTCGCGCGCTTCACGAATCGGATACTTGAGATGACCGGCGAGGACGTTGCCTAGGCGATGGAGTCGAAAATCGAGCGCCGTTACGACGCCGAAATTTCCGCTGCCGCCGCGCACCGCCCAAAACAAGTCCGGATTTTCATCGCGATCGGCATAAAGGATGGCGCCACCAGCAGTCACAATTTCGACGCGTGTGAGGTTGTCGCAGGCGAAGCCCAGTTTCGGCGTGAGCGCACTCTCGCCGCCGCCCAGCGCGTATCCCGCGACACCGACTGACGGACACGAGCCGAGCGGCACCGCCATCGAGAACGCATTGGTCACGAGGTCGAGCTCCCCGGCCAGGACACCTGACTGAATCCGGACTGCTTTACGACGCGGATCGATCTCGAGGCGTTTCATCGGCGCCAAATCGATAACCATGCCGCCGTCGCAAGTGCCATGACCCGCGAAACTATGCCCTCCACTGCGCACCGCGACAAGGAGATCGCTTTTGCGCGCGAATTCGACGGCACGCACGACGTCTTCGGCATCGGCGCATCGCGCAATGATCGATGGATGCAGATCGACCGCATGATTCCAGACCCGGCGCGCTTTTTCGTAACGCGCGTCGTCGGGAAGAATCGCGTCGCCCTTCAGTTCAGCGGCGAATTTACCGATTGCCGAAACCATAAGCAGAGGGTTCGACGGATTGCGCGCGGGCTTTGTTCAACCGCGATTGCGGCGCGAGCGGACCGGCGGGTTCAGGGGCTTCAGATGGCTGACCCGTTTCGGCGGCTGCGTGTTAGGTCCAGTGCGGTGCTGAAACTTCATGTCCTCGCCACAATGCGGGCAGTTGATATCTTTCCATTTCACCGGGCGCGCGCAGACCGGGCAGCGGTAGCGGTTGCGGGCCAGCAGGTACAGGCCGACCGCAGTCAGCGCCACCATGATCAATCCGATCAGCGTCTGCTTCACGAGATTAGGATCGGCCAGCTATCTCAGCTGAGGCCCTCCTTCAAGGCGTCCTCGAGCGCGCCGATGTTCTGGTAATGGCCCTTCGCCATCAGATCGAGGAACGCGCGCAAATCCGCATCGTTGAGGCCCGGGAGATTTTCCTCGATTTTGCGGATGACCCAGCGCTGTCCGCGATTGAGCAATTCGAGCTTGCCGCGGAAATCGGTCACCGCGCGGACCTTCTCGACGAAATCCCCGGTCTGGTTCGAGGGCGCGCCACCGAGGCGGCGCACCTGCGCGGATAATTCGCCGGCGTAGTAGCCCTCATCATGACCGACCTTCTTGAGAAGTTCCCTTAGCTCGGGCGTCTTGGCCATTTGGGTGAGTTCGTGCAGGACCCGGCCGCCTGCCCGCTCGGCCTCACCGAGGGCGTTCAAAAATCCTTCCAGCTGCGCGTCCATAGGAAAATCCTACCACCAGAAACGCCAATCGTCGTCTACCAAATCGGCACCACCGGACAGTAGACTGCGCCGATGGTTCCGCTCCCATGCGAGAGCGCCGTTTTGAGCATCATCAGCGCGGGCGCCATCGAGCGCATCGCCGCCGGAAGCTGGGGCGCACTCGCCGTCACGAGGCCGCCGCCGCTGAGCAGCTTCGCCAAGGCGCTGGGCTGCTCCGGCAATTCCACCAGGGCAACTTCGCGATCGGGAGGGAGCTTGGCGGCTTTCTTGGCCGCGGCTAGCGCCTCGGAAAAACCTCCGAGCTGATCGACGAGCCGGTTCTGCGCGGCCTGCTCGCCCGTCCATACCCGGCCCTGCGCGATGTCATTGACGGCGTCGACGGTCATGTGCCGGCTGTCCGCGACCACCTTGAGAAATTTCTGATAGGTGTCGCCGAGCAGTTGATCCTGAAAAATCTTCATCTGATCGGGCGTGAAATCGGTGAACTCATCGAACATTTCGACGTTCGCGCCGCGCGTCACCGCGCCGCTATTGAGGTAGATCTTCTGCGTCGCGGGAGCGACGTTGAACTTGCCGCCGAGCACACCAATCGATCCGGTGATGGTTCCCGGCTCCGCAACAATTATCGACGCGGGGGTCGAGACCCAATAACCTCCCGAGGCCGCATAGCCGGACATGCTGACGATGATCGGTTTTTTCCGGGAGGTGAGTTCCGCCGCGTGCCGGATCAGTTCCGATGCGATAACCGATCCGCCCGGCGAATCGACGCGCAGGATGACCGCGCGAACGGAATCATCTTCGCGCGCCATCTTGAATGCATCATCCATGTCGTCGGAGGCGGCCATCTGCCGGCCGGTGAGCCCGATGCCTTCGGCCTGGCCGCGCACAATTTCGCCATCGCAATAGATCACCGCGATTTGATCCTGCGAGCTAAACCCGGCGAGCATGCTGGGGTGCACATAGTCGGTGAAGTCGACCATCTGATGCGTCGCGCCCCCATGATGCTTCATGCGGTCGGTGAACTGGTCGTCGTATTCGAGCCGCTCGACCATACGACTCTTGAGGCTGAGGCCGGCGTTAAGCGGCGCCTGATCGACGATCGCGCGCATTTGTTCGACATTGATGTTGCGCTCTTTGGCGGTCTGGCCGACGATTTGATCGTACATCGCGGTGACCAGCGACTCGTCTTCTTCGCGCTGGGCCGGGGTGAAATCCTTCTCGGTGAAGATGTTGGCGGCGCTCTTATATTTACCGAGCGACGCGAAGTTGGGGCGGACGCCGATCCAGTCCAGCGTCCCGCGCGCGAAGATCTCGCGCATTCCCACCCCGACGAGGTCGAGTTCACCTTCGGGCATCAGCGAGATGTCGCCGGTCGCGGCGGCGACGAGGTAGGGAAGATTGCCCGGGGACATTTCGCCGGCGGTTTCGACATAGGCGGCAGTCCATTTGCCGGAGTCGCGAAAGCGCTGGATCAGATCGGCGATCTCCTGCGCTTGCGAGAGTTCCATCTGAGTATCGATGATCTTGATCGCCAGCCCGGAAATGCGCGGATCCTTAGCCGCCTTGGTAAGTGCAACCTGCATGACATTAAGCGGCGTTTCACGCTGGCTCAACACACCCAGCAAGTTGGTGCTCCCGCGCTCCACGACCGGACCATTGAAGGTGACCACGAGCACCGAACCCGGCTGCACCCGATGGGAGATGTATTCGGACAGGAGCGCGATCAACAACAACGCGACCAGAACGACCACGGTTCGCAGTAGCCAGCGTAAAACCTTTCTGAGCATCTAGTCATCTCCCGCTCGAAGATCTGGACATCCAAAATGCGCCGCGCAAAATGCGCCGCGGCAAATGCACCGGCGTGGCGCGCATCACCTATCCAAACACGTCCACCGACACGTATCCAACCTCCGCAGCGCAGCAAACGTGCTTTTACCGGAATCAATTGTAGTCGATGGGCTTACTGTCGGCGTGAGGTGCGTCGCGCGACGCTTGACGCGATCCGCCGCAGTCTAAACCGTCTCGCCGCCTTCCCATCTCGTTTCAGATCGGCGCGCGGCTAAGTGTGGTTGCGCGCTGAGATTTCACAGGACCCTGTGAAGCCGTAGGTCACGGATCACGGCTACCATGTAAAGAAGGAATCCAAGACCAAAAAGAGGCAGGCTGGAAAAGAAGAACAGGACCATCGTCAATGGGGTAGCGTGCAGTATGCAGGGAACGCTCAGCAACAATGCGAGCGCGTCTACAATCAACGCCAAATCAACCAGCTTTGGCATCGGAATTAACCTCCGGTGTGTGAAAAGGCTGGTGGCAGACAATGCATCTCAGCTGGTTGTTTGTGATCTGGGCCGCGACGGCTTTGTGGGTCGGATTGTTAATGAAATTGCTGGCCGCGCCATGACAACGCAGGCAGTTGCCGTTTGGATAGGGCTCGTAGAGCTTGATTGCTGCGTGCGGCATTCCTATCCCGGTGTAGTAAGCGACCACATGCCTCATGCCATCCATCTTAGCGTCGACTGGTCCCATGAACTGGTAGTTTTCATGACAGGTATAGCATTGATCGTTGAGAATCCACCGATTCCGGTAGTGCTTCGAGGCCAGCGAAAGGCTGTTCGGATCCTTCAAATCCGATACCCAGGGAGTCATGGTGTGGCATTGGGCGCAAAAGCTTAGCTGCTCGGCTCGCCGGAACGACAAAGCAAAGACGGCGAGCCCGAGCAGCATCGGCGTGACTCCGAGGACAAACAGCAAGAGTATCTTCTCCCGTGTATTCACTGGGCGCTTCTTCGAGGCGACCTGTTCACGAACCGAAATGCTTCACATAGTCAACCAGCGCCTTGACCTGATCGTCGCTAAGATCAGCGTATGGCGGCATCACCGGCGATTCTCCGACCGCGGCGCCGCCTCCTTTAATTGCCTTGGAGATCCAGGCGTCGTCCTTGCCTTTGAGCGAAGTTCCGAAGTCTGAAGGTTTGGGCGTGAGATACTTGCCGGCAGGGCCGTCGCCCTTGCCGCTGGCGCCGTGGCAAGCGACGCAACGTTGCGAATAGATTGACGCGGCATCCTGAGCGTGAGCCGGCGCCACTACGGACAACATCGTAACCGATGCGGCAAGCGCGACGAATAAAATCTCAGTCCTGAGTCGATGCACTACCATGTCATCTCCTGTCTCTGATGCTTCCCCGGTCTGGTTCCCGAATGTACGATTGCGGAACCGGAAACTAAAATCGGTACTTGAAGGCGATATATCCAGCATTCCCTGTGTAGGGTGTCCAGGAGGTCGCGCCAACGAAGGTGGAATACGGCGAGGCGCTGCCCATCCACTGTTTTAGATTGTCCCAGGCAAAATCGTTTTCGCCGAATTTGTTGAAATAATAGCCCAAATCCAGCGCCATGTTCTTCTTGAATGGATACTCGTACTGCACGATGAGTTCCTGAAACTGGGTGCCAATATTGGGGAAGGATGTTGCCGGCGTCAGCGCCGCGTCACCGTTAGCATGAGTAAGATCCGTGCTTACCGCATAGGTATAGTTAATGCTCAGCTTGGACTTGTTGCGCAAGATCGGGGTGCCTTGGAGAGTTAGCGCGGGCAGTCCTGCCTCGATGCCGAGATTCACCGAGCTGCCCTGATCGCGGCCGAAGCTGGTCCACACCTGGGAGGGGCAGTTCTGCGGAGTTTGCGAATCAGGCGCGGTCGCGGGGCAACCAGGTTCGAGGGGGTTGGGAGCGTGGGTCTGGCGCTGCATCCCCGCCATGTTCCAATCGGTTGCTTGCCAGCTGTAATTGGCGAACATATTGAAGTCTTCAGTCGGCTGATAGGTAAGTCCAAATGACGGCGTGTAGTCCGACGAATGTTGCAGCCCGATTTCCGAGTCGGGATAGCGGTTGTCGTCGTAATCCATCGCAGCATAGACCGAAAGACTGCTCAGACGATTATCTTCCGAGTTCTGGAAGGGGTGCACCGAGGCGTGCAGATTGAACTGATTTACATGCACCGAGGCTTCGTCGAACCGCCGGAGCGCATCGAGCTCGGTACTTCCGTCATTCTGCTCGACCAGCGAGCTACGGTTATTGTTATAACCGGGCGAATCACGATTCGCATACTGATAGCTTCCCTGGAACTCGAACCAGTCCGCCGGTGTCCAGTCGAGTACCGGACCGTAGGAGGTGGTGTCCTGCTGGAGTACCATCAGGCCGCTATTATGAGCGGTGTCAATGCGCCCTACCAGACGCGCCGCAAGGGTCGGAGTGATGCGGTAGCTCGAAGTGAGTTCGATGTTCTGGTCCGAGAATGAGAATGGGAGCGCGGTCGCGGTGAAGGTGCTGGAGACATCGTTCAATGATGTCACTTTATTGAAATGAATCGCGGGATCTTCGTTGTTATAATCGTAGTAACTGTAAGTACCCCTCAATTCGAGACGCTCAATCGGGTTGCTGACCAGCGTTCCGTTGGCAAAGAACGGCTGCACGTCCCCGCCCAGGCTGCTCTGCGGCAATCGTTGAGACGGCAAGGCGGTGTTTGCCGTGAACGGAATGAAACTCTGGTTTTGCAGCCACCAGCCATATGACAGGCTGCCCATCGCGCGGGTATTGAACGGCAGCGTCAGACCCCCGTCAACTGTGAAGGTCTGGGACTGATTGTCGGGATAAAGCTGCATTCTACCGCTGCATGGTCCGGTTCCGCCTGACGGCGAATAAGTTGCGGAGTCGGTGCATGCGCCGCTCGGCGAAAGCTGGTTCCAGACGTCAGGATTCGACCAGCTTAGAACTGAGTTTTGATTCTTGAAGAACGACCCGTTGTATTTCGCACCCACCGTCCACCAATCCGCCGCGTACTCGACTCCGACCCCATAGTTGTAGATGTCATAACTAACGGGCTGATAGGTCTGCGCGATATTGTAGGTTCCGGGATTGGGACCGAACATGGTGCCGAAGGCGTGATAGTTTCCGCTCGGGTTCTGGAAGTTAAAAGTGGCGCTATAGGTCCAGTGTGGATCGGGCGTATAGCGAACCTGCAGGTTCGAAACTCCGTCCAGCAAGCTCAGCGCTACCGGATGCGAGGTCTGATTGACCCAGGTGCCGACGTTTTGTCCTGGTGCCTGACCTGCGGTAGGAGGGGCCGGATGCGAGCTCAAGCTGAAGTTTCCGCCGTCCTGACCAAACGAAATCGCGCCGACGTCGTCGCTCAGGTAATGCGGGATGTCCAGGTACTGCACTTGGATATCGAGCAAACCATAAACGCCCGCGTGCAGATTGTACATCTGGTTATTCTGTCCGAGGTTGTAGGAGCGAAAGTCGGCAAACACGCGGTCATCCTTGTCGTCTCCAACCAACAGACTTAATTCCGGAGCGATGACTTGTTGCGCGAGGTCGCTGTATTCGCGGTACTTCGCGACATTGGTATCGGGCACCGGCTCTGGGTAGACACCCACCGCGGCGGTTCCCTGCAAGGAAACCTGCCCCAAAGTCACCTGCGCGCGCGCCGCGCGCGGAACCACAAGCGCAAACGCGAGAACACCGGGCAGCAGGGTTGATACGAGGCGCCCGGGATTCATCGAGTTTCTCATCGTACTTACCTCGTGCGTGCATCGCGCTAGCGAGTAAAGAACAGGCCGCCAGGTGCGTTCGATCCGTGGATATTCGCATGACAATTGGTACAGGAGTGTCCGAACACGAAAACCGTTCCGGCGCCCTCCGGCGTGCCGGGATGAAAGGTCCCGACGTGACATTGCTGGCACAGCCGCGGCGGCGAAACCTTGAGCAGAAACATGTTGGTCGAGCCATGCGGATCGTGACAGTTGCTGCAGTTCTGCATGACCGGCGGATGCGCCCACAAAAACGGCCCGCGCTTCTCCGCGTGGCAGGTGTAACAAACCTCGTTAGTCGTCGGCTGCAATAACTGATGCTGATAGGGTCCGCCGTGAGGATTGTGGCAGTCAGTACAGACCATCAAGCCCTCGCGCAGCGGCATGTGCGAGGGCATGTTGATCTGATTGGCCTTATCGAGGTGGCACTTTAGGCAGACCTGGGTTTCTGGCCGCGTATAGACAACCGGATTGGCGCGAAACTCGGAGTTGAGCTGAAACTCGGAAGTCTTGCGCATGATTTCGTGACAGTCGGTGCACCTTACATCGCGGAAGGCGTGGGTGCTGGCTTGCCAGAATGCCTGGTTGCCTTTCTGGTGACACTGGAGGCAGGCGGCGTTGTCGCGGCGAGCCGACTCGCCGGAGTCGGGCCGGAAAGTAATTAGCGACGCGTCGGCAGGTGGACCACGCATCACTTGTTCCGGAGTTGCACCCTTGCCCATCGCCGCGCCCATTTCCGCTATGTAGAGGCTGCCGGGCCCATGACACGATTCGCATCCGTGCTTTTCCGCCGCGTCGCGTGGATGCTTGATGAGGATGTTGCCCATCATCGTCTCGGTGAATTCCTGCATCGAGGAGTGATGACATCCCTCACAAGCCTCGTCGCCGATGTAACTGCCGGTGGTCGTCTTCATCGGCGAGGCTTGAGATTGCGTGGATTGAGTCGGCGAGGACAGCGCGGCCGGTGATTGCGTTTGCAGCGCTGACTCGGCCGCGTTTGCCGTCTCAACGTAAAGGATCAGCAGTGCCATCGCCCCAATCAGGATTGGGAGAGGCAAGCCCTCGAGTCGCCGAGTCGAGAGTGTCATCGCAGATCCTCCTTCTGCGAATCGCACTGCGGTGCCCTGTCCTACGCACGATCTGATGCCGCGACATTCTTTCGTTCGCAGACTCTATTCCGAGTATCATTACAGCGCAACGGAAAAGAGGTAACTTTAGTTATTTAAAAGGTGAGTAGCCTAGATCTTGCAAACTCAAACTAACATCGGCGTGAGGTGCGCCGCGCGACGCTTGACCACGATCCACCACCAAAAGTAGTTAATAGGATG
>Ga0210398_10002805_pt1 | contig 16827 bp, 12 predicted proteins | sample IncBWC4OmetaG_FD_161047 | JGI IMG/M metagenome (GOLD analysis project Ga0210398, IMG submission 161047) | Forest soil microbial communities from Barre Woods Harvard Forest LTER site, Petersham, Massachusetts, United States - Inc-BW-C-4-O | ecosystem: Environmental > Terrestrial > Soil >... | reverse complement strand
GCAGATCCTGGAACGCACCGGGGCACACGACGTCTCCTCGACCGGCGAAGCTTCAGCTGATTGGCAGAAAAGCGATAAGCCGTTGCCCAGAGCCAGCTGAGTCATAAAAAAGCGATCGCGCTTGGGGAAAGGTGGTCCAGACCGAGGCCCATGGGTCGATCGTATTTGCTGAAACTCCCCGGCGTTGCCAGTGATCAATCGCCGCTGGCGGCTGCAACGGCAGGAAGGACCGCGGCTAAATCCATCTAAAGCGCGATTGAGACTTCATCTTTCCATTCCTCTATCGTTTCGCTGAGTGGTACCATATCCGACTGTTTCGAGTTCATTCGTCCTGAGACCACAAAATGACGATCTCCTCTCGTTCGGTCGCGTCTCCTCGCGTGGTTTCGATCGAGGACTTCCGCCCGATCGCCCGGCAAAGAGTTCCGAAACCGGTATTTGACTACCTCGACGGAGGCGCCGAAGGCGAGGTTACCCTCAGGGAAAATTGCCGGGTTTTTAACGACGTCACGTTCCGGCCGCGCCACGCGGTCGCGGTCGAGCAGTGCAACCTGTGTACCCGTGTATTGGGCTGCGATCTTTCTCTTCCCTTCTTGCTCGCGCCCGTCGGATACAGCCGCCTGATGCATCCGGGGGGCGAGGTGGTGGCCGCGCGAGCCGCGGGCAAGGCGGGTACTGCTTATATTTTGTCGACAATTTCGGGGCACAAGTTGGAGGATGTAAAGGCCGGTTCCACGGGACCCGTTTTTTATCAGCTCTACCTCATGGGTGGCCGCGGCGCTGCCGAGGCTGCTATTGAGAGAGCGCGCGTAGCCGGTTTTTCTGCCCTGGTCGTCACTATCGATACTCCGGTCTCTGGAATCCGCGAGCGCGACTTTCGCAACGGAATGAAGGAGCTTATTAGCGGTGGGCCGCTTGAGAAACTTCCCTATCTTCCGCAAATACTGTCGCGCCCAGGATGGCTCGCGAGCTTCCTGCTCGACGGCGGCGTGCCCTCGCTGCCAAATGTTGTTGTGCCGGGCAAGGGGCCCATGCCGCTGGTCGATGTCGCCGCGGCGCTGGCGGAATCCGCCGTGACCTGGGCCGATCTGAAATGGATCAGAGAACTTTGGAAGGGACCGATCGTGGTCAAGGGTGTGCTGACCGGGGATGACGCGCGGCGATCGATCGATGAGGGAGCTGCGGCGATTTCGGTTTCAAACCACGGTGGCCGGCAACTTGATGGAGTTCCGCCTTCCCTGCGGGCGTTGCCCGAAGTGGTAAAAGCGGTGGACGGCGGCATCGAAGTGCTGATGGATGGAGGCATTCGCCGCGGCACCGATATGGCCAAGGCCATCGCCATGGGAGCGCGGGCCGTGCTGTGCGGGCGCGCTTACGCTTACGGTTTGGCCGCTGCCGGCGAAGCCGGAGTCGACCGCGCCATCGAAATTCTGCGGGCGGATCTAGACCGCACCCTTCGGTTGCTCGGCTGCACGTCCATCGCGGAGTTGGATCAGTCCTATGTGAATGTGCCACGAAGTTGGTAGTCAAACTGAGTTGCCATTAAAAAGAGGTTCGATCACTGACAGTCGGTCTCTGTTGCGACCATACTCCGTTCTCGGAGAGGATGATTATGCAATGGACCCAGATCTACGATCCGTTCGGCCATTGGTGGCTCTCCACACTGGTTGCGGCTCTGCCCATCATCGTTCTTTTCGGGCTGCTGGCCGGTCTGAAAGTGAAGCCGCACTGGTGCGCCATTGCGGGCGCGTCAACCGCCGTGGCGGTTGCCATTATCTTCTTTACCATGCCGCCCCTGCTGGCTGCCGTCAGTTTTGGATATGGTGTTGCTTTCGGAGTACTAAAAATCGCCTGGATCGTTTTGGCAGCGGTTTACCTCTATGACATTTCTGTGGAGACCGGTCAGTTCGAAATCATGAAAGAGTCGGTCGCCGGAATCACCGCCGACCGGCGCCTGCAAGTGCTGCTCGTCGCTTTTTGTTTCGGCGCATTCATCGAGGGAGCGGCGGGATTCGGTGCGCCGGTAGCGATTGCTGGCGCCTTCATGATCGGCCTTGGTTTCAAGCCCTTCCACGCTGCTGCATTGAATCTGATCGCCAATACGGCGCCGGTCGCATGGGGAGCTATCGGAACCCCGGTTCACACTCTCGCCGCCGTGACGGCTTTGCCGGAATCCGATCTAAACGCGATGATCGGCCGCATTCTCCCCTTCACTGCCGTGATCGTTCCTATCTGGCTAGTAAGAACCATGGTGAGTTGGAGGGAAACGTTCGAAGTGTTTCCCGCCATCCTAGTGGTCGGTATCTCGTTTGCCCTGACCCAGTTTTTCTGGTCGAATTATGTGGACGGCAATCTCGTGGACATCATGGGAGGCGTGGTTTCGATTATTGCGGCCCTGATTTTCCTCCGGTTCTGGAAGCCAAAAAAGATCTGGCGATTCGACTATGACGACCAGGCGCCCGTTCCTCATCAAGCAAGCGCCGCGATTACCGATGACGTGGGCGGAGATTGGGGAGCAGAGAAGTTCGATGGACTCGTCCAGGTGCGCAACTATACTGCGGGACAAGTTCTAAGGGCCTGGATGCCCTTCGCGATCCTGTCATTGTTCGTGCTTCTCTGGGGACTGCCCTCGATCAAACTGGCTATGAACCAAGCCACCACGCCTGCCTTTCGCGTAATGCTGCCGAATGGCAAGGTTCGGCCTGGTCCGCCGGGATGGGATGTGCCTTACCTTCACAACTCCGTCTTTCGTGCCGCTCCGGTGGTCACAAAACCAACGCCCGAGGCAGCTCGTTATGACTTCAACTGGCTCTCCGCCACCGGGACGGCCTGTTTCTTCGCCGCGATTGTCTCGGGATTGCTGCTCGGCCAGGGTCCCCTGTCGTTGTTGAAGATCTTTTGGCGAACGCTGGTGCGTATGCGGCTGGCCATGGTTGCGATTTCCTTTATGTTGGGGCTTGGCTACGTGACGCGCTATTCAGGTCTCGACGCCGTGCTGGGCCTGGCCTTCACGCGCACCGGATGGATGTATCCATTCTTCGGCACGTTCCTCGGGTGGCTTGGAGTTGCGCTGACCGGCAGCGATACCAGCTCCAATGCCCTCTTCGGCAGCCTGCAGAGAATTACTTCTCAGCAACTCGGCATTGACCCGATCCTCATGTGCGCCGCCAACAGCTGCGGAGGAGTCATGGGAAAAATGGTGGACGCTCAATCCATCACCATCGCCACCGCTGCCACCGAGCAGGTCGGGAACGAGGGAATCATCTTCCGTTTTGTGGCCTGGCACTCTGTGGCTCTCTGCTCCATCGTCGGAATCATCGTGCTGCTCTACGCCTATGTTTTCAAGTCAGCCGTGCCGCACGGGCTACTCTTCGTGAAATAGCGGCCGATCGATAGCGGCTGACAAAAAGGAAAACGTCTGATGCGATTCATCGATCGCGAAGAAGTCGCGAAACGGCTCACCTACGAGATGTGTATTCCGATCGTGCGCAAGGCGATGATTGCATTCTCGCGGGGGGAGACAAAACAGCTATTGCGCTCCATCATTTTCCTCTCCGCGGGCCGGCTATTCGGCGTCATGCCCGGCGCGCTCGGTGGGGATGCTCCATTCGGTGCGAAGTTGATCAGCGTGTTCGCGGAGAATTTCGCTTTAGGAAAGCCTTCGCATCAGGGTCTCGTCATTCTCTTCGATCCGGAAACCGGCGCGCCCGTTTGCGCGGTCGATGCGGGCGCGATCACCGCGATCCGCACCGCCGCCGCAAGTGCGGTTGCCACCGACGCATTGGCCGGCAAAAACGCCCGCCGCCTGGCCATCCTGGGTTATGGAGAACAGGCCGCCACTCACGCCCGGGCGATTAGCCAGATGCGCAATCTTGAAGGAATCGTGGTGTGGGGACGTTCGCAAGAACGCGCCTGCGCCTGGGCAGAGCGGATGCAAGCGGAACTCGCTCGACCGGTTGCCGCCGCCCGGACGGTCGAAGAGGCAGTCGCTGAGGCCGACATCGTCTGTACCGTCACTTCGTCGGCCGAGCCCATTCTCAAGGGGGAATGGGTGCGCCCGGGTACGCACCTGAATCTTGTGGGCTCAAGCCATGCCGGACCGGTTGAGGTGGACAACCACTTGGTCGTAAGCTCCCGTTTTATCGCGGATAGTCGCGAGGGCGTTCTAAACCAAGGCGCAGAATTTCTCCGCGCCAAACAGGCTGGGTTAATCGGGGACGAACACATCGTGGCAGAGATCGGCCAGGTCTTGGCCGGAGAAGTCGAAGGCCGCCGCTCCGCCGATGAGATCACGGTTTACAAATCACTCGGCCACGTTGTCCAGGATTTGGCCAGCGCTTGGGCGCTCTACTCCGAGGCCGATTCATCCTAGACGGGCCGGGATGCCTATTCCGCAACCTCACTCGACCGCGTTGCGCGAAATCACTTCGCGGTACCATTCCGCACTCAGCTTAGGCGTGCGCGTTTGCGTCTTGAAGTCCACGTAGTGCAAACCGAATCGCTTGCTGTAACCGTCGGCCCACTCGTAGTTGTCCATCAGACTCCAGAGGAAATACCCCTTGATCGGATAGCCCTCTGAAGCAGCGCGATGCAAGTGGGTAAGGTGGTTGCGCAGGTACATGACGCGATCCGTATCCTCGACCCGCCCGTCAGTCGCGACCACATCGTCCGCGGAACATCCATTCTCGGTAATGTAGAGAGCCTTTGGCTTCCAAATTTCGCTGACGTTGCGCACTGCCCAGTACATCACCTCCGGCCCAATGTACAGCCAGTCCGAAGCCATGCGCGGGTAAGAGGACTGGCGCTTCTCCACAATGTAGCCAGCGGGCGATGAGTCGGCGCGTACATACTCCGGGGTGTAGGCGTTGAGGCCGACGAAATCGAGTGGACTGCCGATGATTTTCATATCACCGGCTTCCACCTTGGGAGCGTTCGCACCTTCGCGCTGGAGATAACCGTCGGTGTAGTTCCCTTCCATGATCGCCGTGAGGAACGGAGCATTTTCCTCGCGAGTGGCGCGGCGCGCGGCCTCGATCTGCTCACGATCCTCGATCACCGGCACATAAACCGTGGCATTTTCCGCGAGCCCGATCTGGGTTTCGGGTCGGGCATGGGCTCGAATGGCCTGCACGGCCATTCCGTGCGCGAGCACAGCATGGTGTCGAATCTGATTTACCTGCGCATCCGCGAGCTGCAGGCCGGGCGCAAATTTTCCGGTTTTATAGCTCAGATCAGTGAAGCAGACAAACTCGTTGGTGGTGAAAAAGTGCCCAACGCGATCCGCAAGGTGTTTGGAAATATAAGCGGCGTAATCAGCGAATGCCTGGGGAGTATCGCGAGACTGCCAACCACCGGGCAAAGCCTCGGGCAGGTCCCAATGAAAAAGGGTGATGTAGGGGGCGATATCGTTCTTTAGAAGCTCGTCGACCACGCGCTGGTAATAGGCGAGACCTTTCTCGTTCGGCTGGCCGGTTCCGCCGGGGAAGATGCGCGACCACGCAATGGAGAAGCGGTAGCCGCCCACCCCCAGGCTCTTAAGCAGCTTCACATCCTCTTTGTATCGATGGTAGGAATCATCGGCGACGTCGCCCGTTTCTCCTTGAAACGTCTTGCCCGGCGTATGCGAAAAAGTATCCCAGACCGATGGTTTTCGTCCGTCTTCATTGACCGCGCCTTCAATCTGATAGGCTGCGGTCGAACAGCCCCACACAAAATTGGGCGGGAACCGCAGCAGACCCCCCTTGGCCATCTGTGCCAGTGCGCTCCGCGAGAGAGAGGAACTTAGAAAGCCAGCCGCGGCGGTGCCAGCCAACGTCTTGCCAAATCGGCGACGCGTGAGATTTTTCATGGGCGCAAGAAGATTAACACCAGCGCAGACGCAAAGTGAAGCCAGGTGAAGGTGAACGAAGGCGGCCGCGGGCTTTAGCGATTCCCCCTCCGGGCCGCGCTTTTCACCAGATGGATCCGTCTTGCCGCAAGCGGAAGCCGATGCCGCAGCCGTCGATAGGAGGCCCACGGTTTTCGGAGCGGTTGGCCATTAAGCATCTGAACCAGCCTCAGATGCAACGTAGGTATTCGCTTGACGAAGCTGGTGCGAGCGCTACCGGAGGCTAGCAGCGGGTTCCGAACCGCATGGCCTCGCAGCGTGGCGAAACCAGCCAACCATTCGAGCCTGGCCATGCCGCGCGCTTCGGCCATCGGCGAGTTCTGGCCCCTTATGCGAGATTGTCTCGTCTTCAGAGATGGTCAGCGGCCGGTTTTATTCTCGGGCCTGCCGGATCGCTGGCTTGAACAGCCGGAAGAAATTATCATGAACGGCTTGCAAACCTATTCTGGCGTTTCTTGGTTAACTTACAAAGGCAGCCCGCAAGGGAGCGCACTGCGCTTTACCGGCGCACCTTGGCCGCAGGGATTCGTCCTGGGCTGGCCGCAAGGGCGGAAAGGCAACCCTGACGGGCGACGGAAAGTCCATCGAATCGGGATGCGAATGGACACTTCCGTCTTCCCAAGGAGGCGCGCTAGGTTTTGCTTAGTTTTCGCGCCAGCACCAGCCCATTGGAAAACGATTCTCTGCACTCATAGAGCGATTCAGAGTTGGCAACACTACTTTCGCACGATTGGAGTAAGCCATGAGCTTTTCCCTTCCCTATACTGCGGCGCCTTCGCGCTACGACTCTATGCCTTATCGCCGCTGCGGCCGTTCCGGGCTGAAACTGCCAGCGATATCACTCGGCCTTTGGCAGAATTTTGGTGGCGCCGACGTCTTTGAAACCGGGCGTTCCATCCTGCGTTACGCCTTCGATCACGGCATCACCCATTTCGATCTCGCCAACAATTACGGTCCTCCCTACGGCTCGGCGGAAGAGAATTTTGGGCGGGTCCTGGCGACCGATTTCAAGACCCACCGAGACGAACTGATCATCTCGACCAAGGCAGGTTGGGATATGTGGCCAGGGCCCTATGGCGATGTCGGCGGCTCGCGCAAATACCTCATCGCGTCGTGCGACCAGAGTTTGAGGCGGATGGGACTCGAATACGTCGACATCTTCTATTCGCACCGCGTCGATCCCGCCACACCGCTCGAAGAGACCATGGGGGCACTCGCGACTTTGCATCAGCAAGGCAAGGCGCTCTACGTCGGTATTTCCTCCTATTCTCCCCAGCTCACGGCTCAGGCGGCCGAGATACTCACCTCGCACCAGGTGCCGCTATTGATCCACCAGCCGTCCTATTCCATGCTCAACCGCTGGATCGAGAAGAGCCTTCTTCAGACCCTTGCAGATCTGGGTGTTGGCTGCATCGCCTTTTCGCCGCTGGCCCAAGGCATGCTGACCCAGAAGTACCTGGCCGGTGTTCCCGCTGACGCCCGTGCGGCCAAGGCGGACTCACTGAGTCCGGAGATGATTACCCAGGAGAATCTCCGCCGCATCCGGGAACTCAATGCCATAGCCGAAAGGCGTGGACAGACCTTGGCGCAGATGGCGATCGCGTGGGTGTTGCGCGACCCGCGCGTGACTTCTGCCCTGCTCGGAGCACGTACGGCGGATCAACTGGCGGATTCCCTCAAGAGTCTCGAGAACCTCGCATTCAGCACCGACGAGCTCAGCGAGATCGACCGGTACGCCACGGAAGGCGGCATTGACATTTGGAAAGAGTCATCCACATTGTGATCCACCCGGCGCCGACGACCGACTGCAGACTGCGCCAGAGGAAATAGAAGCGCACCGTCGACCGTCTTCCCGTCGGCGGCCACGGTTCTTGAAACAGGACTATGTCTCCCGGCATGGTGGGAATCGTTTGCCTAGACCCCGATCCAGCCCTGGGCGCCAAATGGCGACAAAGTTCCTAAAGGAACACCTTAACCTCACGCTGGACGCGCGCCCACAGATTGAGCTTGGATCGGGGGCGGCGGCTGACAGAAAACCCGCATCACTCGGATCCCTGGGTAGTGGGTCCGTTGGAAGTTCCAGTCTGGACCTCTTGCGGATCTTCCCTCAAGTCGTCGCCAAGCGAACCGATGACCCCCGCCGGATTTCCTCCGACAGGGTATTCGGGGCAACGTCCTTGGTGACTACCGAACCCGCCGCGACGACCCAAGCGGAAGCGCCGGAATCCGGCCGGAGGGTAATTGAAAATGACCCACTACCGATCCCTCCCGATCGCTCCCGATCGCTGGAACGCGTTGACGTTAGTAACTATTTTGTTATAGTTGCTATCACATTTTGCGACAGGTTTCAGTGACTTACCGCAAGCACCTGCAGCAAGGGTTCGAGGAGGCAGGAACCAATGGCGAGCACGGTCATGACACGGAGGCCGTCAGTGGGAGGGGTTGGAGCGAGGGCAGAGGTCGGGCTGCGGCAGCGGAAGAAGGCGCGCTTGCGGCAGCAGATTATCGAAACCTCGATCAAACTATTTCGCAAGCAGGGATACGAGGAAACCCGGATCGACCAGATTGTGCAAGCCCTCGAAATCAGCCAGCCAACCTTCTTCCGATATTTCCCGACCAAGGACGCCGTTCTACGAGAGATGGGAGAACGTGGCTACGCCTGTATCTGCGAGCATTTGCGCTCCGAGCTCTCAAGCAAAGCGGGCACCGACGAGCGCCTGCGGCGGCTCTACCTGACCATGGCGAAAGAGGTGGAAGCCGACCGAAAACTTTGGCAAGCGGTGGTGCTATCGGGCGCTATGGATCCGGTACGATCCGCGGAATTGAGGGATCATGAGGAGGCGGCTGCCAGCTTGTTGCGAGAAATTCTAACCCAAGGGCAGAAACGCGGCGAGGTGACCCGCGCATTTCCTGTCGTGCACCTGGCTGAGTTCATGGAAGGGCTTTACAACACGGTGGTGCGGCAATGGGCGGTGGATCTGACCGGGCCGCACCAGCTCACGGAACGGGTTCGAAGCGCCGTGGAGTTCTTTTTGCGGGGCATCCGGTCGTAAGCTCTACTTCGATTACCGGCATTTCCCGGAAAGGAAAGCGCGATGAAGGCCGCTGTTCTGCACGCATTCAAAACGCCGTTAGCCTTCGAGGAAGTGCCTCGGCCGGAGCCCGCTGGGGACGAGGTCCTGATCGAAGTGGAGGTTTGCGGCGTCTGCCATTCTGACCTCCACGTGGCTCAAGGCGACTGGCCGCAACTGACCAGCATCGTAAAGAAACCGCTGATTCTGGGCCATGAGATCGTAGGCCGGGTGGTGGAACGAGGCGCGGCGGTCCAGAGTGTGGAAATAGGCGACCGCGTCGGAGTGCCTTGGGTCCAGTGGACATGCGGGCAATGTGAGTTTTGCCGGGAAGGTAACGAGAATTTGTGTGTACGGCAGCGCATCACCGGAGTAATGGCAGATGGCGGATATGCAGAATTTACCAAGGCCCCAGCCAGCCACATCGTCAAGATTCCGGACGCGCTTCGCTCCGAGCAGGCGGCGCCGCTGCTTTGTGCGGGAGTTACCGTGCATCGCGCTCTCAAACAATCCAGGATTCGAGCCGGACAGCGATTGGCGGTCTTCGGCGTGGGCGGACTGGGCCACCTGGCCGTGCAAATTGCACGGGCAGCGGGCGCGGAAGTGACCGCAATCGACATTGCCGAAGAAAAACTCTCGTTGGCCAAGTCGCTCGGCGCCACCCGTACTTTGAACGCATCGAACCGCGACGCAGTGAAGGAACTGCGCGCCTCCGGCGGTGTGCACGTTGCCCTGGTCACCTCAGCAGCCAAATCCGCATACGACATGGCGTTCTATTGCGTGCGACCGACCGGGACGCTGCTGGCGGTAGGGCTGCCCGCGGGTGAAATCTCCTTTCCTGCGATTCTGCTGGCGGCCGGCGAGATACAGATCAAGGCATCGGCGGTCGGCACCCGGGAGGATCTGCGCGAGATCCTGGCCATGGCAGCAGCCGGGGCGGTTCATTGCCAGGTATCCCCACGCCCCCTGGCGGAGGCCAATGAAGTTCTGGGGCAACTAAGCCGGGGCGAGATCTCGGGGCGGGTAGTACTCCGGTTACGGAACTAATTCTCCTCCCTTTGCCGGGGCGAATCGGGGACAACAGAATTCTCATTGATGTTGGTAACTATAATATGTTATTAACTATCACTTTTGCAGAGTAGCCGCCTGCTGAAAGGTCATCTCGGTGAATGTCAACCAGCTCTTCGATCTGACCGGACAGGTGGCCATTGTTTCGGGAGGCTCGACCGGGCTGGGACGGCAGATGGCCGAGGCGCTGGCGGAAATGGGAGCCAACCTGGTGCTCTGCGCCCGCAAAAAGCAGCGCTGCGAGCAAGCGGCAGAAGAATTACGCGCCCTGGGTGTGCAGGCTCTGGGGCTGGGCTGCGATGTCAGGGACCGTGCCGCCATTCAATCCGTCGTGGACACGACGCTCGCGAAGTTCGGCCGCCTAGACATTCTGGTGAACAACGCCGGAGTCTCGTGGGCGGCTCCGATAGAAGAAATGACGCTCGAACAATGGGACAAAGTCCTCTCCACCAACTTGACCGGCACGTTCCTTTTTTGTCAGGCGGCGGGCCCGACCATGGTTGCGCAGCGATCCGGCAAAATCCTCAATATCGCCTCCGTGGCGGGACTGGGCGGAGCCTCGGCAGAGCTGCAAGCCATCGGATACCACGCGAGCAAAGGCGGGGTAATTGCCTTCACCAAGGATCTGGCATGTAAGTGGGCAGCGCACAATATCCAGGTGAATGCGATTGCCCCGGGATGGTTTCCCACGCACATGTCCGACTGGGTCATCCAGCATCGCAAAGATTCGCTCCTGGCGAAGATCCCTCTGGCCCGCTTTGGTAATGATCACGATCTGAAAGGCGCGGCAGTTTTTTTGGCATCGGCTGCCTCGGCCTACGTGACCGGCCACGTGCTGGTCGTCGACGGAGGCCAATCCGCCTGGTGAGGCAACTTCCTATGAACCTTCCGTTGACGCCGCTGCGCTTCCTCCGTTACTCGGTACAGCAGTTTCCCCGCAAGACCGCGGTGGTGTGCCGCGAACAGCGGTTTAGTTATGCCGAATTTGGCGATCGCATAGGTCGTTTGGCGGGAGCGTTGCGCAACGCCGGTGTGAGGCCCGGGGATCGCGTGGCATTTCTCAGCCTGAACTGCCATCGCCTGCTGGAAGCTTATTTCGGGGTTCTCGAGGCGGGGGGCATTTTGCTTCCCCTCAATATTCGCCTGGCCGCGCCAGAGCTGACCTACATTCTGAATGATTCCGGGGCGGAGGTGCTGTTCCTCGAAGAAGAGTTCGTCGGTCTTGTGGATTCCTTCCGGCGGGACTTGCGCACGGTGCGCTCGTTCATTCCACTCAGTGGAACGCCGGAAGCGCCCTGGGTCTGCGAGCAGAACTACGAGCAGATTCTGGCTACGGCGATTCCCTACCGCGAAGAACTGATGACCCTCGATGAGAACTCGGTCGCGGAAATGTTTTACACCAGCGGAACCAGCGCCAGCCCCAAAGGCGTGATGCTCACGCATCGCAATGTGTATCTCTATGCCATGAACATCGCGCTGCACTATCACATTGCTTACGACCACGTGGTGCTGCACACGATTCCTTTGTTTCACGCCAACGGCTGGGGGGCAGCCCACACCGTCACGATGGTTGGCGGAACCCATGTCATGCTCCCTCGCTTTGTGCCGGAAGAGGTGTTCCGGTTGGTGGAGCGGGAACGAGTACGCCAGCTCAGCCTGGTGCCGATTATGGCTGCGGCTATGATCCATTCACCGGTGCGATCCCAGTATGACCTCAGCAGCGTTGATTGGGCCACGATCGGTGGTGCCGCATCGTCTCCGACTTTAATACGCGAGGCGGAGCAGACTTTCGGATTCAGATGCTTTTCAGGTTACGGACTGACCGAATGCGCCCCTTCGCTTTCCACGGCAGAATTGAAGCCGGATATGCAATGCACCCCAGAGGAAAGGTGTTCGATCCAGGCGATGACCGGCTGGGCCTTCCCGGGGTGCGAGCTCCGGGTGGTCGACGCCGCAGACAACGATGTTCCGCACGATGACATGACGATGGGTGAAATCATTGCCCGCAGCGACGGAGTAATGGCGGGTTACTGGCAACAGCCGGAAGCCACGGCGGAAGCTTTGCGCGGCGGATGGTTGCGCACGGGCGACATGGCAGTGATCGCCAAGAACGGATACATCCGAATTGTCGACCGGAAGAAGGACATTATCGTGAGCGGTGGAGAAAACATTTCTTCGCTCGACGTTGAAAAGGTGCTGGCCGCACACCCCGGAGTTTTCGAAGCCGCCGTAATTCCGGTGGCCGATCAGAAATGGGGTGAGGTGCCGAGGGCGGTGGTGGTGGCCAAGCCAGGATCGAAACTGAGCGAAGCGGAACTGATCGAGTTCTGTCGCGCTCGTCTGGCCCATTACAAGTGTCCGCATTCCATTGAATTTGCCGAAGGCTTGCCCAGGACGGCGACGGGGAAGGTTCTGAAGCGGGAGCTGCGAAAGAAATATCAGGGTACCGATTGCGCAACCCGCGACTGACCAACCGGGGTTGCGATTTCGGAGTTCAACAAGTTGTGCCAACGGTGCCTATGAATAACCTCGTGAAACTAACTCGACACGATGACGTTGCGGTGATCACGATCGACAACCCGCCGGTGAACGCTCTCAGTCCGGGCGTACCGGAGGCGGTCGCGGCGGCGATGGATGAAATGAATGCGGACCCAGCAGTCACAGCTGCGGTTGTAATCGGAGCAGGCCGCACTTTCGTTGCCGGAGCCGACATCAAGGAATTCGGCAAGATGACTTCCGGCGCGTCGCCCCGCAGAACTCTACTACCTTTTCTTCTTGGCGTTGAAGATAGCCGCAAGCCGGTCGTGATGGCGATTCACGGCACCGCGTTTGGCGGAGGGCTGGAACTGGCCATGGCGGGCCACTACCGGGTCGCATCGCCCAGCGCGCAGGTCGGGCAACCGGAAGTGAGGCTGGGAATTATTCCCGGGGCCGGGGGAACTCAACGTCTACCGCGTCTGGTGGGGGTTCCGAAAGCAGTGGAGATGTGCGCCCAGGGCAAGCCGATTTCAGCCCCCGACGCTCGCGCTCTGGGACTGATCGATCGCCTGATCGACGGGGACCTGCTTAGCGGGGCGGTAGCTTTTGCTCGCGAAATCGCCGGCCAGCCCGCACCCAAAACGCGGGAACGCAGGGAGAAACTGGGAACTCTTGTGGAGAATGCGGAAATTCTTGCGGCGGCGCGCGACAGCGCCGGCAAAAAACAAAGAGGAATGAAGGCCCCGCTGGCAGCGATCGACGCCGTGGAAGCGGCGCTCACAATGCCCTTCGAAGAAGGCTGCCAGGCCGAGCAGAAACTTTTCACGGAGTGTCTTTTCTCCGATCAATCGAAAGCCCTTATTCATATTTTCTTTGGCGAGCGCGAGGTGGCGAAGATTCCCGATGTTCCCAAGGAAACTCTTCTGATCCCTGTAAACCGGGTGGCGGTTGTCGGTTCCGGAACAATGGGCGGGGGCATCGCGATGGTGTTCGCCAACGCCGGCATTCCGGTGCTGCTCAAGGACCTGGATAAGGCGGCGCTCGACCTGGGCATGGAGAAGATCAGGAAAAACTATGCCAGTTCCGTGCAGCGCGGACGCTTTACCCAGGGGTTCGTGGACGAACGTCTCAAACTGATCACGCCAGCCTTTCACTACCATGCGTTCTCCGACGTGGACATGGTGGTGGAGGCGGTTTTCGAAGGTATGGCTTTGAAGAAGAGTGTGTTTGCTGATCTGGATCGCGCCTGCAAACCGGGAGCGATTCTGGCCAGCAATACCTCGACCCTGAATATTGATGAAATCGCCGGGGCCACATCGCGGCCGGCAGCAGTGATCGGAACACACTTTTTCAGTCCCGCCAATGTGATGCGCTTGCTCGAGATCGTGCGCGGAAAAGAGTCGAGCAAAGAAGTGATTGCCACTTGCATGCAACTATCCAAGAGGCTGGGCAAGATTGGCGTGCTCGTCGGAAATTGCCGCGGCTTTGTGGGGAACCGCATGTTCGGGCCGTATCGCCGGGAAGCGCAATTCCTCGTGGAAGAAGGAGCCGATGTAGAAGCCGTGGATCAGGCGCTCGTGGAATTCGGCAGTGCCATGGGTCCGCTGGCAACCGGTGATCTGGCGGGTCTCGATGTTGGTTGGCGAATTCGCAAAGAGTACCGCCATCTTGAAAAACCGGGAGTGAGGCAGCCGTTCGCCGAAGATCGACTTTGCGAGCTGGGGCGGTACGGCCAAAAAACTCTAAGGGGATGGTATCGCTACGACGAGAACCGGCGCGCGAACCTGGATCCCGAAGTAACCGTCCTAGTGCGGAACTGGAGTGCGGAGGCGGAGATTGCGCAGCGCCAAATCTCCGCCGAAGAAATCGTGGAGCGCTGCATTTATGCGTTAGTCAACGAAGGCGCAAGAATTTTGGGCGAGGGATTCGCGCTGCGTGCCGTCGATATCGACATCATCTATCTCAACGGTTATGGATTCCCCGCCCACCGGGGCGGCCCGATGTGGCACGCCGACACGGTGGGATTGCCCAAGGTCTACCAGCGCATTTGCGAGTTTCACCACCAGCACGGAGAACTGTGGGCGCCAGCTCCTCTGCTCCAGCGTCTCGCGGAATCCGGCAAGACCTTTGCCGAGTTCGACCAAGAGCGGAGTGCGGCGGGATTGCTGGAACGGGTGAATTCCGCGTGAAGCACATCACTTTGGTGCGCCATGCGCAAGCATCGTTTCTGGAGGCGAATTACGACCAGCTGTGCCCAAATGGCGAAGCCCAAGCCAGATTGTTAGGGGAGTATTGGTTGCGGCGAGGCATGATTCTTCACAACGTCTACTCCGGGCCACGCAAGCGGCAGCGAGAGACCGCGAGGATCGTCGCCGATGTCTATCACGCCGCAGGTCGCAGTCTTCCGGAGATAGTGGTGATGAACGAATTCGATGAATATCAGGCCGAGGCTGTGCTGCGCACGAGCCTTCCACAACTCCTGCGGGTGAACCCCGGGATTAGAGAAATGAGCACCGCTTATGAGAGTGCCAGCGCGCCGGATGAGCGGCGAAGAACTTTTCAAAGGCTGTTCGAGGCCGTGATCGGCAAATGGGTCGCGGGAGAGACTGCGGCGGATGGCATTGAATCGTGGCCCGAGTTTTGCTTGCGAGTGGAACGCGGACTGCTGCAAGTAATTCACCGCACCACGCCGGGGGTAGCCGCTGTGGTCTTCACTTCTTCGGGACCGATTGCAGCGGCGATACGCCGCGCACTGCACTTATCTGCCGAGGACGCGCTCGAGCTTTCCTGGATGTCCCGCAACGCTTCGTTCACTGACTTTCGAGCAGCGGGTGAGCGCTTCAGGCTGAGCGCTTTCAATGCATATCCGCATCTCGACGAGGATTCACTGCTGACCTACTGGTAGCCGAGCGAGGACTTGCGAGTATGGTGGCACTGTGCGATCAATCCGGAACCGTGCGGGCAGGCGAAGAACTCGATCTGGCCCGGCTGCAGCCATTTCTGTTCGACCACTTCGGTCGAAGCGGATCGGTTTCCGTGGAACAATTTCCCAGCGGGCACTCGAATCTCACCTATCGGGTGCGATTAGGGAGCCGGGAAGTCGTGTTGCGGCGTCCTCCTTTTGGAAGCAAAGTGCGATCGGCACATGACATGGCTCGCGAATATCGCGTGCTGTCAAAACTGCATACTTCGTTTCCCCCCGCCCCCAAGGCCATCCTTTACTGTGACGATCCATCGATTCTGGGCGCGCCCTTCTACCTGATGGAGCCAATTCGAGGAATGATCATTCGCCGCGAGCCGCCTTCGGATGTGCCCTTCCTGCCGGAGACGGCGCGGCGATTGAGCGAAGTGTTTCTCGACACTCTTGCCTGCCTGCACCGGGTGGACTATAGGGCAATCGGCTTGGGGGATTTAGGCAAGCCCCAAGGCTATCTTGAACGCCAGGTGAAGGGCTGGATTGAGCGCTACCACAATTCGAAAACGGACAATCTGCCGGAAGTCGAAATCATTTCCGCATGGCTTAGCGAAGGCATGCCAGCCAGCCAGCAAACCGCTCTGCTCCACAACGATTACAAGTATGACAATCTCGTGCTCGATCCTGCGGATGCGACCCGGATCATCGGCGTTCTGGATTGGGAGATGTGCACGCTGGGAGATCCGCTGACCGACCTCGGAACAGCCCTGGCCTACTGGACAGATCCGCAAGACCCCGAAGAGCTCCACGAAATTCGCCCTGCGCCCACCACCTTGCCCGGAACCCTAAGCCGGGCGCAGCTGGTCGAGCGCTACGCCTTGATAACCGGCCGGGATCCCGGAGATATGAACTTCTATCTGGCATTTGCTCGCTTCAAAGTTGCCGTCATCATTCAGCAGATCTACTACCGGTACGCCCAGGGATTGACCCAGGACGAGCGCTTCGCCGAGATGCCGAAGAGAATCAAGACGCTCCTCGGAGCGGCCCTGCACTGCGCGCAAAGCGGAAAGATATGAAACAGCGCTCACTACCGGTCATACCGCACCAGCCACTCGGCCACGCAGCACGGCTTGGCAGCGGATTCACACTCGACATGCATCAGAAACGCAGCATCCACAAATTCGGGCGATTCTTCGGCCGACAGCAGAGTCACGCGCGCGCGAACCTGGGAACCGGCGCGAACTGCGGAGGGAAAGCGTACTTTGTTCAGGCCGTAGTTCACAGTCATGCGAACGCCGGAGCCGATATGGATCGACTGTTTCAGGAAGTAACTGAGGAGCGCAAGCGTGAGAAAACCGTGGGCGATCGTTCCCCCGAAGGGCGATTCCCGTTGGGCGCGCTCCGGGTCC
>Ga0210398_10002803_pt1 | contig 16829 bp, 12 predicted proteins | sample IncBWC4OmetaG_FD_161047 | JGI IMG/M metagenome (GOLD analysis project Ga0210398, IMG submission 161047) | Forest soil microbial communities from Barre Woods Harvard Forest LTER site, Petersham, Massachusetts, United States - Inc-BW-C-4-O | ecosystem: Environmental > Terrestrial > Soil >... | reverse complement strand
GTGTCGGCTGTGAGAAGGACGACCACGTTTCCCATGTCCTGAGTCTGGACGGTCATGGTGGCGCCATTGCGCCCATTGATCACTCCCTGAATCTGGTTGCTTTGAGCGACGGCAGTGCCGCAAAGCAGCAGGATTGCTGCCAATGACGCTGTCGCTAATAATGTGATTCTTCGATTCTGTGTTTCCTTCATGACCTTGCTCCTTATGCTGGTGCTGCCAGCGGGCTCGTTTACCTATTTACTTTTGCTCAAAGGCGAAGATGCGTTTCCAGTCGTTCTTCATACTGATCACGGTCCAGCCGTTTTTCTTGGCCTCGTCATACAAGGCCTGCGTGAAGGTATCGACCTTGGAATCAGGCAATCCCTCGGCCGGGCCGTACGCGTATTCCCGCGCAGCGTCGTCGTGCAGCAGGAGCATCGCGAGCCGCTCCCCACTGCCGGCTTTCGTGTATTCGAGCATCTTCCACTACGATCGCAGCTGTCTGAGAACTGTCTCTTGCTACTTCGTGGCCTTCGGCGGACAATGCGCGTCGTAGATCCTTTGCATCTGCCTTAGTCTGAGCACGCCGTAGAACACGGTAGTCACCATGACGACGATCAGAATCCCAGCGAACCTTCTTTCCCAAAAGTACTCACCCTCGCGGTAGGCGACGTAGCTGGCGATGATCAAGCAAAGGATCCCGATGTTGATGATCCAGTTGACGGATCTCGGCACGACGAAGTGCAAAGTACCGAAACCGGCAAGCTGGTAAAGCATAAAGGGCAGGATCGCTACCATCGGAAGCAGTTCTGATGCTCCCAGCGTGACATCGACAGTGGCGGGTTCCAGGGCGTGCAGCAGCCTGCTGTGCGCCAGTTCATGGAACAGCGCCGGTATCGCGGCCAGGAAAGGCACCACGGCGAGCAATTCAAGCACCAGCGACCCGCTCCAGGTGCCGATCTTGGATGAAGTATCGGCGCCTGCACCCGATGATTCCGTGCCAATGTACAGTCCGCCGACGATGGCGGCTCCACTGGACAGCATCAGCATTTCGACAGTGATTCCGAAGCTGGCCGGTTCGCCGGCCTTGATCAGCAGCAGGCCCATGAAACCGGGGAGGTAAAACATGATGCGCACCAATCGCGCCCAAACGCGCGCATCGCGTTCCGGCGGCAGAATTGGGAGCGGGAGTCCGTTGGTTCCGATCGTTGCCCTGTCTTTAGACATTTTGAGTGTCCTAACAAAGTGCTGGAAATTGACTTGACTACAACTTGTTCGACTTTCTAAGCATCCTCTATCCGCTGTTTTCAGTCGTTAGTGCCAAGCCTCTTTGGTCTTCGCAACGGACAGCTTAGAATAGGTTTTCCAAACATGTAACTGTCTCTTGCGACAGTGGTCCTTCAAAAGCCGCGAGTCTCTGTACCACTTTTACGCAATATCAATTTCGAAGTAAGACAACCTAATGTTTTCACGCATTGCTAGCTGGGTATCACTCCCCGGAAGGCGCAAGGTTCAGGTGCGGGTCATGCTCAGCCCCGCTCGGCGCAGCGGCGAGCAGGAGAACGTGGAGACTCGCAAAATCCTGACCGCGGCCGGAGTCGAAGTCCTCGACAGCAATCCCAAATTCGACCTCACCCACGAGAAGTCTATGGTCGTCGACGACGTCACCGCATATGTCAAGTCTCTAAACTGGCAGACCAAGAACCTCACGGTGACACGTGATTATGCGGTCGTTACCACGCATAATCACGAGGTTGAGGAAGTCATCGAGTGTTTCGAGGCCGATTGGCACCGGACAGACTTCGCTCGCGGAGACCACTCACACCTTATTTGGTGAGTTGGCAATGGCCGTCAGCGCCTCGGGCAGCTTATCGATGACGCAGACACTCTCTGTGGCTCCAGAACGGGCGTTACCAGGACTCCGTCATTATCGAACATCTCGTGCGGGCAGCCCACCGAGGGGTCCACATCCATGTGATGGCTCGGCCACCCCACAAATTGAAGAACGAGAAGCTGAGCGAGGGAGTCAGCGGCCTCCGTATCTTCAGGATGAAGTGTCAAAATTCACAAGCTCCAGCACGTCAAGCTCCATGCCAAGCTTATTCTCGCCGATGGAAACCGCGCCATCGTCGGCTCCATCAACCTCGCGCCCGGCAGTTTCGACAGCCGTCGGGAGCTTGCTATCGAGGTTAGAGACGAGCACGTCACCAGCCGCATCGATGAGGTCCTCCATCACGACTGGGAGAACTCCAAAGCGCTCGACCTGTCCGACGAAGCCCACCTCAAGGAACTGCAAAAAAGATGGCGCAGGCGACCGGCAAGCGAGGGGTGATAGTACCCTGCGGCGGACTGCGCGATCCCGAGAGCACGCCTTTCGACGAGAACCGCCTGTTCAAATTGCTGCTTTGCATCGTATACAGACGCAAGTTCGTCCAAGAGCGGCAGCAAATCTGGACTGGATGGGCCAGAATCGGACTCCACCTGCCTGGCCGCGTTCACGAGCAATTGCGTTACTTGCTGACCCTGCTCGGTCAGCCGCGCAGAAAGGGAGAGAACTGCACCAACGTACTCGGTTGGGGTGAGTTGCCAAGCACTTGGCTGCTGAGTGCCGAATTTGTCAGCCCAATACCGAAGCCGGGGTAAGTCGAGTTGTCCAGAGTTGAAATCTCGCATCACTTCGGTGAGCGGTGGTATTTGTGCCCAAAGGGTGATTTCTGCCACGGGCGTCAACAGGCAAACGAGAACTAGGATTCTCGGGAAGGAGCCAAGCCTAGGCATCATTCTCTCCCAAGCCAAGCAGACCTGACGGCATTGCCGAGGCAACGGGGTCCACCCGGGAGTTAAGTGTGACACATATTAACATGAGGGACTTCCGTCTACCATTTACCGTCAAAACAGGATTTACGTATCGACGAAAGATTCCGCACAGAACCAGGGCAGTTGGGGAAGATATTCCCGAAACAGTTGCGCACAAGAGAGCAATAGGCAGCCCAGAGCACCAAGCTAGAGGGTGCCCGAATCATCAGGTGCGTCTTAAAAGGGCTAAGCAGGCTTAACCAAGTGACTGCGGGCATCTCGGTAGTGGAGACCACAGATATCAAAGCTTGAAGGTTGAGGATGAAAGTGCCGTGTGGAAAGAACGCAGACGCAGCCGGGCGAACTGCGCAGTCGCTATCGGGTTTCTTCACCGGAGGAATGTGACCGCCCTCTTTGACATCGGACACCTGCGAAACGCAACTGACACCACAACTGACACCGGCGCTTCAAAGACCTCTCGCACCGTGCAGCGAGAGCGGTGATAATCTAAACATATATAGCGGGTTAACCGTTCACGCGGGCCTGTAGCTCAATGGTCAGAGCAGGGGACTCATAATCCCTTGGTTGGGGGTTCGAATCCCTCCGGGCCCACCATACGATTCAACAACTTACAAGCTGTAGCCATTTTCACATCACCACCGTGTGACGCGGAATGTGACGTGGCTGCATGGCCAATGGATTTTCGTTCACCACAGTGCGCACTCTCTCGAGACTCGGGTGCTGGTAGATCATGGCTGTCTGGGCGTTCGTGTGGCCCAGAGCACGCATGACCAGCGATAGATCACCGGTTGCTCCCATCACCTTGGTCGCGAAGGTATGACGAGCGCTATAAAGTTTGATCTCCTTTGATAGCTTCGCTGCCGCACGTGCCTCCTCAAAAGCCTTAGCTACGGTTATGAGGTGGCCGTCAGCAGAGTCAGATGGAAAAACCCACCCTTCCGTCTGGCCATCCCGTCTCGCGTGAAGGGCTTCTGTAACGCGGTCACTCATGGGGATAAAGCGCCGCGAGCGTGGTGTCTTGCCTCGCGGGATGAAGATCATTCCTCGATCCCAAGCGATGTCTTCCCAACGCATGCGAAAGACCTCGCCTGGCCGCATTCCAGAATCGAGAATGATAATCAAGACATCACGGAGCGGCTGTTTGGCCGCTGCAAGAAGTCTGTATTCTGCTTCAGCATCAATGATTGCAGAGCGCCCTTGTTCTTTTGCAAGTTTGATCTTGGGTGCCACCGCAATGAGCCCCCATTCTGCGGCCTTGCCAAGCATCCGCCGCAGTGTCCGCAGCGCCCGATTCGCATTCGCTGGCGAATGCTTGAATCGGAGTACCTCCGCCTCATCTGTGGTGATGTGTGCGAGACGTACATAGGAAATGGGTGTTTCAGCGAGCATTCTCCATCCTGATTGGTAATACTTCTTTGACTCCGGCTCCAGACGGCTTTTGCTTACCCAATCCAGAAAACGTTTCGAGAACTCAGCGAGCGTCAGTGTCCGGCGTTGAACATTTGGCTTTAACTGCTTCGCCTCATTCATGAGTTTGGCTTCGATTATCCTGGCCCGCGAAAGAACACTTTCTTTCGTGGTGCCACGATGTCGACGCCCGTCAATTGTGAAGTCGTAATGAAAGACTTCCCCCCGTTTATAGAGAGCCATCAGATTTCCTCCATGAATGCCCGCACGGAAGGAATGCGACGGTTCTTTTCGACGTATCGGGAAACGTCGTCCACATGATACCGGATTGATCCCTCCAATTTGTGCCAGGTCGGCCCAATGCCGACATTGCGCCAATAACGAAGAGTCCCTTCAGGGATGCTTAACATCTGGGCAACCTGTTTACTTGTCAGCAGCTGAAGTGTTCTCATGTGCGCACATCCTTTAGGCGTGCGTGCATTCCAAAAATCGGTGATCAGGCGGTAGGTGTCTTTTGCCGCGATCTCGCTAGGCCCGCCATCTTTTGCAATGTTGTCGCGTGCATCTGCAGCAGGACCGCAACCTCTTCGCCGTCGAGCAGAGGTTGAAGCTCGGTTGGGCGAGTTGGATCGTTCCTGTTAGGTCGTGAGGAAATGTGGGAAAGATCTGCGTCATTTCCAAATCTCATGGCGCTATCATGCCCTCGCTTTCCGCAGCTGTCCAAGACCTTTTACGTCAAGGTTGATGCCGCGAAGGCATCAACCAGGAACGGTGGGGAACTCTGAGGCATTACTCAAGCGGCAGAAACAATCGAGAAGCTTTTGCAACTACTGGTGCGAAACAGAACCACTACGGTCTGAGACAATGAAGGTAGGTTTGTGTGTGATGTTGGGGAACTCGAGCTTGCACTGTGGGCAGCGCACACTGGTGCCATCTACGTGCAGCAGTTTCAGCCGGCGAAATCTTGTATCCGCATCCTGGGCATGGCGTGGTCAGGTCAAAGCTCTTCGGGGCAACTCGATTGCGGCGCATGCGAACAGGTTAGCGGGCGGACCTGTGAATCGGTTCATTGCGCGGAGAACAGACACTGCAACGGATATTTCTCGAGTATCGATAACAGCACGAGCGAATAGACTGGTGAAAGCGTTTCGCGTCGGTTCGCTTCGATAACAGCTGGCACTACTCGTGGACCCAACCCGGCGCAGGGTATCGCAGATCTCTAGGTGCCCAATGCACTGCTATCTGGCGCATCAGATCTGCTTCATCCAGGAATAAGCCCGCCTTCGGTGGCAGACTAACCGGCATTCGCACTCCTCTGAAAAAAGCGCAATGGCTGTGGGAAACTGCGGAATCGGACACGGCCGAAAAAAATCCCCCAAAGGGCGTCCGCTGGAGGCGATTTCCACAGCCTTTATATATAGGGGGCTTTTTCGCTTTTTCAGCCTCTTGAGGCTCCCTTGCTCGAGGCGTATATGGCTGCCATTCAATCGCACCCAGGGCTTCCTTCCCGATGGGGAGACGAGAATCGTTGTGTCACACACATTCAGGGCAAATGCGCATTCAGGATTCTTACCCAGTTCCAGCATGGCCCAACTCAGTTAAGCCAGCTACGCGCCACGCTTCCTCCGGGGTCCAGGAAAAAGCTGACACAATATTTGCGCCGGTTGGAGAGGGCCAGCCTAATCGTCGCCGTCGATCGGAGCGGCAGGATGTCACAAGCCAGGTATTCCTTATCAGATCCACTCGGCATCGCTGCGGTGAACCTCATCAACGCTTTGGCGGAATCGACCGAGGAGCATTAGAGCCAGAGCCTAAGCATCAAGCGCGGCTGAATACTTGCGGTGAGTTTAGCCCTCACCCATAACCGAAGGCGGAGGCTCAATCGATTCGCAGACGGTACCAGTTGGATTCAGGTCCGGGGTTCCAGAAGATCGACCGAACCTCCAGAGGGCCAGCATTCAGATCGTCACCGCTTTGATTCCGGAATGTGCTGTAGTGGGCAGAGGTCGCGGGTCCGATAAGGGTCCAATCCGTGTTCTTCCGGCACCACGAGAGCAGACTTCTTCAAGACCACTCCAGTAGGCTACTGCCATCCGAGTGAGCGGGAAGCGGGTCACGATGTTGTCTCGGAGAAGTTCCCCCATAGACACAACAGCGATGGCAGCTACGATTCAATCTGTACTGCATGTTTCGTAACGGTAGCCTCAGTTCGGGATGAAGGACTCCTGCGTGCACACGAATTAGCCCATGTCAGCGATCCGACTATGCCTTGAGAAAGGCGACCAACAAGGTGTTGATCTGATCCGAGTGAGTGGTGCACATGCCATGAGGCGCGCCGGGGATCACCTTCAACGGATCGGCCGGCCGATCGTATCGAGCTTCTCCTGCGCCAGCCAGATCAACTCATCTTTGCTGAGGCGATCTTCGCGGAATAGCGCGGGACACAGAAGCCAACAGGCTCCTACTGTCATCCAACACGAATGAGAATAATCACCCTCGAAGAGCATTTCGTCACCGAATCATTCCTCCGCACCACAGGCGCTTACGACAATCCAGTTCCGCCCTGGCTTGCTCAGCTCTAGCCCAAACTCCTGGACCTTGGTGCCGGTCGCATTGTCGCCATGGATGAAGCCGGCATCGACCTTCAAGTCCTCTCCCTCGCCGCCCTGGGCTTTGACGCGCTCGACGCGTCTACGGCGACAACTTTGTCCCATGACGTAAACGATGAGCTTGCCGCAGCAGTTCGTACAAATCCCTCTCGCTTGGCCGCCTTCGCAAGTCTAGCTCTCAAAGACCCCGAATCCGCCGCCAAAGAATTCGAACACTCGATTCAAAAACTCGGATTCCGTGGAGTTCTGCTCGATGGCACGACAGAGGGACTTTTCCTGGACGACTCTCGCTTCACTCCCATCTTCGAGACAGCCGTCACCCTCAATGTCCCCGTCTACCTCCACCCCGCGCCTCCTCCAGAGCCCGTCTTCGAGGCCTACTTCACTGGGTTTCCCGAAGGTTAGGTCAAATGCTCTCCATCGCCGGCTGGGGCAAGACGCATATGAGTTCGGTGTCGAACCACGATCGAGAGAACAATCCGAGAAACAGCCGGGAGTGCGCAACAGATCGTATAGAGCGACAACGCCAATGGCGCAAGACCACGTTCGCCGACGCCACGCGGCTCCGAATTCGTAGAGAGTAATGTGAAGCCGTCCTCACGTGGATGGCCGAACAGTCTCGTTCGCCAATAGAAGGTTAGTAACTCGCACGATCCGGCCACCAACTGGACCAGGACGAATTACCGAGAGATCACGAGACAAAAGTTGGGGTACTTACCAAAGGCGTCGGCCCAGGCTGTATCCTTTGACACTCGTACCGCCGCGTAAGGGGTTGTCCGGGCTCCGGCTTTCGCTGGACGGCCTGTCGTAAGTGACAGTTCCAACCGATCAATGCTTTTGTTCAATTTAAAGATGAATGACAACCGATCTGATAGCAAAGGCGCTGGTAAAGGGACGCTCGTGAATAAGTATGTCTTCCAGTTGTTCGAACGCAGGCATCCGCAGCTCGATTGTTGAGCTTCACCCCTCCGCGCTCCGGAGAGAGACTGTGCTCCTGAATGTCAGGGACAGCGCGGCGAGTGAGCAGTTCTTCTGCTCGATTTTCGAGAATACCCAACCTCGGGTCACCTTTTTCAATGCCCGCCAGTCTTTGGACATCGGAGTTGCTTGATGGCAATCGAGACTGATCGCTCCTCCTGGAAGCTCGCAAATCCGAATTCTCCACGGCAAATATCGGTCCTGGCATGCCTCGTGGCCCTTTTGTCTTATTTCGCCGCATGGCTCGGAGGGACGCTGACCGTTGGGCCGCACGTGGACTGGCCGCTTTGGCTCGGCAATGTTGTTCTCGTATCCATATTGTTATTGGTATCGCGAAGTTTGTGGCCAATCGTCATCGCGGCTGCCTATGCTGCATTTGTCGTCAACGACCTGTTGGCGGGCCTGACGATTCGATCCATTGTTTTGCTCATTCTCTCTGATACGTGTGAGGTCCTCACTGCCGCGTTTGGTCTTAGTTATGCTTTTGCGGGTGTGCCGAGGCTGAATAGTGTCAGGGCCCTGGCAAAGTTCTTCTTATTCGGTGTCGTCCTTCCGTCCTTTGCTGGAACTTTCTTCGTCCCGCTGGCCGTCCATGGAAGCTACTGGGTTAATTGGAGGATTGGTTTTTTCTCCGAGGCAATAGTTTGCCTGACTTTGATGCCAGCTATCTTGGGCTGGTTTGGCAAGAGGCCGACACAAGGCAGAGAATCACGCACAAATCCCCTCGAGGCCGCCGCGCTCATCGCTGGGCTGGTTGTCGTGGGATATTTCGCGTTCGCGGCCCCTGGGAGATACAGCTCTGAAACATTGCTTTATGCGCTCGTGCCCTTTCTGTTGTGGGCTGCACTGCGATTCGGAACGACAGGAGTCAGTAGTTCAGCGATTGCAATCGCAGTTTTGGCAATGTGGGGCGCAACCCACGGCCGCGGCCCCTTCATCGAATCGGGGTCGCGCCATAACGTCTTATCCCTTCAGCTGTTCTTGTTCTTCACCGCGGCGCCTTTCATGGTCCTGGCCGCCATTGTGGAGGAGAGCAAGCAGGCCAGCGAGCAACTGTTCCGCTCCATCTTTGAGAATGCTCAGATCGGCATCGCTTATTTCAACATCACCAGTCAGGAACATATCTCCAACCGCGCGCTCCACGAGATGTTAGGTTACAGCGGAGAAGAGCTTAGCCGCCTTGAGCAGTGGGATGAGATTGTCGCTCCGGAGGAACGCGCTTCTGGAGCGGAACGATATGCCGAACTCATCCAGGGAAAACGGGACGCTGACGAATATGAGCAACACCTCATTCGGCGCGACGGCAGCGTTCTTATTGCCAACGAGAAATTTCAGTTGCTTAGGCACGCCGACGGCAAGCCGCGGTACATTCTCGGATTAACCGAGGACATTACCGAACGCAAGCGCGCCGTCACGGCTTTGGCGCACAGGGAAAAGCTCTTCCGCTCGATCTTTGAGCATGCACAGATCGGGATCAGCATCTTTGAGATTGAGGCGCAAACGCACCTCACCAACCGTAGATTGCAAGAGATGCTGGGCTGTTCAGAAGAGGATCTGAGGGGACTGGAACAATGGAATGAGATCGTTCATCCCGATGGGCGTATCTCAAACGCGAAACGATACACGGAAATGATCGAAGGCAGGCTGGATGCGGATGAGTACGAGAACCGGTACGTTCGCCGCGATGGCCGGACCGTCATTGGCAATGGCAGGTTTCAGTTGCTCCGGGACGCTGAGGGCGAGCCGCAGTATTTGGTAGGGCTGACGGAAGATATCACCGACCGCAAGCGTTCTCAGGAGGCCCTTGAGGAGAGCGAGGAACTCTTCCGTTCCCTCTTTGAAAACGCCCCCGTAGGCATCGGCCTTTATAACGTAGCCAAGTCCCAATTTTTCACCAACCGTGCCCTGCACGAGATGCTCGGCTGTACTCATGACGACTTGAGCACTATCGAGAAATGGGACCAGGTCGTGCACCCGAACGAACGGGTCTCAGGCGCCAAGCGATATGCCGAGCTTCTCGAGGGCGAGCGCGACCACGATCAGTGGGAGCAACGGTTTCTTCATAGCGATGGCCATACGGTCATCGCAGACGGCAGTTTTGCGGTCATAAGGGACGCTGCGGGCAGCCCGCGGTATCTGCTCAATACGACCAAAGACATCACCGATCGCAAGCGGGCTGAGGCGGACCTGCTGGCTGCCAAAGAGCAAGCTGTCGCCGCCACCATGGCCAAGTCCGAGTTCCTCGCGAACATGAGCCACGAGATTCGCACGCCGATGAACGCCATCCTCGGTATGACGCATCTGGCCTTGAAGACCGAGTTGACTCGAAAGCAACGCGATTACCTCACCAAAGCGGAAGCAGCCGCCAAATCTTTGCTCGGCGTCGTCAACGACATCCTCGACTTCTCAAAAATTGAAGCTGGAAAGCTGGACCTCGAGAACACGGAGTTCCGCCTCGACCATGTGCTTGAAGACCTGTCCTCTATCGTTAGCCAGAGAGTCCAACACAAGAATCTGGAGTTTCTCGTGGCCGCTCAACGGGACCTGCCGCGTGTTTTGGTTGGAGACCCTCTCCGCCTTGGCCAGGTGCTGATCAACCTCGTGAACAACGCCGTTAAGTTTACCGAACACGGTGAAATCGTCGTGACCGTCAACTCTGAACAGAGCGAGTCCGACCGCGTCAAATTGAAGTTTGCGGTCCGCGACAGTGGTATTGGAATGACGCCGGAACAGATCGCTCACCTCTTCCAAGCTTTTACCCAGGCCGATAGTTCCACAACTCGAAAGTACGGCGGAACCGGCCTCGGCCTCTCCATCTCCAAACGATTAGTGGAAATGATGGAAGGCAGCATTTGGGTAGAAAGTGACTTTGCGCACGGAAGCACCTTTTACTTTACAAGCTGGTTTGGCATTGGGACGGAATTGAAAGGGCATGCGGGCCTGGTTCCTGACTTGCTCACAGTCCGGGTGTTGGTGGTAGATGACAATGCCTCGGCAAGAGAAATCTTGAGTAACATGTTCACGCAGTTCGCTATGCGAACCGAGTGTGTTTCCTCCGGCGACGAGGCGTTGCGGGAATTATCTGCGGCCGATTCGCAGGATCCTTACGGACTTGTCTTGATGGATTGGCGAATGCCGGGGATGGACGGACTGGAAACGAGCCGAGTCATTAAGCGCGACATCGGCCTGCGCAACCCCCCGAAGATCATTCTCGTTACAGCGTTTGGTGGGGAAGAGGTCCGCTTGCAAGCGGAGGAAATTGGCATCGAAGGTTTCCTGCAAAAGCCAGTCACCCCCTCTACCGTTCTTGACACTTTGATGAGCCTGTTCAGTGCGGCAGGAATTGAGAAGATTCCCGCCACTGCTCAGCATGGTGAACACGCTGGTCCGCTAGCCAGCGGCCTCCGGGTTTTGCTCGTCGAAGATAACGAAGTAAACCAACAGATAGCGATGGAGCTGTTAGAGAGTGAGGGCGCAAAGGTTGATATCGCTTCGAACGGCGTCCAAGCGGTGAGAGCCCTCATCGAAGGAGATCAGCCGCCACCTTTCGACGTCGTGTTTATGGATTTGCAGATGCCTGAAATGGACGGCTTTACCGCCGCGCGGTTGATACGCGCTCAGCCCCATCTGCAAAAGCTCCCAATCATCGCTATGACAGCTCATGTGATGGCGGATGAGATCCAGCGCTGCTTGGAAGCGGGAATGAATGACCACGTCGGGAAGCCTATCGATGTTGAGGCGTTCTTTGCCACACTTGCACGTTGGACGCCCTCGCGCGCGGTGGAGGCTTCCCTTCTGCCATCTAAGACCGCCAGGGCTGGGGACGAAACTATTCTCCCTGAGCTTGCCGGCATCGATGTCGCAGCTGGCCTGCAAAGAACGGCAGGAAATAAGCAACTGTATCGGGACTTGCTGGTCCAGTTTGCCGTCAAACATGAGTCCACGGGAAACAAAATCACAGAAGCCCTTGAATCTGGCGACCGTAACCAGGCAGAGCTTCTGGCACATTCCTTGAAGGGTGTCGCCGGAAATCTGGGAATCAACCAGATCTTCATTTTGGCAGGAACCCTGGAAACCGCAATCCCCGAATCACGCGATGGGATCGAGCGTCTGATCGAAGAGCTCACCTCGGCGCTGGATCGTCAAATTCGCATGATCCGAGCGGCTTTGCCGGCCGACTCCCTCGACGAAGACAAACGGTCCGGCGGGCGCCCCCCGGAGCGCGCCGAAGTCTTGGCTGCGATCGACCGGCTAAGGGAACGGCTCGAAGCAAGCGCCGCCGACGCCCCCCGGGTGTTTACTGAGATGGCTGAAATTCTGCGGAGTGCGGTTGCCGCTTCACGGCTCGACACTCTTGCCGCATCTGTAAAAGCATTCGATTTCGACACCGCTCTCTCCGAGCTAAAAGAAATATCCGAGCAGTACAACTCAGATGGCCGGGGCTAAGAAGGTGCGCCTATGAATAAACCCGCATCCAGGCATGTCTTGCTCCTGGTGGACGATGACGCAGAAAATATCGAAATCGTGAATTCGATACTGTGCGAAAAGTATGAGGTTCGTGTGGCAACAAATGGAGTGAAGGCGCTTGAACTTGTGAACAGGCAGCCCACGCCCAGCCTCGTCCTGCTTGACGTCATAATGCCCCACATGGACGGCTATGAAGTCTGCAAGCACCTGAAAGAGAACCCGAAGACGCGCGACATCCCCGTTATCTTTCTGACCGGCAAAACCGATGTCACCGACGAGACCCGCGGTTTCGAGGTCGGCGCCGTCGATTACATTCACAAGCCCTTTTCTCCCCCGATTGTGAAAGCTAGAGTCCGAACCCACCTTATGCTTCGCGATGCGCACGAGACAGTCGCCGTGCAGCTGGCGACCATAAATAGCGAACTGGAAATGGCTCGCCAGGTTCAGTTGTCCATCCTGCCTGCGGAAATTCCGGATCTACCCGGTTTGGAAATCGTAGCTCGTTACCTCCCTATGAGCTCTGTGGCCGGCGACTTCTACGACTTCCTTGTAGTGGATGACAAACACCTAGGGATCCTGATCGCCGACGTTGCCGGCCACGGCCTTCCGTCCGCGCTAATCGCCTCGATGCTCCAAAACGCACTTGCTTGGCAATCTCCGCATGCCTCCGATCCTGGTCAGGTTCTGTCGGGATTGAATCGAGCAATGACTGGCAAATTCGAACGCCACTTTGTCACCGCCGCCTATCTTTTCGTGGATATGGAAAACGGCATATTGAAATACGCAGGTGCAGCCCACACGCCACTGCTTCTGTGGCAAGCCAAACTCGGGCGTGCCACAGAATTTATCGAAAACGGCTTGATGCTGGGTCCATTCGCAGGTGCGACCTATTCCTCACTAAGCTTTCCTCTGGAGCGGGGCGACCGAATTGTTCTCTTTACGGACGGGGTGATTGAGGTCGAAAATTCATCCGGCGAGGACTTTGGGGTCGAACGCGTGAGACAGATCCTGGAATCGAAACATGATCTACGCCCGGGTCGATTCGTCGATGCGTTGCTCTACGGATTGTCGGGCTGGTCCGAGACAGCGATTGGGTCGAGCCAGTCAGACGACATCACTCTTCTCGTCATTGATTTTGAGGCTTCGGCATGACGGGGCACGGCCTCCGTCGGCGAATCGCTGCGTCACCGATGCCGCGGCCCGCTCCCGGTTTGCAAAGCCATCGACTCAATGACGCGACGCCACCTTTCAGAACACGACCTTGGCGAGGCGCATGATGAGTTCTTCCGGAGAGAACTGTAAGCAGCAGAGGCAGAAAAGACGCCGCAGTGGCTGCGGCCAAACGGGCCATGTCGTCGAGTCCGAAGGGGACCGGACGCATCGAGCCTACAAGGCTATAGCTGTTAGAGAGGTCGGCTAACGTTGGTGCGGATCGAATCGGAGCGCTGGCGAGCTACGACATCAGTTTTGCTTCCAACCTGCGCTCAAAAGTATGCCGTGCGAACGGCGGATAGCGTACTGCGGGGTCGATGTTTGTGCCGTGGTACATGACTCCGCGGGCGTTCGTGAACGCCTCGAACCCCCACCTACCGTGATACTTCCCCATCCCCGAATTGCCGACACCCCCGAAGGGGAGTTCAGGAATCAGTGGATGGATGGTGCAGTCGTTCACCACCGCATCACCCGACTCAGTCGTGTCGAGGATGCGCTCGGCTACATCAAGGTCCTCTGCAAAAATATAGAGGCCGAGCGGGCTCGGTCGGCTATTGATCCATTGGATCACGGCCTCGACCGAACCAATCTCCAGCACGGGCAGAATCGGACCAAAAACTTCTTCCCGCATGATCGGAGAGTCAGGTGGGACGTCCACCAGCACGGTTGGCGCGATGTACAGTTCATCGACATCGGTCTCGCCGCCGACCGCTACTCTGCCGCTGCCAAGCAGCCCAGTGAGACGGACAAAGTTCTTGCGGTCGATCACTCGCCCGTAGTCCGGACTGAGTTTCGGATCGTCACCGTAGAACTCGTGGATCGCCTCCTTTAGGTGTGCCACCAGCGAAGCCTTGACTTCAGGCCACACAAGAACGTGGTCGGGTGCAGTGCAGATTTGACCTGAGTTAAGATACCGCCCGTAAGCAATGCGGCGCGCGGCTACAGCCAGATTCGCGGACGAGTGAACAATCGTGGGGTTTTTGCCGCCCAACTCGAGCACGCATGGCGTCAGGGTTCTCGCCGCAGCCTGGTGAATGATCTTGCCGATCCCGGGGCTGCCGGTAAAGAAAATGAAATCCCAATTCTGTGCCAGCAGAGCGGTGGTTTCAGGCACGGCGCCTTCGACCACTACAACGGCTCTGGGATCGAAATACTTCGCGACCAGTTTGGCCGCGGCTGCCGAGCAAGCCACTGCCAGTTCCGACGGCTTCAGCACGGCGGTATTCCCACCCGCGAGCGCCGCCGCGAGAGGTCCGAACAAGAGCATAAATGGCTCGTTCCATGCACCGATAATCAGCGTTACGCCTAGCGGATCGCGACGCACGCGGACGTGTCCGGGTTCGAAAACCAAGGGCATGTGCACCTTCTCGGGCGCCAGCCACTTATCTAGGTGCTCAAGCGCATAGTTTGCTTCCTTGACGATGTATGCGACGTCCATCAAGTCAGCATCAACGACATTGCGTCGCAGATCCTTCCATAGTGCCCCGCAAAGCTCCTCGCGGTTCTCAGTGAACATCGCCTTGAGCGTTTCGAGCTGAGCCTTACGCCAAGACGACGAGCGAGTGCCTCCGGACACGAAGTATTCACGTTGTGAGTTGACTAGGGTGGAGTAATCGGGACTGGACATGTTCATCGTCCTTTCGTGCTTTTGCACATGTGAAGATTCCGCGTGGTGATCGAGTGGAACGGATGAGCGTTCGGGATTCTCGCTTCTGTCTCCTCACACACGATTTGCTGAGTCCAATAGTCCATCACGGTTGCGGCAGTTAGGAACTGTCTCTTGCGACAGTGGTTGGTTTTACTTCACCATCCGCCATTGGCCTGCGGAGTAACGACAAAACCCTGGAAGAACGTATCGGTGCAGGCCGACCACTGTCTCAAGTGACAGTCGACAGACTGCGTTTCAGTGCCGAGAATGCTTCCTGCCCAGCCAATCGAGGCCGTCGAGGCCTACGAGCAGCCCGCGTGTTGAGGAAGATAGCGTGAAGACTCTCTTACTCGTGAAATTCGCTGTAGAGGTATTGGCCGGCCTGGCATTTGCGTTATTCCCGAGCGGTCTGTTTGTCATTTTGCTCGGAGTACCGCTGGATGCACCTGGAGCCTATGCCTTTCGCATGTTTGGTGGAGCAATATTCGCGATGGGATTCGCATGCTGGCTGGCACGCGATGCAAGCGAGAGCCCGGCTGCGAGGGCGCTGATTATGGCGATGCTTCTGTACGATGCTGTCTTCGTCGCCCTTCTCCTTTCAGCCCGGCTGGCTGCGGGTTTGACGGGCATAGCCCTGTGGCCGACAGTAGTACTTCATTTGGGACTCGCGGTTTCTTCCCTGTTCTGTCTTAGGCAGGGCTCAGTTGCTCGTGTGGGATGAGTCGATGTTGGTCCATGTACCCGGAAACGGGATGGTACAGCTTTGGCGTCGGAAATTCAGGGCCAGTAATTCCAGGTCGTCTTTACCAGGAGGTCTCATGCAACGAAACAAGATTATCGCTTGGAGCATCGCCGCATTGACCGTGTCTCTCTCCGGCGCATACGCATTGAAGCACATGATACCAGTGCCAGCCGCCGCCGCGGCGCAGGCTTCAACTGACCATGTCATCTTTCTCGATCAGGGGTGGTCGAAAGACGTTCGGGAGGGGTACTACCACATCTCGCAGGGCACAACGGTGATGCCGTATGACATCTTTCTTAACCTCGAGGCCGCAGGCAGCCAGGACCTTTTTCGCTCAGATGCGAATAGCGAACGGTATGGCCTGACGCCCGACCCGGCAGACCCCAAATGGAACCCAGATGGCTTGCCAATCGGGCTGGGTAAGACCGTGACGACTGAGGGTCCATGGAAGGGTGAAGACGTCGGGATAAACTGCGCCACTTGCCATAATACGGAGTTGTTTTATCAAGGGAAACGGGTTCGTATCGATGGCGGAGTCGGAAATCACTTCGACCTGGAAGCGTATGTATTTGCTCTCGATGACGCTGTACAGGAAACGCTGAAGGATGCAGCAAAGTTTGATCGTCTGGCAGCGCGAATGGGAACTTCCAGTCCGGACGCAAAGAGCGAGCTGCGCCAACGTTTCGAAAGTACCGCCGATCGTGTCCATCATTTCCGGACCCGCGTTCTGCTCACTCCCTACCCCTGGGGACCGTCGCGAATGGACGCCATCGCTCTGATCGTCGCCCGCGTAACTTCCGTAGCGCCCGATATTCCTCAGAACTGGTCTGCGGCTCTCGCGCCAACCAAGCCTCCCTTCCTTTGGAATTCTCCGCAGGGCTCATGGACACAATGGCGCGGCGTGCAACAAGATCCAATCAATCGCAACCTTACCGAAACCATGGGTGTTTTCATGTCCATGAATCTGACG
>Ga0210398_10002802_pt1 | contig 16842 bp, 15 predicted proteins | sample IncBWC4OmetaG_FD_161047 | JGI IMG/M metagenome (GOLD analysis project Ga0210398, IMG submission 161047) | Forest soil microbial communities from Barre Woods Harvard Forest LTER site, Petersham, Massachusetts, United States - Inc-BW-C-4-O | ecosystem: Environmental > Terrestrial > Soil >... | reverse complement strand
CGCCGGTGAAGGTGCCGTTGCCGCTACCGTCGAGGGCGCCTGTCTGAGATTCCCCGGCGGCAACCAAAGACATGCCGGTCGTGCCGCTCTCGTTCATCGTGGCGTTGCTGACGACGCCGTTGATCACGACGTTCTGCGAAAGGATGAAGCCCGGCAGCTGGGACGCGAAAACCGTCCCCGAGACGTTGGGAAGCGTCGTCGCGCTATCGGGGTTGAGGTTCCATCGCGTCGCCAGCGCAATATCTCCCGGCGACAAATACGGCAGGCCATTGCCGCCATCGGCGTCTTGATAGGCGGCGGCCTCGAAGAAATCGGAATAAAGGCCGGGCATTTTATCGAGACCGGGCGTCGACGCGCCCGTCGCGCCGGTGATGTTGTTTGTGTTGGTGAACAGCTTCGAACTCTTGTTCTTCAGGATGCTGTATTCGAGCCCGCGATAGACGTCGCTGGTCAGACCGGTGAGGCTTGTCGGCAGATCGGAGACCGGCTCGGGCACACCGTCGTTGAGCGGCAGCAGGAACTCGTCCGACTGCATCGTCGCGAGGAACTCGGACTGGCTCAGTCCCGAGAAATTCGCGATGACGTTGACGTAGACGGTCGGGTTCTGGGCGCCCCAGACCGAGTCGAGCAGCGCGGTAAAAGTGTGGTGGCCGTCGAGGAGATAAAGCTGTCCGTTGGGACCGATAACCACCGGCTCGACATCGCCCAGAAGATCGTTTTCGACCTCAGCGAGGGTCGTAAACTGGTCGTAGCCCGCCGCCTTGGCGTCGACCTCGGTAAAGCCCTCGTTCTGCTGGGTCGGCATGATCGAAGCGACCGGGACCGTGAAGAGTGCCAGCGGCCCCGCCTCGATCGAGCCGGCGTCGGCGGTATTGTACGGTGTGAAATCGGCAGCGGTCAGCGAGGCCATAGGCTCCCCCCGGGGTCATTGGGCGGCGGGAAGCTAGCGGCGGCCGACGACGGATTTGTGACGGTCAGTAAAATATTTTAAGTATTTGATATTATTTAATTTAACTATGACAATTGGCGTCAGCCGAGTGACGCGGAGCGCTTTGAAACAGGTCTTGTATGGCGACCCGGCCTGCGGCGGCTCTTGCGTATGAGGCGAACAGGATTCCGGTAATCACCGCTTTTGCGCAAGCGAGGCCGCAAGCCGGTCAGCCGAGCCAGCACCTCGCGGATTTCTTCGTGCGGAACCAGCACCCGCCCTGACTGTTAGAGCCAGTACCAGCGCGACAGCGCGATTTTCGCGACAGCGCGACTCTCCCGGAAGGATTCTCTATGCCCAGCATCATGTCTCCGCTTGCGCGGTCGACTGCGCTCGTCGCCTTGCTCAGCGCACCGTTGGCGATCGCGCCGCTTGCCGTCGCTCACGCCCAAAGCACGGCACCGACGCACACGACCCCCAACACCGCGACCCCCGCGGCAGCCAACCCCGAGCAAAAGGGCGAAAATGTCGAGCAGCGCATTACCCAGCTGCACGCCGAACTGAAAATCACCCCGGACCAGGAGTCGAAATGGAATCCGGTCGCGCAAGCGATGCGCGACAACGCCGCGAACATGGAAAAGCTGGTCGCCGAGAAGCGGCAAACGGGGGCACCCAATATGACCGCGGTCGACGACCTGAAGACGTATCAGGAGTTCACCCAGGCGCATCTCGACGGCATCAAGAACCTGACGTCGGCTTTCTCCTCGCTCTACGATTCGATGTCCGACCCGCAGAAGAAGAACGCGGACGAGGTCTTCGCCAAATTCAACCGGGCCGCTTCGCCGAACCATAGCGGCTGATCCCTTAGCGCAGGAGCAAATGATGATCTGCATCAATAAGGGACGGATCGCGCGCCTCGCCGCGGGAGTGGCGGTCGCCGCCGTCGTTGGCCTCGGCATCGCGGCCAGCCCAGCGCAGGCCCATTGGGGCGATCGCGACTGGCACCACGGCGGCTATCACGGCGGCTGGAGCGGCGGTTACTACCGCGCGCCACCGGTCGTCTACGGCGACCCGTACGCCTATGGCTACTACCCGCCGCCGGGCGTCGGCTTCAATGTCGGTGGCGTCAGCATCGGTATCCGCTGACACCGAGCCAAGGTCTGACGAGAGCGGTCGGCGCAAGCCGGCCGCTTTCTTTATGCGATCCGCGCCGCCATCTCTCGCATGCGGGCTTCGCGAGCGGCAATCGCGTCCTCGCGCTCAACCAGGAGCCGGGCGCGTTCGACAATTGGCACGTCGATCATCTTGCCGTCGACGGTGACCGCGCCGACCCCATCGGCGAGCGCCTTGTCATAAGCCGCGACAACCCGGCGGCCGTGATCGACCTCTTCGGCGCTCGGGCGGAACTCCTCGTTGAGGATCGCCACCTGGCTCGGATGGATCACCGACGCGCCAAAGAAGCCGAGCCGGCGCGAGCGGCGCACCGTCTCGCGGAAGCCGTCGAGGTCGCTGAACTCGGCGACCGTGCCGATAAACCCCATGGGCATGATGCCGCCGGCGCGCGCCGCGAAAATCGCGGTCTGCTTCGGCATGAACAGCCCCTCGGCGGTCGGCAGCATGCCAGCCGACAGCGCGAAATCCTCGGCGCCGAGATTGAGCCCGACAAGGCGCGGGCTGGCCTTGGCGATCTCGGCGATACGGAAGAACGCCGAGCAGGTCTCGACCATCGCCAGCATTTTGGTATGACCGATCGCCATGCCGCGCTCGGCCTCGATCTCGTCGATGATCTCGCTGACAAGCTCGACATGCTGCGCGCTCTCGGCCTTGGGAAGCGCGATCGCGGTGACCGCGGGGCTGACGACGGCCTCGAGGTCACGAACGGTCATGCGCATCGGCCGGTTGATGCGCACGACAACATCGGCGCCGCCGCGCGACACCAAACCCGCCGCCTCCTGAACCAGCGTGCGGGCGCGCTCTTTCTCGGAAATGGCGACCGCGTCTTCCAAATCCAGGATGATCGCGTCGGCGCCACGCTTCGCGGCGCCCCCGACAAAGCGCCGTTGCGTGACCGGCACGAACAGCATCGAGCGCCAGACGGGCAGGTTGGGTTTCATGAATGCCTGTTCCTCAAAATTCGATACCGTTAGTCACCGTAACCCGGGATGGATGCCCACCAAGAACCGACGTGTCCATGTGCAATGGTGTAAACTGCGGCCCAAAAGGCAATGAAGGCGTAGCCAAACCATCCGACGCCGCCATTCCTCACAGCCTTTTCACGACCAGCTTCCATTCCCAACGCATAAGTAACCGCCAGGATGCCAAGAAGTCCGACGAGCCTGAACCAATCAGCCACGGTGAGGGACGCCACGTCGTTGATGAAGCTACTCATGGGCTCCCCTTTTAAGGCAGGCCGACGATCCCCTCGCGGGCGAGCGCTTCCAAATCCTCGGGCGCCACACCGAGCTGCCCCAAAATCTCAGCCGTGTGCTCGCCGATCTCGGGCGCAGGCGTGCGCAGGCGGCCCGGCGTGTCGGAGAGCCGCGGGATGATGTTGTGCATCGTCAACTCACCCACCTGCGCGTCCGGCACATCGACGACGATGGCACGCGCCTGGACATGCGGGTCGGCGAGAAACTGGTCGATGTCGTAAACCGGGGAGGCGGTGACCTCGGCGGCTTCGAAGAGCGCCATGTTCTCTTCCAGTGTGCGCGCAGCGATAAAAGCGACGATCGGCGCCTCGGTCTCGTCGGCGTTCTTGACCCGCACGGTGTTGTTGGCGAAACGCGGGTCGGTGATCATGTCCTCGCGACCGATCGCGCGGAAGAGGCGCTCCGACATCGCCTGGATCGACGCCGAGATGCCGATGTAGCGTCCGTCCTTGGTGCGGAAGACGTTGCGCGGGCTGGTCGTCTCCGAGCGGCTGCCGGTGCGCGGACGGATCTGCTTTGTCAGGTTGTAGATCGGCGCTTCGGTGGCGATGAACGAGAAGAGCGGGTCGATGAGCGGCAGGTCGATGACCTGTCCCGCGCCACCTTCGACCTCGACCCGGCGCAGCGCCACCATCACCGCGAACGCGCCGTAGAGCCCGGCAACCATGTCGGCGAGCGCGGTGGGCGGCAGCACCGGCTCGCGATCGGCAAAACCGGTGCGCGACGCATAACCCGACATGCTCTCGACCAGCGTGCCAAAGCCCGGCCGGTCCTTGTAGGGGCCGTCCTGACCCCAGCCGGAGACGCGCACGATCACCAGGCGCGGGTTGCGCTTCAAGAGATCGGCCGGCGCAAGGCCCATCTTTTCGAGTGTGCCAGGACGGAAATTCTCGATCAGCACCTCGGCGGTCGAGATCAGATCGAGCAGCAATTCGCGGCCGCGCGCCGGTCTGAGGCTCAGCGCGACACTCTTCTTGTTGCGGGCGTAAAGCTTCCAGTGAACGCTGACGCCATCGGTCTGCCAGGCGCGCAGCGGATCGCCCTTGCCGGGGTCCTCAATCTTGATGACCTCGGCGCCAAAATCGGCGAGCTGCGAAGAGACCGCGTTGCCGGCGACGAGCCGCGACATGTCGACGACCCGGACGCCGTCGAGCGGACAAGCCGCTGTGACTTCAAACGTTTTTTTTGATAGACTCATACCAACCCTCAATTGCGGCACGCCGTTACGTCCACGAGCCTATGCCCTTTAAAAAGCGAAGCAAAGCAACGCAAATCAGCGGTTTTGACGGCTGTCACAATAGTTTCACGTGAATGTCAGAAAACCATCACGCCGCGACTTGTAGGTTGCGCGCGTTAACCGAGTTCCGACGGGAGCCTTTCGTATGACCACCGCGTCACTGTACGACACCCATATTCACAAAGGCGGGCACGGCCTGATTTTCCCGCTGGTCATTACGGTCCTGCTCGGTATCGGCATCGTCTACGCCGGAATCCAGCTTTACAACGATATCTCGTCCGCGCCGGTCATGTCGGCGCTGCCGTACATCCTGCTCGGGATCGCGCTGCTGATCGCGCTCGCATTCGAGATGTGCAATGGCTTTCACGACACCTCGAACGCGGTGGCAACGGTCATCTATACCCACTCGCTGCCGCCGACGGCGGCGGTGATGTGGTCGGGCGCCTTTAATTTCCTCGGGGTTCTCACCTCGACCGGTGCGGTCGCGTTCGGGATCATCTCGCTGCTGCCCGTGGAGTTGATCCTCCAAGTGGGCAGCGATGCCGGGTTCGCGATGGTCTTCGCGCTGTTGATCGCCGCGATCATCTGGAATTTCGGCACCTGGTATCTCGGCATCCCCAATTCGAGCTCGCATGCCCTCATCGGCTCGATCATCGGCGTCGGCTTGGCGAACCAGTTCTTGGCGAATGCCGGAAGCGGCACCAGCGGCGTCGATTGGATGCAGGCAGTGGGCGTCATCAAGTCGCTGCTGTTCTCGCCGCTTTGCGGCTTTATCTTGGCGGCGGCACTGCTGTTCCTCGCCAAGTTCTTGATCAAGATCCCGGCTCTCTATAAGGCTCCCGAGGGCAACCAGCCACCGCCCTGGTGGATTCGCGGCCTGCTAATCCTGACCTGCACCGGCGTCAGTTTCGCGCACGGTTCGAATGACGGGCAGAAGGGCATGGGCCTCATCATGCTGATCCTGATCGGCACGGTGCCCACGACCTACGCGCTCAACAAGGCGCTGCCCGACAGCCAAATGGCGGTATTCCAGCAGTCCTCGACCGCGGCGGCCGCCGTGGCCACGGCGCACGCGGGAGCGGCTGCGACACCCTCTGATCCGCGCGCCGGCGTCGAGCATTATCTCCAGACCCGCCAGTTCTCGCCGGACGTGTTTCCGGCTCTCAGCGGTCTGATGGCGGACATCTCAAAGCAGGTCGGGCAATACGGCACGCTGGCGAAGATCCCCAACAACCAGGTCCGCAACACCCGCAACGATATGTATCTCGCATCGGAAGCGGTGCGGCTGCTGAACGGCGATGCGGCGGCCAACCTGTCGGCCGACGACAAGACCACACTCGGTGCCTACAAGAAGTCGCTCGACAACTCGACCAAGTTCATCCCGAGCTGGGTCAAGGTGCTGGTCGCGATCGCGCTCGGCATCGGGACGATGATCGGCTGGAAGCGGATCGTCGTCACCGTTGGCGAAAAGATCGGCAAGGAGCATCTGACCTATGCGCAAGGCGCCTCGGCCGAGCTCGTCGCGATGGGCACGATCTTCGCGGCCGACGCTTACGGCCTGCCGGTCAGCACCACGCACATCCTGACCTCGGGCGTCGCCGGCACGATGGCGGCGAACGGGTCGGGCCTGCAGTGGGGAACGATGAAGAGCCTGGCGCTGGCCTGGGTGCTGACCTTGCCAGCGGCGATCACGCTGTCAGGCTGTCTCTTCGCGCTATTCGTGCACCTGTTCTAGGCGACGGCGCGGTTTACTAGAGCGAGCGGCGGGCGCGACGCGTCAGCCGCTCCTCGAACCGCAGGCTGCGGTGAACCAGCGCACCTTCGACGAGCTTCATTTCCTGTTGGGCCGAAGCCACCGCGGCGCGCGCCTCGACGATCTGTGCGTCGACCTCGGCGACCGAGCGCGCCAGCTTTTCCTGACGATCGATCAACGGGCGAAGAAAGAGCGGGTCGTGCTGGCGGTTTGACGGTACCGCATCGGGACCGCCGGCCTCATCGATTTCAGCGTGCAGACGCTCAACATCGGCGCGCAGCCGTTCGCCCAGAACCTCAAGCTCGGCCAGATAGCGCTGACGCTCGGCCAGCTGCCATTGCTGCGTCCGGTGAAAATTGCTGCGGGAATTCATGCAACCTTCCCCCGATTAATCAAGACGTCTCCGGCCGGCCCGCGACCGTGAGCCTGTCAATCTTTGGCGCTCGATGCTAAAATCCAGTTAAGCGAGAGACGAATCGCGCAGGCAAGAAACCAGCTGGGATAATCATTTGTTAACCGCTCCCGCTAATACTGGTTAACGAAATACGGCTATCGGGCGTCATCTGACGCCTTCCGGAGGCATGCCATGCGTGTTTTGCTGGTTGAAGACGATGCGGCCACCGCGCAGAGCATCGAACTGATGCTACGCAAGGAAAATTTCATCTGCGACACCACCGATCTCGGCGAAGACGGCTTGGAGATTGGCAAGCTCTACGACTACGACATCATCATCCTCGACCTGCTGCTGCCGGATATCGACGGCTACGAGGTGCTGCGCCGGCTGCGCGCCGCGCGGGTGCGGACGCCGATCCTGATCCTTTCCGGGCTGGTCGAGCTCGACCACAAGATTAAGGGCTTGGGCTTTGGCGCGGACGACTTCTTAACCAAGCCGTTTGACCGCCGCGAGCTGATCGCCCGCATCCAGGCGATCGTCCGCCGCTCCAAGGGCCACCCCGAGTCGACGATCCGCACCGGCAAACTGCTTGTCAACCTCGACAGCCGCGTCGTCAGCGTCGACCAAAACCCACTCCACCTCACCGCCAAGGAATACGGCATCCTCGAGCTGCTGAGCCTGCGCAAGGGCACGACGCTGACGAAGGAGATGTTCCTCAATCACCTCTATGGCGGCATGGACGAGCCCGAGTTGAAGATCATCGACGTGTTTGTCTGCAAGCTGCGCAAGAAGCTGGCGCAGGCGACTGGCGGTGAACACTACATCGAGACGGTATGGGGCCGCGGCTATGTGCTGCGCGACCCGTCAGAGGCTTCGGTACCGCAACTGAAATCGGCTTGAGGCAAAAGGGTGGGGCCTAGGCTCCGCCCGCTTCGCACAAAATCCGGAACCCACCCGGCTCCGCGGCGACGCGGAGGCGGCAGTTTAGCGTCTGCGCCAAAACTCCGGTGAAATACGCGCCAACCGTGCGCGAGGTCAGCGTATCGATCGGCGCGGTCAAGGCCATCGCCGCGCTTGCCTCGGCCGACGGGCCGGTGCCCTCACCTTGTGCCGCCACCATGATGCGAGCGCCGTCAGGCAGCAGCGCCAGCCTTCCGCCGCGCGGCAGCGCCTCGCCGGCGATCATCAACAGATTGCAGCCGAGCCGCTGCCACGCCGGCTCAAGGCCGCGCGCCGCCTCGGCATAGTCGCAGGTGATCGAACCGCCGGAAAAATACTCGGTCGCCAGCATATGCGGCTGCGGCCCGGCAACCGCCCCGGCACTGAAACCATAGGCAAAACGGAACAGCTGCAGACGTTTGGCAGCTGTCCCGGCGCTGTCGCCGATCAGCGTCGCGGCCTGACGGACAAAGTCGGGGTCGTCGTCGTCCAGCAGCTCCGCGCCGTTGCCGATCGCCGCGATCGGACCGGCGAAGTCATGGCATAGGCGCGCCATCAGCAATTCCACGACGCGCAACTCGATCGTCATCGCCATGCTCATCATGCTCGCACGAGAGTCGATCTGCCGCAACCTGGCCGCAGAAGGCGCATGAGCCTCAACTAGATTCATAAAAATTCTCATGTGCAGAGCTCGAAGCTAACGAATATTTGACACGAGTTGACAGTGAAACTCCGTTAAAATAAAGCGTTGCGCGTTGAGGCGAAGCTCATAACGACCGCGCACGGTGTAATCGCAAGAGCGGCGCCGTGCGCGAGCAAATCATCGGGGGAGGGACATCGCATCATGTCATTTTTAGCGCGAGAACGAACGGTCGCGGCCCCAGGCTACAGCCGTTGGATGATCCCGCCGGCGGCGCTTTGCGTCCATCTGTGCATCGGCCAAGCCTACGCGTTCAGCGTGTTCAACCTCCCGATGACCAAGCTGCTCGGCATCAGCCAATCCGCACCGGATGACTGGAAGCTGACCGATCTCGGCTGGATTTTCTCGATCGCCATCTTCGTGCTCGGCGCCTCCGCCGCTCTGTTTGGGCGATGGGTCGAGGAAGGCGGGCCGCGCCGGGCGATGTTCACCGCCGCCCTGTGCTGGGCGAGCGGGTTTCTGATCTCCGCCGCAGGCGTCTATCTGCACAGTTTGTGGGTCGTCTATTTCGGCTATGGCTTTATCGGCGGAATCGCGCTCGGCATCGGCTACATCTCGCCGGTCTCGACCCTGATCAAATGGTTCCCCGACCGTCCCGGCATGGCGACCGGCATGGCGATCATGGGGTTCGGCGGCGGCGCGTTTATCGCCTCGCCGTTGTCGGTCTGGCTGATGGCGCATTTCTCGAGCTCGACGCATGTCGGTGTCGCCGAGACCTTTATCGTCATGGGGATCATCTATTTCTGCTTCATGATGGTTGGCGCGACAATCGTGCGGGTTCCCGCGCCGGGCTGGGCGCCGGAAGGCTATGTCGCACCGGCGACGCAGCGGAAGCTCATTACGACCAATAACGTCTTTGTCTACGAGGCGTTGAAGACACCGCAATTCTGGCTGATCTGGTGGGTGCTGTGCCTCAACGTCACAGCCGGGATCGGCGTGATCGGCCAGGCCTCGGCGATGAGCCAGGAAATGTTCCCAGGGCGCATCGCGGCGGGCGCGGCGGCCGGTTTTGTCGGGCTGATGAGCCTCTTCAACATGGGCGGCCGGTTCTTCTGGGCGTCGATGTCGGACCTTTTGGGTCGCAAGAACACTTACTTCATCTTCTTCGTGCTCGGCACCGTGCTCTACTCGATCGTGCCGTTCGCTGGCGGCACCGGCAACATCGTGCTGTTTGTGATCTGCTTCCTCGTCATTATCAGCATGTATGGCGGCGGGTTCGCGACGGTGCCCGCCTACCTTAAGGACATGTTCGGCACGCAATATGTCGGCGCGATCCACGGCCTCTTGTTAACTGCCTGGTCGATGGCCGGCATTTTCGGGCCCGTGATCGTCAACTACATGCGGCAATACTATGTCGATCACGGCGTACCGAAGGCGCAGGCCTACAACACGACGATGTATGTAATGGCGGTGCTGCTGGTCGTCGGGTTTATCTGCAACCTGCTGGTCAAGGCGGTGCATGAGCGGCACCACATGAAGGACGAGCCGGCAAACCAGACCGCCGCAGCAATGGGAGCCGAATGATGACGACCACTTCCTCTGCTGATCGCTTGCTGCTGGACGCCGTCCGCCCGGCCTATGTCGTCGTCCCACTTGCCGGGCTGGCTGGTGTCGTCGCCGCCACAATTTGGACGCTGCAGGATACCGCGGCGTACCCCTTTCAAGGGCTCGTTGAAGGTGGATTTGTTGAGAAGCTCCTTTTTGGGGCCGGTATTATTGCCCTTGCTTGGGGGTTGATCTGGGGAAATCAGATGGAGCGCAAGCTCGTCTTCGCCTGGGGTTTTGTCGGCATCCCGCTCGCCTTGGGGGTGTACGAGACCCTGCTCAACGCGCTGAAGCTGTTTCAATAGCGCCGAGCAGCCGGGCGGCCTCTTCGAGGTCGTCCGGCCGGTTGGCGTTGAAAAACGGGTCGATCGGCTTGTCCGAGAACGCCACTGTCGCAAGCTTGTAGCGCGCGGTCCAGACATCGACCTTGCGGATCCCTTCGTCGACGAGAGCACGTCTCAGCTGATCGCGCAGATGCACCGGCCACAAGCCGATCACCGGATGCGCCTGCCCGCCGGAGGCGGCGCAAGCGAGATCGGCGCCCTCCGCCGCGACCGCGCGTTCCAAGCGTTCGACCAAATCAAGCGGCAGGAACGGCGCATCGGTCGGGACGCTGGCGATCATCGGGCAATCGGGCCGGTGCTCGGCGGCCCAGTCGAGCCCGGCGAGAATGCCGGCCAGAGGCCCCGCATAGTCGGGGATGCTGTCGGCGACGATCGGCAGCCCGTATTCCACAAACCGCACCGGATCCCCGTTGGCGTTGAGCACCAGCCCGGCCAACTGGGGGCGCAGGCGCTCGATGACGCGGTCGAGGATCGGCCGGCCGGCGATAAGACGCAGCGGCTTGTCGCCGCCGCCCATGCGGCGCGCCAACCCGCCGGCGAGCAGCACGCCGATGATGTTCATACTTCTTCCGGGAGGCTCGCCTTGCGCGAGATGCGAGCGCTGTCCTCGGCCGCCTCGCGGCCGTCGCTGTCGAAGACGATACGCTCGGCTCCGGCCAACGCCACAAAGCGGCGGCCCTTGGCGCGGCCGATCAGCGTCAGCCCGGCCTGCTGTGCGAGATCGACGCCCCAGGCGGTAAAGCCCGAGCGCGAAATGAGGATCGGGATGCGCATCTGCACCGTCTTGATCACCATCTCGGAGGTCAATCGGCCAGTGGTGTAGAAGATTTTGCCGACCGGCGAGACGCCGTTGAGGTGCATGTAGCCGGCGATTTTATCGATAGCGTTATGCCGGCCGACATCCTCCAGGTAGATCAACGGCCGGTCTTCTTCGCACAGCACGCAGCCATGGATCGCGCCGGCCGCGAGGTAGAGGCTCGGCGCGGTGTTGATCTTGCGGCTCAGCGCATAGAGCCAGGAGGTCTTGAGGATCGCTGCCGGGTCAAGGCGGACTTCGTCGAACTTCTCCATCAGATCGCCGAACACCGTGCCCTGCGCGCAGCCCGAGGTCAGCGTCTTCTTCTTGAGCTTGTCCTCGAAATCGGTCTCGCGATCGGTGCGGACGACGACCACCTCGGGGTCGTCCGGATCGTCGTAATCGATCGCGGTGACCCGATCGCCCGGCAGCAGCATGTTCTGGTTCAACAGATAGCCGACGGCCAGATAGTCCGGGTGGTCGCCGATCGTCATCATCGTGACAATCTCGCGGCCATTGAGGAACAAGGTAAGCGGCCGCTCCATGACGACCGCAGTCTCGATCGGCTTTCCTTCCTGGTCGATGCCGCTGACGGTTCGGGTCAGCCGCGGATCGTCGGGCGCAGGGCGGACGGCGAATTCTTCCATGGCTGGATGATGGGTCTCCGCACCCCAAGCTTCAAGCGGCGGCGTGGTCTACTCCGCCGCAGCGCGCGCGGCGATTACCGCAGGCACCCGTTCGAGGCAGCATTTGAGGTCGTCGGGCCGCACTGGCTTGGCGATGAAATCGCTCATGCCCGCCGCGAGGCAGCGCCGCTGGTCCTCGACAAAGGCGTTGGCGGTCAGCGCGATGATCCAGACGTCGCGGCGATCGGGCATGTGCAGCGCCCGGATCGACCGTGTCGCGGCGAGCCCGTCCATCTCGGGCATCTGCACATCCATGAAGACCATGTGATAGGGCGCCATGCGCACCGCCTCGACCGCCTCCAGCCCGTTGGACACCGCATCAACGCGGCAGCCGAGCTTTTCCAGCATCTGCTTGACGACAACCTGATTGACCTTGTTGTCCTCGGCGACGAGCACACGCATGCCGGCCCCGAGCGTAGCCTGCGTCACGGGATCGACCGTCGGCGCCACCATGCCGGCCGCCGCGGAAAGCGCTTCGGGCGGGCTCGCCAGCGCCGCCAGGATCGAGGACGGCGGCGTTGGCTTGACGAGAACCGTGTCGATCCCGGCGGCGCTTGTCTCCGTCTGCAGCTCAGCGCCCGGAGACGACGTCGCCAGCACCAGCCGCATATCCTTGAGCGCCGGCTCGGCGCGCAGTAGCCGCGCCAGCGCGATGCCGTCGAGCCTCGGCATCTGATGATCGAGCACCGTCGCGGCAAAGCCGGCGCCGTCACGCGCGGCCACTAGGGCGCGGGCGACAACGCCATCCGGCTCGGCGGCGATTTCGACCATCGCACCCCAGGCGCCGAGCTGCTTGACGAGGATTTCGCGGTTGATCGCGTTGTCGTCGACGACCAAGACGCGCATGCCGCCGAGGTCGGGATTGGGCAGCGCCGCCGCCCCGCCGCGGGCCGGCGCCAGCGCCGCGGTGAACCAGAACTGGCTGCCCTGCCCGGCTTCGCTCGCGACGCCGATCCTGCCACTCATCAGCGCGGCAAGTCGGCGCGAGATCGACAGGCCGAGCCCGGTGCCGCCATAGCGCCGCGCGACGGACGGATCGCCTTGGCTAAACTGTTCGAAGAGCGTCGCCAGCGCCGGCGCGGAAATGCCGACGCCGCTGTCGGCGACATCGAAGCGCAGCAGGAAGCGTCCCTCCGGCGGCTGGCCATCACGCCGCGACGCGGGCGAGACCGAGATCGCGACACCGCCTTTTTCGGTGAATTTGATCGCGTTGCCGACGAGGTTGTAGAGCACCTGCCGCAACCGCCCCGCATCGCCAAAGGCCGAGGCCGGTGTGCCGGGCGCCATGTAAAAGCCGAGGTCGAGCCCCTTGGCGTGAGCGCGCGGAGCCATCATGTCGCAGACGCTTTGCACCAACGGCTCGATCTCGAAATTGCCTTCGTCGAGCACCAGCCGGTCGGCCTCCAGCCGCGACAAGTCGAGGATGTCGTTGATGACCGACAGCAAGTGGTCGGCGGAATCGCGGACGATCTCGGCATAACGGCGCTGCTCGCTGCTGAGCGGCGTATCGAGCAAGAGGCCGGTCATGCCGACAACGCCGTTCATCGGCGTGCGGATTTCGTGGCTCATCACGGCGAGGAACTCAGATTTCGCGCGGTTGGCCTGCTCGGCCCGCGCCATGCTCGCAACCAGCTCGCGCTCGGCATGTTTGCGCTCGCTGATGTCGCGAATGATGATCGCGACCTTGCGCATCCCGGCGTCGAAGAAGTCGGCGAACGCGACCTCCATGTCGAACACCGCGCCATCGGCGCGGCGGCCGACAAATTCCCGCGCACCGCCCGCGGTCGCCTGCGCCACCGGCGAGCCGGCATTGCCGAAATAGCCGCGCAAGGCGCCGCTCTCGTCCGCCGCGAGATCGACAATGTTGCGGCCGCGCAGACGGCGCACCGAACAGCCGAAAATCCGCGCCGCCGCCGGGTTGACGATCTCGATGACGCCGTCGCCGGTCGCGGTGAGGATCGCGTCGCGCGCGGTTTCGATAATCGCACGGAAACGATCATTGCTAATCTGCAGCGAATCGAGCGCGTCGGACAGATGCGCGCGCTCGGCGCGGAGCTCAATATCGCGCGCGCCGAGCTCCGCCTCGAAACGCTGCCGGCGCAGCATCTGCCGGGCGAGCAGCGCGGTGAACCCGACCACGACAAGCGAGACGAGCGTCGCCGCGCCAATCAGCCGCCAGCGGCTGGCGTCGTACTCGACGAAGAGATCGCTGTCGGAGAGGCCAACGCCGACGATCAGTGGGTAATCGTGGAGGACGCTGTAGCTCATCACGCGGCGGACGTTGTCAAAGCCGCTTTCCGCATAGAGCGTGCGCTCGCCGGCATCGCCGCCGAGATTGAGCATCACGGTCTCGCCAATGGTGAGCTCAGGCGTTAGGCGCTGCGCTGTCGGTGAGGCGCGCGCGAACGACACGCGGGCGCGCACGATCCCATCGCGACCGACCAGCATCACCGTCCCGCCGCGGCCAAGATCGACGGTCTCGTAGAAGCGCGCGAGGTAATACGGGTCGAGCGAGACGATCAGCACCCCCGCGAAGCTGCCGTCGGGTGCATTGAGCCGGCGCGACAGCGGGATCGTCCAGTGATCGCCGCCGCCACGCACCGGCTTGCCGACAAACAGCGTTCCGATGTCGTGATTGACCTGGTAGAGGAAATAATCCTCGTCGCGCACCGAGGCGAAGACCGGGGCCGGTCCGTCGGTCGTGCCGACGATCGTCCCGTCCTTGTCGGCCATCGATATTTGCACAGACAGATCGCGCAGCAGCAAACCGCGGCCGGGATATTCCCACAGACGGAAATTGCGGGGATCGCTTTCATAACCACGCTTCAGCACGAGAAAGGCCTGGTCGACCTCGCCCAGCGTGCGGCGGATATGCTCCTCGAAAGCGCGGGCGAGGTTCGAGGTGTGCTTGCGCGCCTCTTCAAGGATCGCGCTCTTTTCGCTCGATAGCTGCTGCATGACGCCGCCGACGATCAGCAGCACCACGAGCGCGCCAAACAGCACCATGGCAAAGGGCAGCCACCCGCGCCGGACGAGGCGCAGCGCCGGGTCCGGCATGTCGTATTGCGTCTCGTCGTGTTCCCCTGGGTCTTTCCCCAGGTGTTCCACTGGATTGCTCAGCTGAGCGCCCTTCTCAAGATCCGGCCGATAAAAATCAGAGGCTCATCGCGCAAGGTTACTTTTAAGCTAAATTTGCGTTTGTGACCCGCGTCCGGCGGCCAAAAAGTGGCCCTATACCCGGCATCGCCGCGCGTGTTCAGTCATTAATAACCAAACAAAGCTATTATCGCAGGCTCTGTTGGAGACGGCATGACAACAAAACCGCGCCTGCTCGTGGTCGAGGATACGCCCTCGATCATGCGGATTTACCACGAGGTGCTGAAGAAGCTCGATGTCGAGCTGATCGACGCCCTGACCGGCAAGCGCGCTTATGAAATGCTCGACGAGACGATCCCCGATGTCGTGCTGCTCGATGTCGAGCTGCCCGACGCCAACGGCATCGACATCTTGAAGCGCATCAAGGCGCGCAACCTTCCCTCCGTGGTTATCGTCGTCACCGCGCACGGCTCGGTCAAAATAGCGGTCGATGCGATGCGCGAGGGCGCCTACGACTTCATCATCAAGCCGTTTCCGCCCGATCGGCTCATCGTCACGGTGCGCAACGCGCTCGAACGCCGGCAATTACAGACGCTCGTCGCGGCAAGCGACATCGCCAAGGAAGGCAAGTTTCACGATCTGCTCGGCGCGTCGCTGCCGATGCGCGCGGTCTACAATGTGATCGAGAACGTCGCGTCGAGCCGCGCCACCGTGTTCATCACCGGCGAAAGCGGCACCGGAAAGGAACTGTGCGCCGGCGCGATCCACCAGCTTTCACCGCGCCGCAACGGCCCGTTCATCGCGGTCAATTGCGGCGCCATCCCGCGCGAGCTGATGGAAAGCGAGATGTTCGGCCATGTGAAGGGCGCCTTTACCGGCGCCGTCACCCACCGCGACGGGGCGATTGCTCGCGCGAATGGCGGCACGCTGTTCCTCGACGAGATCTGTGAGATGGATATGACGCTGCAGGTCAAATTGCTGCGCGTCATCCAGTCGGGCGAGTTTCAGAAGGTCGGCGGCAGCGACGTCGAGCGCGCCGATCTGCGCTATGTCTGCGCCACCAACCGCGACCCGTGGGACGAGGTGCAGGCCGGCCGGTTCCGCGAGGATTTGTATTACCGGCTGCACGTCGTGCCATGCGCGATGCCGCCGCTGCGCGAGCGGGGCGACGATATCCTCTTGCTGGCGCGGCATTTCCTCGCGCAATACGCCAAGGAAGAAGGCAAGGAGTTCGTCGATTTCGACGACGGCGCCGAGCGCGCGATGCACCGTTATCCGTGGCCCGGCAATATCCGCGAGATGCAGAACGCGCTACGCAACGCGGTGCTGTTCAACCAGGGCACTTTCGTCACCGAGGCGATGCTCAACCGGCTCGACCCGAACGCGACGCCGCGATCGAGCGCGACACCGGCGATCGCTGCGCTGTCGCCGGCGCGCGCGGGCGGCGGATCGGGCGCCGGCGCGACGGTGAAGCCGTTATGGCTGATCGAAAAGGAAGCGATCGAGGACGCCATCACGCTGTGCAACGGCAATATTCCCCGCGCCGCCGCACTGCTCGAAATCAACCCGTCGACGATCTATCGCCGCAAAGCCGAGTGGGAGAAGGAACGCCTGCTGTCGGCAGGCTGACCCAACTCCTTATCGTTCGTGCCCGGACTAAAGCCGGCCATAAATTTATTTTGCTACTTGCGCTGAAAGCACCTTGAGCGTCTCCGCCGCGTGCCGGCTGAGCGCGGCGATGAGCTGCGGCAGTTCCGGCGCACTCTTGCTCGCGGCGATTTCCACAGCGAGCGCTGCCTCCGACAGCGCCGTTGCGCCGAGCTGCCCGGCGCTGCTCTTGAGCGAATGCGCCGCGCGACCGATAGCGACGCAGTTCGCTCCCGGCGCGGCGATCGCGGCAGTCAACTCGCGGCATTCACCGAGAAACAATTCAATGATGTCGCGCATCGCGTCGGCGCCGACGGCCTCGACCAGCATGTCGAGCGCCTCGGTGTC
>Ga0210398_10002801_pt1 | contig 16847 bp, 20 predicted proteins | sample IncBWC4OmetaG_FD_161047 | JGI IMG/M metagenome (GOLD analysis project Ga0210398, IMG submission 161047) | Forest soil microbial communities from Barre Woods Harvard Forest LTER site, Petersham, Massachusetts, United States - Inc-BW-C-4-O | ecosystem: Environmental > Terrestrial > Soil >... | reverse complement strand
TACGAAAATAATGGTGCCGGGTCCCGCGGCCTCGATAGGTGCGGGCATGAAGATGTCGATCTCGCCATCGCCACGAAACTCGCGGCCCATTTTGAATGCGATTTCTTTGAGTTTCACCGCAAACCTAACGCCGACAAAGCCTCAAGTGCTTCTTTAGGTTCTACCTCGCGCAGGCAGTTGTAGTGGCCGTAGCGGCAGGTGCGCGCGAGGCACGGGCTACATTCGAGGTGATGCCAAATCACGCGGCTGTTGGCTTTGGCCGGTCCGGTGCGGAGCGGGTTGGTCGAGCCAAAGATCGCCACCGTGGGTATGCCAAGCGCGCCCGCGAGATGCATACAGCCGGAGTCATTGCCGAGAAACGCCGAGGAAATCGAAAGTAAAGCTATAAGTTCGCCGATGCTGGTTTCGCCGGCCGAAACCACTGCGCCGCGCGTCGATAGGGAGGCGACCTCCTCGCACTTGGCGCGTTCCGAAGGCGCTCCGATGAGGACGCATTCGGCGCCGGGTTTTTCCGCGAGCGCATCGACGACCGCGGCGAATTTTGCGGCCGGCCATTCCTTGGCGGGACCATATGCGGTGGCCGGCGCAATCGCGATGAGTGGTGCCTCGGGTCGGCGTCGATGGGTCGCCAGCCATTCGCGCATCGTGGCGAGGTGCTTCGCCGCGGGGGAAATCGCGAAGTCAGCGGCGTCGCCTGCGATGCCGAGGGTTTCACGCAGCATCGCGAGCCAATAAAGCACCTGGTGCCCTTCCAGCGCATCATGAGGGGGTGTCGACTTATGGGTCAACATCGCGCCACGAGCGTCCAGTGCGTAACCGGCGCGACGCGGAATGCCGGCGGCGGTGGCCCATAGCGCGGATTCGAAACTGTTGGGCATCAGCACCGCCAGATCGAAGCGTCGCGAGCGAACCTCGCCGACGATTTTGAGGCGATCGCTGAGCCCGCCCAGACCACTGGCGACCGAGTAGGGAATCACCTCATCGATCCAGCTCTCACCATCGAAGAAGCCCGCCAGTTCTTGCTTGACGAGGATTGCCACTTGCGCCTCGGGAAAGGCGCGGCGAACGGCGCGCATCGCGGGCAGGCTCATCGCCAGGTCACCGAGCCAGTTGACCGCCTTGATGAGAATTCGCTTCGGAGTCGGGGCTATTCGCAATTGGATTGCCGGTGGCGCGATCTCACGATCGGTTTCCGAGTTGGCGGCTGGATGCATCACGCACCCTATTTATAACCGTCCGCGCAAGAAGTGTCATTCCAGTCACGGCGGCGATCGTCTAATCTCGGATGCGCGTTTTCCGTTCGAGGTTTCCGCAACTCAGGTTGGAGAGGAGGCATCATGCCCAAATTACTCGGAGCGTTCGGCTCGCCCTTCGTCCGCAAGGCCTACGTCGCGCTGACTGAAAAAGGCATCTCGTTCGAGCACGAGCAGGTCATCCCGTTCGGCGTGTCGCCGGAGTATCGCAAGATCAGTCCGTTGGGAAAAATTCCCGCCTATCAGGACGGGGACAAGACGCTAGCGGACTCGTCGGTCATCATCGCCTATCTCGAAAAGATCCACCCGCTGCCCGCGCTATATCCATCCGATCCGTATGACTACGCGCGCGCGTTGTGGTTCGAAGAGTTCGGTGACGGTGGCCTTGCGCCCGTGCTGGGGACGAAGGTTTTCTTTCCCAAGGTAATTGCGCCGCGCTTCTTCAAGCAGGAGCCCAACCTTGCCGAGATCCAGAAGGTCGTCGACACCGAGATTCCGCCGCTGTTCGACTATCTCGAAGGCGAGATCGGAGACAAGGAATATCTGGTCGGCAACAAGTTCAGCATCGCGGATATCGGGGTCGCGACCATTTTCGTGAATTATGCGTACGCGGGATACGGTGTTGACGCGAAGCGCTGGCCGAAACTCGCGGCCTACATCAATCGGATCCTGAGTCGGCCGTCGTTCAAAGGTGTGATCGACAAGGAGAAGGCCGCGCTCGGCATCCAGTAAAGGGCGAATAAAGCGCGGGCCGGCGGCCTCGATGCCGCCGGCTCCCGCGGGAATTACTTCTTCAGCGCGGCGACGAGCTGATCGATAATCGCATCGGCTTTGTCGCGCATTTCGGCGTCGGTCGCATCCTGGATCGGATGCGGCACGAACACCCGATTGAGCTCGGGCAATCCCAGCGCGGCCGCCTGCTTTTCGGCCGCATCCGTGAACGCGCTCGACGCCACCATCACCGAGGGCTTGCCGTTTATTTCAAACCAGACTGAATCGTGCACACTGCACGTTGTACATGACCCTCAATCGGCTAGCGCTTCGATGACGAAGTCGCTCTCCTTTGCGATTTGACGCCGCAGCTCTTCGGGCGCCGGTTTGGTGAAGGTAGGTTTCTTGTAGCGGCGAATTTCCACCCCCGGCATCTCCTCGCGCAGGCGCGCTGCGAGTTGATCGATGAGGACGTCGCCGCGCGGCTTGGAAATATCCAGCAGCGCGACCGACCCGGTGATGGTGCCGCTTCGTTTCGCGAGCGTGCGCCGAATCGGCACCCGCTCATCAGTAGGATCCACGATACGCATTCTGGCTAAACCTCCTCGATGCGCCGGCTGACGCTGCTCGAGCCCATTGGTCCGCTGACCCATCCGGCGAACGCGGCGGAGAATTTTCCCGCCTCGCCGCCGGCCACAATCATATTGATATTTTCCGCTTTGCGAAATTTTGGAATCCGCGTGTCGAGCTGCTCCGGCGTCGGATTGGTGAAGCCGAGCGCCCGGGCTGGAACGCCTTCGCCACTCTCGTCGTCGGGCACCAGCTCGCGCAGCGGGCGCGAGGTGATTTCCTGGATGCGCGCGCGAACCTGCGCCTTGGTCCATTTATCGCGCGCGATGGTATCGGCGTGCTCGGGGCAAACGATCAGCAGAATCTCGCCCGCGCCGTGTTGCTTCGGATGCCAGCACGCCTCGAGGCCGAGGCCGAGACTTCCGCAGAGCGCGTGCGCGGTGCGCGAAGTCTGGTCGGCGATTTGCCGCGAACTCGACTCCAGGCCGAACACCGTCACCACGCTTTCTTCCTTCTTAAAGCCGCGCTCCACGTGCAGTGGCTCCCACGGACTGCGCTCCTCCCATTCGGCGAAGCAGGTGGTGAACTTGCCGATGGAACCCATCGTCGAGCGCTCGATATCCCCCGGCTTCGCGCCGCCGATGTTGCGTAGCGCGAGCTTCACCGCGCGGCCGATCGTCGCGTTGGCGCGATTGCCGTAGCCGAGCGCCATTATCTTCATGTTCATGCCGATGCGTTCGCGAATGGGGCCGCTGACCACGATCACCGGTGTCGCGCCCCAGGTAGTTGACATGATTCCATGCGCATTGAACTCAGGAGTGGCGACCGCCTCGAGTGCCGCGAGGACAACCGGCAGGTACTCCGGCTTGCATCCCGCCATGACGGCGTTGGCGGCAATTTTCTCGATGGTCGCGGGACCCATGTTCGGGGGCAGCGAAGCGAGCACCTCGCGCGGATCGCGCCGGGTGCCGGTGAGCATGCGCATGACCCGCTCCGGGGTGGGCGGAATCACCGGCAGGCCATCGGTGAGGCCGCGCTCGAACATGAATTCGAAGGGGTCCTCCGCGCCGATCTCAATCTGACGCGCCGTGAGATTGTCGCCGCGCGCCGCGGCCTCGAGCCGTTCGGCGATTTCCGGCTCGACCGCTTTGGAACCGCATCCGGGCCGCTGTTGCGGATATTTCGTCCAATCGATGGCAGGTGCAGCGGCGCCCGATACCCGGGCCAGCTCGGCCATCAGGTTTTGCCAATCGGGTTTATCGAAGCCGACGAAGCGGCGCATTTCGCTACCATCGGGAGTGGCGAGGATGATGCACGGCACGGTGTCGAAGCCATATGCGAACGACGTTTTCAGCGCGGAGTCGTCGAGCATCGGCGTGGTCAGCCGAAACTGCTCGACCAGCTTGGCATTGCCCTCTGCGTCTTGCCCGATCGCGAGAACATCCATCCCGGATGCGAATGCGTTGTGAGCCGCCTCGATGAGCGGCATCGTCATCTTACAAGTCTCGCAGTCTTCCTTGACGAAGCAGAGGAGGGTGTGGCGGCCGGAAGGAAAGGAGCGCTGCGCCCCCGCGAAGTCCTTGAGGGAAAAATCCGGCAGCTTCGGTCCATTCGCCATATGCCATTACTCGCCCATAATCGGAGGTGTTGTCGAGGGGGCGAGGACAAATTGGCCGCGGCGGGGCGCGTAGAATTCCACCGTCGCAGTGACGTTGGCGTCGCGATCGAGGCCGCCGGCGACCATCACATCGCCGTCGGGCAGCCGGGTCGAGGTTTGATTGAGGCGCGCCACATGAAGACGGGCGCCGCCGGAGAAAATGTTGCGCTGCGGATCGAACAAATCGGCAAAGAACTCGCCCCCGATTTGCCCACCGACCGCCGTCCATCCACCGCTGATCAGGACCGTTCCGTCCTTCAGCTTGGTAGCCACGCCGAGGTAGTGGGGCTTCTGCATGGTGCCGACCGCGCGAAAGGAATTGGTCTCGGGGTCGAACACCTCGGCCGTGTTGAGCGGGGCAAAGGAGAGGAGATTTCCCCCGAAGGGGCCCTGGATTCTGCTGGATTTTCCGCCTGCGAGTAGCACCTGGCCATCGTCGAGCAACGCGGCCGCGAGTCCGACCCGATCACTGTTCATTCGAGCGTTCAAGGTGCTGAAGGTGCTGCTGGCAGGATCGAAGATTTCCGCGGTGGCATAAACGATGTAACCGTTGGGCATTCCGCCGCGCCCGCCGCCGGCGATCAGGACCTTGCCGCTACGCAGGAGGGTGGCGCTATGCGCTTCGCGCGGCACGCCCATCGGCGAAATCTCGGTAAAGGTACCAGTCCGAGGATCGAAAATTTCGGCCGAGGCAGTGGTCCGGATCCCGTTGGGACTGCCGCCGGCGATCAGCACCCGTCCATCGCGTAGCAAGGTCGCGGTATGCCCTTCCCGCGGGGTGGTCATCGAGCCGACCGCGCGGAAGGTGCCGGAGACCGGATCGTAAATTTCCGCACTCGCCAGTTGTGAGCGGTAGCCGACGTTGCTGGTGCCGCCCGCGATGAGCACCTCGCCATGCGATAGCACCGTCGCCGTATGGCCCTGGCGCACAGTCGTCATCGATCCGGTCGGGGTAAATGTTCCTGCGACAGGGTCGTAGATTTCCGCGCTGTTCAGCACCCCGCCTACGTTTGCGTTGCTGGTGCCGCCGCAAATCAGGACTCGGCCGTCATGAAGGATGACGGCGGCGTGGAGGGCGCGCGGCGTCGTCATGGTGAGCATCTGCACGCCGCCGACGCGCACCGGCAAGGGGTTCGAATTCTCGCTGATTGGGTCGGTGCATCCCAGTACGGGGATCACGAGGCAAAATATCGCTGCAAGTAATTTTCGCATCGATGACCACTCCAGCATCTCTCCAGCGGGGTTGGCAATGGTTTATCGATGCGCGCCAATAACGATCATTCAGTCGGGTTTTTTACATTGACTCCGTAGCGGAAGCCGTTGGCCATCGCGCGCAGAAACATCGTCGCGGGATTGACGCCGCGAGCGCGCGGAACTTTCGCGGCTCCCGAGGGCAGCGCACGCACGACCTCGAGCATCGCGCGGGGCTCGACCCGCATGATCATTTCTTCCACCGATGCGAAGCGGACCGTGCGTTCACGATCGAGGAGAAAGGTTGAAGGAATTGCGATGCCGCCTTTTTCCTTCGCGTTCAGCACGCCCCATTCGATGATGGTCGCGCGGTTGCTGTCGGAGAGCAGGGGGAACGGAATCGACAAATCCTTGCGCACGCCCGCGGAGCGATCCGGCGGATCGACCGAGATGGCGACCACCCCGGCGCCCGAGGCGCGAAATTCCGGGTCGACCCTCGCATAGTCCGCCAACTGGCGGAGGCAAAACGGTCACCAGTGTCCGCGATAGAAGAGCACCACGCACAGAGAATTCCTGGTCAGCTCGGACAACTGCCGAAGCGTGCCGGTGCTATCGGGCAGGGAGAAATCCGGGGCGATCTCACCGACGATGATTTTGCGCGCCTCATCTGAATGTGGCATGGCCGAATTCCTCCTCGATCCAGACGCACAGTCACAATGACAAACTAGCGGCGCGCGGAGAAGGCGAACGGAGGTTACCGTGCGGGAAGCTTTCTGGCCGGCCGGAGTGGATCTCGAGGGCCGGCCAGAAGCAAGGAAGGCGATACGGGACACTTAGCGGGCTAGTGGCATGAAGGGACGAGGCGCATTCATTCCCGAGTCGAACACCTCTCCTCCATTTCGCGAGCGACCGGACGCGGACCGCACTTCCCTCCACCTCAGCTTTTCGATCTCCGTGCGAATGCGGATTCGCCGAAGCGCGCCGGTCACAAATCTGTCTGCGGCCAACCTGGAATCAGCTCCACCATCCATGGCGGCCTCGCCCCATTTCATGGTCACTTGCCTCGCCTCAAACCGATTGGTCGGTAACCACCGGTTCGCGACGATCTAGAGCAACCATTGTTCCAAGGCTGATTTTGGTTTGGATGAGCTTACGCTGCATCAGAGCGCAGGCGCGCCACCGCTAGTTGCATCGTCGCACCCGTCGGAGACAAATTGTGTTCCGCCAATGTGAGAAATTTACACACCGGCGAAGCCCAAAAAAAATAACGGCGACCCGACATGACGGGCCGCCGTTCATTTTCCAAATTGATGTTGTTTACTTGCCGACCACGAAGACGCAGCTAGTGGTGCCGCTCCCGCCGATATTCAGCATGGCGGTGGTCCTGGCGCCTTCAACCTGGTAATCGCCGGCCGTGCCGGTAACTTGCTTGTGCAGGTCGAGCATCTGGCGCACCCCCGTAGCTCCCACCGGATGCCCGGCGCCGATGAGGCCGCCGCTCGGATTTATCGGCAGCTTGCCCCCCATCTCGATGACGCCTTCCTCGACCGCCTTCCATGATTCGCCAGGTTTGGTAATCCCGAAGTGGTCGATCGCCATGTATTCCGAGGTGGTGAAGCAATCATGCGTCTCGATGGCGTTGATCTTCTCGACGCCGGAAATGCCCGCGCGCTGGAAAGCATCGAGGATGGTCTGGCGGGTGTGCGGCAGCACGTACTCGTTGTCGCGGCTCTCCGCGACCTTCACATCGAACTCGAGCGGCGCCGTATGATGGCCCCATCCGAGGATGCGCGGGATATCGGACAGCTTCTGGCCGTGACGCTTGGCCCATGCAGTCGCGTATTTTTCCGAGGCCAGGAAAATCGCCGCCGAGCCGTCGGTGACCTGCGAGCAGTCGCTCACCTTGATGCGTCCGCCGATGACCTGGTTGAACTTCGATTCCTTCTGCGCGTGGCTCTCATTCATGAACCAGTTGCGGGTCTGCGCGAGCGGGTTGCGCTTGGCATTCGAGTAGTTCACCGCCGAAATGTGCGCGAGATGCTCGTCCTTGAGGCCATAGCGTTTGTCGTACTCATCGCCGAGACGACCGAACAGTTTCGGGAACGGGAACTCGATGCCCTTGGCTTCCTTCTCGTACCAGGCCGCGGTGCCGAGGAAATCGCCACCGGTGGTGGAGTCGACGGTCTTCATCTGCTCCATGCCGACCACGCATGCGAGTTCGTAACGGCCCGCTTCGATCTCGGCCGAAGCGGCAAGGATCGCGATCGAGCCCGAGGCGCAAGCGGCCTCATGGCGGCTGGTCGGCAACCCATAGAATGCGGGATCGACTTCGAGAAAAAATGCGCCGATGTGCCCCTGATGTGCATAGAGCTCGGCGGCGAAGTTGCCGACGTGGGCAGTCTCCACCTCCTTAGGCTCGATCCTGGTGGCTTCGAGCGCGCCGAGGACAGCCTCGCGCATCGGGCCTACAAAATGTTTCCCTTCCTTGGTCCAGTTGCGGGCGAAGTCAGTTTGCGCCCCACCCAAAACATAAACCGGTGCCGATTTCGACATCTTTAATTCTCCCTCGACTCCGCTACGCTCCGCCTCGGGTACGCCTGCGGCGTGGCGCTGCGCCCTTTCGGGTCCGTGCGGAAGTTATTGGTTCGTCTCGAGTTTCTTGTTCTCTTTTTCCCTCGACTCCGCTACGCTCCGCCTCGGGTACGCCTGCGTCGTAGCGCAACGAGCCGCCTTCGGACCGGGTGCGAAGTCATCGTGGTCGTTACTTAAATCTAACCCACAAATGTGCGGCCGTAATCGAGCATGCCGCCTCGATAGAGTTTACCACCATTGCCGACCGCCTTCTCAACCACCGGAGGTACCATAAGATGGTAGCGGCCGAACATCTCGATGATGTTTTTCGCCCCGATCAGGTCGACGATCACGGTGGGGGGCGCCCAGTTGAACCCGAACGACATGATGGTATCGACGTCGGCCGCCGACTCCGCCACTTCTCCGACTCGATTGAGGGCATAGCTGACGTAGCCCAAGATGACGCGCCGCACGAGGTCAGCCTCGGCGCCGCGAGCCGTGGCAAAAACTTCGAATGCCTGGCCATAGCGCCCCTCGCGATTGAAGTGCTTCATCTGCTCGACGAAGGGAATCGGTGCAGGCTTTTCCAACGGCTGGTATGATCCGGTTTTAGGATCGAGCACCTCGACCGCCTTGCCATCCTTACGATAGAAGCCGCCGAGCTTCGGCGTCTTGTCCCCGAGGTGGCCGGCCTCGACGCCACGCTCCATGAACGAAGGCATTCGGAAGGCGGTGCGCGCCTCGTCTTCAGTATTGGCGTAAACGTTGTCGACGATCGCCTTGTGGACGTCCCACCCGACCAGGTCGATGGTCGCCAGCGGCGCCATCGCGCGCCCGGTATGCGGTCCGACCACGTAGTCGATAAACGCGACCCCATGCTCCTGGCTCAGTTGCGCACATTCGTTGAGGACCTTGAAGCCGACGCGATTGCCGACGAACGCGGGCCGGTCGCGCGTCACGATGACCTTGCGTCCGAGCTGATGCGCGAGCATCTCGCACGCCTTGCGCGTCACCTGGGGATCGGTCTCCGGGTGCGGGATGACCTCGGTGCCGACGATTACCTGCGGCGGGTTGAACAAATGGATACCGAGAAAGTGCTTGCGAAATGAATCGGAACGCCCGCGCGCCATTTCCGTGATCGACAGTCCGGAAGACCCGCTTGCGACGATTGAGTCGGGCCGGCGGTATTTGTCGACCCGCTCGAAAAATGCCTTCTTCAGCGCGAGATCCTCGGCGAGCGATTCGAAGATCAGGTCCGCGTCGGCGATCTCTTCGTCGAGGTGCTCATCGTAGGTGCCGAGCCTAATGCGCTCGGCGACTGCTTCGGCGCGGGCAGCATTCTGCGCGGTGAGGAGTGCGGCTTGCGCCTTTTCGAGGTCACGCGCGAGCTTGACGACCTCCCATCCAGCGCCGGCAAAGACGGCTCCCGAGGTGGCGCCCATCGCGCCATTCGCGCCGAGAATAACGACTTTCATTTTTTGGGCCACCAAAATCTCCGGTCCCTAAAATTATTTTTTCAGAATGCCGATGCCTGGATTCCCGCGCCATTCTCTGGCGCGGCGGGTGCGGACGACGAGCAGGGCCGACCGCCGATGGTATCTGAGCAGACGGATTTTGGCGAGGGGCCCGGGCCGGGCTTTCTGAATCGGTTCTCCAAGATACCGATCGCCAGGATAGCGCAGATTCCGACCCGGCAAGCGGTGCCCTTTGCGATATGAATGGTTACGCTATAAATGGCGTCTATTAAGGCAGTAGCGCCGGATGGCCAGCAATCTTCTCCGCGCGGCGAAAGCCCATTTCCGCTGTCCATCATGCGGCCTTCATCGTTCGAACATTCCGAGCCCACAGGAGTATCAACAAATGGCAGACATACATCGAATGGCAGACGACGCGCAGGAAGCGGTGCGAGACGCGGCGGACCAGGCCTCGGACAAAGTCCGCGAGTTCGGCGACAAAGCCGGCGAGACGTTTCGCAAGGCGAGCGATAAGGTTAATCAATCGGCCAAAGACGGCCTGAAAACCGCGCGCCAATTTGCCCAGACCGCGCAGAAATATGTCGAAGACAGTGGTATTGGCGATGTTGACGTGCGCGAGATCGTCAACCGCGAGCCATGGATTGCGCTCGGCGTCGCGTTTGCCGCGGGCTTTGTGGTCGCTCAAATCATGCGGCGGATGTCCAAGTAGAGGATCGTCAATGGATCAATCGACCGGCAACGGCAATTCCGGCTTCGAGCGCGCCGCGCGCCCGTCGCCTGACAGGACGCTGACCGACATCATTAAAGAGGAGCCCATCGCGTGCCTGGCGATCGCGGCCGCGGTCGGATTTTTGGTGGGCGGCGGCGCGAAGCGTCAGGGCGGGTTGACGATTCTTACCATGCTCGGGCAGATAGTCGTGCGGGAGGCATTGGGTAACGGCGCCTCGCTCAGCGACCTCATCGAGGAGCCACAGGGAAAAAGCACATGACGCCCGAACAGGAACAGATTGCCCTAATCGAAGAGGAACTGGACGGCGCGCGGCGTGACCTCCAGCAAACCCTCAGCGCGGTCGAAGCCAAAATGGGCCAGGAGGTCGAGCGGGCCGAAGACGTTTTCAGCCCCAGCAAACTTTTGCGCGACAACCTCGTCGGCGCCTCATGCGTCGCGGGAGTCCTGGGCTTCATGGTTGGCTCCAGCAAATTCCGCAAGGTTGCCGGACCCGCCATCCTGGTGGCCCTCGGATACGTGATCTGGAACGAGCTGGCCAACCAACGGAGCGATGACGATGGCGGAGAATCCGCTAGTTCATAGAAGTGATCGCGCCCGCACCGAGGCTCGCGCCACCGATTGGGCGAGCCTGTTGGCGCGCGCGATCGATGACCTGACCCGCATCGCGCATTCGGAGCTGAAGCTCCTCGCCGCGAGCATGAAAACGGCGCTCGACGAGGAAGTCGATCGCATTCTGGCGTTCATTGCGACCGGGGTGATGATGCTGAGCGGCGCGATATGTCTGCTCGCCGCGGTCATCATGTTCCTGCACGAATTCCTGGGGTTGCCGTGGTGGCAATCATTCGGCATCACCGCGCTGATATTATTTGCGATTGCTATCGCGATCTCCGCCTTGGCATCGAGTGGTAAAAAACCTCCCGCCATTACCTGACTTCGAACTTGCGCGAGAGCGAAATTCTGATCGAAGGCAAGCCGGCCAAGGCGAAGGGCTCGAGCTCCTCGCCGCCGACCGCAAAACCGTCGCGCTGGATTTCTGCCTAGGCGGCTTTGGCCTTTTTCTTCACGTCCACGGGCGGAGTGGTCTCGCTCATCCGGCGCGTCACTTCCTCGTCGGGCATGGTCCAGATAGCGGCGTCGGGAGGAAAGCCCATCAGCGGCTTCGACGGGTCGGGCTTTGGCTGGGGAATCTTTCCGTCGGCCGATTGGAACGACGGTGGCCGCTTGTAGCGCACGAGGTCCTCGTCGCTGATTCCCGCGAGGGCCTGCACCTCAGGATCGATCCACGCCTCGGCATCGATCGAATTGCCCTCGGAAGTCGAGAATTCGAGCATGATGCCCTCGGGCGCGGCGAGGTAGATTGATTTGCAGAAGCCGTGATCCAGGGGCCCCATAATCCAGTTGCCATGCGAGCGCACACGATCGCGAATCGCGAGCAGGTCGGCCTCGGTGTCGACGTTAAGTGCAAGATGCTGCATCACGCCGGGCGCGACATTGCCGGCGGTGGTGCCGGCATGGGAGACGCCCTTAATCGGCTGGATCTTCGCGATATCGGGATGCTGCACGAAGGCAATCGAGGAGCTGTCATTGAGGCGCAGGAAGCCATGGAAGGTGTTGTCAACGCCATGCATCCAGTAGAGCGCCACCAGCTCGGCGCCGACGACCTGGGTAAAGAATTCGATTTGCTTCTTGATGTCCTTGGTGCAAATCGCCAGATGATGCACTCCATTTGCCAGACCCATGATGTCTACCTCCGTCGTGACGGCTGTCGCGCCGATCCGAGCCTTAACCTCTAGCACCTCGGCGGGTCGATTTCTAATCCCGTAGTGCGGGAAGACGCCGGCATCAGCTCGCGCCTTCCAGCGAAGTCCCCTGTTCGGGCGACGCCTTGGGCAGAGTCATGGTGAAAGTCGCCCCTTTTCCAACTCCGTCGCTCGCTGCGGCGATGGTGCCGCCGTGCAACTCGACCACATGCTTGACGATGAACAACCCCAAACCCAATCCGGGGTTGACGCGCAGCGAGCGTTCATCTTGCGCGAAGCGTTCGAATACGCGCGGCAGAAACTGCGGAGTGATTCCGACCCCGGAATCGGTGACCCGCAGCTCGACGATGTTCCCGCCATCGAATAACGCGAGCTCGATACGGCCTTCGTCAGCCGTGAACTTGATCGCATTGGTAAGCAGATTGGAGACCGCATCCTGGATGCGCACCGCATCGCCGTCGATGGTGATTTCGCCGACGTTCCCGATGCTGCTGGTCAGCTTGATGCGCTTGGCTTCCGCGACTGGCCGCTGCAAATCAACTTCTCTCCGCACAATCTCTTCCAGGTTGAAACGTTCGCGCGCGATCTCCAGGCGCCGATTCTCGATTCGAGCGAACTCCAGCAGCCGCTCGACCATCTTCGAAATCGCAAACGCGGCATTGTCGATGCGATCGAGCCATCGCGGTGCGTTATCCATCCCCCCGCGTCGCAGCGCGGCGGCTGATAACACCATCGAGTTAAGCGGAGTGCGCAACTCGTGCGAGATGGTGGCGAGGTACTCGGCTTTATCGCGATTGGCTTTCTCTGCGGCTTCGCGGTCGTGTTCAGCGGCCTGTCGCGAGGCCTCGGCGTTGCGGCGCAATCCCGCCATTTGGCCCAGCGCGTCACGGAGACGGCGCTCCTGCGCTTTGAGCCGCGCGACGATTAGTACAGTGGCAAGGTTGGTCACGATGGACAGTACGAGCCCGAGCGGTTCGCCGGTGAAGAAAATTCCCGCCTCGCGAAGCGGCTTCAGGTCGAGCGCAGCAGGGATAAAACAGATCGCAAGCGTTAACAGGCCGGGACCAAGGTCGAAGAGCCACACGCTCGCCGTGATGGCCCCGTAAAACAAAATGAGATGGACCGGGCTATGCCATGAAGCCACCAGCATGCGCGCCGCTATCGCCAGGGCAGCGATCAGGATGGCGCCGCCATAGCGGTAAGGCGTGGCCAGTGCGGAACGGGTGCCCTCCAAATTTGCCTGGATGTCGCGGGTGTCAGCCATTAGATTCGATCAGAAGTAGCGACTGGCTTGGAATCTGATTGACAAAGTTGTTGTCACCTGAAAACCGGATATCGGTATAGCCGACAATTAAGGCAAACAGGAAGCGCATCCCTCCCGCTCCGGCTTCGGACGAATCCCTCAATCGACGCGCGAAGCTTCAAAAGAAGCGACATTTTGGTCACGTCCGCGACCCCCTGCCATGGGCTTATGCAAAGCGGATGGTTAGCTTCGTAGTGGCAACGAACCTCGTGCCGATGGAGAAGATGCGTGGTGGAAAAGCTCAATCAATCCGGATCCGAAAACCAGGCAAGTTCTCCACGATTTGCTCCCGCGACGCCATGGCGCGCGCCCAATCGCGTTGCCGCGCTGGAGCAGTATCGGCGGCGTGCCCGTTTCTATGACCTGGAACTGGCGCTCTTCGAGCCCGTGCGACGCCGCGCGGTGGAGCGCCTCGGTCTCAAAGGTGGCGAAACCGTTCTTGACGTAGGTTGTGGCACCGGACTGAGCCTCGAGCTCATCGAGCAGCGCATCGGGCCTGAGGGCGGAATCATCGGCGTCGAGCAGAGCGCCAACATGCTTGAGCAAGCGAGTGCGCGCGCCGCGCGCGGCGGTTTCGAAAACATCACGCTAATCACCTCGCCGGTCGAGGATGCGCAAATCCCGGTTCTCGCCGACGCCGCGCTGTTTCATTTTACGCACGATATTCTTCGCACGCCGGCCGCGGTCGCCAATGTCATTCGGCATCTAAAACCTGGCGCGCGCGTGGTCGCCTCGGGCCTCAAGTGGGTGCGACCGTGGGTATTGCCGACAAATCTAATGGTGTTGCAGGCGGCGTTGGTCTCGGTAACCTCGCTCGAAGGATTGGCGCAGCCCTGGAGCAACCTCGGACGGTGGGCGCGAATCGATAGTATAGAAATGATGCTCGCGCGCGGAGTATATGTCGCGACCGCAACCGTGGGCGGAGAAGTCCCGCTGTTACAATAGCCGCACTGATATGCGTCAAGCCGTCCGCAGAGCACTGAATGATCCCACCGCGCGCTTCGCCATCACCGCGCTGACCGAGCTGGCGCTACCGGGCTTCGAGTTCGCGATGTTAGTGACGGATCCGGTGTTCTGGGGTGTCGAGGTGTCGCGTGGTGACGGGCATCCCGTGCTGCTGATTCCCGGCCTGCTTGCGAACGACGACTATCTGCGACCGCTGAGCAATTGGCTTGGCCGCGTCGGCTATAGCCCGCTCTGGTCGGGATTGCGTATCGACCCGGGATTCTCGGAAGCGGCCATCCGGCAGGTGACCGAGCGCGTCGAGCAGGCGCATCAAAGTACCGGCTTGCGAGTATCGATCGTCGGCCACAGCATGGGTGGCGCGCTGGCCCGTTCGGCCGCACTGCGTCGCCCCAATGCGGTTCGGCAGGTCGTCACTCTCGGATCGCCGCTGTTTTTCGGCGCGCAAAATCGATTGTCACTTTCGGTGGCAATGACTGCGATATACACCAGCAATGACCGGATCGTCCGCCATCCCCACGCGCTCGCCCGCGACGACCACGCGCAGAACATCGAAGTGAGCGGAAGTCATCTCGGCCTCGCGCTGAACGCCGAGGTCTATCGCCAATTGGGGAAGGTGCTGGCGACCGCGGTCTAGGGATCAAGCCATTCGAAGCCGTCGGAGCGAATCAGCCGATCGGCATCTTCGGGTCCCCAGCTCCCGGCCGCATATTCGCTTATCGGCACCCGCGCGTCGTCCTTCCACGCATCCAAAATGTTCTGGATGAATTCCCACGATTTGTGGACGAAGGTGTCACTGGGAAAGAGTGTCGCGTCGCCCGCCATCACGTCGAGCAGCAACCGCTCGTAAGCGTCGGGCGAGGTATCTTCGCCGAACTCGGTCTCATAGTGAAGGTTCATTCGCACCGGGCTGATCGCGACTCCTAAGCCGGGCCGCTTGGCCATCACGTCGAAGGAGAATCCCTCGTCGGGCTGGATGCGAATCATCAACACGTTGGGCGGCAGATTGGCGTTGCGATTGAAAAGGATCTTCGGCGCATGGTGAAACTGCACCGCAATCACGGTTTCGCGCTTCGGGAGCCGTTTGCCGTGGCGCAGAAAAAACGGCACTCCTGACCATCGCCAGTTGTCGACGTAGGCCTTAAGCGCGACGAAAGTCTCGGTCTTTGAATTCGGCGCCACTCCCTTTTCCTGCATATATCCGGGCACTGATTTGCCCTCGAGGATGCCGGCGCCATAGCGCGCGCGAACGGTCTGCTTCGCTGCGTCCTCGATCGAGATGGGCCGCATCGCGCGCAGCAGGTTGAGCTTCGATTCGCGGATGGCGCTCGCATCGAGGGAAACCGGCGGCTCCATCGCCAACATCGTGAGCACTTGGAGCATGTGATTCTGCACCATGTCGCGCATCGCGCCCGAATGATCATAGTAGCCGGCGCGAGTGCCGAGGCCTTCGGTCTCAGCCACGGTTATCTGCACATGGCTGACATTACGCGATCCCCACAGGCGCTCGAAAATGGTGTTGGCGAAGCGCAGCACCAGCAGGTTCTGCACCGTCTCCTTTCCGAGATAGTGATCGATGCGGAAGATCTGCGATTCATCGAGGTAGTGTTGCAGCGTCTGGCTGATCTCGACCGCGCTCGGCAGGTCGTGACCGATCGGTTTCTCGACCACTACCCGTGAGAAATACTTGTCGCGCGGATCCCGAATCAGTCCCGCTTCGTGCAGGCGTTCAATCGAACTGCGAATTGCTTCCGGTGGGATCGAAAAATAGAAAACCCGGTTGGGGGCGATGCCGCGCGCTTTCTCGACTTCCTCGAGCCGCTGGCGCAGGCGCTGGAAACCGTCAGGCTGATCGAGGCCGCCAAGGTAATCAAGCTTGTCCTGGAAGGTGGACCAGCATTTATCTTCGACCTTGAGGCGCGAATATTTGTTCACTGCTTCGTGCGATGAGGTGCGGAATTCCTCGCGGCTCATCTGGGTACGCGCGAAGCCAACCACTGCGGTCTCGGCGGGCAGCAGGCCTTGCCCGCAATGTTCCAGGTTGTAAAGCGCGGGAAGCAGTTTGCGCCGCGCCAGATCGCCTGACGCACCCAGTATCACAATCGAACACGGCGGGGCCGGATGTGTTTCAGAAATGCTAAGCACCATCGCCATCGATTATTCCTCCTCGATAGAAATCCGCCCTTTGTCGCTGGCACAACATCTGCTGAATGAGGTCCCGTCTGGCGTGAGGGAAGAAGAGGGGCGGGTCGTTGCAAAACGATCCTTACTTCCCTGCGCCACGGCACAGTCTAGCGCGACGGAAAGCTCAACAACCAGAAGCGAGGGGTTGCGGCCCGATGAACAAACTTCTGGCCGCGCCAAACCATCCATTACCGATAGTAGGATATATTGACTCGCTGTCTTAGTCAGGCAAAGCTGGTGACCGTGCCGGCGAAGCAGATATCAAATCGGCCAGCATGGAAGACAGTTGCGCTTGAGTTCTGGGGGGAGAAAGCCGGAGACCGGTAGTGCCGCGGGCGAAAAGGGGAGCCGCACGCATTCGCCGGCTCCGGCTTAATCTTTTTCCATGGCATGCCACTCTTCCTCGCGCACCACGAATCCATTTCCCGAGGACGGCTAAGGTTCGCACCGCCGTCATCTATAGTCCGCATAGCGTCGCG
>Ga0210398_10002800_pt1 | contig 16852 bp, 31 predicted proteins | sample IncBWC4OmetaG_FD_161047 | JGI IMG/M metagenome (GOLD analysis project Ga0210398, IMG submission 161047) | Forest soil microbial communities from Barre Woods Harvard Forest LTER site, Petersham, Massachusetts, United States - Inc-BW-C-4-O | ecosystem: Environmental > Terrestrial > Soil >... | reverse complement strand
TTTGATTGGAGGATAATACACGGAGTATGCCGTACGATCATTCGCTCTTGTACGGCTTTGCAAACCCAGAACGTTTTACCGGACCCCTGAATTCCCAGTACCTCTACCGATTCGGGTTGCGGGTCATTAGGGTCAGCTCTGCCCCATGTCTCGGCGAAATCTTGCGCCAATGCGGACCAGGGGACGCGCTCGGGTATCTGCACATCGAATTGCTGGCGGGATTCTGTCTCTGTCATAAGTATTGCATCTTCATTGCGTTATTAACTTCCTTTACGGCGTCTCCGTACTCGATTTCGAGTGTGAATAGCCGCATACCGTCGGCGCCGGTAAAGGTCATTTCAAAGATATGTTGTGTTGGCCGGGTAGTCATATCTATAGTCATGTAATTAGAGTTGTTACTTCCCATGATTGGCATCGAACGATAAGTCGAATTGGTTCCCCAATCTGCCATATATTGTGCGAATGATGCCGGGGCCTTGAATCGGTGCGGTAGGTCTTGCGTACGCACACTAATAAACTCGCCTAGAGCTGTGACAATAGCTTGCGCTAGCGCCTTTTCGTGCGCGAAATCTGGTTCGGAATTCTTTACTTCACCAGTGAGCATGGGGTCTCCCTAGGTTGCCGAGTATTGGAATTGGGGTTGGAGCGGGTCTATTACCTGTCCATTGGGGCTGACAGGTGTTTCGCCCTTGCGGTAAATTCTGCCGTCTGGGCCGACTGTAATTGTCCTGGCAAGGTGATGCTGATAGATCGCGTAAAGGAATGGCCATGTGGCTTGCAATGCGCCGATCCATGTGAAGATAATTCCGCCCTTGCCGTCTAGGAATAGTTCGGCAGCCTTGGGATAATGGGCGATGACCTTAGACCAGTGCGAGACGATATTGTCAAAGTTTTGCGCTAGGATAGGACCGCAATACGGGTCTATCATTTCTACTGTCATGCCGACGATAGAGAGATATGTTCCCAAATTCTCCTGTATCTTGGCGAGACCAGCCGCATTGATAATGAATTCTTCGTCTTTTACTGGCTCCCATTCCGGGCCGGGCTGATCTACGTCGTCTATTTCATGGACATATCCGAGATCATCATCATTGACATAGACCGGCTCGGCAGGGCCAGAGCCGACCGTAAGGTCACGGATGCGAGCGGAGAGCCGATCACCGAGGCTCGGTTCTGCCCGGCGCTCTGGGTCCGGCTCAGCGGGTTTATCAGCGGGTTCCGTCGCTCTGTCGCTCACCACGGGTCGGCTCACGCTCCGTTGCCGCTCGGGTTGGCTCGCCTTATACAGATGATCGATCACATCAGTCGCATTGTATTTCAAGCCTTTTGCACGGCCTTGCGCACGGAATTGTGTCTGGTATACCCGGTGAGCATTCCGGCAGCGTTCACATACTTCGCCTACCCGGCTTTCCGCTCTATATCCCTTATCAGTACCATGCTTAATTAGGGTGCTAGTTGCCATGTTGCCTCCAGAGCTTGTGTGATACCATCGTATCATGACAGCGCGAGCAAGCCGCATACCCTATACCTGGAGTCGTAATGGCTGAAAATGACACTGGCAATAACGACGAATTGATGGCAGAATTCGCCGAATTCTTGGAGGCTAAGCGTGCCAAAGAAAAGGAAAGCGCAGAGGCGGAAGATTTCGACGTTGAAATCTGGGACGAAAAGGGGCGTGGTGTTCGTACCCGCCGGTCCCACGCCAAGCCTTTCCTCAATTCCCTCGGGATCGACGTTGATCCGCCTGCCAATGGCGGAACAAATGACGGTGGAGACCCGACTAAGACTAAGAAAACAAGTACGCGCAAGGCTACTCCAGCCCAAGCCAATTCCGTCCGAAAGTATTTTACAGGTAAGTAATGGCTGCTTATACGTATTCTCAGCTAGAGGGATTCTGGACCGGCGCGGGCGGATCGTCCGCGACGGCCGGAATTGCCGCTGCCATTGCGATGGCAGAGTCAAGCGGAGAGAACGTAATTCAGGCAGGCCAGCCGTACGCTACGACCGGGTGGGGTCTATGGCAGATCACACCCGGCGATAGCGAACCCCAAATTGGCACGGACAATGCGCTGCTTAATCCGCAGACCAATGCTAAGGCAGCCGTCGCCAAGTGGAAAGCGGCTGGCGAATCCTTTAGTCCCTGGACGACTTTTACCAGCGGAAAATATCTGCAATTCCTCAAGGGAAACGTCCCCGCTAGCAATACCGGGACTACCACCACGGCAGCTAGCGGCCTGCCCGGTTTCTCATTCCCGTCAGAAATCACTTCTTTCTTTAGCGACGCAAGCGCGTTCACAGAAAAGCTAATGTGGCTGGCAATGCCTAGCTCATGGCTTAGAATTGGCGCGTTCCTCATCGGCATAGCTCTCTTGCTATTCGCCATTCATGCTCTAGTTGCCGCAGGCGAGGGAGCACCGATATTCAAGATGCCTAGTGTTGTGCCGGTGCCAGTATGACAGCGATCACGGGAACCCAAATTGTCGATGAAATCAAGAAATTCGCCGGATACAAGTACGTTTATGGCGATGCTGGTCCTAGTGCTTTCGACTGTTCCGGACTCGTGCAATACGCGCTCACCCAATTGGGCGTCTCGGGTGTTCCCCGCACGAGTGAGGAACAGTATTCATGGTCTACCAAAATTTCCGCGTCTCAGCTCCAGCCGGGGGATTTGGTATTCGCGCAATTCCCAGGTGATAACGCTTCACCTGGGCACGTCGGGGTATATACTGGAAATGGACAAATCCTATCTGCCGAGGACCCGCAGTCGGGTGTGGGCTATTCGTCTCTTGCATCATGGGGGTCCAATATCGTCGGATATGGCCGAGTACCAACGTCTAGCGGCGGAACACAAACCGCAACTCTCACGAGTGCTGGCGGTCTGCCGGGCTTTTCATGGCCAAGCGAAATAACGTCATTCTTTAGTGACTCTACCGCTTTTGTAGACAAACTAATGTGGTTGGCAATGCCTAGCTCGTGGCTTAGAATTGGCGCGTTCCTCGCGGGTGCTGCGCTCTTGCTATTCGCCATTTACGCGCTTGTTAAGGCGGGACAGGGGCAACCGCTAGTGTCTATGCCTAGTGCAATTCCGGTGCCGGTATGAGCTATCAGCACGGGACACAGTATGCGTACCGAATTAAATGCTGTAAGTGCAAGGAATGTAAAGAATGGAAGGCGACCGATGTCCGCAAATATCGGCGTAATCGCATTGCGCGAGGTTGGAGAATGGTTCACGGAAAATGGGTAACGGCACAAGACTCGCAATTGCCATCCTCGTTCTATTCCTAGCGATGGTCTGTTTCTTTTTCGCCTTTCATCCGGGCGGGGTACAGGGCGTATCCGATCCTGATACGATGCTGCAATGGCTCATGGGCGAGTTTGAGAATACCTCTAGTCCTACTGTCAGCCCTGCCGATATCGGTCAGCAGACCACGACAGGTGGCGGAGGCGGAGGCGGAAAGGTATTGGAACAGTAATGGCGACATTGCAACAGCAAGGCGTCCCGTGGGGCAGTCGATTGGGACCTAAAAGGCAATCACAGCCTGCCATTAGAAACCAGTATATTAGGACGCGAACGCCAACGCCGGAAGGCGGTTCGCGGACGGTCACGACGCATTACGCCGCACCGACCGGCGCATCGCGCGGGCGCAATGCTGCGCCTCCGCTCCGGAAGTATAATCCGGCTAATGCGGGCGATAGCGTTACCGGGTCTACCGGGATGCTGGAGGGAGAATTCCTGCTATGCCTTGGTTTGCTCGTGCTACTGATGTTTGCGAATACCACATCTTCATATGGCGAAAAGATCATGTCAGTTATGAAGCGGGGTACGCTTATATGCCTGCTATTCTTCCTATTGGCCATTATATCCAATATTGGACCAAACGCGGAGAAGGTAGCGAAAGCATTCGGGGCGATGATTATCGTAGCAATTCTGATAACGACACCGATCAATACGGTGGTTACTGACGTTGATAATATCATCAAAAATGACTGGGTTGGCAGCTCTGAAACGGGCGGGGATACCGCCGCTAGCGCGGACGCCGGTACGGGTGGCGGCACTAGCAGCGCCGCACAAAACGCCGTCAATAACGCGACAGCAACCCTCGGCAATAGTGCGGTAAGCGCTATGGAAGCTTGGCTATTGCACCTGTCCGGTCCAGCCGCAACGACCGTTAATAATGCCGTCAAATCCGTCCTAGCAAAGTTGCACCTATGAAAGAAAATATCGGATTCTTCCTCGTCGGAATACTCTACATTTCGACTATCTATGTCCTGGTCCGTCCCAACTCCAACGGGCCGAAAATCATTAACAGTCTGTTTAGCACGTTTGCTGACCTAGTTCGTGGTGTCTCCGGCGAAACGTTCAATAGTACCTCTAACACTTGGAGCGCTGCGAGCTAAATGGCACAACAGAGATTGCATTCCGCGCTTGCGCCAATTGACGTACTCACGCGATTGGAAATGGAGGAAGTAACCCATAAGGAATTGGACGCGGCGGTACGCGCCCGCTATATTGGCGTTGATTCTGTTCGCTTTCCCGACCTCGTTGTCACGGCAACCGCTGCTAACGTATTTCTCGGAACGGGCGGGACAATGGACCCGCCAATTGGCCCGGCAGAGGGCGACGTATGGATGGTACGTCGTATTATTGTCAAGTCCAGTGTCTTGACTGATACGGCTAAATACATTCTTTACCGGGGCAGCACGCCGTCTGACCTAGCTAACGCATATGGACCTAGAAACGTGCTAGATGCTGGCGTGGGCGGGGCTACTCCCGGTTTTTCTGTTAATGTCGGTTTCTATCCGTCTACGAAAGCAATACTAGTGCAGCCGGGCGAACAGATTTACGCGCAAGTCCTGGCCGGTACAGTCGGGAATCAGTATTACCTAGATGGGGAAGCAATTCGCGTCCCCGCCGAAATGAAGGGTAAAGTCCTCACGTGAGCGAAGGTCTGGAAAAGATGGGTGAAATGACGGTCGAAGTTCTAACCTCCCCAAAGGTAGTCCATGAGGGACGCTATAGGCTGTATGAAAACCCCGACGGTGGACTGAGAATTCAGTACCGACGCGACGGGAAAGACGAGGATGATTTCGTCCAGCTACCCGGCCCAATTGTCGCGCTAGGCAAAGCGGCAGCCGAGGGGTCAATGTCGCCAATCGAGCTAATGCAGCGCATGATGAAAATCATGAGGGAAATGAGACATTGAGCTTTGTAACGTTGGGGTCGCGTGGGCCGACAGTCGGGAAGGCAGATACGTCTGTCTTGAATCCCGGTAACTGGACGGTCTCTTTTACGCCGGATATAATCAACGTAAACCTCTCGCAATTCGAGGTCTATAAGATGGTTGTATTCTGTGCGAAAGCTACACTCGTGACCTTCGACGTGTACGTTGACAATTTCAAGTGGGACACCGGCATTTACGGTAACCGTAATTCCTGGGACCCAAGTCAGCCGCTCATACTGCGGCCAGGACAAACGCTAGCGTTTCCTTACTCTAATCCCTCCAACGACACCTTTCCGCCTACGGTAACAATATGGCTCAGATATGATCCTGCTATAGCGGTACAAAGTACAGGGTCGTTATGGGCTGGCAAGTTGTCTATGTCCCGTTTCTATTCGCGGGCGATACGATCATCGATACCTTTGGTCTATTCGTCTATAGCAGCACGCCGGGACCCGGCAACCTAATCGCGTCAATAGCACCGCAAGCTGGCACCGACCCATACGGGAACCAATTCCAGCAAGGCATGACCGAATATCTCACGCTATCCGGCACGACGTACGCGGTCGGACTCAACACCCTATCCGGTACCGGCCTGCCGGGATTGTCGCTACAGGACATTAACCATTTGCCAACGTCACCCGCTGGCTTTTTCGGTGAGTCCAGCTCTAATACGCTGACCCCCCAAGCATTCGCGGCGATTACCTCCGGGCAGGCGAATGCTACCGACGTTGCGTCATTCCTGTCGATATTGTCTCAAGTACAGTCATCCGTATCGGGCGGGCAGATCGTCATACAGGCGGGCGATATACAATTTGATGTTAACGGGAATCTCGCGGACTGGAATGTCTCCAATTTCGGTGTGCCCCAAGTGGTACAGACTACCGGCGACGGCAACACGTATAAGGTCGGTAAAAAGCACTTCACGAACAGCACTATTAACGTCACCACGACCGGCCCGACTAACCTCCTGTCGATAGGTAACCTGGAAACGTCGGGCGCGTACCATTGTGAGGGATTCGCTCTCTACATTGGTGCTCAGGCAGCGGGCGCGCCGATCATGTCGTGGGGTGCGTCGGGCGGATTGGTATTGGCAGCGGTACAGGATGGTTGGCAGAAATTCACGGGTGGCGGCGTGTCACCTATTATCCACAATAACGCGGGCGCACTAGGCGCGGTAACCGGACCCGTATTTGCGGCCAATACAACGAACTGGCTTTATGAATGGAACATCTACTTTACGGTGAATACGGCCGGGTCACTACTTGTTACCGGGGCGGAAGGCACAGCAGGGGACAGTTTCACCGTCAGCCGAATTTACGCATCAATAGAGCCGTTCTAGGGAGGAACAATGGAAGGTTATTACCAGACACCGAACGTTAACATACCGCATAATGACCGGCCGAAAGGTGAGCTAGCACCGATAGCGCTCGCGGAGTTGGAAGGCTGGCGGGCGGTCGCGGCGCAATGGGACGTGTATACTGACGGCAGGTCTAACCGTTGTCATGACTGTCATCAGAACATATGGTTTTCTAAGGACCCGCAGGGCCATGATTACCAGTATAAGCCTAGTGAAATAGAGTCGCTCCTTATCGCGCATTTGCGTCAATGTCACGGAGGTATAGCTACGTGAGCGAATGGAAGCTAGTTCTAGGTATAGTCTATCTCGTGTGGATAGCGCAGCTAATTACAGGTAAGAAAATAGAAGTTCCCACGGAGGTAATCGATGAATGCTTCGCAAGGCTCCAACGACACAACGAAATTCTGGACAATTCTCCTGATAATGCTGCTAGCCGTAGCAGTCACGGTGACGCTCATTGACCTCGGCATTAAGGCGTCTATCCTAGCGGAGTCGAATTCTCTAAAGCTCCGTATCGAGGAATGGGAGGTCCAAAATGGACAAAAAGCAGTCGGACGAAATGACGAAAGAAATCATTCTAACGGTCGTTTCAACTCTAATCTTTCTGGCGATGTACTGGGTGCAGACGATGCCGGAATGGAAGCGCGAGATGCTATTGACCGAATTGCGAACACGATTCCAGAACGTCCGCGAAAGCGGAATATCCCTCGCCCATCGGACGGAGATTGAGAAATTCAGGGCGGAAATGAGCGCGTGGGAACACGAGGAAAGGCGCAAAAATAATGCCAGTGAGGGATAGCACCGAATGGCGTCATGCGATCCTAGACAAGAAAGTCATTAATCTAGATCGCGGCGGTACGCACGTTATGTGCGCGTGGGACACGTGCGAGCGTGACTCCTTTGAGAACTATAAGGTCCGGGTAAATAACGCTAAGCCGGGCTACCCGCCGCGCTATATGAATTACACTTTCTGTTCCGAAACGCACAAGCAATACTGGATTAATAACGTCCGGCCGGGCAGCAATAACAACCTGCCACCCGGCACAAACCGGCGCTATCTTTAGCATTCGCTGGCGTAAATTCCGCTCGTGTAGGTTGTCCAGGGATCCCAATTAGAGCCGTTACCGGAGAGTGCTATTGCCTCTCGCACGTTTGCCTCGGGATTGAGCATTTCGCTTCCGGGTGCATTACTGGCGTTAATCTGCCAGAGACCGTAATCGTCAGTAGGCGAAATAGCGCCGGGATTGCCGCCCGACTCTGCCGTTGCTATCTGAGCTGCAATAAATTCGCTGCCAGGATTACCCCCGGCAGATACCCAGAGAGATTCGAGAGCGGAGCATGAATAGTCGCCAACGGGCGCGGACACGGGCACGACGGGCGCGCTGGTATGGACGGGTGATGTACTGGGCACTATTGGCTGTAGTATTGGCTGCGCTATTGGTGGTGGTGTGGTGGCTACCGGGCGCGTAAGAAATGCCAGATAATTCTCGTGCTCTACGTGCCGGACATGTGCTATGTGTTCTGTGTGCTCCGTAGCAATAAGGGCGACATTGTGCCGCATACCGTTGGACATAAGTAGACTCAAAAGCCAGAAAATATACATAAGCTGACACGCTAGTCATGTTTGTCCGGACTTGTCAAGTGGTATGATTCAGGTAGTGGTCGTGAGACACCGCTAGGGCCAGTGCCCTACCCCATACCCTCGTGGAGAGGGCATAGGGTACGGACACTGGCCCTTTCTATTAAGGAAGGTAATAGCGTTGGAATACGTCCGGCTAGGGGCGCACATTTGGGTTTCTGTGCTCATCATGGGAACCATGTGGCGACTCCTTCAATACCATTTGGTCGCGTCCGATAATCAGACGTGGCAACACCTTGGCCGCGCTATGGCGCTCCAGTATTAATTAGGGACGGTAAAAGATGGCGGCAGCCGCTAGTGGTGGCGCACCTAATCCCGGAGGTCCGCAGGCGGGCGGGGGAGTAGGGCAAAACCCATTCCAGATTTGCACTAACCTTTATGCTGAAAAGAACCTACAGGGGTTGCAGACTAACCTTGCTGCTACGGTTAACTCTCAGCAGTTCGGCGGGCAGGTAAACGCCGGACAATTCCTCCGTGGCGTTCACATGATTGTCCGTAATACCAACACGCCGTCTGTTATTACAACGGTGAACGGCCGGACAGTCACAACTCAGGCCGATGGCGCGTTTGATATTCTCGCCAACATGGACCTGATTAACGTTGACGGTTCGGAAATCCTTTACAACATGCCGTGCTACTCGCATTACCTTGCGCAGAAATACGGCAAGCCCTGGCTAAAGGACTGGGCATCCAAGTACGATTACCGTCCCCCGGCCGCATCGGACGGCGGGTCTTTCACGGCTTTCCTACAGCCGGAAATCCGCTGGACGGCTGGCGTACTTGCGAACACGGACACGCGGTCGCAATACCGATTCGATTACACGCTTTCGGCTTTTGCGGCTACCACGTTCCCGCAGTACAACATTACGCCCTATATGGACGCTTGGGCACAGCCGGACGCGACGGACCTCCAGGGTACGCCAAATCAGCCTGTCCCTCCGGGTGTTAACCTACAGGTAAAGAGGCGTCACCAGCTATTCTCTATTAACGCTGGCGCGGACAACACAATCCTCTCCACCTTGACGGGTAATGCGATCCGCTGGGCTGGTCTAGTGGCCCGTAATACCGGCGCTAACTCGGTGCGAGTTGACGGTTTCTCTGACCCGTTCTATTGGTACCTGGACAACAGGTCCCTAGGTCGGCTTAACCCCGACATTCTGCGGGACTGGGCAGAGGACCAGTACAACACGTATAACCTCTATGGCGCTTCCACGACGGCCGGGTCCAACTTCTATACCGTCGTATCTAACGCGACAGACGCGCCTGGTGCTGGCACGGCTAACTATGGTGGCGCACCGTCGTACGACTTTGGCGTTGCGACGTTCCCGCGCTTTATTGAGCCGGGTGAGCTGTACGGCCAGGGCTGGCTTTACACTGCCAACTCAACCAAGCTTGCTTGGGAAACAGTGGCCGCTAACCTCGCCAATCAGTATGAATTGATTGTCGAGGAAGTCTACCCGGTAGGTAACGTTGACCCTACCCTAGTAGACATCTAAAAGGAGGGGGGAATGGTGAAGTGGGATTCGCTAAACCGACTTCCTCATTTGGCTACTACCGGGGTAATCCTATTTACAACGGAGACGGATCAAATCAGGGGCCTAATGTGAGCGGTACCAATATTTTCAGCTCTGGGCAGGGGACTAGCTCTGCGGCCGGTAGTGCATGGTCGCCGACAATTCTCTACCTATTCGTCCTAATCCTTATCGAAATGTTTGTTTTTGCGATGATTGCGAAGCGAATCTAAATGGCTGATGACCAGGAATATCAGGATTTTCTAGCCTTTAAGGCTGCGCAAAAGCCGGACGAAAAGGCAGAGCCTAAGCGCCGGACTCTAGCGGAAGTCGTTCATGCACTCGTGCATAGCGGCAATCACGTTGACCTTATGGACGACGCCGACGCACTCGTTACCCCTGAAAAGGACGCGGACGCGGACGCCGAAAAGGACACCGAAAAGGAGGATACACCCGATGCTTAAAAGCCGTGACTTCTGGGTTGGCATTGCGCTAGGCGTTATCGCCTATTACGTTTATACCAACCATGTTAAGAAGGGACCGGGCGGGGCATGAGCGGAGCTTTCGGTACCTTCCTCGTTGGCATCATTTACCTAGCCGTATTGTTTGTGCTAGTCCGGCCAGGATCGCAAGGTCCAATGCTGGTCACTAATGTTGCTGACGGCCTGTCCAATCTCGTTAACTCGGGTACGGGTGGCGGAGGCTGGGCAGCCAAGTAAAAGCCGGGCGGGGTGCGCGGAATTTTCATGGGGACTTCTCCGCGCATCCCTCCCTCAGCAAAGGTAGGAAATATGGCAGGATTTAGGGGACCATCTAGCGGCGCACCAAAGCGGGGCTATGCGGGTGTGGCCGGGGCTGATTTGGCTAATGCGCCGACAGGTCCCGTCCCGTTTACCTCGCCTTTCGGGCTGCCTGTAACTCGCATGTCTACGTGGCACGCTGGCGGTAATCAGCCGGGTGTTAGCTCGGGTGGCGTGCCCGGTACGGTAATTCAAAGGGCATCCGGTAACCCCGGTACTGTGACAGCTCAGACGGTGCAGTCTAAGGCACCCTATGGCGGCAGTGGCACTAATGACCGCTTTATGGGCGGTAACCCTCCGGGGCAATTGCCGTACGGCACAGACCAGAACCCAACCAAAATTGAGACGGAAATTCCGCAGTTTGGTGGCCCGGCTCGTGTCCTGACACAATCTCAGGAAACGTCCGTACGCGCGCCCGGTAACGCGCCCGTGGGTTATTCTAATGACAAGCTTGTGACGAATGACCGTCACGGCATGTTTAAGGTCGGCTATGAGAATTCCGGCCGTAATTCCGGGCAGACTGACCCGCCAATGGACGGACCCGCACGTCCGTCCCTCTGGCTAGTCCAGCGATCAATTAACTACCAATCCGGCTCGGATAAGAGCGCTGCAACCGATGACCTTACACGGGACTACACTCGTAATGCGAGCGGAATGTATATCGGTGAGCAGGGTACGGGCTGGTCTCACGTTTACGGCGGTACCCCTGGTCTCTATCAGGAATACGGCTCTTACCAGGGAATTGCCCCTAGCACGCCGGGATATAACCCTATTACCGGCGAGACTCAGGGTATTAATTCTCCCGTGCCGCAAGGCGCACCCGGCGACGGTCCCCACGACGTTTGGTCGGGACCTCCGCACGGTTTGCATTCGCCTACATTGCCCGCATACGCGCAGACAATCGGGCGTTATATGGCTATCCCGCAGATGGCTAATCCGCGCATCGACCGGCCTAGCAATAGCCCTATTGCGGGACAGTCGTATTCTCAGACTGTTATCCCGCAGGGCCAGACGGGCACGAATGTTGCGCAGCCCGTAGCATGGGGTACGGCTAACTATAACCAGCGCGCTAAGGGTAACGGGTGGAGGGGTAATGCCTCTGTCTAGCAAAGAAATAGGCATGTGCGCCGGGTTTGTATTTTTCATCGGCGTAGCGATCTATATTGCCACGACTAATACGCCCGAAAATAGCAAGCCTATTCCCTCGGTGCAAACTGAGGGGCAGGTTATGGGAATGGGGGTACAGGCAGGGATGCGCGTTAACGCGGGCACACCGTTGGATTGTCACCCGCAAACCCATTTCTGGACCCCCGGTTTTGACCCGGACGGCGGGAGTACGGCAACTATTGTTACTCCGCATCGTTATCCGGCGATACCGGGCGGTAATATCTCCACCATTATGCACAAGGGCTGGGGTTCCTTTACCGATTCTGCCCCGGCTGATAATGACTGGAGAATGAATCCTCCGGAAGTGGCGGTACTGTAATGGTTGATTTCGTTACATTCCTCAAGGTCGTATTGCTCTGCTGTGCGATCATTGTTACCCTCGCAATTATGCACATTGCATGGGGGATCATATGAGTCAAATGCAGCCGGAAAGCACCGCGCCGCAAGGTGGCGGTAATGTCTTTACGCGCAAGCTCGGGCCGCTGCCTATGTGGGCATGGATGGGTATTGCGCTAGCGCTAGCGATCGTATTTTACCTCTATAAGAAGCACACGTCGGGTAGCTCAACATCGCAATCGAGTGCGCAGAATTCGAGTGTTAATACGCCCGGAGGGGTAGATGCTAGCCTAGTTCCCCAATTCGTTAATCAGGTCTACAATCAGGAGACACCCCCGGTCGCGCCTAACGTGACAGTGAATAACACGCTGCCACCCCCGCCCGCGAATTCGCCGACGCCGCCGAATAACCCGTCGCCGCCTATTAACACGCCTAAGCCACCCCCGGCTAAGCCAACACCACCTAAAAAGGTCACCTATAAGACTATTACGGTGCAGCCGGGACAGACATTGCAGTCATTGGCTCAGCAATACCACACTACGCCCGACCAAATTGCAGACGTGCCCGGTAACGTGTATGTCAAGGGCGAAGTGCCCGGTGATAAAAAGGTCGGGCAGCAATTGGGGTCCGGTGCTGGCCTTAAAACAGGCCAGAAAATCAAGATTCCGATTTCCTCGTTATGGAAGGTGTATCCCTCGTCGGGTCCAGCCGCGCTATTACTTTCATGGTCGCGGCCGGACTCGTTTACGAAATTATAGCGGCTGCCTGTAGCTCGCCGCAAACCACGGAAATTAACGCCGGTGTACGCGCCGATACGCTAATGAAGTGGGTTATGATCGGCATGGCGCAAGCGGCCGTATTCGTCATTATTGCGACTCTTATGGACGAGGACAAATGGCCATCGCTTTTGGGTGGCGGATTGGCGGGCGTAATGATGTGGACTAGCTACGCACACGCGAAAGCCGCTGGACTAGCAAACGGCGGGCCGACCACGGAGCAATACTAATGACGACGTGGGGAAATTGGTGGTGGCCCGCGTTTCTTATTGGTACGTTCCTCGCGTTCATTATACCGGAGCTATTCGCACTTTTTACTCAGGTTAGTACGCACACAGATAACACGCTATCCGGCTGGACATGGCAGACCGAACCGCCCACATATACATGGGAATGGTTTCTGTCGCTTATCCTATGGCTCGGGGTAGCTATATGGTTGACCGGCCATATATGGTGGAAAATTTGGGGATAAAATGTGGAGTACAATAATTGCCGCTAGCATAGGTGGCGCGGCGGCGATTCTTGCGGCTGTACTAGGCATAATTAACCACGTGAAGATAGGCGAGGTACACGTACTCGTTAATAACCGGCTAGATACGGCACTAGAGCAGATAGCAGACCTGCAAAAGCAACGCGACAGGCTACAGGGAGAGGAAGATAAAAAGCGTGACGATTCCTTATATAGCTGCTCAGGATGCTACCCGTGTTAATGCCGTCCATATTCCGGCCGGTATACTGGCGATAGGGTACACGACGGGCAGCGGAAATGTCCCGTGGGACAGTGCGACCTTTGCAGCTCACAATACCCCCTACCCGGCTATCCACATTGACCAGGACCCTAGCGCGTCCGATGCGACGGCTGACATACTGGACGTGGAATCGTTCGCGGCGACGGTCGCGGATATACCCGGCTGGCTTACCCGCGCACGCGCTAATTACGCTAAGCACGTCCGTCCGCAACAGCGCTGGCCCGGTATCTATTGCAGCATGGATACGTTGCCTGGCGCTATCGCTATATGTCAGAGTCACAAGCTGACTAATGTTCCATTCTTTACCGCGCAGCCGGGTAACACGGAAGCGTTCGCTATTCAACGAGTGCAGACCGCCACGGGTCCGTACCCGTGTATTGGCTGCCAATATGCGACAGATTCCTTTGTCGATTATGATATCCTTTCTCAAGATTGGGTTAGAACAATGGCCGGAACGGCTCCCGTAGTAACCGATGTATGGCATGGCGTCGCTATCGTAATGCGCGATGGTACCGCCGCTGGCGAGGGTAAGTATTGGGTTGTGCCCATCACTAGCACGGATGAAGGTGTCACCTATACCCCGACAGGTCCGGGCGAAGCAAAGTAAATGTCTGCCCTAAGCGAACATTAATGCGTTAAATTCGCTAGGCGCGTATACTAGAGCTAGTCAACAGAGAGGCCAAACAAATGGCTGACGCGGTTGGGTACAACCCCGACGAATTCGACTTCGAGACAATCAAGGACGAGGCGGGCGACCAACTCGTCTTTGAGGAAAAGGGTGACAATTACACCGGGGAATTCCTCGGCACCGAAACTATCACCTTTATGAAGCCGGATGACAACGGCGTACCTCAGGAGGAATCATTCCTCCAAATCCGCTTTAAGGACCCAAGCGGACCCAAGGTAATCAACGCCGGATATGAGCTGGAAAAGCTCTTTACTTCCGGTGACATCGCTCCCCACACAATCGTTCGGCTTACGCTGGCGAATAAGGTGGACATGGGCAAGAGTAAGAACCCAATGCTATCCTTCCGGGTAGACAAGGCTACGCCGCGCAATGCGCGTAGTCAAAAGAGCTAATTACTCTAGTCAGACGGGCGGGGGTCGCGCTGAAATGCAGCGTGCCCTCGCCCGTCAGGCTGCCATAGAAAGGCAATTGTCCCAATACCTGCACCTTTCTTGCGGGCATTTGCAGACATACGAAACGTTTCAAGTCTACCGATTCGCCGCTAAAAGCGGCACCACCTATTGCGAGCAATGCGAGAAACCAATGATGATCGCTAAGCCTCCAAAAAGGTCCCCGCTACCGCAAGAGCCGATGTTTTAGGCATGGCACAATCAGCACGAGAGAGGCGTGCCGCCCAACGCAGAAATGCCCGTATTCAAGCTGCTAATAGGGGACTGCGTAGGGAACAGCAAACTCGAATAGTAGACACGGGCGTACGTCAAGCCGTATGGAATGCCCGTGTGAATTGGGCTAACGACGTAATGTCCGGCCGGGAACCAATGCCCGCGCCCGGCACTGCCGAAGCTAAAAACCTAGCATCACTGGCCAGCTATTCAGCTCACGGACAGGCCGACCCTCGCTTTGAGGCTGCCTTTAGCCGCTATTGGTATCACTTTAAGGAAGCACAAACGCCCGCAGACGAGGAAGAAATGGGCGAGGAAATGGAGGAAGAAACCGACGATGAAGATAGTGGTAGCGAAGAATAACAGTAACGCTGTACGGCAGGCGAACTATCGCGCAAGACATGGAAAGGAATACCGTGAAAAAGACGCTTCGCGTAAGCGTGCAACGCGAGCTATCGCCATACCCGAATTCGTGGGAGTGGACAGCGAAGGTATCGGTAAAGGATCGCGTCATAGGGCTGTTTTGCTTGGGGTCGGAAGCGAACAGTATATATCGAGAGACCTGGCTAAAGGTCTACAGTACGAAGAAGTCTTTGAGTTTCTTTATGCGCAATTCGAGCAAAAGCCGAGAGCCGCGTTTGTAGGTTTTTATCTATCGTATGACTTTAACCAATGGCTACGGTCATTGCCCCGGTCGGCCGCATGGCAGCTCATGTCCAAAGCTGGTAAAGCGAAGCGGCAAATGCCAAAAGCGGACGGACCTAGGCAGCGCATGATGTATCCTGTCCATTTGGACAAATGGGATATCGACATGCTCGGATTCAAGCGTCTCTCTATACGCCCGCGCGTATGTGATTGCTATGAGAAAGCAATCCCGTGTAAGCATGAGCCTAAGCCGTGGATGCACATATGCGACGCCGGGCCGTTCTATCAAATGAAATTCTCTGCTACGTGCGATCCCGCCTCTTGGAAAGACGACCCCGACGGGCCTATCTGCACCCAAGAGGAATGGAATAAGCTATTTAAGGGTAAAGAGCGCCGGGCCTACGCAGCGCTAGACCAGGAAATGATGGAATATAACGCGCTTGAAAATGAGCTTATGGCGCGTTGCATGGCCCGGCTCGCAAAGGGATTCGTATCTATCGGAATCCGGCTTGCCAAAGATCAATGGTACGGGCCTGGTGCTGCCGCCGCACAATGGCTACAGAAAAAAGGTGCTATAAAGCACGATAATCTATCCGATGTCATGCCGGACTATTTCGAGACTATCTGCCGTAGGTCCTATTTCGGCGGGTGGTTTGAGATATTCTCGCACGGCATCATTAGCGGAAAGTCTTGGAATTATGACATCAATAGCGCTTACCCTTACGCCACGAGTAAGCTACCGCATATCTGTGAGTCATGTCGATACAAGCACGGGACAGGCAATTATGAGGGTAACGGGAATTACGTGCTCATGTACGGCACCGTGCACGCGGCTAACCAGAGAATTGGACCTGTGCCCTACCGGAATAAAAACGGTAGTATTCTCCGACCTAGTATCGCTAAAGGCTGGTATTGGAAGCATGAACTTGACGCTTCCGAACGGGCAGGACTAATCCAAAGGAGATTCACCGATGAATGGGTCGAATTCATTCCGTGCGATCATCCGGCACCTTACACAGATATCCGGGACCTGTATAACAAACGTCTTGACGTTGGTAAATACTCAGCTCTCGGCCTGGCAATCAAAAACGTCATCAATTCCGTCTACGGAAAACACGCGCAAAACACCGGAAGCCAGCCGTTCAATAACTGGCTTTACGCTTCCCTCATCACGGCTCATTGTCGCGTACAAATCCTCGACGCTATCGCCACACATACCGGGAAAGCTGATAGTGTTCTCATGGTCGCCACGGACGGAGTGTGTTTCGACTCTCCGCATACTGGACTTCCAATCTCTAAA
>Ga0210398_10002799_pt1 | contig 16852 bp, 19 predicted proteins | sample IncBWC4OmetaG_FD_161047 | JGI IMG/M metagenome (GOLD analysis project Ga0210398, IMG submission 161047) | Forest soil microbial communities from Barre Woods Harvard Forest LTER site, Petersham, Massachusetts, United States - Inc-BW-C-4-O | ecosystem: Environmental > Terrestrial > Soil >... | reverse complement strand
AGGAGGCGTTGGTAGCCTCCTGGTGGCTCAGCCCGAACTTTTCCAGCACCGAGGTGAAATTGTCCCGAGCGAGGACGAGCTTTTCCGTTGGCAAGATAATTTGCGAGCGAATCCAAGCGGCCTCTTCCTGGCTGAGCTTCACCTGATGCTGAAATTCAGCGGAGGCGGCGAGGCGCATTCGAAAAACATACGCGAGCACGCCGGCGCCAAAGCACAGCACCATCACAAAACGACGACTCACTCTCGCCTCCTGCCACTCGCGACATCCAGCGACGCGGTATTGCTCAGAAACCGGCGGACAAAAACCTGCTCCGCGAGTCTCCCGTCCGAAACCAGCGCGAACACTTTTGTATCACACCACACTTCGAGTCAAACACGAATCTAGCCAATGCGTCCAATTGCCCAACCTCCGGCTTGCTTAACCTCTTGTTGGTGAAATTCAACTCCTTCTGGAGTAGCATCGAGCGATGACTCCAAACGCTTTGTCTCGGCGCTCTTTTCTAACCATGTCGGCGCTCCTGCCCTGGGCTCTTCGAGCCCAAGGAGCGACGCAGATTCGCGTCGGTCTCGAACTTTATTCCGTGCGCAACGCGCTGAAACAGGATCTCACGGGTACGGTGCGCGCTGTCGCCGCACTGGGCTACCAATGCGTTGAGTTTTACGCGCCTTATTTTGACTGGACGGAGAGCCAAACCAAGGATATGAGGAAGCTTCTGGATGACCTCGGTATTCGTTGCTATTCCACTCACAACGACAGTTCCTACCTGGGCCCGGAAAAGATTTCGCGGGCGCGCGACCTGAATCTGATTTTGGGTTCGAAATATGTGGTGATGGCAAGCTCACACGGAAAACCCGGCTTGGATGGCTGGAAGACTGTGGCGGAGTCGCTGAACCTCGCTGCGGAAAAGTTGGAGCCGGCAGGACTGAAGGCCGGGTATCACAACCATCAAGCGGAGTTCACGCCTGAGAGCGGCGTCCGACCTGTTGAAATTCTCGCAAAGAATACGAAGCCTTCCGTGATGCTGCAGCTCGATGTAGGCACGTGCATCGAAGCCGGTTCGGACCCCGTGGCGTGGATTCGCTCCAATCCGGGCAGAATTCGATCCCTCCATCTCAAGGAATGGTCTCCGGAGGCTGGAAAAGGTTACTCCGTTTTGTTTGGTGAGGGCGTGGCGGATTGGAAAGCCATTTTCGCGGCTGCGGAAAGCGTTGGTGGAGCGGAGTATTACCTCATCGAGCAGGAAGGCAGCAGATTCCCGGAACTGGAAACCGCCAAGAGATGTCTCGACGCCTTCCACTCCGCGCATCCCGCTTGATTCATCGCGAAAGCTTCTAGCTCACCTGCCGGAAGCGAGCGGGTTGACCGGCGTATTTCGAGCCGTGGATTCGGCGAAATAGTTTTGTTCGCGCAGCTTGCGATAGATGCGCCCTGCGACTACAGCGGCCATGGGGCCCTTGACGCTGCGCGTATTTCCGCGGAGCAGAACGGCCAGGGCGATTTTCGGATGGGCTTCGTCGGCGTAGGTCACGAACCAGCCGATGTGCGACGGCGTGGTGTGATCGTCGCAGGTACCCGTCTTGCCAAGCGGGGTCTCGTCGCCGCCGTGGTCGAAGCTGGATTTACCCGTGCCATAGAGAACAGCGGCGAGCATGCCTTCGCGAATTTCCGGGAGAATCGACGCGATGTTCAAGTCGCGTTTCACGCGCGGCGCGAAATTCTGTACGTCTTCTTGCGTCCGGGGGTATTGCAGATAGTAGAGCGTGCCTCCGTTTGCGAATGCCGCCGCGAGCGCGGCAAGCTGCAACGGAGTGATCTGAATTCCTTCGCCGAAACTGGACATGCGCGAAATGCCGCCGAGCGCCGGAGGCGCACTCGGGAATGCACCGGGATGCTCTTCCGGCAGGTTGTAGCCAGCCAGCTCGCCAAGACCTAGCAGGCGCGCGTATTTCGAAACCGTGTCAAACCCCATGCGGCGTCCAAGCTCTTCAAAAAACACATTGTTGGAGTGCGCCATGGCATCGGTCAAATTCATGTATTTGCGGTAGCTTACCTTGAGCATGGTGTCGCGCGTGATGACACTTTCTTCCAGAGCAGCGAGGGCGATGGTCGGCTTGATTGTCGAGCACGGAATGTAGCCGTCACCAAAAGCAATTTTTTGGTTTACCACCGTCAGAATGCGCCCCGTGTTGGGATCTACGGCGACGACAGATCCGTTGTAGCGCCCCAGCGCTTCGACGGCTGCCTCGCGAACCACCGGGTCATCAAACGTGGAGATGTCTGCGCTAGAAGAATCAGCGAACGTGGGAACGCCGCGGTAACGCGAAGCATACTTGCGGGTACGCGCGACAGCCTTTGCTGCGCCGGTCGCTGCGGGAACCGGCGCTACGAAAAGCGCCGTCATCAAAATTGCTAGAACTGATTTTGCACCTTGGTTCACTAAACCGCCTTTGATCCGCGACTTCCCCCGCTGGTTCCCAGGGGCGAATACTTACCTCATCCCGCACCTTCGGTCAACCGACAATTCACAGACCGTTTTTTATCACTATCGAACGAGAGGCGCACCGACCTGTTAGCACCTTCTAATACTGCACCCGAATCGCCAAATCGCGCACATTGATTTGATGCCACTTACTAGCGCGCAACTGGCCCTCTTTGTTCCCGTGTGAGAAACTGCATCTCTCACTGTGAGAACATTGTAGGCACGCAATTGGTAGTACGCAATAGCCGAACCGCACTAGTACGTCGCTATGTGCTTTGTTATCAATCACTGACCGTCGGGACAGGATATCCGACCTTGCTGACCTTGCGCCCGGCGAGGATGGCCGTCCGGGCATGGAAGCACAGGCGCCCGGTCGCATCTTGAAACGGTCGCGCGCCACTTAGGTCGTGCAGGCGGTCTTCCTCGAGCAGCCGGCGTATTTCCGCTGCGCGTTCTGCCGGCGCTTTTGTGGTGGCCAGCCAGCGTTCGACCTCCGGGGTCAGATCGTCTGCCGTTGTGACAGAATCTGTCTCCAGCCCGGCTTCGCGGAAGAGCTGAAGCAGTTCGCTGAGCGCGAGGGTGCGGACGTGCGAAGGATCACGCAGGATTTCCCAGCGGTCTTGATAAGCCGCGCGCTCGGGATGTTCGCTGGCGTAAATGTCTTCGACGACGATCGTGCCGCAAGCGCGGCATACGCGGGCCATTTCTCGCAAGACTTCCTGAGGCTTCAAGAGATGATGTAACGCGAGCCTGCATACGACAACGTCGAACGCCCCATCTTCAAAAGGAAGGTTCTGCGCATCGGCGGCCCGGAAAGAAACATTGGAAATGCCGTGCTCTTTCGTGCGTTGCTTGGCGATTAGGAGCATGGCATCGGTGAGGTCCACGCCGACGACCTCTCGGGCGGCGCCGGCGAACGCTTCCGCGATGTATCCTGGGCCCGTGGCAATATCCAGTACGCGTTCGCTCCCTGTGAGGCGCGCGGCGGCGACCAAGCGCCGAATGCGTACTTCGTCGGTGACCCAAGGATTAGCTGCGAATGCCTGGGCTTGTGTAGTGAACGATTCGCGAATGACGTCGTTGTGTTGCGTCACAATGCGGGGCTCCCTGGCATACCGAGAAGCTGAAGAATGACAGAATTTCTCCTCCTGCGTCTATAGACGGTGTGGCCGATGAAAAAGTGCATGCGGTGCGGACGTGATTCTGGTAGGCCTGACCGGCTGTGGCGGGCAGGAATCGAAGGCGTTTAGAAATGCGGCGAGCGTCAAGCGGCTGGACGGAAGCACGATCGCGGCAGAGGAGATCGATGGGACTGTGAAGCGCGTGATGGGCGTCGGGGAAAATGACGGGCGTCGGCCTGGCCATTCTCAACGACGAAAGATCGTCGGCGCGCTGATGGGCGAACGCGTCTTTCGGCCATTGGGGATGACCCGCACGAGCATCACCTGGAGGCTTGGATTTGAGACCAATCACGCCGAAGGATACGACGAGCAAGAGACTCTCGGGTCCGAGAGCCGACTTCAGGCAGATGCCACAGGTTCGATGCTAACCGCGCCGCGCGATTTTGCGCGGTTCACAGAAGCGGTGATGCAAGGAGAGCGGCTGCCGAAAGAAACCAGCGAAGTCGTGTTGAGCCCGCAGATTGCGATTCTCTCGAAGCACGAATTTCCCCCGCTCTCGACGGAAACCACGGAAGAGAACAAGCGGATTCGTTTGAGCTACGGATTGGCCTGGGGGTTGTACTGGGGGTTGTGCTGGACTCCGTACGGCAAGGCCTTCTTCAAAGAAGGCCACGACGACAGCTGACGAAATTACGCCGTGTGCTTCGACGACGCCAAGACGGGCGTCGTCATCATGGCCAATAGCTCCAACGGCGAGGGCCTCTACAAAGAACTCCTCGAAACTCTGCTTGAAAATACGTACACTCCCATCGCATCGGAAGGCTTCGCGCCTTATGAACGGAAGAATTGAGAACTAAGACCATCGCCCAGGTGAGCCTATGCCTCTCTACAAAAGCAAAAAGCCTGAAGTAGAACTCGGCCCTCGTCAAGGAGCGAAGCGCGAAACCGTCCGCTTCTTCGAGGATCAACTGAAGGGAGAAGAAGCGCTGACTCTTCGGACAGCGAATCGCCTTTTCGACCTGGCGAATGAAACCTGCGCCAGAAAGCCTTGGGGAATCATGGGGGACACGGACTTGGTCCTGGTGAAAGATCCAGAATCGCAAGAGATGTGCTACTCGAGCGTAATGGGCGCACTCGGTCAAGTCTTTGCGGTTCATGCGTATCGAGGCATGGAGAGTTACCGCTTGTTCAAAAGACTTGCGAGCGGAGCGCCGTTAACTGCGGGAGAGTTTTTCGGCACGCAGCGCAGCGTGACCATGGAATTCTTGCCCAGCGGAATGCTGGCGGGGCCGGACCGGGAGTTGGCTCGAGCTCTCGGCCACCCTTTAAAGAGGGGTACGATGGCGCCGCAATTTCGTGCGGGTCGGCCCGGTTATCAGCCGTGGTATCCCACCGAAGCCGAAGGGAAGGTATTGGCGCTGTGCGTGGAGAGTGTCCTTGCGTTTTCTGAGGATTGGGAACTCAAGCCTGAGGCAAGATACTGGGACATAGAAGATGAGTACCCAGAGGTTTTCTGGAAGAAAAACAGATATTTCCGAGTGGAAAACGCGCTTGTTCAAGTCACACCTCCTCCACTACCAGAACTTCCAAAGCTGGACGAGGTGCGGCTCGCGAAATTGAGCAAGGGCGACTACCCGGTGCGGGGAATCGTCGAAGTGGATGAGTTCTATAGCGCCGCATCGGTGGGAGGAAAAAACGAAAGGAAAGCGTGCGTCCACGTAGTGATGGCCGCGGATGCCGAGATTCGGTTCTTGTACATGGTGCACGCCTTCGAACCCACGCGCCCCGTCGGCGAGGTTTTGATGGAAGCAGTGCTCCAGACAGTAGAGAAAGGCAGATTTGTGCCGGGCGAGGTTCGCGTGAATGATGATAGAAAGCGGCTGCTCCTCTCCTTGTTGAGCGAGAGGCTCGGATTTGAACTACGCGCCGTGAGCGAACTTCCCTCTTTGGAGTCTGCAAAGAACGATTTGCTAGAGACCCTTGGAGATCCAGGACCGATTTCGAGCGATTAGTCGGGGAAACTGAAAGTGAAAAGGAGCATGAATCCGACCAGTCTGATCATGCCCCCCACCAGAAGGAAGAGAACCAGCGCCCGCGGCACAGGCTGAAGCCCGTGCTACTGGCTGGTTAGCGCGTCGGACGGGCTTTGCTGGCGTCGGCTGCGCCTGACGTGGCCGTGGCGGCGGCGGCTTTCATGGGCGCTTTGTCGCTGTGTGCCGGCGCTGAGGTGTGGCCGTTCGGACCTACGGCGGCGTTCGCACTGCCTGGTATGGCGATCTCGAGCTTTTTGCGAAGGGCGTTCTCCAGTTTGTCGCGAATGTCTTTATTTTCTTTCAGGAAGGTGCGCGCGTTTTCGCGGCCCTGGCCCATGCGCTCACCGCCAAAGCTGAACCACGTGCCGCTCTTCTCAACCAGCCCCTTGTCGACGCCGAGATCGATCAAGTCACCTTCGCGCGAAATGCCTTCGCCGTAAACAATGTCGAATTCCGCTTCGCGAAAAGGCGCCGCCACCTTGTTCTTCACAACCTTTGCGCGCGTCCGTGAGCCCACGACTACGTCGCCTTCCTTGATTGCCTGGATGCGCCGGATATCAATGCGCATGGACGCATAGAATTTCAGCGCGCGCCCGCCGGTGGTCGTTTCCGGGTTGCCGAACATCACGCCAATCTTTTCGCGGATCTGGTTGATGAAAATCAGGCAGGTGCGCGACTTCGACACAATCGCCGTGAGCTTCCGCAGCGCCTGCGACATCAGCCGCGCCTGCAAGCCCATTTGCGGATCGCCCATGTCGCCTTCGAGCTCGGCCTTGGGGACCAGCGCGGCGACCGAGTCCACGACAACGATGTCCACGCCGCCGGAACGGATCAGCGTTTCGGCGATCTCCAAAGCCTGCTCGCCGTTGTCCGGCTGGGAGACTAAAAGATTGTCCACGTCCACGCCCAGCTTGCGCGCGTAGACGGGATCAAGCGCGTGCTCTGCGTCGATGAACGCCGCCTGGCCGCCGAGTTTCTGCGCTTCGGCGATTACGTGCAGCGTCATGGTCGTCTTGCCACCCGATTCCGGCCCGTAAATCTCGATGACGCGCCCGCGCGGAAAGCCGCCGACGCCCAGCGCCGCATCGATCGACAAGCACCCGCTGGGAATTACACTGACAGGCACCAGAACATCCCGGCTGCCCAGGCGCATAATCGCGCCTTTGCCGTGGTCCTTTTCAATTTGCGATATCGCGGCTGCCAGCAATTTCTCTTTTTCATCAGTCATTTCACACCTCGGTGGAGGAAATTAGGGAATTTCGACTGCAACACAAAGTCGTGGCCTGGGATATAGCGGAAGTCGCATAGCACAACTTGAATTATCATTTCGCTATGCCTTCTTCCCTCAGGGCCAAACACCGCCTAGCCCTGGCGTTCGCAACCGTGCTCGGCGACATGCTCCTTCAAACGGGCGATGGCCATGGCCACTCGAACCGCCAGTTGCCGCTCCTCGGCAGGCGAGAGGCTGCGGAGCCGAACCAGGCCCCGCATCCTGTCGCGCGCCTCGATGAACTCGCTTTCGAGCCTAGCATGTTCCGGACAACTTATCGCCAGGGTCGAGACCAAACACATCGGGCACCTGTTGAAAACCGCGAGAAGCAAAGTAACATCAAGGCGAAGAAAAAGCAAATAGTATTTTCGCCTTATATTCGCCTAGGCTTAATCGGCAAGAGCCGGGGAATAACACCAATTATTGGACAGGTCTCAGCGCTGAACCATGCTGTGAAGCGTCGCGATCCTGATTCTGCACACACAAGAGGGCATGCATCGAAGTTTTGGGATAGCTGGAATCAAGCATGCTCATCGAAGGTGGCACCTGCACGAATTCATTTTGCGTAACTGTAGAAGCCCCGGCCCGACTTCCGCCCTAGCCATCCGGCGGCGACGTATTTCTTGAGCAGCGGACAGGCCTGGTACTTGGAATCGCCGAGCCCGTCGTGCAGGACGTGCATGATGTCCACGCACACATCGAGCCCGATGAAATCGGCCAGCTCGAGAGGACCCATGGGATGGTTCATCCCCAGCTTCATCACGGCATCGACCGCTTCCGGCGTCGCCACGCCCTCCAGCACGCAATACACCGCCTCATTGATGAGCGGCATGAGCACGCGGTTGGAGACGAACCCCGGCGCGTCGTTGACCGCCACCGGCGTCTTGCCGAGCCTAGTCGCCAACTCCCTCGTCACCGAGAACGTCGTGTCGTTGGTCTGGAGCGCGCGAATCACCTCGACGAGCACCATCACCGGCACAGGATTCATGAAGTGCATACCCACAAACCGGTCGGGCCGCTTGGTCAGCGCCGCAAGCGTGGTCATGGCAATGGAAGAGGTGTTGCTCGCCAGGATCACATCCGGCCGCAAAATTCCATCCGCCTCGGTGAGCACGGCCCGCTTGATCTCGATTTTTTCCGGCACAGCTTCGACTACAAAATCAGCCGCCGCAATCGCCGCCATATCGGTAACGGGCTGCAACCGCGCCAGCGCGGTGGCCTTCTCCGCTTGCGCAAGCCGGCCCTTCTCAATCTCCCGGTCCAGATTTTTGCCAATCGTTTCGAGGCCGCGGTCCAGGAAGCGCTGCTCTACGTCCCGCAAGATCACTTTGTAGCCCGACCGCGCAAATACATGCGCGATACCGTTCCCCATCGTCCCTGCGCCGAGCACGGCCACGGTTTTGATTGCGTCGATAGACACGGTCAGAGCCTCCGCGATCGCTTGAAATAAAAGAGGTAAAGGAACTTATGGAAGCAACAGATGTACCGAGTAAACCCATCGCGAAATTCTTCAGATCGGACAGAACGGCTTTATTCCGGCGGAGCGCCTTCGACGATCTCGCGGATGATTTCGCGCGCCAGCATTTCCTCTTCCGGCGGAACGTACACGGTTGTTTCGCTCCCATGTGTCTCGACGCGCACCGGAATTTCATTTTCCTTGAGTGCCTGGCTCAAAAATCCTGCGCGCGCTTCGTCGGAGCCGGACCAAACTGCGCAAGTAGTCGCGCCCAAGTGGGACGGTTTTAGCGCCGCTGCGTCGGGCTCCAGGGAGTCATCGGCCGAGAGCTCCATATCCGCGGGCTCTAGGTCCAGCAACTTTTCGAGAATCTTCTCGGCCGCAGCCAGATTCGACGAGGGCACGGCCACTTCGAACCCGAATCGCGCTTTCCAATCGATGGGAAGAGTATCGGCCGTCGGTGCAACCTCATCATCCCCGGTGGGTTTGTCAACAAACGGAATGCCAGCAGCCTCCAATTCCTCCACCAGCGACGAGTGCAGCGCCGGGTCTTCCCCCGCCCACAACATAATCAGCGACCCTTGTGGTCCCGGACCTGAAGTCATGAGTTCCTCCATGCGAGCAGCTTCGACCGTTGATTAGGCGCTAAGGATACATCCAATCGCGACCCAGAAACAGAACTCAAGCATGACATGCTGACTACCCACCGGTCTGGAACGGCACGACTCAAGCGCAGGAGCGTCATCCCAGGCTTCCCTCGGGTGGAATACCCTCGACAACTTCGCGCAGAATTTCACGCGCCCGCGCTTCGTCCTCGGGCAAGACAAAGAGCCTATGGACCCCTTTAGCTTCCGCCACCCGCGCGTGAATCTGATTCTCGCCGAGCGACGCTGTCAACAATTCCCCCATCTCCGCCTGGCCACCCTCCCAAATCTCTACAGTCGCATCTTCAGGATACCAACGCTCTGGATCCCAGGCTGCATGGGACTCGCGTCTTTCGACGAACTCCGGAAGTTCCCGGGGCACCACGACCTTTTCGGAGGCGGGCTCGTTTTCGCCGCTATAAGCTTCTTTGACGACGGCTTCGGCCCGGTCGAATTGCGAAAACGGGACGCCGATTTCGAATGCACTCCTCGTGTTCCAATTGAAAAGATGGTCCTGCCGCCGAATGGTCCTACATGGGATACCCTGCTCGCCAAGCAATTCACAGAGTTCGGCATGAACTCGAGGATCATCACCCTTCCAAAAAGAGCAGAAGGGATCTATCTCCGGGTCGCCCGGATCGACGGTTTCAGCGGGGACGATGGCCGCAGCTGGCAATTCATAGACAAGATCGACGTCGCAATCCGCGCAGCGCGTAAACCCTTGTCGATACTCGGCCTTGCAAACGGGACAGAACATGGCAGTGGGGAAGAGTTTACTACACGGCGTTCCGCGGCCCAGCCGACCGACCCTGCCCGCTGCCGGTAACCCATTGAAACGTAAGCGAGTTGGAAGCCGCACGGCGATGCGTCTTTTTGCCTGGTCCGGGCGTATACCCTGTAGAATGAGCGCGACACTTACAACCCTGACCCCGGCACCATCGAGGTCGATTCTTCTCTTCTCCACCCGCATGGCCGACGACAACAAGGCCCTCGCCCAAGGGCTAAAGCGCCGCGACCCCGATCTCCTCGATCAACTGATCGAGCAGTATCAATACCGACTGTACCGCTATTTGCTCTATCTGACTTCCAGCCGGGAGCGCGCGGAGGACTTCTTCCAGGAGACCTGGATCCGCGTCCTCGAGCGCGGCCATCAATACGACGGCAAATACAAATTTGAAGCCTGGCTTTTCCGCATCGCGCGCAACTTGGTGATCGATTGGCAGCGCCAGAAAAAAGTGCAAAGCCTCGACGCGCTGACCGACCCGGAAGAAGGCGCGCCGATGGAGTTTGCCGCGCTGAATCAACCGTCGCCTCTGCATCTGGTCCTGACCGCCGAAGAAAAAACGGGTGTCCACGCCTCGCTTGATCGCATTCCCACCGTCTATCGCGAAGTTTTGGTTCTCCGATTTCAGGAAGACCTCGGACTCGAAGAAATCGCCGGCGTTCTCGCCGCACCGCTCTCCACGGTAAAGTCGCGCCTCTATCGCGGCCTCGAAGCGTTGCGTGGGGCCATCGAAGGAGGCACGGCATGAACAAAAACCTCCATGACCGCGCCGAAAAGCTGATTGCGCAAGAGCGCATCGAAGGAATCTCCCAATCCGAGCGCGACTGGCTCGCCGCGCATCTGCGCGAGTGCCCGGTCTGCACCCAACTCGCGCAGCAAACGAGCGCCGCGCTCGGCGCATTGCGAGGCCTCCCATTTCCGCTCCCTCCTGGACTCGCCGAACGCACACAGTTCCGCGTGCAATTGCGTGCGCAAGAAATGCGCGAACGCGAACCCAAGCGCCGCCTCCTATGGATCATGTGCGTCATGTCCTGGGCGCTCGGCATCGCCACGGCGCCTTACGTCTGGCGCGCTTTCGAGTGGGCGGGAGAACGCCTCGGCGTGCCCCGGCTGGTCTGGGAAATGGGTTTTGGTCTTTGGTGGACGATCCCCGCGCTAATCGCCGCGGCGGTCGTATTGATGGAAAACCTCAGATTGACGAATGAGAACGATCCATCTGATTAAGAGTGCCAATCTAAAAGTTTGAGAGAGGAAAGTGTATGTCGGACTACCAACAAAAAGTAAGCGGCTCGTTCAACGAGAGGATGCGGCTCATCCGGCTTCGCCGGAAGAAAGAAAACCTTCGATTCTGGGATGAATTTCGCATCGTGCCGCGCGGCCTGATTTGGATCATGGTGGCTCTGTTTCTCCTGGCGCAGGGCATCGCATTTTCTGTCAACCAATGGCAATTCAGCCATAACGGCGACATTTTCGCCCCGGAGCTCAGGGACATGCCTATCCTGTCTTATCTAGCTCTGGCCGGAGTGGTGACCGTCGTTTGCTTGGTCCTGGCCACCTTCATTTTCCTAATCGCCTACGTCAACCGCGACGCCAAACGCCGCGGGATGAATTCCACTCTATGGACACTGCTCGTGGTCGTCCTTCTTCCTGCATCGACATTTATCGGATTTCTCATCTACTTTCTGATGCGCGAGCCGCTGCCCTATGATTGCCCGCAGTGTGGAAAGGCCGTAGGAGCCCGCTTCAACTTCTGCCCCAACTGCAAATGCAACCTCCACCCCTCCTGCCCCAATTGCAAACGCGAAGTCGTCGAAACCGACAAGTTCTGCCCCTACTGCGCCTACGAGCTGGGGACGCGGGCGCCAAGCAGCGCGGAGCTCTCCTCGGTCCCGAATTCCAGCCGGTAACGCAGGGCGTATTGCCGTGCGGCTACTTGACTACGGGCTCGGAGGGACCGTGCGCTTTGAAACGCCTGCGTTTCGCGGATGCCCGGCGCGTGGGCCGTTCCGAGCGCATGGTTTTTCTAAGCGCGGCGCCTGCCCTCCATGATTCTCAGGCTAATTCTGAGTAACTTTAGGGTATTCGCTGGATGGCTTGCTCACCTCCATGCGATTACGCTCTCGACTGGGTTATCGACCCGTTGTTTGTTTTGAGTACGCACGCGACTCTGCAGGCCCGAGGTGATTCGTGGGAGCCGCAGTTTCAAAATTGGTCTATTCCAGACGACTTAGTTCACGCGTCATGATACCGGACGGGGTGTGGGCGTATTGGCGCTGTGGTGGGGCCGAAGACATTTCGCGCGTTTCCGATCTAAGTGTAGGCGGGCTGTTTCTCTCCACGCTAATTCCGCAAACCGTGGGCGTGAAAGCCCAGCTTGATTTTCTTGTCCAGGAAGGCAACATAAGGGTCGAGGCTGAAGTGCGACATCTGGTTCCGAGCGGCGGACTGGGCTTGAAATTCACCGCCATCTCTGACCAAGACTGTCCAAACCTAGTAGCGCTGCTGAACAGAATCCGCAGCGGGTCACATCCCGGCCGGGCGAATTAATCCTTTCCGTGCCACCCCAAACGGCCCGAGACACCCTCAAGCAGGCGACGTAGCTTCGCGGACTTCGCGGATAATTTCAAGGGCGGCAGGTTCGTCGCGAGCCGTCACAAACAAGCGGAGCATTCCGGGTTCGCGCCCGGCGCGGCGAACGCCGATGAGATTTTCTCTCAGGCACGCCTCTAGCAGTTCTGCCAGCGAAGCGTCCTCACCGCTCCAGACTTCCGCCGTAGCAGCAGCGGGATTCCAGGGTTCGGTGGGTCGTTCTTCGGATACCAAAGGTTCTTCCTCGGGGACGGGCGTGAAACTGAGCCCAAACGGAAGACTCTCCCGAATGTCCGCGAGAAGTTCCGTCGTTTTGGGTACGTCGGACGCGAACACACGGACGGCGTATTTCGGCCGCGGCATGCCCAGTCCAAAAACGAGGTGATCATTGGTCGCATGAACGTGATGGCGGATTCCGGCTTCGCGCAATCGGTTGACCACCTCGCTTACGGCCATTGAATCGCCTCCTCGCCAGACCATTACGATGCGCTCGTTCTGTTGACGTTCGTCAAGAGGCCGTCCGCGCAGCTCTTCGGAAACGAGTTCCACTCCGCAAACAGTGCAGCGCGTGTGGCTGGCGGCGTATTCCGCATCGCATAGCGGACAGTAGTTCATGTGGCTCGGTCGAGGTGACCGCTCGACAGAGCCCTTCATGGCGTCTTTCTTCGGCTCAATGAAAAGAATAGCTTTGCACTTGGGACAAACAGTTAAGGAGGTAGAACAATCTGCACGGCAAGCATGACAGGTCTGGATGGAGCCAAAACCACGCTGGCGGCTTGCTATCGCCTTTGTGGCAGCTTCCAAGGCTCGCTCTAAATCTCGTTCGAGAACATAAATCTTGGACTCGGACTTGAGTAAGGCGCCAACAATTCCCCTGAGGCCCTCCACCGCGTTTCGAGGAATTCCCGTTTCGCCTAGTGCAGCGGCCACCGATTCAAATTCTTGCACATCTTTGCCGATCCAAAAAAGTCGGGCAGGGTTGCCAGGGACTTCGGCCGCATCGTGTGAGTCTACTAAGGGTGCTGCACAATTCGCGCATGTGTCGTGGCCTCGGCGATACTCGGCCCCACACAACGGGCAATATTTCATCCTAATAGCGTTCCACGGCGACGGCGACCGCGTTGCCTCCGCCGAGGCAAAGTGCAGCGATGCCGCGCTTTAGGTTGCGCCGCTGCAATTCATACAAAAGTGTTACCAGGATGCGCGCGCCACTCGCTCCAATCGGATGGCCCAAGGCCACCGCGCCGCCGTTCACGTTCACTTTCTCCGGATCGAGCCGCAATTGCCGCGTCACTGCAATCGCCGCAACCGCAAAAGCCTCATTCAACTCGATAAGGTCCACATCTTTGTCGCGGTCCCAGCCGGTCTTGGCAAGCAATTTTTCCACCGCGTCCACCGGCGCCATCATCACCCATTTCGGTTCCACTCCGCTGACCGCCTGCGCCACGATCCGCGCGATCGGCTGCTTACCCAGGCGCGCCGCATTCCGTTCGCTCGTAACCATCAACGCCGCTGCTCCGTCGTTCGTTCCAGGAGCATTCCCGGCGGTTACCGTGCCGTCTTTCTTGAACGCCGGCTTCAATTTGGCCAGCGCCTCCATTGAAGTGTCTTCGCGTGGCGATTCGTCGTACTTGATGACCATCGCCTCGCCTTTTTTCTGCGGCACTTCGATCGGCAGAATCTGTCCTTCAAAAAAACAGGACTTTCGCGCACGAATCGCCTTTTGGTGGCTCTCCACCGCAAACCGGTCCTGCTCCTCCCGGGTGATCCCGTATTTCTCGGCCACCAGCTCGCCCGTCATCCCCATGTGAAAGTTCTCATACGCGTCCCACAACCCGTCGTTGATCATCGAATCCACGAGCTTGCCGTCGCCGATTCTGTAGCCAGTCCGCGCTTGCGGGAGCAGATACGGGCAATTGGACATCGACTCCATCCCGCCAGCCACGACCATTTCCGATTCACCAAGCTGTACGGCCTGCGCGGCCAGCGCTACCGACTTCAATCCCGAGCCGCAAACTTTGTTAATCGTCATTGCGGCAACGCGTGGAGCACAGCCGCCCTTAAGCGCGGCCTGCCGTGCAGGATTTTGCCCGAGTCCCGCCTGTACCACATTGCCGAGGATAGCCTCATCCACTTCCTTGGGATCGATCCCCGCGCGCCGTATAGCTTCGGCGACAATTTTGGCGCCAAGCTCGGTAGCCGAAAATCCAGCTAATCCGCCCTGAAATTTTCCGATGGGCGTACGTACAGCGGAGAGAATGACAGGAGTTTCCATGTGCGTGGTAGACCTCCGGAGGAGTAACGCACACCAGTATACAGCGTTGCGCCTGGAGCAGCCCCGGTGGCAAAAGGTGGGAGCACAGGAAAGGCGGGCAACACCCGCCTTTCCTCAAGGTGCTTTTAGTTTGCGGCGGCCGCCGTCGCGTCCGGCATGCCTTCGTCCGCGCTCGGGCCGTATAGCCCCGGAACGGGCACGCCAACCAACCGGTAATAAACCGTCAACTGGGCTCGATGATGAATCATGTGATTCATGCACATGCCCCGAATACAAGCGATCCGCGGCAAGGTAAAGATCTCTTTGCCACCCGCAAGCAGCTTCCAGCCCTTCACGATCTCCTGGTCACTCACACTGGCGAGGGCCGCTCGAGCTTCCGCACTGCCTTTTTCAAAGGCTGCGAGAAGCTCCGCCCGGTTGGTGATCTTCGGCGGCTGGTAGCTCGGGCCACCGACAGGCGCGTAATCCAGCTCTTCGGTCTTGATGGTCATGGCAATCCATTCGGGTACTGTGCCGACGTGACCGGCAAGCCAGCCCAGCGTCCCGGACTTCTCGTGCGGCTTCCAGCCCCACTTGTCGTCGGGCGCGCGCTCGAGCACCTTGCGCGTGCTCTGCATCTCCTGGTCAAATTCAGGCAGCATCGATAGTCCAATCGTCATGTCGGCCTCCCATACGGAATTGAAATTCAGCGCCCAAATACTAGGCGAACAAAAGGCGAAATGTCAAGCATTATTTTCGCCGCCGCAACCCTCGGAATCATCCGCCGGCCGTCCCTCGGGCATAAAGGAATTTCTCCGAATGGCCGTTGACAATCGCTTCCGACGGAACAAAATAGCCTGATGCCTCACCAGCTCAACACCTCCTATTTGCAAGATTCCATCGGACTATTTCACTACTACAAAAAGTTGGCTGACCGCGCCATGGCGCAGTGCCCCGACGAAGCCCTGTTCGTCACCCTGGACGCGGAATCCAATTCCATCGCCATCATTGTGAAGCACATGTCCGGCAATATGCGCTCGCGCTGGCTCGATTTCTTGACCACGGATGGCGAAAAACCCGATCGCAACCGCGACACGGAATTTGAGGCCCCACCCGCTACCCGCGCCCAAGTAATCGAAATGTGGGAACGCGGCTGGAAATATCTTTTCGATGCGCTCGAACCGCTCACGGAGTCTGACCTCACGCGAACAGTCACGATCCGTACCGAGCCTCACTCCGTCATGCAAGCCGTCAACCGCCAGATCGCTCACTACGCTCATCACGTTGGCCAGATTTTGTTTCTCGCCAAGCATCTTACTTTCACCAAAACCGGAAAGTGGGAATCACTCAGCGTACCGCGCGGCAAATCCGCAGAGATTAACGCCAAAACGGCGGCTGGTGCGCTCTCGGCGCGCTCCACTCTTTTCGCTTCGAAACAAAACTGAAAGCGCCTTCAAAACAGATGTACCGAGTCTAGAAGCTCAGATCGAACACCAGGACTCCGGCGTATGCCCATCCCCGCACGTAGAACATTGAAAGTTGGCGCAGTGACGAGCACTCGAGGCAGGTAGCCAGTCACAAAGGCGTGTTGCGAGAATTGATCCCCGAATTCATTTCTCCAAACTGCCGGCCCCGTTTCCCGTCCGCCCCAATATCGGCTAACCTTCTTAAATCATGGCCACTCTGTTCGATCTCCATCCGCCGACGGAAACCGGGCTGAAACTCAACGACGCCCAGCGCCGCGCCATCACTCACGGCGAGGGGCCCCTCCTGGTCATCGCGGGCGCCGGGACCGGCAAGACTCGCGTCATCACCGAACGCATCCGCCACCTCCTTGAAAGCGACTCCTCCCTTTCCGGCGAAAACATACTGGGCCTCACCTTTACAAACAAAGCAGCCGGGGAGATGAAAGCCCGCGTCGTGCGCGCCGCCGGCGAACGGGGAAAGAAAGTCACGCTGGCCACCTTTCACGCCTTCTGCGAGAGCCTTCTGAAGGAAGCCGCGCCCGAGCGCCTGATGATCGACAAAGTCGATCACTGGATTCTTCTCCGCCGCAATCTCGAGCGCCTCAAACTCAACAGGTACCGCCGCCTCGCCGATCCCGGCCAGTTCTTAAACGACTTCGTCGAATTCTTCTCGCGCTGTCAAGACGAGCTGGTCACCTCGGAAGACTATCAGCGCTACGCCGACGGCTTAGCCGCTCAACTGGCGACCGACCGCG
>Ga0210398_10002796_pt1 | contig 16861 bp, 18 predicted proteins | sample IncBWC4OmetaG_FD_161047 | JGI IMG/M metagenome (GOLD analysis project Ga0210398, IMG submission 161047) | Forest soil microbial communities from Barre Woods Harvard Forest LTER site, Petersham, Massachusetts, United States - Inc-BW-C-4-O | ecosystem: Environmental > Terrestrial > Soil >... | reverse complement strand
GGCTTGGCCCGGTGTTCGCGATTCCGAAGGCGCTGAAGATGGCCGGATTGAAGCTGTCGGATATCGATGTAATCGAATTAAATGAGGCGTTCGCGGCGCAATCGCTCGCAGTGATAAAGGAAGCTGGACTCGATCCTGAGAGGGTGAATCCGAATGGCGGGGCGATCGCGTTGGGGCATCCCCTCGGCTGCACGGGAGCAAAGTTGACCGCGACGCTTATCCGTGAACTCAAGCGCCGCAACCGGCGCTATGGGATGGTCACCATGTGCGTTGGCGGCGGCATGGGCGCGGCTGGAATTTTCGAATTCTTGAACTGATTCGAGCCTGCGGGATCACGATGATCTGGCGTCGCAGTTTACAAATCTCCATGCCGCTTTCACACGTTTTGCGAGTGCAATGGTGATTGTACTTTAGGTTCGGCCCGGCGCACGGCAAAAAAAAGTTTCCACGCTTTTCAGAGGTGTATGATGCGTCTCTCTCGTCTTGCCTCAATTGCCTTCCTGCTGATTCCAGTAGTCATATTTGCCCAGCATTCTTCTTCTGCTGGCGCTTCAGCTTCGAGCGGGCTTTCTTCAGCATCGCTTGTCGCCTCCAGTTCATCGTCTGGTGGTCCGCACGCTACGCCGATTCCGCCGCCCGCTCCGGCGAAGATTCCCTTGCCTCGAACACAACGGCCATCCGAACTGACAACAAGGAACCGGGAAAAGCGGTTCACACGGACCATAAGAAACCGCAAAAACCAGCATCAGATTTTGCTGCCAATCGGGCATGCATACCTATTCAGGCCTGTCCTTCCGGCTTCGTTGGAGGAGATGGGAGATGCGTCACCGGCATGGCCCCGAGTACTAATCAATGCCCGGCCGGCCAGCTTTGGGACGGCTTTCAATGCAAGGTGCCAATCAGTAACTGTGTGTCGACTACCGCTTCGCTCAAGAGCGGCACTCACAAGTAAACTCGTTTCGGATTGCACTTCGAAGCGTTCGGCGTCTTGGCAACGACGCACGAAGAGTGTCTATACCTACCCTGAAAGTCCCTTCAAAACGGCCAAGAAATGCGACATGACAGGGATCCTTCCGTCACTACCGTTCATGAGCCCGGCGCATTAGAATGAAACGTTCAAGGATTCATTTTGCAGGCCGGTTTATCACGCGGCTGCGAAGGATGGACTCATGGCCACGACGACCACATCTCCAAATACACGAGTTTCCGGCGGCAGTTTTCTGCTCGAATCGCGACGCCCGGAGGAAGTTTTTACGCCTGAAGATTTCAGCGAGCAGCATCAGTTGATCGGACAAACGGCGGAAGAATTCACCGTCAACGAGATTCTTCCGAACGTCGAAAAGATGGAGCACAAGGATTTCTCCGTCTCCCGCGACTTGCTGAAAAAGGCCGGCGAATTAGGGTTGAGTTCGGCAGAGATTCCTGAAGCGTACGGTGGGCTGGAAATGGATAAAGTCACCGCCGCCGTGATCGCCGACCATATCGCGAAGTACGCCGGGTTTGCTACGACCTGGGGCGGGCACACCGGCATCGGAACGCTGCCCATCGTTTATTTCGGAACCGAAGAACAGAAGCAAAAATACTTGCCGCGACTCGCCAGCGGAGAACTCGTTGGCGCTTATGCTCTGTCGGAGGCATCCTCCGGTTCCGATGCGCTGAACTGTCGCGCCCGTGCTGAACTTTCGGCCGACGGCAAGCATTACATTCTTAACGGCGAAAAGATGTGGATCACGAACGCCGGCTTCGCCGATTTATTTACGGTATTCGCGAAGATCGATGGAGAGAAGTTCACGGCATTCCTGGTCGAGCGAAATTTTTCCGGCTTCTCCATCGGCGCGGAGGAGCACAAGCTCGGCATCCGCGGCTCGTCGACCTGCCCGATCATTCTGAACGACTGCAACGTTCCGGCTGAGAACCTGCTCGGAGAAATCGGCAAAGGGCATGTCATTGCCTTCAATATTCTCAATATCGGCCGGTTCAAGCTGGGCGCGATGTGCGTGGGAGGCGGCCGCGTTTCGCTGGAGCACGCGATCGCATATGCTAAGCAGCGCAAGGCATTCAATAAAGTCATTGCCGACTTCGGTTTGGTGCGCGAAAAGATCGCCAACATCGCGGCCCTGCTTTTCGTCGGCGAATCGCTCGTCTACCGTACCGTCGGGATGATGGATCAGGCGCTCAGCGAGGTCGACAAATCCGGCTCTGATGCCATGAAAGAGACCCGCAAGGCCATCGAAGAATATGCGGTCGAGTGCTCGATCATCAAGGTATGGGCTTCCGAGATGGTCAACTACGTCGTCGATGAAACGCTGCAGATCTACGGCGGTTATGGGTTTGTTGAAGAGTATCCTGCCGAGCGGGCTTATCGCGATGCGCGCATCAACCGCATCTTTGAAGGCACCAACGAAATCAACCGGCTGATCATCACCGGATTTCTGCTGAAGCGCGCGATGAGCGGCCAGTTGCCGCTGATGCCCGCCATCAAGAAGCTGATGGAGGAAGTGCTCTCCGGTCCTTCGGCCGGCGAGGAGCTTGAGGGAGCGTTAGCGGAAGAGCGCAAGCTTGTTGGCCAGGCTAAGAAGCTCGGCCTGTTCGCAGCGGGCGCGGCTACGCAGAAATACATGCAGGCGATTCAGGATCAGCAGGAGATTATGGGAGCAATCGCCGACATGACGATTGAGACTTATGCCATGGAGTCTGCGGTGCTGCGGGCGCAGAAGATCGCCGAGACCAGGGGCGAGGCCGCAGCTGAGCTTCCGATCGCGATGACACGGGTTTATCTTACCCAGGCCATGGAGAAAGTGGAATCGGCTGCCAAGAAAGTAATCGCTGCAGTTGCAGACGGCGACATGCTGCGCACTCAGCTTGCGATTTTGCGGCGCCTGGCGAAGTACGAGCCGTTCAACACCATCGAGCTGCGGCAACAGATTGCGCAGAAGATGATTGAACGAGGTCGATATTCTCTGGCGTGACGCGTCGCCCTACTGTTTCGGAAACTTCGGATCCGCTTTGACCTCTTCAATCTGCGCGGTGTGACGCGCCGAGTGAGCCGATATCAGAAGCAGCCATTGATAGCCGTCGAGCGTTCCAAATGCCGGATGGTCGAAAAAGTGATCGCGCAGATCGTCGCTGGTCGTGCTGATGTAGTGGATGTTTGCGGCGCGGGCGTCGTCGAAAGCTTTCGTTAATTCCGCTTCCGTTGCCCAGCGACCCGTTGGACGCAGAAATTCGGGCGCCTGCGCTTTGTGGCTGCGATCCGGCAGCTTCGTCAAAATCAATTCATCCTTGCCTTTTACCTGCTCCCGCTTCTCGGGAGCCGCGGGAGACTGCATGATTGTCTGCTGCACGAGCCCGCCGAGCGTGGACTCTGACACCGTGATGTGCTCGGCAACCTCTGCCACCGACCACCGATCAGGAGCGGGCTTGAATGTCCACTGCTTCTCGGACAATCCCGAGATCGATTTCAGAAAATTATCGCGAGAAGTCTCAAAGTGTTTGATGGCAGCTTCGCGTTCCTGTGACGTCAGAGGAGCCGATGTCGGCGGCTGCGCTGGAGCTGAGTTCTGGGCCACCGAAGCCAAAGACAGGGCAAAGAGCAATGCCGCTAGAGCAACGGGCGCGATCAAGTTCTTTCTCATGGACACGCAAGGTCTCCTTCCGCACGCGGGATGTATATTTGCAAAACGAGGATACCAAAAATCAGCGGCGATTTTTTAATTCTTCCATTACACTCTGGATCAACTCTTTCGCGTCGGTCAGATTCTTCATGATGATCTGAATATCCATGACCGGCTTGCCCGGCCAACGCTGGCTTTGGCAATAAACGCCGTGCTGTCCCACTAACGCCATCGCATCGGTAATTGTATCCATCGTCACCGCGAGGCGCCCGCGCGGCACGCCCATCATAGTCTCGTAATGTTCCAATTCTTCCTGCTTGTCTTCGAATACGGGCATGGGGTGATTGTAACTGCGATGCCCGATGGAGCATAATCTGCTTTCGACTAACAGGTTCGCACGTCGAATGATCAGCGCTTCCTGATTGTCAATCTGATTGTTTGGAGACATCGATGCAAAAACGAATCGTTCATCTCGGTATCGTAGCCACGCTCTTCACCACTGCCGCTCTCGCCCAGATGGGCAAAGCCCGTCCCAGTCCTGCCGCCTCGGCCACCTGCGATCTCGGCGGCGGCAAAACCGTTACGACAAATTATTCCAGCCCGCGCGTGAAAGGGCGCAAGATTTATGGCGACCTCGTGCCCTTCGGCGAAGTTTGGCGCACCGGCGCGAATGAGGCCACAACTTTCGTTCCGAGCGCCGATGTCCAGGTCGGCGGGAAAAGCGTGCCTGCCGGCAACTACACAATCTTCACCGTCCCAAACGCAGACAAGTGGACGTTGATCGTCAATAAGAAAACCGGCGAGTGGGGCATTCCTTACAAATACGAAAGCGACGAACTCGCGCGAGTCGATATGAAAGTCTCCAAGCTACCGTCACCGGTGGAGAATTTCACAATCTCCTACGCGAAGTCTGGAAATGGCTGCACGATGAACATCGACTGGGAGACCACACGAGCGGCGGTGGATATCACCGCGAAGTAGGCGATCGTCGTTTCAGCCGAACCGTGCAACGGTTCACCGTTGCCGCCGTGGAATTTTATTGTGATGCGCCGGGCTTCCAGCGCAGCACGGGCTTCCTGGCGGCGGCGGTTTCGTCCAGCCGCGAGACGCGAGTCCAATGAGGTGCGTCGAGCACCGTCTGCGGATCTTCCTCAACTTCGTCCGCGATGGACTTCATGGCGTCGATAAATAAATCCATCTCTTCTATCGACTCGCTCTCCGTCGGCTCGATCATTAACGCTCCGGGAACGATCAGCGGAAACGCCGTCGTGTAGGGATGAAATCCATAATCGATGAGCCGCTTGGCGATGTCCATCGTGCGCACGCCTTTTTTCGCCTGCAGCTTGTCGCTGAAAACGACTTCATGCATTGTTGGAGTCGAATAGGGGAGATCGTAAGTGCCTTCGAGCCCCTTGCGAATGTAGTTCGCGTTGAGCACGGCATCTTCCGTCGTTTGACGCAAGCCATCTGGCCCGTTCGCCTGGATGTACGCCAGCGCGCGAACAAACATGCCGAAGTTGCCATAGAAAGCGCGCACGCGTCCGACCGAGTGCGGGCGATCATAATCGAACCCCAGCGTGCCATCAGGCTTTGTAACCACGACTGGCGTGGGCAGGAATGGCTTGAGCGCCTTCTTGATCGCGACTGGTCCCGATCCGGGGCCGCCGCCGCCGTGCGGCGTGGAAAAAGTTTTGTGCAGATTGAGGTGCATCAGGTCGACGCCGAAATCGCCCGGCCGCACCTTGCCGACTAAGGCATTCATATTCGCGCCATCCATGTAGAGCAAGCCGCCTTTGGCGTGAAGGATGTCGGCAATCTTGTGTATGTCCTGCTCGAAAACTCCCAGCGTATTGGGATTGGTGAGCATCAGCGCGGCCACATCTTCGTTCATCTGCGCTGCCAGAGCGCCAATATCCACCATGCCGCGCGAGTCCGATTTGAGGTTCTCGACGGCATAATCGACCATGGCGGCGGTTGCGGGATTCGTTCCGTGAGCAGAGTCAGGGATCAGAATCTTTTTTCGCGGTTTGCCCTTGGAATGGTGATACGCACGCACCATGAGCAGTCCGGTCATTTCGCCGTGCGCGCCAGCGGCGGGCTGTAGGGTGATGGCGTCCATGCCGGTGATTTCGATCAGGCACTCGCTCAGTGTTTTCAGAATCTGCAGCGCGCCTTGCGAAATCTTTTCCGGCTGGTAGGGGTGGCCGTTGGCGATTCCTTCCACGCGGGCGACCGCTTCGTTCACGCGCGGGTTGTACTTCATGGTGCAGGAACCGAGCGGATACATGCCGAGGTCGATGGCGTAGTTCCAGGTGGAGAGGCGCGTGAAGTGGCGAATGATTTCAATCTCGCTGACTTCGGGCATGTTGCCGAGGTCTTTTCTGGCGCTCGAACCAAGCAGCTTTTCGGCGTCAACCTCGGGTACATCCAGAGGAGGCAGTTTCCATGCCGCCTTCCCCGCGGAGGATTTCTCGAAGATCAATCCCTCGTTCTGATTGACGTGGCGCGTGGCTTTGCGAATTGTGTGCTTCATCGCGCCACCTCCTCTTTGGCTTCTTCTTTTTCTGGCTCGGATCCCGTATTTTCGGCTAGCAATCCAGTGGCTGCGTCGATCGCACTGCGCGTGGTCAACTCAGTGCAGCACCACAGAGCCGCATTACCCAACTCGGGATAGAACTTCTTCAACGGGAAGCCGCCGATGAGTTTGTGCCCCAGCAGCCGGTTGTTGATCGCGTGCGAATCTTCGGTGGTCTTCACCACAAACTCGTTGAAACGCGGTGCGCTACTGAAAAGCACTTCGCCATGCTTGGCAAATTGCGAGGCCGCATAGGCGGACTTGGCCAGATTTTGTTTCGCAAGTTCCTTCAATCCGACTTTGCCGTAAACAGTCATAAAGATGTTGACCATTAAAGCGACCAGGGCCTGGTTGGTGCAGATGTTCGATGTCGCTTTTTCACGCCGGATGTGCTGCTCGCGCGTGGCCAGAGTGAGCACGAATCCGCGGCGGCCCTGCTTATCGGCCGTCTGCCCGACCAAGCGCCCCGGCATTTGCCGTACGAATTTTTCGCGAGTGGCGATCACGCCGCAGTATGGCCCGCCGAATCCCACAGGCACGCCGAAGGATTGCGCTTCCATCGCGATGATGTCTGCACCGCGCGGGGGCTCGACGATTCCCAGCGAAACTGCCTCGGCGATGGAGACGACCAGCATCGCGCCATTCTTGTGCGCCATCGCGGCAATCGCTGCCACATCCTCGATCGTCCCGAAGAAATTTGGCGATTGAATCAGCACGCATGCGGTTTCCGTGGTGATCGATTTTTCCAGCTCTTTCAAATCAACGCGCCCGGTGTCGTCGAAGCCTGCGATCGAAAGCGGCATGCCTTGATGGGTCGCGTAAGTCGCCAGCACTTCTCGATATTCGGGGTGCAGGCTGCGCGCCACAATCACGGAACGCCTGCCGGTGAGCCGAACTGCCATCATCACCGCTTCGGCCGCAGCGGTTGAGCCGTCATACATGGATGCGTTCGCCACCTCCATGCCAGTCAACTCGCAAATCATGGTTTGAAACTCGAAAATCGATTGCAGCGTGCCCTGCGAAATTTCGGCCTGGTAGGGCGTATATGCCGTCAAGAACTCGCCACGAGAGATCAACGAATCGATGATTACCGGCCGGTAATGTGAGTAGGCGCCGGCGCCAAGAAAGCTGGTATAACCTTCGGCGTTCTCACGCGAGCGCTGGCGAAAGTAATCGACGATCTCCGATTCCGCCATTTGGCGCGGAATCTTGAGGTCGCGATTCAGCCGGTATTCTGCGGGGATAGGGAAAAAAAGTTCATCGACCGACTTCAAACCCATGGTCTTAAGCATGGCTTCGCGGTCGGCGGGAGATTTTGGAAGGTAGCGCATAGGAAATTATTAGATGTAACCGCGAGTCAGTTCGATTGTGCCGCTGCCAGCCAGCGTCATGCCGTGTTCTGGATCACCATGGCGGCTCTTCTTCTCGGTTTTTCATCCCCAGTTTTCAGTGCCCGCCTTCTTCTTCCACAAATTTATCGTAGTCGGCCGGCGAGAGCAGGGAAGCCAGTTCCTTGGGGTCTTTCAGAGTGATCTTAACCATCCACGAGCCGTGAGCGTCTTTATTTACCTTTTCCGGCGAGGTTGCGAGTTCGCCATTGATCTCGGTTACCGTACCCGAGACGGGAGAATACAGATCGGAGACCGCCTTCACCGACTCCACCGTGCCGAACGACTTGCCGGCAGCCAGTTCCGCGCCGACCTTGGGCAAGTCGACAAAAACGATGTCCCCCAGCGATTCCTGGGCGTGGTCTGTGATGCCGATGGCCGCCGTATTTCCGTTCGGCTGGATCCATTCATGCTCCTTGGTGTATTTGCGATCGGTCGGATAGGCCATAGTTCGTTCCAGCTCCTGACAAAATTATCTTGCACTCCCCGCGTGCCCAGACGGGTTAACTCTTCTTCGGCCGCTTGTAAAATGGCGTCGGAACCACCTGCGCGCGAACTCCCTGTCCGCGAATTTCCACGTTAACCGGTGTGCCGAGAGGTGCCAACGCAGGTGGAATGTATGCTAACGCAATATTCTTCTTTAGAAACGGGGCCGGGGAACCGCTGGTGACGTAGCCGACCTCGCCCCCGCTATCATCTACAATCTTGTATCCATCGCGTGCGATGCCGCGATCGACCATCTCCAGGCCAACCAGCGTGCGCTTCACACCCTCAGCTTTCGCTTTCTCAAGCGCCAGGCGGCCGACAAACTCCGGCTTCTCCATCTTGCAGAAGCGGTCGAGCCGGGCCTCCCAGACGTTAATGGTATCGGAAATCTCATGGCCGTAAAGCGACAAACCGCCTTCGAGGCGAAGCGTGTTGCGCGCGCCCAGGCCGCACGGCACGATGCCAAATTCTTTGCCCGCATTCAGAATTTCGTTCCAGACGCGTGCGCTGGTAGCTTCGTCGGCGGGAATGTAGATTTCGAAGCCGTCTTCCGCGGTGTAACCGGTGCGGGCAATGAGAATATTTTTAAGGCCGCAAACTGAACCGCGCGTGACCCAGTAAAATTTCACTTTGCGCAGGTCGGCGTCGGTAAGCTTTTGCAGGGTGTCCACGCTTTTCGGTCCCTGGATGGCGATCTGTGTGAAATCATCGGAGAGGTTTTCCACCGCGCAATCGAACTGCCGCGTGTTGTCCCGTACCCAGTTGAAATCCTTCTCGCGTGTTCCTGCGTTGATCACCAGAAAATATTCGTCTTCGTCCAACCGATGAACGATCACATCGTCCACAAAAGTGCCCTGCGGATAGAGCAAGGCGGAATATTGCGCCTGCCCGATGGCGAGCTTCGACGCGTCATTCATGGAGATGTGCTGCACGGCATCCAGAGCCTGACGTCCGGCGAGCCGAATATCGCCCATGTGGCTGACGTCAAAAATGCCGACTCCGGTGCGCACCGCCATGTGCTCATTGATAATGCCGCAGCCAATCGCCGCGGGATATTCGACCGGCATATCCCAACCGTTAAAATCGACCATCTTCGCGCCCATCTGGCGGTGGACGGCGTTCAGCGCGGTTTGGCGAACGACAGCAGGAGTACTGGCGGGACTGGCTTCTACAGAAGACAAATCGGACCTCAGACGATGAGCAGAGAGTGGTCTGCTTAGATGCGCGACTGTTTACGGTAACACGCGCTTTTTCGGCGGGTCAAACCGAGGAGACCTTCACTACAGAGGACACGGAGATCACAGAGGGAACCAAGGATTTGTGGTGGTGTGTTCAATCTGCGTTGTCTGGTCATGAATGTTACCGTCCAAACTGCACCGTGACGTGCGCGCCGGCGGCGACGTGGGATCCGGCCAGGGGCGATTGTTGCCGGGCGATGCCGCTGCCTACAGCTTCGAGTTCGAGTCCGGCCTCCTGGGCCGCTTCCACTGCGCCGCGCACAGTCTTTCCCACGAACGACGGAACTTCGATGCCCCCCTGTGAGATGTCGAGTACCACGGTTCCCGCAGGCTGTATTTTGGCCTGAGGAACGGCGGAGCCGGAAGCGCTTTTTTCCGGCTGCTCCTGTTCGATCTTGGCCTCAGCCGACCCGGTTGTTGCACCGACATTCTCTCTTAGCGCCGCCTGCACCACAGGTTGCGCTTCGGATGGCGGACCTGACGGCCCAGATGCCCGCACAGTTTCAAAGTCTCCACTTACCTGTGCCGTTTCCAGCGGCTCACCAGGATGATCCGGCGTACCCTCTTCCAGATCGTTTTCTTTCGTTCTCACCTGTGCCAGCAGCAGTTGATGTTGCGGCGCCAGCGGTAGATCGTGCGGAACGTGGAGATATTCGAGCACCTGCTGCGTCACGCGATGAAATACCGGAGCGGAAACCTGGCCGCCCTGATGAAGGCCGACTGCAGAATCCAGGATCACGGCGACCACGATCTGCGGATTGTTGACTGGAGCGAATCCGGCGAACGAGCCCACATACTTCGTCTTGGAATAGGCGCCCGTGGCGGGGTCTACCTTTTGCGCGGTTCCGGTCTTCCCCGCCGACGAATAGCCCTCAAGAATTGCTTTGCGCCCCGTGCCTTCGAGCACAACCTTCTGCATCATCGCGCGCATCTCGGCCGCGGTGTAGCTCGAAATCACGCGATGTGTTGGCCCGGGATGAAATGACACAGTTTGCAGCGAGCCTTGCGGCTCGACTTTGCCGGTCAAGATTCGCGGCGAAACCCAAACGCCGTCATTGGCGAATGTCGATACGAGGCCCGCGAGTTGAACCGCCGAGATTCCAATCTCCTGGCCCATCGAGATCGCCGCAATCGAAACCTTCGACCAGCGGCTGACCGGCTTCGTCATTCCACGAGTTTCACCGGGCAGTTCGATTCCGGTTTGCTGTCCGAATCCGAAGGCGCGAATGTATTTGTAAAATCGATCTTCGCCGAGGCGCAGCGCAATTTTGATGGCGCCCACGTCGCTCGATTCGGCGAGCACACCCCAAACCGGCAGCAAACCGTGCGGCTTCGAGTCGCGAATGCGCATGCCGTTGTAGACGATCGATCCCATCTGGCAGTCGAAAATCTCATTCGGATTCGTCAGCTTTTCTTCGAGCGCTGACGCGATTGTGACCAGCTTGAAGGTTGAACCCGGCTCGTAAATATCGCTGACGGCGCGATCGGTCAGCGCCGCTGGCGTGATCTGCTTGCGAAGATTCGGATTGAATGTTGGGCGGTTCGCCAGCGCCAGAATTTCTCCGGTATGCGGGTTTTCAACAATCACCGTGCCGGCAATCGCCTGGGTATCGTGAATCGCCTGGTCGAGTTCTTTCTCGGCAATGTACTGAATGTTCTTGTCAATTGTGAGAACTAAATTTTCTCCCGCCTCCGGCTGCTTTTCGATATCGGAGAACCACTGCCGCCGCGCGTCAACCGAGATGAACATCTTCCCAGGGCGGCCGCGCAGTTCATCGTCAAACTCATGCTCGATTCCGCTCTGGCCGGAATCCTCCATTCCCACCGATCCGACGACTTGCGCCGCCAGATCGCGTGCGGGATAAAAACGCTTTGGCTCCTTCTGAAAGTGGACGCCTTGCAGGTTCAGCGATTTAATCCGCTCGATGGTTTCATCGTCGGCTTTGCGAGCCACCCAGCAAAACGTTTTATGGGCACGGCAATCGGCGAGGACGACATTGCGGTCTTCGCCGGTAATGCGTGTAATCAGCGAAACCGCGGTCGGAAGATCCTTCACCTCACCAGGTACGGCAAAAGCCGAATCGACCAGCACAGACATCGCCAGTTCGTGGCCGGCGCGGTCGTAGATCACGCCGCGCTTGGGGGAAAGCGGAATCGCCCGTTGCTGCTGATGTTCAGCCTGTTTTACGAAGCTGCCGTAGCGGAATATCTGAAGGTAGACGAGCCGCGCGCAGATCGCGGCGCACCATAACAGGAGCATCGCTCCAAGGAGATAAAGGCGGGAATTCTTTCCGACTTGGTAGTTATCAGTCATGACGGACCAGTCAATTTGTCATTCCGACGATTTGTCATTCCAACGATGCGCCCAGCGCAGAGAGGGAAGCGGCCGTTTGCTGGCGGCGGCAGAAAGCGGGTTTCTCGTCGCATTCGCTCCTCAGAACTGCAGCCGTTGAAGATTTGACTCCACCGTAGACAAACATGGCGGTCCCACCGCAAGGCGGACCGCCAAAAACACTCTTCGTAGGCACATCTGTCAGGCTCTACTGCCCGGGAAGCACAATTACCGGAGCCGCGTTCGCCATCACCGGTCCGCTCGCATCGGAAGGCGCGCCATCCATACGAATCACTTGTCCTGGCTCCGGCGGCACCAGACCCATGCGCCTTGCGATTACGTCGATACGCTCGGGATCGCGCAGGGAAGCGTCTTCCAGACGCAGAGCGCGGTTCATCTCCGTCAGATTGTTAAGCTGGCGCTTGGCCGATTCGATCTGGTAGCCGTATTCAATTGCGCGGAAGTGCTGCCACGCATAAGTGAACACCAGCAGAAACAGGCAGGCGAGCGCGGTGACGAAGTGCTTCATCTCGTGGTTGCGGCGCGGGTCTTCCACTTTGACGAGGCGTGAGTTGTCGATCGACTTCGCGAAATAAATCTCCGGTGTTCCCGTAAAGAAGCGACTGCGCCGAACCGATGGGATCGCGCCGCCGAATGCCGCTGCTGCTGCCATTTATGCCGCCCCCGCATAAACCGGTTCGCTCGTGATTTCATGAACCGGCGAGTCAAAAAGCTGGCGAAGTTCCATTTCGTCGAGGTACTGCTTAAGCTGAACGCTCCGTTCGGTGCGTTCCACCGTCGCCATCAAGTCTTTAATCAATGTGCCTGTGTACATCTTCCTGCCTCAGAATTGGATTCCTACCACGGAACCCTTAAACCTGATTTCACTTTGCGGATCTTATTACTCGGTCCGCTTTCCTAAACCTGAACGCCCGGCACGGCCACTACAGCTATGCCGGGGACTCCGGCAGGTTTTCCGGAATCAAACTCTCAAATTTCTAAACTCTTTCCGCGGCTCTCAGCTTCGCGCTGCGTGCCCGCGGATTACGATCCTGTTCTTCTTCAGATGCGACGACCGGTTTCCTGGTCAGTACCCGGTAGTACTTGTCCTTAATACTGCCCTCACGGAAGGCATCCTTTACGATGCGGTCTTCTAGCGAGTGAAAGCTGATCACCACCACGTGTCCACCGGGCTTCAGGATCCGCGGCGCTGCTTCGAGCAGCGCCTTCAGATCGTCCAGTTCACGGTTTACGAAGATTCGAAGAGCCTGAAAGGTTCTGGTCGCCGGATGAATTCGCCTTTGTTCAGAATTCATTGGCCGGGCCGCGGCGGATATAATCTGCGCTAATTGCGTGGTAGATCGTATCGGCCGCGACCGGACAATGGCTCTGGCGATTCTCCGCGACCTCCTTTCCTCTCCGAATTCGTAAATCACATCGGCAAGCTCGCGCTCGTCGAGGTGGTTTACCACTTGTTCGGCGGTGCGCTCGCTATGCGGGTCCATCCGCATGTCGAGCGGTCCTTCCGCCTGAAAACTGAATCCGCGTGCGGCATCGGAAAGCTGCAGGCTGCTGACGCCGAGATCTGCGAGAATGCCGTCGATCGTTGCCGCCCTCTGCCCATCCGCAATTTCTGCGAATGACCGGTGCACCAGCGTTACCTGGGGAAAATCCGGTCCGCTCAGCTTCGCTCGCGCAATCTCCAGCGCTTTCGGGTCTTTATCGAGCCCAATCAAATGTCCCGGTGCGCCGAGGCGTTTTGCGATTTCGTAACTGTGCCCGCTCAGGCCCACCGTGGCGTCGATATAGGTCCCGCCACGCTGCACGTTTAAAAAGTCGATCGCTTCTTTTAAAAGAACCGGAACATGGCCAATCTCTCTGCCACCATGCCCTACCCCCTGAGGGGTGTCTGTTGAACCCTCGCCCACTAGATGCCCAGTTCGTCGAGCGTCTTCGCATCGTCAGGCGTAATCTTGTCTTCCAGAACTTGCCGGCGATACGCCTCGAGGTTGCGGACTTCCAGAAACTTCTGATAGCCCACCACCGCCACGTCGCCCTTCAGTTGTGCCGCATCTCGCAGCAACTGCGGCAGCAAAAGCCGCCCTTGCCCGTCCATCTCCACTTCCTGGCCCCAGTACCCGGTTGCGCTCAGAAACTTTTTCTTCGTCGGGTTGAAGGTCGAAAGCCCTGCCAGTTTCTGCTCGATCTGTTCCCACTCCTCGAAGGGATACAGTTGGGCAATGGTCCCGTCTAAACTCGTGATGTAGAATCGCTGGCCGTACTTCTCGTCGATCACCCGCTTGAACTCGGCCGGGACCTTTAACCGTCCTTTTTCGTCGACGCGAGTTGGGTGATTGCCGCGAAACATAAATCTCGCTTGTCACTACCGGGGAGGCAAAAGTGACGCAGAGTTGGGTCAAATTCGGGTGCTTCGGGCTGTTTGTAATGCTTTTGGGTCGGTTTCCCACCGGCTCCTCTTTATCAGCTTCCGTTGCCACGAATCGAACTGTACTGACCACTCCGTACCACTTTGTACCACATCTTACCCGTAAGTTGTTGATTGTCAAGAGGAAAGTTCAAGGTTGGGCGAGCGGTGAAGTAGCAATGAGGCCGAGCGCTAGGGTTTGTGGATAACCACAAGAGAAACCACAACTAATTGGGTTTACCGCTTAGAGTCATTCGCTATTTATTCGCTTCGATTTTTCTTGCACTCCGCGCCGGGCGCGCAGTTTGTTGTGGAATTCGCGGCTCGATTTTTTACCAGCGCCATCTAGGGAGCACTCGCTTCTCCGGATGGCGACATAGACAAATCGCTCTAGACAGTTAGGAACGACCGCTGCCCGCGATTCGCGAATCAACGTCATGAAGAATCTCCCATTCCATCATGGTCAATACCATGCGAGTCGCGGCCGCCGTCAACCTCGCTCCCCCTGGGAGCTTGCCGTGCTTTACGAAGACGACGCCATCGTAGCTCTTAACAAACCAGCCAAGCTTCTGGCAGTGCCCGCGGAGAACTCCGGCGCGCCATCGGCCCTGTCGCTTCTTTCGGAAGAACTAAAACAAAAGAGGCAACGGGCCTTCGTCGTACATCGCATCGATCGATACACATCCGGGATCCTGCTGTTTGCCAAGACCTGGCCGGACCGGCAAGCGCTGATCCGGCAGTTTCTCGAACATACTCCTGTAAGGCAGTATCTCGCAGTCGTGCGCGGGCATCTCAAGCCCAAAGAAGGCGGCCTCGTTCACCATTTTCGGCAGGAAGGAATGTTCCAGAAGTTAACCGGGGAGCGCGACCCGAAGGCAACCCGTGCTGAACTTCGCTATTCGGTCGAGCGCCGCCTGCGCGGTGCTTCGCTTATCCGGGTCGCGCTGGTGACAGGGTTGCAGAATCAAATCCGGGTCCAACTTTCGGCGCTCGGCCATCCAGTCATCGGCGACAGAAAGTATCACCCCGAGGAGGCGTCGGAGCGGCGAATTTCGCGCGTGGCTCTGCATGCCGCGCATCTTGAGTTCGCTCATCCACGTTCGGGACAAAACGTATCCATCGATTGCGAACCGCCCCTGGACTTTCAGTCCCTGCTGCAGGCATTGAAGCTGCCCTCTCGCCCGCGCCCGTGATTCTCTCTCCGTGCTGCGCAAATCAACTCGAGGATCCCCTTCAGGTAATTACCGCTGAAGCCGCCGCAGAAATTTTATTCCTGCTAAATCGGATTCTCCTCGAAAAGGCGAGCAACTATGGCGGAATCGAGATACGCTCGAACCTCAACGATCACGCCGTTCACAAAGCGGCACACCCAACAGTACCGGTTGTCGAACCGCATGCCATTTTTCGCTGTAGCCAGTGAATGCAACTCAACCACCGCCCAGTCTTCACTCACCAGCACATGCTCGGTTTGAAGCTGCGTCCCTTTCGGCAAGACCTTCGCCAGTTTCTCGAAAGTATGCGCCAGAAAATCCTCCTTGCTGTGATAGTGACCGGCAAGAGGATGCGTTCCCTCGACGATCCAGTCCACGTCGTCCACGACGTGATCGAAGAACCCTTTGCCATCTCCAGATTCCAGATTCTTGAAGATTTTGCTAACGTAAGCAGTGTTCAACTCCTGAGTTACAAAAGATCGTGCAGCGGACATTTCAACCTCCTTCAGACTTTCTGATCATCGGCCTAAAGAGTACCTAGATCTAATCTCCAGTTAACGTCATTGACCTCAGCGACTGAGATGGCATCGCAACTACGGCACAACTTGCGGTTTGTCAGCACCCCGGCACTCGTCCGTGGGCCAGAAGCCCGACTCCGGTGAACAATTCCCGTTTGGTAGACTCGCCCGCGCAATGAGGTCAACCCTTTTCTCGTGGCGTGCCGGGAGGAATGCCGTCACGAGAAAGCTACCGCGCACCAGCCCGCCGCGGCAACATGCGGCTGAGCATCCCGTCCCGCACAATCAACGTGTGAAACAGAATGGCTCCAAAATGGGCGAGGAATGCGAGGAATAGAAAATAGGCGAGAAACGTGTGCGTTTTCCGCAAGACCGCATAGAGCATTACGCTGTGCGGCAGGATGGGAAAAAGGTGCAATGACCCGAATAGGACAATCGGATATCGCGCGGCGGACAACATTCCCCACCCGACCAGCGGCTCCACAAATAGCAACGTATACAACAGAACTTCTGAGGCGTGAGCGGCCATGCGCTCCTGCTGCGACATTGTGGCGGGAAACGGCGGCAAGGTGCTCAATTGCCGGTTCACGAACCGGATCACCACCAGAATCAGAACCGAAATTCCCAACGGGCGATGGATCGACACCAGGCTGTGATAGTCACCGAGCGACGCGACCATCGCAATGCCGATGCCGAGCATGGTCAATACAGCCGCGGCCATCAGCCAATGCAGGAACCGCATGGACCCATTGAATTGTGGCCGGACGCTCGTCGTTCTGGCGCTCATTTTCGCACCTCGGAAGGAGTGATTTCGCTCGGCTCTTTCGTTTCGCCGGCGCGCCTCGTAAACGACTGCGAGTAAATCGCAGAGCGAGGGCTCAGCAAGGGATCATTGGAAGGCGTCATTCCGGCAGGCAAAACCAGGGGGTCGAAATTGATGTCGCGCGCGGGACTGGTTTCCTCGCTCTCCACAGAATCGAGCGTCAGCGTTCCCACGTCCACCTGCTCCCGTCCTTCAGGCCAGGGGATGGTAGCGTTGTCGGTCGGATCGCCGGGCTGAGCGACGGTGATGAT
>Ga0210398_10002795_pt1 | contig 16862 bp, 12 predicted proteins | sample IncBWC4OmetaG_FD_161047 | JGI IMG/M metagenome (GOLD analysis project Ga0210398, IMG submission 161047) | Forest soil microbial communities from Barre Woods Harvard Forest LTER site, Petersham, Massachusetts, United States - Inc-BW-C-4-O | ecosystem: Environmental > Terrestrial > Soil >... | reverse complement strand
CTGCCCCGGCCAGATCGGCTCCATCATGGCCATGGACGAATCGATCGACACAGACCTCACGCGGCTCGATGGCGGCGGCGGCATCAATCCGGCTTACTTGCGCCGCGACCCGAAGAACAACTGCAAGACCGTGTTGCCGCACGAATACCTGCGCGTCAACACCATCTTCGAGGTGGCCAAGGCCGCGGGCTTGCGTACCGCGTGGACCGACAAGCACCCATCCTACGAATGGACCAACGGCCCGAGCGGCAAAGGCGTCGACGATTTCTACGGACCGGAGATCAATTCGATCCCGGTCGCGCTTCCCTATCCGGGATGCACACCGGTTCCCTTTCAGGACGCAACGCCGGACGATGGCTGGACCACGGCGCTCGCCAATGGGCGCTGCTATGACAGTACACATGTGCAGGCCGTCCTCAACCAGATCGACGGCTACACGCACGATCGCAGTGCCCACGTTGGCGTCCCGGCAATATTTGGCACGAACTTCCAGGCGGTGAGCGTCGGCCAGAAGCTCAACACCGATCCTGTCACAGGTCTGCCCGGCGGGTACGCGGATGTGCTTGGCACGCCAACCGCGGGACTGGCTCAGCAGCTCGATTTCATCGACCAGTCGCTCGGGCGCATGGTGCAGGAACTGCGCAAGCAGAACCTGTACCGCTCGACGTTGATAATCATCTCCGCCAAGCATGGCCAGTCGCCCATCGACCGCACCAAGAACAACAATATCGGCAACGGTCAGCCAAGCACCTTTCTCGGCGCCGCGGAGTCGTTTGACATCTCCGACGACGGCTCGCTGATCTGGCTGGCCGACTCATCGCAAACCTCGAGCGTTGTTTCCATGCTGAGCCAGAACCAGCAGCTGCTGGGAATTCAGGAGATTTTTGCGGGACAGTCGCTGATCAACAAATTCAACAGCCCGCTGCATGATCCGCGCACCCCGGACATCATTCTCAAGGTCAATACCGGAGTCATCTTCACCGGCGGCTCGAAGATCGCCGAACATGGTGGATTCAATGAAGATGACGTGCACACGGCGCTGCTTCTGTCCATGGACGGCATGCAGCATGCAGTCGTGAAGAGCGCCACCACCAATCAACAGGTTGCGCCGACGATCCTGCAGGCACTGGGACTCGATCCGTTCAGCCTCGAAGCGGTGCGCAAGGAACAGATCCACGTGCTGCCGTTCGTCTTCGACTCAGACCATTAGAACACGGGCATTCGCGTCGACAGCCCTAAACAAGGGGGCGCTCCGGAATCCAAGGAGCGCCCCGCTTTGGTTTCAGGGCTTCAGGATCGGCGGCGCAGGTAGGCGTCCACGTCCCGCACCAGCATGTCCTTCTCCGCCACCCGGAACCGCGCCGTTTCCATGCCGCGATCGACCAGCGGCCCCGATTCCGCCGATATGTGCGCGCGCACCCAGGCCTCGATTTCGGCCAGCGGAATCTGGTTCCAATATTCTTCCGGAAGGTATTGTGCGACCAGCGCGTCGGCCAACGTGGCGAATGGCTTGAGCAATCGATCGCTATTGCCGATCAGCGTCTGCCACGACAGCAGTTGATGCGCATCATCAATGCGAAGGATCAATTGCAGACGCAGCGAGTCCGCCTGCGGCGGGATCTCCGCCGACAATGCGATCTGCGCGGCTTGCTGTGCAAGCGCGGGATCGCGAACCGCCATCAGCGCCGAGTAATAGCGGCGCATCTCGGTTTCGTCTTTCGCAGCGCGGGCGACCGCATGCAGATTTTCGAAGGTCGCCGCATCGGCATATTGCGCGACGATGTACAGCACTACTCCTTGATCGTCGGGCGTCATCGATTGATGATCGGTCAGGAAGGCTGCGAAGCGCTTGCGCGCCTCGTCGATCACGGCCGGGTCTCCCCAGGTGCCGAGCTCGCGAATGACGGCGCGCCGCAGCGTCCTGACCGCGGGTGTGTCGCTGGCTTGCGCATTCCATCCCAATTTTTCGAACACTGGATTCAAAATCGATCGCGCATAGAGGGCGAATGCTTCGTGTCCCGCGCTGCCTCGTTCCGCATACTCGATCGTCGACAATGCGGCGGCTATCTGCGTCCATGCGCGCGTATCGAGATCGGATCCCATCGAAGCGGCGAGCGAGAGATAAGTCGGCAGGGGGTCGGTGCCCGACTCGACCAGCGCCCATTGATCATCGAGCAGCGCAATCCGATCGGCATCCTTGAGCCGGTGGAAGTTCTTGGTGTTGACCGCCAGCGTCGCAGCATCATAGCGAGTCCGGTAAAAACCCAGGGCGCCCGCATTGGCGCTCAATGGCTCGTCGCACCGTCCGGCGGCAGCAGTTTGATCTTGCCGGGCCAGCAGCAGCGCCTGCGGCGCCGCATCGCTGCCGCTGCGGATTTGCAATGGAATTTTCCAGCTGGCATTTTCCTTGTCGACGCCGCTCAGCAAAAATCGCTTTTGCGACAGCGTGACAGTGCGCGCGCCCGTGGGGTCGCAACTGGCGGCTACGTTCACCACGGGAAAGCCGGCCTGTTCGGTCCAGCCCGCGGCGATTGCCCGTACGTCCTGGCTGCTGCTTGAGTTCAAGGCATTCCAGAGGTCGCTGGTGGTGGCGTTCGAGTATGCGAATGCCTTGATGTAGCTGCGAATCCCGGCGCGAAAGGTATCCGCCCCAAGGAACGCTTCGAACATCCGCAATATCGCCTGCCCTTTGCTGTAGGTGATTTGCGGATCGAAGGCATTGGTGGCCTGCATCTCGTCGGTGACGTGCTGCTGGATCGGATGCGAGCTGATCTTGGAATCGGCGCTCATGGCGTCTTCCTTGTCGCCATCCTGAGCTTCCCACCATTTCCAATCGGGATTGCGCAGGTCGGTTTCCTTGGCGGCCATCCACGAGGCGAAACTCTCGTTCAGCCAGATGTCGTCCCACCACGCCATGGTAACCAGGTCGCCGTTCCACTGATGCGCCATTTCATGCGCCTGGATGCTGAATACGGTCTGCCGGTTGGCGGTGCTGCTCGAAGCGGAAAGGAGCAGCGTCTGATCGTTGTAAGTGATTGCGCCCCAGTTTTCCATCGCTCCCTGCAGGCCGCCCGGCACGGCGATCGAATCGAGTTTCGGCAAGGGATAGGGATAGCCGAAATAGTCGTTGTAGTCGGCAAGAATCGTTTGTGCGTTGGCGAGCGCGGTGGCGCCGTTCTTCTGCAATCCGCGCACCGCCCAGACGCCGACCCGGGTGCTGCCGGCGGTTGCGGATATTTGCTGCAGATCTCCGGCGCTGAATTCGAGCAGATACGACGGCATTTTCGGCGAATTCTCAAATGTCGTGGTCGCCAGAGCGCCGTGCACCACGCGCTTGGCGACCGGCATATTGCCCACCGTGGCCCAGTCCGCAGGCACCGTGGCGGTGAGCCGGAAGGTGGCGCGGAACCCAGGCTCATCCCAGCAAGGGAACATGCGCCGCGCATCGGTGGCCTCCATTTGCGTGGAGAGCAAGGTGCGTTTGACGCCGCTCGGATCCAGATAGGTCTGCAGAAACAATCCCTGCGCCTGCTCCTCGATTTTTCCAGAGTAGCTGAAGCTCAAGGTATGAGTGCCCACGGCCGCGGGCTCGGTGAGCGCAATGGTGGTCAATTGCGCCTTGTCGTTCGTCATGGTTCTCGCGACAGGCTTGCCGTCGAAGCGCACATCGTGCAATTTTTCATTGAGCGAGTTGAATTGAATGGTGCTGGTAGCCTCGCGCACCTTGAGCACGATGGACTCCTGGCCGGTCAGCGAGAGAGCGGCCAGGTCGGGCACAATGGCGATGGTGTAGCTCACCGGAATCACATTCTTGGGCAGACGGCCCGGCGCCTGTTCCGGCGAAAAAGCCGCGAGCGCCGGCGCAGCCGCGGCCACAGTGGCGGCGAGAATCAGGGTCAAACGATCCCTTGTGTGCATGAGTGCCCTTCGTTTTAGCTTGCAGGAATTAACTTTGTTCGGGCCGGTGCAGCATCGCATCGCGTTCCACGCTCGCGCCGCGCCGCCGCCAATAGGTTGCCGCTGCGCCGGCCGCGCAGAGGGCGGCAAAGAGCGCAGCGACCTGTGCATTGAAATAAACGATGGCGATCAGCGACACGACGGCGATGATCAACGCCGTGATCGGAAACAGTGGGTAGAACGGCACACGAAACGGCCGCTCGAGTCGGGGTTCGCGGTGCCGCAGGCGCATCAGGCTCAACAGGCTCATGATGTACATCACGATGGCGCCGAGCGCGGACATGGTGACGATGCTGGCGGTGAGGGGCTGGCCGGCGATGCTGATGAACTTGTCGGAATAGATGGCTGCGATGCCGATCGCGCCGCCGGCGAGGATGGCCAGGTGCGGCGTGCGCCAGCGTGGGTGAATTGCGGCGAGCACTTGCGGCAGCAGGCCCGCCCGGGCGAGCGCGAATATCTGGCGCGAGTAGCCCATGATGATGCCGTGGAATGAGGCTATGAGGCCGAGGAGCCCGATCCAAACCAGGAGATGCAGCCAGCCGCTGCTCGCGCCGACGACGATCTTCATCGCCTGCGGCAACGGATCGTTGATATTGGCAATTGCTTTCCAGTCGCCGACCGCGCCGGCGAAGATCATGGTGCCGAACGCCAGCAGCACGAGCGTGAGAATTCCGCCGATATAAGCGCGCGGGATGATGCGCGTAGGGTCCTTGGCTTCCTCGGCAGCCATGGCTGCGCCCTCGATGGCGAGGAAGAACCAGATTGCGAAAGGGATGGCGGCAAAGATGCCGCCCAAGGTTGCCGCCGAGAAGTGATCGGCGCCGGCCCAGCCTTGGGCGGTGTAGTTCGACCATGCGAAGCCGCCCGAGACCACGCCCATGAATACTAGCAGCTCGGCTATGGCGAGCACCGTCACCACGAGCTCGAAAGTGGCGGCGATCGTCACGCCGGCAATATTCAGCGCCATGAAGACAAAGTAGGCGCCGACCGCGGCGGTGCGCGCATCCAGTGCGGAAAACTGCACGTTGAGGTATGCGCCGATCGCCAGGGCAATCGCGGGCGGAGCGAACACAAACTCGATCAGCGTCGAGAAACCGGCCAGATAGCCGCCGACCGGCCCGAAAGCGCGATAGCTGTAGGCGAACGGGCCGCCTGCGTGGGGTATCGCGGTGGTGAGCTCCGTGAAGCTGAAAATGAACGTTGTGTACATAACGGCGATGAACACCGTCGTGACCAAGAACCCCAAGGTTCCGGCCTGCGCCCATCCATAGCTCCAGCCGAAGTACTCGCCGGAGATCACCAGGCCGACGGCGATGCCCCACAGGTGCCAGCCGCTCAAGGTCCTCTTGAGACCCAGAGCATTCTCAGACATGCCGCCTCGCGGCGGGCAACACTTTGGCCCCCAGCCAGTTGCGGATTTCCAGCAGGCGCAGCGTCTCGGTCTGCATGGCGGGGCCGAGCCCGTGCTTCCAGAGCAGCGCGGAATCGGCAGGATCTGCCTGCAGCGCGCGAAGATCGGCGGCGAAATCGGCGAGGGCGGTTACGTCGCGAAACATTCCTTCTCCCACCAGCGTGTCGCCGTAGCGCTCGGCCGCTGCGGCAATGTCGAGATAATCGTATTCCGGGTGATACTGCACGCCCCAGAAAGTGCCGGCTCGCCAGGTGAACGCCGCTGCTTGCACACCAAATTCGTTCTGCGCCAACACCGTGGCGCCGGCCGGCAACCGCGCGATTTCATCGCGATGCACGCAAGGAGCCTCGAATGTGACCGGCTTGCCCGCAAACAAACGATGCTGGACGCCGGCGTCACTGAGCACGATGCGCCGGGCGAATCCGAACTCACGGCCGCGCGGATTGGCGCGCACCTCGCCGCCCGCGGCGGTCACCGCAACCTGCAGTCCCCAGCAGCTGCCGAAGAACGGCACGCCGGCGGCAAACACCGCCTTGGCGAGTTCGATTTGGCGCGTCACCGGCTCACCGCCGTTGTAGATATTGAGCGCCGAGCCGGTCATGGTGACGCCGTCGTAATTCTCGATGCCGCCGGCCGGCAGCTCGACGTCGCCGTCCGCGGCGAGCACCACATCGATTTGCAGCGACGCGTCCAGGCGGTGAAGCACTCGCTTGTAACCCATCCCTGAGTCAAGCCCAAGCGCCGCGCGCTGCCGTGCGCGAACTTCCGCGACGTTGCCGTCGATGACCAGTATGCGCGGACCGGTCACTTAAGCGCCGACCACGGCGTCGATTTGTCCTGCCACCGCCGCCCGGAAGATGTGCTCCAGCTGGGCCGCGTTGACCGGTATGGGATTGCCGCCGGCTGAAGGGTCGATTGCCGCCTCGCGGCCGATGATCGCGGCCTTGTCGGCGCTTACGCCGATGCCGGCCAGCGAATGCGGTATGCCGAGTTCGCTGCGCAACTGCAGTACCCAGGCGAGGAAACCGTTGTAGCCGGGCTCCGGCAGATTCAGTACCCGCGCAATGATCTCGGTCTTGCCGGCGATGGCGTTGCGGTTGTACGTCATGACATAGGGAAGGATGACGGCATTGGTGAGGCCGTGATGGGTGTTGAACCATGATCCCACGGGGTGAGCGATGGCATGGACGCCGCCGAGGCCCTTCTGAAACGCCGTGGCGCCCATCGATGCGGCCGCCAGCATCTGCGCGCGTGCTTCGATGTCCTTGCCGTCCGCGCAGGCGCGCGGCAGGTAGCGATGGATGAGCCGCATGCCTTCGAGCGCAACGCCATCGGCCAGCGGGTGGAATCCCGGTGCGCAAAATGCCTCGAAGCAATGCACCAGGGCGTCGATGCCGGTGGCCGCGGTCACCCCGCGCGGCAAACCGACCGTCAGCTCGGCGTCGAGAATCACGATGCGCGGCATCATTTGCGGATGAAAAATGATCTTTTTCTGATGTGTCTCTTGATTGAGGATGACGCCGGCGCGGCCGACTTCTGAGCCTGTGCCCGCGGTGGTTGGAACCGCAACGACGGGTGCGATGCCGGCCGGATCCGCCCGCGTCCACCAGTCGCCGATGTCCTCGAAATCCCACAGCGGGCGGGTCTGTCCCGACATGAACGCGATGACTTTGCCGGCATCGAGCGCCGACCCGCCGCCAAACGCCACGACGCCGTCGTGATCGCCGGCACGGTAGGCCCGAAGTCCGGCCTCGACATGGCTCAAATCCGGATTCCCCTTGACGGCACCGAACAGCACCGCGTTCCTGAGCGCGGCCAGCGCGTTCTTGATCATCGGCGATGCGATCAGCCCTTCGTCGGTGACGATCAGCGGCCGTTTCATGCCGGCCCGCGAGCAGGCTTCCGGGAGCTCGACGATTCGACCCGGGCCGGCCCAGATCGTGGTCGGATAATTCCAATTGCCGCGTAAGTTCATGGTCATGGTGTCAACCTGAAATGATACGACTTCGGCCGCGTCAGCTGTTCAAAGCCCACCCGTGAGAGCGTGCAGCCGCGCCCCGAGTTCTTGACGCCGGTCCAGGCGAGCGCAGGGTCGAGATAATCGCAGCGGTTCAAAAACACCGTGCCCGTCTCGAGCGCATCGGCCAGTATTTCGGCGCGCGCCGCGTCGGCTGAAAATATCGCCGCCGTGAGGCCAAATTCGCTGTCGTTCATGAGCCGCAGCGCTTCATCGTCGGAGGCGACTTGCATGATGCCGACCGCCGGGCCGAAGGTCTCTTCGCGCATAATGGGCATGGAGTGATCGACGTTGATCAGCACCTGCGGCGCGAGATACGGCGTTCCCGCCGCGCTGGCCGCGAACTTGGACTCCTTGATCAACTGGGTCGCGCCGCGGGCGACCGCATCCTTCACCTGGGAGCGCACGGCTTCGGCCGCGGCTGTACGCACCACCGGTCCGATCGTGGTGTGCGCATCGAGCGGCGATCCCAAGCGATACTTATGCGTCAGCTCGACCACGCCGTCGACGAAATCCTGGTAGCGCGGCGCCGCGACATAGATGCGCTTGATCCCGCAGCAGGATTGACCGGCATTGAAAAACGCACCGTCGGTCAAGGTTTCGATGGCGTGCGCAAGATTGGCATCGCTGCGCACGTAGGCCGGATCCTTGCCGCCGAGTTCCAGCCCGGAGGCCGCAAACCCCGAGGCGGTCGCGGCAACCACCGCGCGGCCCCCCGACACCGAGCCCGTGAAACACACGCCGGCGACCCGGGCGTCGCCCATCAGCCGCGAGGTATCGGCATGCGAGAGGTGCAGGTATTGGAACACGGCCGCCGGAACGCCGGCGCTGGCGAAGGCCTCGAGAAAGCGTTCGGCGCACAGCGGCGTCTGATGCGAGTGCTTGAGCACCACGGCGTTGCCGGCGATCAGCGCCGGCAGCACGGCATTGACCGCGGTCAGATACGGGTAATTCCACGGCGCCACCACCACCACGACTCCGAGCGGCACGCGCTTGATCGCACGCCTGAAGCCGGCCTGGTCGCCGGGTTGAACCGCCGCAAGCGCGGTGGGGGCAACGTCCAGCATGTAGTTGGCGCGCTCGGCGAAACCGCGTACCTCGCCGGGCGAGTGAGCGATGGGTCGTCCCATCTGCCAGGTGATTTCGGCGGCAATCTCATTGGTTTTCGCGACGAAGGCATCGACAGCCTTCTTGAGAATCTCGCAGCGCTCGGCGAGCGGCAATGCGCCCCATGCGCGCTGCGCGCCCCTGCTCGACTCGAGCGCGCGATCGATGCCCGCGGCCGACTCGAGCGGCCGTTCGACGTAGATCCGGCCATCGATCGGACTGATGGTTTTGAGTGTTTCGGTCATGGGTTCAAATGATCTCGAAGTAGCGGGCGAGTTCCCAGTCGGTGATGGCCTTGCGAAATTCCCGCTCTTCCCACTGGCGGGTTGCCGCGTAGTGTTCGACGAACTCCTCGCCAAACAGCGCGCGGGCCGGCGTCGAAGCCAGCAGGCGTTCGGCGGCCTCGTAGAGCGTGGCGGGGAGGCGGCGGTGCGCGGGGTGCTCGCGATCGTAGGCGTTGCCCTCGATGGGCGCATCCGGTTCGATACGGTGCTCGATTCCCCACAGCCCGGAGCCAATGGCCGCAGCGAGCGCGATATAAGGATTGATGTCCGCGGCCGCGATCCGGTATTCGACGCGCTGGCTCGACGGGCCGCCGCGGATGACGCGCAGCGCCGTGGTACGGTTCTCGATGCCCCAGGCGGCGGAGGTGGGCGCCCAGTATCCGGGTATCAGGCGCGAGTAGCTGTTGACCGTGCAGGCGACCATCGCCAAGAACTCCGGCATCAGCGCCTGCTGGCCGCCGACGAACCAGCGCATGGCATCGGACATCTCATGCGGCTTGGACGGATCGTGGAATACGCTCTCGCCGTTGGCGCCGCGCAGCGAAATATGCAGATGGCCGCTCTGTCCCGGCACGCTGTTGGACCACTTGGCCATGAACGTCGCCATCAAGCCATGGCGCTGCGCAAGCACCTTGGCAAAAGTCTTGAAGAGTGCGGCGCGGTCGGCGGCTTCGAGGGCATCGCAATAGGTCAGAGCCGCCTCGAGAACCCCGGGTCCGGTCTCGGTGTGCAGGCCCTCGATCGGAAATCGCATGATCCGGCTGAGATCGAGAAGCTCGTGGTAGAGATCAGCGTGCACGGAACTGCGCAGCACCGAGTAGCCAAATGCTCCGGGCGTCATGGTCTTCAGTTGTCGATAGCCCTTCTCGCGGATCGATTGCGGCGTCTCATCGAAGACGAAGAATTCGAACTCGGCGGCGGCGCTGACATTTACGCCCATGCTTGCCGCGCGCTGTAGCACGCGCCGCAAAGTGCCACGCGGACAGACGGCTTCCGCGCGGCCGGCGAACTCCGCCAGGAACAGCGCCGTCCTCGGCTCGAACGGGATCTCGCGGCGGGTGTCGGGCAGAATCCGTACCGCGGCATCGGGGTAGGCGGTGTGCCAGCCGGTGAATTTCGTGTTGTCGTAGAGCTGATCGTTCGAGTCCCAGCCAAGCACCACATCGCAGAAGCCGAGATTCTTCTCAAGCCCCGCAAGAAACTTCTCGCGGCTCAGGTATTTTCCGCGCAGGATTCCGTCGGTGTCGAAAACACCGATCTTGATGTATTCGATATTATGTTCGCCGAGAAAATTGCGTATTTCGCCATCCTGCTTCACGGTTGCCTCGCCGGTTCAACGACTGCAGATAGACCGTTAATTGTACGAGATTGGCGGGGCAATTCGTGGAATGACTGCAATAGGCTTAGTATTGCGGATCAAATGCGTGATTCCAGATGAAATTCGAAACCGTGGTCACCGGCGGCTGCCGGTCCTATGTCGTCGGCTGCGAAGGGACCTGCGCGGCGGTGCTGATCGACCCGGAGCTCAGCCAGATCGACCGCTACATTGCACTGGCGGCACGGGATGGCTTGCGCATCCGCTACATCGTCGACACGCACACGCACGCGGATCATTTCTCGGCCGCCCTGCAACTCAAGCGCCAGCTCGGAGTGCCGGTGGTGATGCATCGCGCGAGCCCGGCACCGTTTGTCGATCTGCGCCTGCAGAGCGGGGAAATGCTGATTGTCGGGAATCTGCGGCTGCAGGCGCTGCACACCCCCGGCCACACGCTAGATTCCATGTGTCTGCAGGTCGAGGATCGCGTGTTCACCGGCGACACGCTGCTCATCGGCGGAACAGGGCGCACCGACTTGCCCACGGGTGACGCCGCAGCGCTGTTCGAGAGCCTGTTCGAAGGCGTGCTGAAGCTCGATCCGGCGCTCAAGGTCTTTCCGGCACACGAGTACAAGGGACGTTCACACTCGACCATAGGTGAGGAACTGGCGGAGAACCCGCGGCTGCAGAACTGTGAACGCAGCGCTTTCATCGAGATGATGCATAACCTCAATCTCACCATGCCGACGCACATCACCGAGGCGCTGCGCACCAATATGACCGGCGGCAAGACCGTGGCCCAGATGCTTGCGGAGGCCGCGGCCTCGGTGCCGTTTATGTCGCTCGGTGAATTGAAAATGTGCCTCGAGTCGGGGAGGGAAGACCTCATCGTGCTCGATGTCCGAGAGCGCGACGCCTACGACGAGGGGCATATCGCGGGGGCACGGCTGCTGCCGCGCGGCCAATTGGAATTGCGCGTCAACCAGGAGCTGACGGATCCGACCCGGAGGATCCTGGTCTACTGCGAGTTCGGGCGCGTCTCGACGCTGGCAACCGCCACCCTGCGTCAGATGGGTTTCCAACGCGCGGTGGCGCTGGACGGCGGCATTAAAGCCTGGCGCGAAGCGGGCCATGCGGTAACGATCGGCAAAGTGCCGTGAATCATTACGGGTCTGTTAAGCGGACCGTCAGGCAACACCTTTATAATCGCAGATGAAGTTAAGATTAAGTCGGCTTGAGACCGGTCCTCGGGCCGGGATGGCGCGCGTTTAGCGTTACGGGAATGGCACTCAATATCGGGTGCGTCACGCAAGGAGATTTTTTTTATGAATGCATTGAATAAGAAGGTTGCGATCGGGCTGCTCGTGGGGATGGGGCTCGCGGCCCAACCGATGCTGGCGTCGGCGGCTCCGGAGCTTTCAATTCAGTCGGAACGCGCGGCGCATCCGCGCATCGTTGAAGCGATCAATAATATGCAGACTGCATTGCGGGAAATGGAAGCGGCTCCGGACGATTTCGGGGGCAACAAAGCCACCGCGATGCAGGATACCCGCCGAGCCATTCATTCGCTGAAGAAGGCGTTGTATTACCGGCTCCATTTGGATGATGCGGCCATCGACCGAGCTCAGTAACCGCAACCAGACCTGAGCACACCCCCGTCCATCAGGCGGGGGTGTCGCTTTATGCCCTTGCTCGCTGCGCGCCACTCGCTCATAAAGTACTGCCGACAAAAATCGTATCGTCGCTCGGGTTCTCATTCATAGCAGCATCAGAGATGGCCTTGGCGAATTCGGCTACTGTGGGCAGGAGACCGACGCTGTCGCGCCGCGCCTGAGTCGTGCCCCGGTCCATGCGTTCCAGTAGCCGCGGCGTGATCGTACCCTCGATCATATCGCCGCTGACGATGGCGAGATGAATCCCCAGTTTTGCCAACTCCGCCCGCCGGCCGCGCAGCGCCTGTTCACCCGCATACTTGCTCGCCGCCACCGGCTGGTAGGGACCCACCATGCCGCGCTCGGCATAGAAGTGCGCCATGTGGCTGGTCACAAAAACGATGCGCCCGTCGCGCGGCAGCCACATGAGCGAGAGATCGACGAGGCGCACCTGCGCGGTAAGATTGAGCTGCATCGCATATTCCGCCGGCTTGCCTTTTTCCAGTCCGCCGCTGGCATTGAGGATCAACACATCGAGACGGCCGAATTCGCGGCCGACCGAGTCGATCATCGCCTCGACCTCGGAGCTCAAGGTGAGGTCTGCCTGGGCGAGCAGGGCGCGCCGCCCGCGCGCACGCACCTCGGCGGCGACAGCTTCGGCGCGGGATCGCTTGCTATGGTAATTGACGACAATGTCGAATCCGCACTGCGCGAGCAGCACCGCGACTGCCGCACCAACGCCGCGAGATGCGCCGGTTATCAAGACCACGCGGTGCAGGGCTTTGCTCAAAATTGGATTCTTGCCCGAGAGTTTCGTACATCATGCCACGGGTTGGTTGCCAACCACGCGGGCTTCCGCAAAGATGGTCCTTCGACCGGCCAGGAATCCCACATGCAGGAAAATCCGGAATCGGCAAATGCGCAAGCCAACGGATCGCCTGTCCCCGAGGCCGGGCGGGATCCTCAAGCCGCGTCCGATGTTTTCATCAGCTACGCCTCGAAGGATGCGGGGACTGCCAATGCCGCCGTCGCGGTGTTGGAGAGCCAGGGTTTCACCTGCTGGATCGCGCCGCGAGACGTAATCCCGGGGTCGCAGTACGCCGACGGCATCGTGCGGGCAATCAACGGCGCCAAGCTGGTCGTAGTGGTGCTGTCGGAGAGTGCGATTGCATCGCCCCATGTCGGCAAGGAAATCGAGCGGGCGTCGTCCAAGCAGCGTCCGATCATTGCGCTCAAGACCGATGCGACGCCGCTGACGCCGGCGCTCGAATACTTCTTGAGCGAGTCGCAGTGGGTGGAAGTGGGTGCCGCGAGCACGGAGGCCGCACTTGCGAAGCTCAGCGACGCAGTGCGCCGTCATTTGTCGGCGCCACTGGCGAGCGCCACGGCGGCGCCGGGCCGGCCGCCCTTGATTCGCGCGCCGCCGAAGCGACGAATACCCTGGATCGCCGCGGCTGTTGTCTGCGCCGTCGCGCTGACCCTCGGGTACTTCGTGGTCGACAAGTTTTGGCTCTCCAAGCAAGCCGCGAGCGGGCGCATTGCGGCGGGCGCACCTGCCGCCGCGGCGATCTCGGACAAATCCGTGGCGGTCCTGCCGTTCGTCGACATGAGCGAGAGGAAGGATCAGGCGTATTTCTCCGATGGCTTGGCGGAGGAACTCATCGACATGCTGGCGAAGGTCCCGGACTTGCGCGTCCCAGCCCGAACCTCCTCGTTCTACTTCAAGGAACAGCACGCGACAATCGCGGAGATCGCCAAAGCGCTGAGCGTCGCGCACATACTCGAAGGCAGTGTCCGCAGGTCCGGCAACACCGTACGGGTAACGGTACAGCTGATCCGCGCCGACAATGGCTACCACCTCTGGTCCGAGACCTACGACCGCGACTTGCAGGACGTGTTCAAGGTGCAGGACGACATCTCGCGAATGGTGGTTGAGAAGCTGAAGCTTTCGCTGGTCAACGCCGCGCCGATCGCTTCGGCGCACATTGCAAACCCGGAAGTCCACAACCTGTATCTGCAGGGCCGCTATTTCCTGCAAAACGAAACCCTGGGCGACCTCGAAAAGGCCGTTGATTTTTTCCAGCGCGCAATTGCGATCGATCCAACCTATGGGCAGGCATGGAGCGGCTTGGGATATGCGCTGTTCCGCCAGGTGGCGAACGGCAATATTCCGGTATTGCCGGGCCTTGAGAAGGCGAACATGGCGGCGCAGAAAGCCATCGAGTTCGACCCAACGCTCGCCGAGCCGTACTTTGTGGTGAGCCAGGTGAAGATGACGGGCAGCCACGACTGGATGGGCGCGCGGGCGGCGATCGACAAGGCGCTGCAGGTAGATCCGAACAATGTGAGCGCGCTGATCGCCGATGCGCACCTGACACGAACGGTCGGCAACATCGATGACGCACTCGCCAAATTTCGCCAGACACTGGATCGCGATCCCTTGAACCTCCTGAACCGCCGCTATTTTGCGCGCTTGTTGTATTTCGCCGGCCGCCTCGAGGAGGCCGAGGCGACGGTTCGCCAGGTGCTGGAGATGAGTCCGTCGTTCCCGGCGGCACACTACGAGCTCGGCCGGATCCTGCTCGCGAAAGGGCAGGTCGCGGCGGCGGTATCCGAATTCGAGGCGGAAGAAAACCCGGGCTGGCGCCAATTTGGTCTGCCCTTGGGATATCACGCGCAGCAGCGCGCGTCTGAGACCCAGGCGGCACTGGCCGCGCTGCTGGCCGATACGGCCGGATCGGAATTCCAGGTTGCCGAGACGTACGCGTATTTCGGCAATCCCGATAAGGCGTTTTACTGGCTCGACCGGGCCATCGACCACGATCCGGGAATTCAGTGGCTGCGCGGTGATCCGCTGTTCAAGGGCATCATCGCGGATCCCCGCTATGCAGCCGTGCTGCGCAAGCTCAATATGCCCCCATGAGCACTTCGCTGCGAGCCATCGTTCGTCACCGCGGCGTGCAGCTCACCGTCATCCTGTGGATCGTGGCCTATGCCGTGGTGTTGTGGCTGGCGCGCGGCTCGCTGCCGTTCGACAGACCCGCGGTCGCGCGATTGCCGTTCGCCGTGCAGATCTCGGCACCCACCGTCACCATGATCGAAATCTTCGTGCTGATGGCATTGACGTATTATTTGACCCGCAAGCGAATCATCCCCGACATGGCAGCGCGTGCCCCGGAACGGCGGACGGCGCTGCGCGAGACCCTCCTGGTGGTTGGCTACGCGGCATTGGGACAGGCCGGTGGTTGGATACTGGGTCCGGCGCTGGGATTTAGGGCCTTCAGCTTCCACATCGCCGGCACCGTATTCGGCTGCAGCAGCCTTCCTAAGCCTGCAGAAGTGTGGGTCTGGTCGATCTACAATTTTGTGGTTTTCGCCGTCGCACCCTATTTGTACTTTCGCTCACGCTACACCAATACTCAGCTCAATCTTTGCTCGACCAACCGCCGCAACGATGCACTGCTGATCTTCGTGGTCCTGATGATCGAATCGGCGTTCGAATTGGCGGCGCTCGACAAGAACATGTTCACCTTGAGTGCGCGCCAGATGCTGCTCGGCGCGCCGCTGACTTTTTTCATCTTCTTCATCGGCACCGTGCTGCCGACGATGGTCCTGATCTACGCCATCTTGCTGCCTCGCTATCTCAAGTTGACCGGATCGGCGATCAGCGCGGTATTGCTCGGCGGACTGACCTACGCCGCCATGCACTTGGTCGAAGGCTGGTCAGTGTTCGATTCGCCGCGGGACAGCGTTCTTTCGCTGATTTTCGTGCTGTTGCAATACTTCGGACCCGGGATGATCAAGAGCGTGCTGACGCTGCGTACCGGCAATGCGTGGGTGCATGCGTTCAGCTACCACGTCGTCGCGCCGCATGTGATCGTCGATACCCCGCTGATGGTCAAGGTGTTCGGCATTGCGCAATGACTGACGCCGATAAATCACCATCTCCTCGACACGGCGTGGCGCGCGTGATCTCAAAGTCAGGAGTGGGATCGCGCACCCAGGCCGCGCAATGGATAAGAGAAGGACGAGTTCGCGTCAACGGCCGGGTGGTGCGAGACGCCGAGTTCCCGGTTCGGCAGGAGTTGGACCACGTCACGGTGGACGGCCTGCAAGCGCCTGCGCGCGCCGTCGTCATGTTGAACAAACCGCGCGGCCTGGTTACCACGACGAAGGATGAGCAGGGCCGCGATACCGTCTACCGCTGTTTCCAGGGGGCCGGGCTGCCGTGGCTTGCGCCGGTAGGACGACTGGATAAGGCCAGCGAGGGGCTTTTGCTGTTCAGCAATGACCCGGCATGGGCCGCGAGCATCACCGCTCCTGAAACCGGCCCGGAAAAAAGATATCACGTGCAGATCAACTGCTTGGCGGATGCGTCGTTGCTCGAGGATCTGGAACGGGGTGTGGATTTCCGCGCCAAATCTGCGCGGTGTTTGCGCTCCGGCGGCAAGAATTCCTGGCTGGAGATCGTGCTCGACGAGGGCCGCAACCGGCAAATTCGCCGGCTGCTAGCGGCCTTCGATGTGTCCGTGCTGCGCCTGGTGCGCGTCGCCATCGGTTCGCTGGTGCTGGGCGATCTTCCCAAGGGCGGGTGGCGCGCGCTCACCGAGGAGGAAATCAACGCGCTCACGGCCAAGCGCCTTGCCTGAACGAAGCTGCTATTGACTGGCGACTTTTTCGGGCTCGGGCGCCGGCGGATCTTCCTCGAGTCCCACGGTGGCGATGACGCCGTTGGCTTTCTGCAGCACTTCGCGCGCGTACTCCCAGTGGATGGCGACGGTGGTGTTGCCCACTTCGGCTTGCAGCATGGCGGAGAACTCATCGAGGTTGGGCTCCAGGGTCTGTCCCTGCGCATCGATCGGCGGATGCGCTTCGAGCAACAGTTCACCCTCGACCCAGGCCACTTTTACCGGCTCGTTGACCAGGCGCACCGGAGTGCCGACGGGGATCAGCGGAAACAGCGCAGCCACATCGTCGGGATACATACGGATGCAGCCGTGGGTCACGGGAAGCCCGACGGCCCTGGGGTTATTGGTGCCGTGAATCAAATAGGTGCCGTTGCCCGCCGCCAGGCGCATGGCATAGGCTCCGAGAGGATTCTGCGGACCGGCGGGACCCT
>Ga0210398_10002794_pt1 | contig 16865 bp, 15 predicted proteins | sample IncBWC4OmetaG_FD_161047 | JGI IMG/M metagenome (GOLD analysis project Ga0210398, IMG submission 161047) | Forest soil microbial communities from Barre Woods Harvard Forest LTER site, Petersham, Massachusetts, United States - Inc-BW-C-4-O | ecosystem: Environmental > Terrestrial > Soil >... | reverse complement strand
CAAAGAACACTCGTCTCTCGTCCCCTAAGGAGTCTCTGACTGCTAGGTCTCTACTTGAGTTCTTCTACTGAGCACCCTTTCCTTGGTAGGTAGGGTAGGTAAGTGTCTCTTAGCCGTGTGCCTGCGCGTACGCACACGCGTGCCCGCACGCACGCACGCGAGGGCTGCGGTTGAGTGGGGAAATTCCCCAGTCATTGCCGGTCCCCCAGCTCGTCGAGCCAGTCGGTGCCGGCAGCGTCCGGAATGCGCACATCGACGGTGAGCCCATCGTTGTAGGCACGCTGCTGCAAGGCATAGGCAGCGAGCTGTCCCACGGCGTTCCGGTCGTTGTCCGCGTAGATGTGAAGACGGCGCAGACCGGCAGGCGGTTCGAAGGTTTTGATGCCGTTCGCCGTCAGGCAGGACCAGACCGGCAGCCCGAACAGCTCGCGTACTGCCAAACTCGTCTCGACGCCCTCAGCGAGCGCCAAAGTGTCGTCCTCGATGTCGAACAACCGCACCGCGCCGCCGTGCATCGTGCTGATGCATCGCGTGTTCTTCTTGCGCTGTGATTTTGCGAGCTGCGGCGCGTCGTAGATCCGGTGAACGGTCTTTAACTGGCCGTCGGGACCAATCACGGGTGCCAGGACGGCGGGATAAGCGCCGGCCGGTTGGCCATCATCATCCTCCGCAAAATACGGGCATGTCTGGTGACCGCGCAGGACGGGCGAAGTGACGGATAATCCCCGGCTTGAAAGATAGTCTGTTACGACCTCCGGATCCGTTGCTGTCTCCAGCAGGTCCTCGATGCGGCGCCAAGCGTGCCAGCCGGAGATCGGCGCAGCCTTCACCCGAGTGCTCAATTTGAGCAGTCGTGGTGCCGGGTCGCGCAGGACCTGATCAACCGCATCCGCGGCTTGGCGGAAGCTCCAGCCGTGCCGGCGCATCACGAGGTCAATACCCCTACCGCGGCCGCATTGGTTACAGATCCACCAGCCGTCTGATCCGTGATCGGTGAACCGCCACCTATCGACGCCGCCGCAGAACGGGCAGGGCCCGTGCCTGCCTGTCAGGAACTTAGGGTCGACTCCGAGCCGGGGCAGGATTTCCGCCCACCTACCTCGCGCCAGTTCGAGCGTTGCGCGCGTAACCCGCTGTGGTGACGCCTTGGGATTTGTGTTATTCGGAGACGGTTGCGCGGACGCGACAACTGAGTCCCCGGCCCCGGCAGCGCCCGCCAGCGCTCCGGGGTCGATGTTTGTTGACATGGATCACGCGGCAACGCTGCGGTCGCGCTCTTCGAGCCTCGCCGCCATGTAGGCGTCGATCTCGGGCTCGGGCCACGCAATTGCGCGGCCGTCCGGAGCGAGCTTCACTGGCCGCGGAAACCGGCCCTCCGCGACGAGGCGAGCAACATGGCGCCGAGTAAAGATCACGCCCTTGCCGGCGAGATCGGTGAACTTGAGGTATCGCATTGCTGGGGTCTCCGTGGGCCGTTGTGTGACCCCAGGAGACCCAAAAAGCTGTCTACTTTGAATGGACCTTAAGTAGACAATTCACTCACCCGTCTTCGGCGTCACCCTGTAAATGCGTCAGGCTGACGGATTTGAACTGACCAGCAACCCGCACTTCGCGAGTGCCCGAGTGAGACTTGCGAGCACTTCAGTGACCGCCGCGTCCTTGGTAATTGTCCCCGCGAATATGGATACCCTCATTGCCGCTGTGCGATCTGCGTGATGCGACAACAAGCCCTCGTAAACGGCAGCAATCGGACCGTGCCTCTGCCTATTCCCAGCCTTAGTGCGCCAATTTCGGATCGTGTCACTCTTGAGTTGCAACCTGCCCGGAAGAGTCACGCCGATCTGCACCAGCCGGGTAACCACAGCCGCGTGGGCTTCGTCGCGACTCAGTCCGATATCGAGCAAGATGGTCGCAGTCGCTGCGGCAACGCCTTGTAAATGCTCTCGGCCCCGCGTCGCCGGCGCCCGGTTCTGAACCTCACCGGGCTTTAAAAGTGGCGCCACGGTTCCGTGCTTGAGATCGTTAAGTGCCAGACCGAGTCTCGCTAACGGGATGGCAAGGCCAACGCGGTTCCACGGCTCGACGGTTTCGATGAAACTCGCCACGGCATCGAGCGCCATAATCGCGCCGATGCGTGCATTTTCGGCGCCGGCATCAAACGTGATCTTTGCCGCTTGAAGCTCCCTGCCGAGCTTTAGAAAGTTAGCCGCAGGGCCGTCAATGCTGCCATCCGGCATCAGGCGGCTCCGCGCTGCGGCAGTGTCACAACGCTGTCCGGCGGCGGGTTAATGATCAGCGAAAGCCGCTTATCCCACAGGTCCAGACACTGTCGTTTTTCGTCCTGATACGCGTGCTGATCGTACACCTTGTGAAGGCCGGGCTTGGCGTGCGCAATCACCAGCTCGCGGACCATATCTTGAACCGGTAGCGCTGACAGGTGCGTTCTCATCGACCGTCTCAGGTCGTGAATTTTCCAGTCTGTGACACCGCTCAGGTTGTCGATACGAGCCTTGGCCTTCGAAAAACCGTTGATCGGCTTAGTGCCGCCGGTTGTTGTGAACATGAAGTCGCCGCCGGCCCAACGCGGAAGCCCTTCAAGCAGCCCAACTGCCGCCGGGGACAATGGTACCTCGTGAGCCCTGCCGCCCTTCATCCGGGACGATGGGATTGTCCACATGCGCTTCGTAAGGTCGATTTCAGACCACGACGCGTCGGCCACTTCGCGCTCGCGTTGCCCAGTGAGGACGAGCAGGCGGAAGATCGCCCCATACGGATAGCCCATATCCCCAGCAGCACCCCAAACCGCCCGCAGCTCGTCGTCCTTCAGGACGCGCTCGCGTGCCTCGCGAGCCCCGATCAGATCTCGTGGCTTCAGTTTCTCAACTGGCGAACGGTCGATGCCGAATTCAGACGTGCCGATCGCCCAATTGAAGAGGCGGCGCACGTAGCCCAGCGCGTTGTGCGCTTGGTACGGAGCCCCTCTTTCGACAATCGCCCGGATCGCTTCAGCGACCTCGCGAGGCGCTATATCGGTGATGGGACGGCTCCCCCACCGTTTGACGAACTCGCGCTCGACGATCTTCCTCGCCTCGTCGGCCTTCTTCAGGCCGGCCGCGTGCCGTTTCAAAAACTCCCCGGCAACTGCGCCGAAGGTATTTGCCTGAGTGGTCTGGCTTGCCGCGCGCTCCCGCTCTTCCTCAATCGCAGGGTCGACCCCCCTTTCGATCAATTTGTACCAGCGCCGCGCTTTTTCCCTGGCCTCATCCAAAGTGATTCGGCCGTATGTCCCAAGGGAGCGCCGTGTCGGGTTTTTGGGGTGGCTCGGATATCGGGTCCTGAGCACAAATGATCGGTGCCCCGTCTCCGTGACCATGAGCACCAGGCCCGGCATGAGCGCGTCGGCATATTCGTCACGTTCGCCTACCTTGGCCGGCTGCCGCGTCTTTACGAATCGATCGGTGAGAGCAATTTTTGACATACCGCTTGGTCCTCGCACGGATGCCGCTTGGTCGGGGTTGGGCAACGCTGGGGCAACAAAAATTTCCGTCTCGCAGCGTCACCGCACGTCACATACCGTCGCACGCGAATTTCAAATTTTCAAGATATTTCAGTCCACTGCGAGGGTCTCTTGTCGTATCACGTCAACTCAATTCCGATGCCGGAGACTTTCTGTTAACCGCTGGGTCGCTGGTTCGAATCCGGCCCGGGGAGCCATCTTCCAAGACACACCCGCCTCCGGCGGAGCGCCTACGTCCAGCCGCCCCGCGGTCTTTTCTTTCCGACGCACACCAATCCCATCGAGATGACACAGGGCCCCGCGCCATTTCTGCAAATGGGACGCATCGATATTCCGCCGGTCGTCGAGGACGAGTTCAACGATTGGTAGAACACCGCCTACATCCCGTCTTACCTCAAAGTGCCGGGCTGTCTGGGCGCCCGGCGATATGTGGCAATTGAGTCACAGCCCCGATATCTGACGCTCTACGAGTTCGCGAACGAAAAAGTCTCCGAGCATCCCGTCTGGGAACAGGCCCGCGATTCCAACCCGTGGTCTAAGCGAATCCGGCCTTATATGCGCCACGATGTCGGTTCGCCGGGCGTCTACAGGCGGGGTTTTCCAAAAGTGACCTGAAAGCCACACCTCAAGTGGCGAAAATACTACGGTAGTAATTTGCCCAAAGTCGTGGTTTGTCCAACCTCGGTTGGTATATTGTTTGCTTAAGTTCAGGGGTTGCATAAGCAACACAAACACGGCGGGACATACCCGCTGAATTTCGAGGGGACTTGCTTTGCGTCGATTGTTGTTTGCCCTGGGGGGCTGGGGCCTGATTACTCTATCGTGCTTGCCAGCATTGGCGCGGACCTCGCACGACGTTCATCATGGTAGAGCCGCGCACGAAATTCATGGCGGCAATTGTGTCGCCTACGTGCGTGACGTCAGCACCGTTCACCTCGAGGGCAACGCGGCCACCTGGTGGCCCCACGCCGAGGGACGCTACGAGCGCGGCCACAAGCCGGAAGTCGGCGCGATCATGGTGTTCAAGCCCTACGGCCGTATGCATGTCGGTCACGTCGCGGTGGTGTCGCACATCATCAATTCGCGTGAGGTGCTGGTCGATCATGCAAATTGGGTGCGCGGCCGGATCACAAAGGCGAGCTCGGTCATCGACACCTCACCGCTCAATGATTGGACGAGTGTCAAGGTACAAAACCAGGGTGCAAACCAGGACGCACACGGCCGGGAAAACCCGACCTACGGCTTCATTTATCCACGCGAGCTGCCGCATCACGATACCCCGGCGGTCGCTGAAACCGACCACGAAAAGCTCCATGCCACCGCCGCCGACCGTGTCGCGGCGCGCGCCAAGCGCCACAAGAACACCGAGGACGAGGAAGTAGCCGCTTACCGCAACGCCGCCCCGCGCCACGTCGCGGAACGCACGGCCCGTCATCATCCGAAGGCTGACGAGACCCAAGCCGCCGCGCAAACCACCGAGCCGGCGCCGCAACACGTCGCTGGGCACGCGGCGCACCATAAGAGCCACCCGGTGCTCGACGAAGCCAAAGCGGACCCAGCAACCCCGCCCGCGCAGCAGGTCGCCGCGGCGGCGCCGGCGCGTCACAAGCACAAGGCCCCGGACGCCGCGCTCGCCTACGTGTACTAGCGTCCGCCGCCGACACTCGTGCTTTCACCCCGCCGCTGCCCGGCGGCGCTAGTGCTCGCCTCGCCCTCGCGCCTATGATGCCCGCCAGCGATGCAGCTTGAGGGAGCGAGACCATGGCGGACAGCAAGCGGATTGTCGTGTTTGGCGCCGGGGCGATCGGCGGCTATACCGGCGGCAATCTCGCGCATAACGGCTTTGACGTCACCCTCATCGACCCATGGCCCGAGCATATCGAGGCGATCCGCAAGGATGGGCTGGCGCTCGAAGGCGTCACCGAGAGCGAATTTGTCCGCGCCCGGCCAAAGACGCTGCACCTGACCGAGGCGCAGAACCTCGCCAAGGAAAAGCCGATCGACATCTGCTTCATCTCGATGAAGTCGTACGACACTGAATGGGCGACGACGATGATGCGGCAGTATTTGGCGCCGGGCGGCTACATGGTGTCGCTGCAAAACTGCATCAATGAGGAGCGCATCGCCGGCGTCGTCGGCTGGGGAAAGACGGTCGGCGCGATCGCCGCGATCCTCTCGGCCGAACTTTACGCGCCCGGCAAAATCCGCCGCACCGGCGCAAAAAACCCGCCGGGGCACGAGGTCTACCGGGTCGGGGAGGTACACGGCAGACACACCGCGCGGATCGAGGAGCTCGGCGCGATGATCCGCACCGTCGACACCTGCAAGGTCACCGACAACCTCTGGGGCGAACGCTGGTCGAAGCTCTGCGTCAACGGCATGCATAACGGCGTTTCGGCGGCCTCGGGCCTCTCGGGCAACGCGATGCGCCAGGACGACCGCATCCGCCAGGTCATCGTCAAGCTCGGCGGCGAGGCGGTGCGCATCGGCCAGGCGCAGGGCTACCGTCTCGAGGACATCGCCGGCCAGGACGCGGAGAAGCTGGCGCGCGCCTCGGAGGGCGACAAGGGCGCGCTCGAAGAGGTCGAGGCGCTGATGCTGGCGCTGCGCAATTCGCAGGGCCGCAGCGAGGCGCAGCGTCCATCGATGGGCCAGGACATGCAGAAAGGCCGGCGCACCGAGATCGACTACATCAACGGCGTCATCGCCGAGCGCGGCAAGGCGTTGGGGCTAAAGACATCAACGCATGAACAGTTGATCGCCGCCGTGAAGCAGGTCGAGCTCGGCAAGGCGGCGCCGAGCCCGGAACTGCTTTACGCGATCAACTAGCCGCCACGGGCGGTGCCGCCAACCTCGTAGAGCAGCGCCTCCATGGCCTGATAGTTCGCGCGGATGTCGTGAGCCAGGGCGGCGCGACGGGCGTTCGCGGCGAGTTCTGACCTAACCGCCGGATCGCATGTCGTGCGCATCAGCTCGGCCAGCTGGCCCGGGCTCTCGACCTCCTCCAGCACGAGACCGCTCTCGCCGTCGCGAATGGCCGCGACGGCGCCGTTGTGGCGCGTGGTGATGACCGGCAGTCCGCAGGCCAGCGCCTCCAGCACGACGAGGCTGCATGCGTCCCATCGCGTCGGATGAACGAGAACGTCGGCCGCCGCGTATACCGGCCGCATATCGCCGACAAGGCCGAGGAACGTCACCTGACGCTCGATCCCGAGCGCGGCGGCGAGCCGCCGCCAGTTGGCCCCCTCCCCTCCGGCGAACGCCAGATGAACCGGCAAGCCTTGGCGAACAAGCTTGCTCAAGGCGCGAAACGCCGTATCGACACCCTTGAGCGGCGGGTTGTGGGCGACGGCGAGAAACAAGACTTCATCGCGAATGCCGATCGCGTCTCGCGCCGCGGCGCGCAGCGGGGCCACGGTTTCAGGGTCGAAATAGGCGGTGTCCGTCCCGTTCATCACCATGGTGATCTTGCGGGCTGCACGGGGGTGCCTCGTCTCGAGCAGCCCCTGGACGAGCGGCGACACGGCGGCGATACGCAGCGACTGGCGTGCCTGAGCCCGCTCCAGCAGGAACATTTGCGCGCGCTGCAGCTGCAGCTTCGGCGAGCACGCCGCGCGCAACCGCCGACGCGGCGGTTCGGTCCCGACGTGTCGGTCGAGGCTATGCAGATTGGAGCCCGTATGCGGGTGCCAGAGGCAGCGAGCAATCGTGACGCCGGTATCGTAGATCGCGTCGGGATCGATTTCGTTCAGCGCTCGCCGAAAGCGTCGTGACAGAAGAAGCGGCGACCAGCATCGTGCTACTACGTGCGTCGGCATCGACAAGCGATGATCGCCGAAGCCGCAGGCAACGACATGTACCTCGTGCCCCGAGGCGAGCAAATGCTCGGCAAATCCGCGCGTCCAGATCGCTTCGCCGCCGCGCGACGGATCGAACCATTTCAACGTCAGCGCGACCCTCATCGGCGGGCTAGTCTGCACACTGAGATCGGCACACAGCGATGACCGCGCCCGAAGGGACACCGGCGGTCAGCGTCGTGATGCCGATGCGCAATGCTATCGCCTTTCTCGATCAGGCAGTTACCAGCATACTGACCCAAAGCTTTACCGACTTCGAGTTCATCATCGTCGACGACGGCTCGACCGACGGTTCGTTTAATCGCGCCCGTGGCTTTGCCGATCCGCGCCTGCGCATCCACGCGCAGCCGGCGACCGGGATCGTATCGGCGCTCAATGCCGGCATCGCGCTGGCCCGCGCGCCGCTTATCGCGCGCATGGACGCGGACGACATCGCGCTGCCGGATCGACTTCAAAAGCAAGTCTCGCTGCTTGGCGAGCGACCCGATATCGCCGCCGTCGGCAGCGGCTACAGGACGATCGACCCGCACGGAAAGCCGCTGCGGGAAATAACGCTGCCCACCGACCCGGACGAAATCCGGCGCATCCTGCTCGAGACCAACTGTATGGCGCACCCCACAATGGTGATGCGTCGCGACGCGATCGTTCGCGCCGGCGGTTATCGCGACGAGTTCCCGCTGTGCGAGGACTATGACCTCTGGCTGCGGATGTCCGAAAAATCGGCGCTGACCAACATTCCGGAACCTCTGCTGCTGTATCGCGAGCACGACACAAACGCGACTTGGGCGGACCTCGAGCGGCGGCTCCGCTCCGAAGTGGCTCTGTTGCACAGTGCCGCGCTGCGCTGGGACGAGCCAGGCAGGCCGGCACTCTCCGCCGCAACCTTCAGTATGGATGCCGGCACGCTTCGCCGGGAGATGCGCCGTCGCGCATTGAGGGCCGCGGGCGGAGCGATCGGCGAACGCCGCCCGATGGCGGCGCGCGCCGCACTTCGCATCGCCCTTCGCCAGGGATATATGCCGTTGATCGATATCGCGCGGTTGCTGCGGCTCGCCCTTTTCGCGTACACGATTTAGCGCGACGGGCTTGGCACGTTCGCAACCCCTCCAGCGTGACGGTGCGGGCGCAATTGCCGAATTTGTGGGTCGACATCAACGATTTGTTCGATCACGCGGCTGGCGGCGGCCGTATGTCGGGCATCCAACGCGTCGTGATCGAGATATGCCATGCGTTTCGGGAGCTGCCGGCGTCGCAATGGTCTTTGCGGTTCGTTCGGCACGATGGAGCCCATCGAGGCTTCGCCGAGGTATCGGAGGCGATCGCGTTTGAGTTGTTTGGCCGGTTGACCGGTGTGGGCTCCGTCGCGGGCGATATCGTCCTCGACGACACTCCTCCGACATTGCCCGCCGAGCCGAGCCGGCGCTCGCTGGCGCGCCGCGTCGCGCGACGGCTTCCGGCTGACGTCCGGCTGCCCCTGTATCGCGGGCTGAAGCTCCAGACCAAAGCCCTGAGGGAGCTGCGCGAGTTGGCGACCGCGCTCGGCCGTCGCGCGATCGCCATGCCCCGGGCGCGAGCGCAACACCGCGGCTGGTCGCCGGCTGGAAGACCGCAGGATTTTGCCCGATCGGTGACGGCCGGCGACGTGGTCTTCGTCCCCGGTGCACCATGGGCCTACGCCGACTATGCCTCGCTGGTCGTCGCCGTCCGGCAACGATACGGCGTCCGGTTTGCGCTCTTTGTGCACGATCTCCTGCCGGTTCGGCGACCCGAGTTCTTCGCCGAGGAAAGCGCGCCAGTCGCCGAGCGGTGGTTCGTCGCCGTGCTGCCGCAGACCGAGACGCTGCTGACCTTCTCCAAAGCAACGGCCCGAGATTTCGAGGCTTTCATGAAAGAGCGGCAGATCGCCCCGGCGCCCACGGTGCAAGCGATTCCGGGAGGCGCCGGGTTTGTTCGCGCCAGGCAAGGTCCGACGCCGGAAGGCTGGCAATTTGCCGCGCGGCGCGATTATGCGCTTTGCGTATCGACGCTCGAGCCGCGCAAGAATCACGCGCTGCTGTTTCGCGTATGGCAGAAGATGCTCGAGAATATGCCTCGAGCGAAGGTACCGTTGCTGGTCTTTGCCGGGCGGACCGGCTGGCTTGCCGACGATCTGATGCAGCAGATGAAAAACACCGGCTTCGTCGGCGGCAAGATTCAGCTGGTAGAAGACGCCGGCGACGACCAGCTCGCCGAAATCTATCGGCACTGCCTCTTTACGGTGTTCCCGTCATTTGGCGAGGGTTGGGGGCTGCCGGTCAGTGAGAGCCTGGCTTTTGGCAAACCATGTTTTGCGTCCGACGTGCCGGCGATCACCGAGGCCGGCGGCACATTCGCCCGCTATTTCGACCCGAATAACGCTTCGTCCGCCTATGCGTTGATCCGCGCGACGATAGATGATCCACAAGACCTGCAAACGTGGTCAGAGGAAATCGCGCGATCCTACGCGCCGGTCCCCTGGGTGGCGACGGCGGAGGCGCTGGTGGCGGCGCTCGATCGTGTCCTGATCCATCCATGAGCCGGCTCATTCTCGACGTAACCTCTCTGGTGCGCTGGGCCGGTCCACCCGTCGGGATCGTCCGGGTAGAGAGCGAAATCGCCGCCGCCGCGACCGCCGCTTCGCTCCCGTTGGAACTCGCGTTTTTTGACCCGGCGAACCAGGTCTTCCGTTCGCTCGCGCCAGCCTGGGCCGAAGCCCTCCTCAGTTGGCACGCGGCTATCGACTCGTTCGGTCTCGACAGAGTGTTTGTAAAGCATGGGTGGCGCCGTTTGCTGCCGTCGCGCGGTCCGATTATCAGCCGACTCGAACGGATACGCCTGCTCGCGCCCAATCCGCTCGTGGCCAGTTTCATACAAGCGCTGCAAAGGCTGGTGCTTTCGGTCAAGGCGCATGATCTCCCCTTCCTTGATGCCGAAGGCCGGCGAATTTCGCTGGTGCGCTCCGATCTGGCGCTCGCCGGTCGCATTGTGCCGGAGCGAGACGACGTCATCTTGATCGCGTCGGCCGATTGGGGGCGTAAGGACCCACAAAGCCTCGCGGCATTGAAACGGGATTCCGGAGCCCGAATAGCAGCGGTCTGTTACGACCTGATCCCGATCACCCATCCGCAATTCTACCGGTCATCGGATGTCGCGGCATTCCGGCAATATTGGGACGGGATGTTGTCCGTTCTCGATACCGTTATCGTCAACGCCCCGGCGATACGCGACGATGTCATCGCGCATGCACGGAAAATCGGGGTCCCCGCTCCGGCGGTCGCGGTCGTCCCTCTCGGCAGCGAATTCTCGGAGACGACGGGACCACTCGACGCCCCCTTACCTGACGGGCTGGAACAAGATCGCTACGCTCTGTTTGTCAGTACGATCGAGCCACGCAAGAATCACAACATGCTCCTCGACATCTGGGAGCGTCTTCTGGCGCGGGGCATCCCGCAGCAGCATCGCTTCAAACTGGTTTTTGTCGGCCGTAGCGGCTGGATGACGGGGGACGTGATCCGCCGCCTTGGGGCGCCGGCGGCATTCGACGGCACGGTCGTTCATCTGCGGCGCGTCGAGGATGAGCTGCTGCGCGCGTTATACGCAAACGCGGCGTTCTGTCTCTACCCGTCGGTTTACGAAGGCTACGGCCTTCCGGTGGTCGAAGCCTTTGCTCTTGGCAAAGCGGTGATCTCGTCCAATGGCGGTGCGCTGCGCGACGTGGCGGAAGGGCTCTGTCCGAAACTCGATCCCGGCGATACGTCGGGGTGGGAGGCGACGATCGCGGATTGGATCACGAATCCGTCTCTCCGCCGCGCAGCAGAAGAACGGATCAAGCGGGAATTCCGTCCGATCACGTGGTCAGAGACGGCACAGCGCTTCCTGTCCGCCGCCGGTTTCAACGTCGCAGCCGGGTCGAGCGCGCAAGACACTGGAACATGATGCTGTCGAGCGTGCATCGCGTGTTGTGGCAGCGCTTGCCCCGCCGTGCCCGGCGCGCGGCTCTGATGGAAGCGACGCGAAGACTCGCGCCGCGGCCGGACCGTTCGGCGCAGCCGGCGGAGCCGATCATCGTCGCCGGTGCGCTCCGCTCCAGCACCGGGCTGGGTCAATCGGCGCGGCTCTGCTACCGCGCGCTGGAGACCGCCGGCTACGACGTCCGTGGCATCGACATGTCGGCGTTGTTCATGCAGCCGACCGATTTGCCCGGGTTCGCGTATCGCGACGGCACGGGTCTTGAGGGATCCGGAACCCTCATCCTCCACGTCAATTCCCCGTTTCTTCCGCTCGCCCTCTGGTCGCTCGGGAAATCGGTCGTCAGAGGCAAATGGGTGGTCGGCTACTGGGCCTGGGAATTGCCACGGGTCCCCGCCGATTGGAATGTCGGCGCGCCGCTTGTGCACGAAGTGTGGGTGCCGAGCCGGTTCACCGCGGACGCGGTCGTCAGCCGCCTTACCATCGAGAAGCTCGCGGTGGTGCCTCATCCGGTCGCGGTCGAGCGCCCTTGCTCAGGCGAGCGTCGCGGCGATGCCGCGCTCGCCGTCCTCGCGATCGCCGATGCCGCCTCGAGCATGGCGCGCAAGAACCCGTTCGCAGCGGTAAGCGCGTTCAAGAGCGCATTCGGGGCGAGCCCGGACGCGCGGCTGTCGGTCAAGCTCAATCACCCCGACACCTTCCCCGAAGGCGAGCGCGAGCTGCGTCAGCTGATCGGCGACGCGCCGAACATCGCTCTCCTGACCGAGGCGTTGACCGCGGACGAAATGGGCCAGCTTTATGCAAAAGCCGACTGTATCCTCTCGCTTCATCGCGCCGAGGGATTCGGGCTGGTCATCGCCGAAGCGATGCTGCGCGGCTTGCCGGCCGTGTCCACCGACTGGTCGGGGCCAACCGATTTTTTGACCGCCGATCGCGGCGTGCCGGTGCCGTACAGGCTGGTGCCGGCCCGCGACCCCCAGGGCTCCTACGACGACCCCGAGCAACTCTGGGCCGACTGCGACATTGCCGCCGCGGCCAAAGCCCTCGTCGATCTGGCCGACCCGGTGCGGCGCTCGGCGATCGGCGACGCGGCGCGGCGATTTGCCGAGGAATTCTTCTCGCCGGAGCGCTACGCCGCCGCCGTAACCGGACGTCTCGAGCTTGAGCCGCATGGCTGAAGCGCTGGCACCAGAGGCTGCCGAAAAGCGGCAGTCGACCGTGCGACGGGAACCGGGGTATCGTGACCAGCGTTCCTCGACCGCAAGCCGTTCACCTTAAGGTGGAGGGAAGCTCATGCGTCGGTTGCTGACGATCGGCCTTGTATGTGGCGCGCTTGCCGGTTGCGCGATTCCCTCGCCGTTTGGCCCACCGGGCCTGCCCAACGGGCCCGGCAACCTCGCCGCCGATCGCGCGCAGTGCAACAAGAATTTCCCGCAGCGTGTCGGCAACTATCAGGCGCATGCGGGATGCGTCAACGCGGCGGTCGAGCGCGATGCGATCCCGTTCGCCCGTTACCCCGACATCGTGCGGCTTCAGGAACAGCTGCGCACCAAGTATTCGGCGCTGATCGACCAGCGCGCACTATCGCCGCGCGAAGGCGAACGCAAAATGGCCGAAGCCGACGAATTGGTGAGCGCGGCGATCCACGACCGCGATGTCGGGCGGCACCAGGTCGCCGATCGCCGCGTCGATCGTCTTCAGGCGATGCTGGAATAGGACGCGGCAAAAGCCCCCTACTGCCAGGTCATCGTCAACAGATCGCCGCGCATCTCGTAGCTTTGCAGACGCTTTAGGAAGCTCTGACCGAGGAGCGACACGCCGGCATCCTCGGGCATCACGGTCGCCTCGACGCCGTCGACTTCGAGTTGGCCGATGCGCACGCCACCGAGCGTCACCGATGCGGCTTTCGCCGGACCGTTCGCGGTCATCACCGGCAGCGTGTAGTTCAGGTTGCCGGCAACCCCAGCGCGCACCGCGTCTTGATGGGTGAGCGACACCCAGGTCGCTCCGGTATCGACCATGAAGCGGATCGGCGCATTGTTGACGGTCGCCGTGAGGAAGACGTGGCCGTTCTGCTGAGCGCGCAAGGTCAGCGAGTTGGTCACCGTCACCGACTGACCGAGCGGAGCGAACTTGCGGTCTTCCGCGGGCTCCTCGGGCGCGCTTGCCGCAAAGGGGCCGCTGGAAACGGCGCCAGCAGGCGCCGGCTCTGGCGCGGGTGTCGAGCCGGGGAGTTGGCGATTGACGACGACGCAATAGACGATCAAGCCACCGAACAGCCACAGCGCCAGTTGTTTGACGGCCCAGCCGACCATCCCAGTGCTTTTTTCACCTTCGAGAAAGCGGTTGTTTTGCGGCCTTTGCATCGCGATCCCACTGCGGAGGGGGCTGAAATCAGCCGAGCCTACGCAGGCGTGATTAAAAGCCGGTAAAGGGTGCGGAGGGCTTGCTCCGGGAGAATTGGCTGGTTGGCGGTGTCAGCCCTGCCGGTCGTCGACGCGCACCAGCCGCATGCCGGGCGGCAAGACGTCGCTGCTGTTGATCTGGTCCAACTCGGTCTCGATACGGCGGATGGTCGAAGCGCCCTCTTGATCGCCGCGCGTCAGCACGATGCCCTGGACCATGTCGTTGCCGTCGCGGAGACGCGACTCATGCCCCGTGGCCACCGTCGCGACATCCTTGACATGGACTGGGGCACCGTTGCGCGCGATCAGCACCGTGTTGCGCAGATCGTCGAGCGGGCGAATGGGCTCGACGCCGCGCACGACCGCCGATTGCGGCCCGATATTTACCGTCTGGCCGCCGAGATTGGGATTGCCCTTGTTGATGGCCTCGATCACCTGCGGCAGCGTTGCGCCAGAGCCGGCAAGCTTGTCGAGGTCGACCGTGATTTCATAAGCACGGGTCCCCCCGACCCAGCCGCTGACATCGACGACCCCCGGCACTGCCTGAAAGCGGCGCTGCAAAACCCAATTCTGCACCGTTCTGAAGTCGGTCAGCGAATAGTCCGAAGGACCGACGATACGATAGCGATACATCTCGCCGACCGGACTTTGCGACGAAATCTGCGGCGAACCGCCGCCCGGCAACGACGACAGCTGCGATAGCCGGCTCATCACCGACCGCTCCGCTTCATCGCGGGTGAAACCGTCGCCAAACGAGACGCGCACATCGCTCAGGCCGGGAGCCGAGATGGTGTGGATCGCGGTGACGCGCGGGATCCCCGCCATCGCCATTTCGATCGGCACCGTGATGGCGTGTTCGATGTCCTCGGCCGCCGGTCCTTGCACCTGGGTGACGACCTCCACCACCAGCAGGGATGCAGCACGATCGGCCTCGCTGCTCAACTTCGCCGAGGCGGCGTAACCGACGATCAGCGCGAGCACCGCCGCCGCGCCGGCGGCTGTCGTTCGCATCGTCAGCGGCGCCGGCAGGGCTCGCGGTCGTGCCAGGACGGATATCCTCATGCGCGCTACCCGTGCGCTACGCGCGGCAGCGTCACGCGCGCCAAATCGCTGGCGGCGACACGGCGCGGTCCACCAAACCGTCGCCGGTCTGCGTCGCGCGCCCCGGCTATTGCCTGCTCGAACCTGTTGGCGAAACTCCGTGTATCGGGAGCCCAGCGTTCGCCGGGATTGTCGTTGAAGCTCCGGGCGTCATCGCCACGCGCATCACTGAGCCAGTCGCGACCCAGCGGCGTCAGCGCTGTCACACCTTTGAGGATGCAGCCCGCCGCGAGTTCCGGGTCGCCGGTGACACAGATGTCGCCGCGCAGAATATGGTCGGTAACCCAAGCGCCACGATTGACCTGCTGATCCTCGACAAGGATCAGGTGAACATTGCCGTCGACGTCGAGGTAGTCCCGCGTCACGACATAAACTTCGAGCGCGTGCCGCTCTCCAAGCCGCAAGACCAGGGGCAGAACCTTGTGTGCGTCGCTGTCGATGTAAATGTCCATCGCTTGCCTGCGAGCTGTAAAAAAACGGCGACCGAGGCGCGAACACCCCGGCCGCCTTTGGCGCTAGAAGTGGAAGATCATGTCCATCGCGCCGACGACGATCCAGTTACGGTTCGCCGGGATGCCGGCATTGGAGTCGCCATTGAAAGCGTCGGCGCCGTTCGACCTGTAGTAGTCGACCTCCGGCCGGAACTCGATCTGCGGCGACAGCCAATGCTGCCAGCCAAAGCCGAGACCGAAATACTGCGCCGGCGTGCCGGTCCGCTGACCTTGCCAGTCGCCGTACCATTCCGGCCGCAGCGAGAGGTTGTCCAGCGGGTCGGGTGAGTAGTTGATGTACGCAACCGCTCCGGTCGCGTGGGCATAGCAAGTCAACCCGCCGGCGGGGCCGCAATGTGCACCGTTCGGCGCGTTGAACGGCATGAATTGCGGTGAGAACGGAGTGCCGCCCCCGGCAACGATCGCCGCCGTTGTCGGATTATCGACGTTGGCGACATGATCCTGATGCTCGTCATAAAACTCGAAGGAGATGTGCCAGTTGTCATTCCACTTGTGATAGGCGGTGAAGCCGTACCATTGCAGGTTGTTGTAGCCCCACTGTCCGGCGTTGATGCCATTGGCGCAGGCGTTGATGTCGTCCCAGCCGTCATTCCAATTGTAACGAAGACAGGCTGTCGCGGTCGGCATCGAGCCGGGATCCTTCTTGAACGTGGTTCCCGGATAGAGCGGGTTCCCCGGCATCAGGTTCGCCTCGGTGGCGTTCATGTGCCATGGCGCCGCTTCCGTGCCCACGGTCGCGCCGAGCTGCAAGAACAAGTTCTTGGTCATCGCCAGCGTGCCCACCAGTCCTTCGTTGGTGTAGTTGTCGAAGGCATAGGTCAGCGAGTGCGTGTACATGTAGTTGTTCGGAGCGAGCTGCGCTTCGATGTCGGGCAGCGAGATAAAACGGCCGAGGCGCAACATCAGCCCGTCGGCTACTTGCGGGATGTACAGTTCGCCGTACACCATCGGGAAGTCGTAGCCGTTGACGTTGTTCTTCTTCAGCAACTGGTAGCTGGCGATGCCGTAAGCGGTGGTGTAGCGATAGTTCTCGCCGTAGATCCCCGAAAGCCGCATACCCCAATCGATGTGATCGGTCTGCACCGTGTCGGGAAAGCGGTCGATATAAATGACCGCCTGGTCGAGCTGGATCGTGTTGGGCGTGTAGATATAGGAGATCGGCGCATTGCCACCGGGCCGCACCGACTCGTTGCTGATGTTGATACCCGGATCGATCCAGCCATAGATCTGAATGCCGGTACTGTTCAGCCAGCTGCCAAAGCCGGTATTGCTGATCGCGGCCATGAACGGGCTATCGGCCGAGCCGGTACGCGTGACGCCGAGCGCTGTCGTGCCGCCATAAGGCCATTCGGTGAACGGCATCGGCGGCGTGGTTTCCGGCGTGCGCGGCCAGTCGGCGATACGCGACGGCGGGGCGCTCGGATCGCTCGGCGGACCGGACTGGCCCCATTCGAGCTTGTAGTAGTTGTAAAGCCGGCTGAAGAAA
>Ga0210398_10002793_pt1 | contig 16868 bp, 16 predicted proteins | sample IncBWC4OmetaG_FD_161047 | JGI IMG/M metagenome (GOLD analysis project Ga0210398, IMG submission 161047) | Forest soil microbial communities from Barre Woods Harvard Forest LTER site, Petersham, Massachusetts, United States - Inc-BW-C-4-O | ecosystem: Environmental > Terrestrial > Soil >... | reverse complement strand
ATGCCGAGCACGTCGGAAGGCAGCATGTCGCTGGTGAACTGCACGCGCTGAAAGGTGCAATCGATGGCGCGTGCGAGGGCCTGTCCCAGCGTGGTCTTGCCGACTCCTGGGACGCCTTCGATCAGCAGGTGTCCGCGGGCGAAGATGCTGACGAGCGCGAGCCGGACGACGTCGTCCTTGCCGCGAATCACGCGGCGGAGAGCTTTTTCCAGTTCGGCAGCCTTGTGGGATACGGCGATTGCGGTCTCTGGGGACATTGGTCTGGATTTTACTACCTGACGTTGCTGCGGCGGAGTTACCGATGTCACTGGACTTCAGCTTTCAGCTGCTAGCTTCCAGCTGCTAGCGTCGAGTCCCTCAGCGGCTAAAGCCGGCGTCTTTGTTGCCTCTGTACGGCACGACTGAAGTCGTGCCCTTCCCAAAACCATTTTATGAGATTGCAGACAGCGACTGGTTACTCGTCTATTTGAGAACGCAAGCGTTAAGCAAAGCTTGCAACGAATCAGGCTAGTAGCTAGCAACTGTTTTACTGCGTGAACTCTGCCGGTCGTCCGGTGAGGCGCTCGATGCGCTTGGCGATCGGGGGATGAGTGGAGAATAAATTTCCAAAGTTTACGCCGAGCAGCGGCTGGATGATGAACAGATGCGCCGTCGAGGGTGTGGCCTGCATGGGCATACGGCGCGAGTAGGCGTCGAGCTTCTGCAAGGCGCTAGCCAGGGCATAGGGATTGCCGGTGTAGTGGGCGCCGGTGGCGTCGGCCTGATACTCGCGCGAACGCGACACGGCCATCTGAATCATGGCAGCGGCGATGGGTGCCAGAATCAGCATCAACAGCCCGCCTATCCCACCTCCGCGGCGATCGCGGCTGCCGCCGCCAAAAAACATTCCAAAGCGCGCCAGCAGAGTGATGGCGCCGGCGATGGTCGCCGCCACTGAACTGATCAGGATGTCGCGGTTGCCCACGTGCCCGAGTTCGTGCGCCAGCACGCCTTCCAACTCTTCATCATTCAGTAAACCAAGAATCCCATGGGTGACGGCTACCGACGCGTGCTTCGGATTGCGTCCCGTGGCGAACGCGTTGGGCGACTCGGTGGGGATCACATAAATCTTCGGCATGGGCAGGCCGATCTTCTGGGTCAGCCGCTCGACGATCTCGTAAGCGCGCGGCAGTTGTTCACGCGTGACCGGTTGCGCGCGGTAGGTGGCAAGCGCAATCTTGTCGGAGAAGAAGTAGGCGCCGAAGTTCAGCGCAACGGCGACTGCCAGCGCCAGCATCATCCCATTCTGGCCGCCGAAATGTTCGCCGATGAACATCAGCAGCAGCGTAAGGGCGGTCAGCAGGAACGCAGTCTTGAAAGTGTTTCCCATAATCGGATCTCACCTATTTGATGTTACGCCTTGCAGGGAGATGCAGTTCGGTCCGTTCCGGGAATTTGCTGTCGACAGAGATATACCCCCCTCCCCTCGATCCATTGGAATCACCCTCTCAGGGAAGAATCGCGAATTGATCTCTTGCAATCAATCGCTTGCGGGTAAAATCCTGAAAACAATGCAGTTATGACCTCGGTGCTTGAACAGTTGTCGCGCTTTCGCCCCGACAATGATCGTCCGTCGAACCTGTGGATGGCAAGGTCAGATGTCACAGTGCGGGAGTGGCTGGCCTCTCGCACTAGACGCACGAAATGGAAATGCCCTGCTAGGCTTGTGGCGGCGTTGGTGGGTAAGGGGTCCCCTTCGGCTCCGCTCAGGGCAGGCTTTCGACTCCGCAAACCGATTCGCTTTGCGAATCGGTTTGCTACGCTCAGGATGACAGTCCCTGATCGGCTCTACACGAGCTTTTTCCTGGGGCGGCGTTTGAACAGCGGGAATCCCCAGGCGCCTGCAGACAGCAGTGCTCCGAAGAGAATTACGGCGTCGATGCTGGAGCGGCCTTGGGGCGACCAGTAGACGTCTTTCAGATTTAGCCAGAGAGCGAATTCGTCCAGCGTTAGCGCTGCGCCCACGCCGTAGAGGATAGACATCAAGCGGCTCAAGAGCAGCGAGGAATCGTTCTCGCCGGTGCCGATGTCGGCCAGCCATCCGTAGCCCACCGCCAGCAGAATGATGATGCCGAAGACCAGATGATGAATGTGGCGGCCATCGTGTTCGATGAAATGAAAGGGCGGAATGTGGTGCAGGACGGCGAAGACTACCGCGCGGACTCCGGCGAACGTCAGGAAGAAGCTTACGGAAGCCACAAAAAGACGGCGGTGCGGGCGGTCGGGGATGCGTTCGTGGATCGCTTGGCCCAGGGACGTGCCGTAGCTCGAGAGCAAAAGGAAAGCTGTTACTACGATTGCCAGCAGGAATATGAACCAGGTGTAGGCCATGGGGTATTAGAGCATTAAGGTCGATGGCGGGAAACAGCAGGCTCCCCACCCGCACTTTGCGCGGGTTCGGAATGACAAATTCTTCTTGGATTTACGCGTTGGGCCGCGCCTTCCGAATTACGTTTTGCATTTACGCTTTTTGCGCTTCGCGTTTCAGGGCGCGCTCCAGGGTTTGGTCGAGGGCGGACTTGGCCTTTTCGTATTCCACTTGCGAGATTTGGCCTTGGCGGCGTTCGACTTCCAGTTGGAAGAGTTCTTCTTTTAATCCTTCGAGCAGCATGGAGGTGGGGCGGGCCCGGGTGTTTGTTTCGGCGGGAGCGTAATCGTCTTCCACCATTGTTGCGGACGTGGAAGAACCTGGGGTTTGGCGAGCCAGAGCGCGGGCCGCGGATTGTTGGCGCACGGCCACGTAGACACCGCCAAGGATCAAAGCTGCCGCGATGCTTCCGAGGATCTGCCATCGGTATTTCTGCAGAGGGTCGGGGGCGTCGATGGGTGGGCCGAGTCCGCCGCCCGGGCGATCGGTGGCCTGGGCGCCGGGGCTGGTCTGAGCGCCTTCCGAACTTTGCCCTTGTCCCTGAGCGCCGGCTTCCTGAGGTTCTTCGAGTGCGCCCTCGCCGGTGACTTTGAAAGCGAGATTCTCTCCGAGCCTGGTGTTAGATGCGACTTCCATAATGGCGTTGGGCTCGCCGGGATAGCTTCCGGACTTGTAGCCGGTGGACTCGGCGGCAGCGGTGAACTGCATCGTCTTGGGGATCATGACCACGAAGTGTTCCAAGGGATACACCGACTTAGGATCGAGATTCGCACTGCCGGTGTAGGCAAGCTGGTAGGCCACTTCGAAGCGCGTTAGTCCGGGACGCAGTGGGAAGATGAACGAGTAGCGGTTCTTCTCGCCTTCGGGCACGGGCGCAGTTTTCAGGGGGTTGCCGTTTTCCGTGGTAGCTGAGCCGGAGTCTTCGATGATGTGGGCTCCATCGGGAATGTAGAACTCGAGGTTGCGCTCGTTCATCTGGGTGCGCGGTGGTTTGGAAGTGTTCTGCACGCCAAATTCGCGGACTATCTCAATCTGACCCTGTGCGTTCTCGACGCGCAGGATGTCGGCGACTACCTCGATGCCGTCGATCTTTTTTCCGACATCGAAAACCTCCAGATCGACCGAAGTGGTTCCGGGAGGAGCCATGCGGTGGTAGGTGACGTCCTGATGAATGGCGCGGACCAGATGCGGAGACTGGGTGTCGTCGAGCTTGAAGGTGAAGTGGCCCTGGGCGTCGGTTTTGGTGCGGCCGGCTTCTTCCATGCCCTGGCCGAGCTTGAGCAGAACAACTTCGTCTCCGGCGGCGGGCTTGTTGGTGGTGGAGTTTTTCACCGTGCCGGTTAGCGTCTGGGCGGAGACGAGGGAGGTCAGGAGGAGGATGGCCGCGCACGTTGCTCGAACGAACGCGAGAGCAGAGTGAGGAGAAAACTCCTTGCTAGGGCTCGCGGAGTTGTCGAGGGACAACGGGTCCTTCGACTGCGTAAATGCTCCGCTTTGCGGAGCACTTACTACGCTCAGGATGACAGGGAACATGGGTTTCAAGATCGGGATCCTTTTTGCGGTGCGGGATTGTTTTCCAGGCGGGCAATTTCGGCCATGATGGTGGCGGCTTCATCCTGCAGGGAAGATTTCAGCGAGGCGAAATCGGAGTCGGGTATTTTGCCGGCTTTGTATTCGAAGTTGAGATCGCGAAGGTTTTCGTAGACCGCGTCTTTGCGCTCGCGGAGATAGCCGGCGCGGGTCTTCTCCGGACCGAGGAAGACTCTTCCGGGAAGATAGAAAACATAAAAGAGAGATGCGACGAAGAGCAAGCCGCAGAGAAACAATGTCATAGACTGTTCTCCATCATAGATCTTTCTCTCACAGATCAGTCTCCTTGCGGGCCTGATCGCGGAACTGTTCGAGTTCGGTACCGCTGGCGGGGCGCAGGCCGTCGGCGATGGCGGGGGCTGGCCGGTTCTTCCAGGAACGGACGACCATCACGATCAAGCCGAAGCCGAGTATCAGAGCGACGGGCGGGATGATATAGGCGGCGCGGTCGAAACCTTGCATGGTCGGGGCGGCCAAAACCGTGGGGCCGTATTTCTGGACGAAGCTTTGCTCGACCAGGCTGTCGCTGTCTCCGCGGGAGACCGCAGCCATGAGTTCGTTGCGCATGCCGTCCGAGTCAGGGCAGCCGACGTGATTGCATTCCAGAAGAATCTGGTTGCAGCCGCAGATGCACATCATCTGATGGCCGATTTCAGTGAAGCGGGTGGCGGGATCTCCAGCGCCGAGGAATGCGAAGACAGCGGCACAGAGCAGGAGGGCCTGGAGCATCCGGCTCCGGTTCCCGGCGAGCTTCGATTTTTTGTTCGAGTTCTTCATCGCCTCTCGGGTTCCGGTCTCTGGTCTTGGGTCTTACAGCCTTAGGATTTGCCCAACACCTAAGGCCCAAGACCTGAGACCGAACGTCAATCTCCCGTGGCCACGGGAGCGGGGTGCGCTTGCCCTAGCCTTGCGGGTGCGGGGATGCGGACGGGCGCCGGCGCGTTTGGAACCAGGGCCAGGACCGTTCCGGCGAGCATGATCCAGACGCCCAGCCAGATCCACATTACCAGCGCATTCAGGTGCGCCCGCAGAATGGGATGGCCGTTATCCTGATTCACTCCTTCGAATACCAGGTAGAGATCCTCGTTCAGGGTGGAGCGGATGTCGGGCATGGTCGAGGTCTGCTGGCTGGCATGATAGAAACGGCGGACTGGGCTCATGGTGTCGATCTGCTTGCCGTTTTTGTAGACGTCGAGGATCGCCCACTGGCTGAAATAGTTGGGATTATCATCCTCGGTGGAAGTACGGCAGATGAGAGTGTAGCGACCGATGGTCATCCGGTCGCCGTTCTTCATCTCCATCTCTTTGTCTTGATTGAAAGCGGAGCCGGCGAAGCCGATGATTACGACTGCCACGCCGAAGTGGACGATGTAGCCGCCGTAGCGCCGCGTGTTGCGGTGGGTCAGTTGCACCATGGAGGCGAACATGCCCTGGCCGGTGTGTTTCGAGATGACACGGCCGCCGCGGTAGAACTCGCTGGCAACGGTGAGAGTCACGAGAACCGCGAGAGCGATTGCCATCAGCGAATATAAGTTGGAGATATCCCGCCAGGGCTTGAGGCCGAAGGCTGATCCCCAACTTTGCGGCGTGAGCATCAGGAAGATCGCCACTGCGATGGCGCCGATGGTCGGCCACATGAAGTTACGCTTCAGGCTTTCGAGCGAAGTCTTGCGCCAGGCTAGCAGCGGGCCTACGGCGGTGAGGATCAGAAGCAGCAGAGCCACGGGGATGGCGACCCGGTTGTAGAACGGTGCGCCTACCGTCACCTGATTGCCTTGCACGAGTTCGGAAATCTTCGGGAACCAGGTTCCCCAGAGGACGGTGAAGCAGAGCAGAACGAACAGCAGATTGTTGAAGAGGAAGCTCGACTCACGCGAGACCAAAGATTCGAGCTTATGTTCGCTCTTCAGGTGAGACTTATTCTTGAAAAAAAAGAAAGTAAACACGGCCAGGGTGATCAGGAGGAACCAGCCGAACCATTCTCCGATGGACGATTGCGCGAAGGCGTGGACGGAGCTGATGATGCCGCTGCGGGTGAGGAACGTTCCGAGGATGGCGAGCCAGAAGGTGGCGAAGACCAGCCACATGTTCCACATCTTTAGCATGCCGCGCTTTTCCTGCATCATCACCGAGTGCAGGAACGCGGTGCCGGTGAGCCAAGGCATGAGCGATGCGTTTTCGACGGGATCCCATCCCCAGTAGCCGCCCCACCCTAGGACCGAATACGCCCAGTGGGCGCCGAGGAAGACGCCGCAGGTTAGGAAAGCCCATGTGACCATGGTCCAGCGGCGGGTGATGTTGATCCACTTCTCGCCGGGATACTTCATGATCAACGCGCCCAAGGCGAAAGCGAACGGGACGGTGAAGCCGACGTAGCCGAGATAGAGCATGGGCGGATGAATCACCATCTCGGGATACTGCAGCAGCGGATTCAGGCCGCTGCCATCGGCACGGAGCGGGCCTTCGAGAATGCCGAAGGGATTGGCGGCGAAGTTTACCAGGAGCAGAAAGAAAATCTGCACGCCAGCCAGAACCACCGAAGCGTAGGCGAAAAGGCGCGGGTCAGTTTTGTACCTTAGGCGGAGAACGAATCCGTAGGCCGCGAGCAAGAGCGACCAGAACAGCAGCGAACCCTCCTGGCCGGACCACAGCACGGCGAACTTATAAGGAGCGGAGAGATCGCGATTGCTGTGGTGGAAGATGTAGGCGATGGAGAAGTTGTCCTGGAAGGCGCAGACGACGAGAACGAAGGCAGCGAGAAAAACCGAGGCGAAGGTGGCGATGCCGGCGCGGCGCGCAGTCTCGCCGATGCGTCCCGAACCTCGGCGGAGCATCGCGACCAGCCAATTTCCTTCAGCAGAAAGCGCTGCGCTAGCGCGGTGCGCGGCCCCAGCCCCTGGCGTCGCGGCCAGCGAGGCTTGGTTCTGAAAAACCAGGGCAATGATCCCGGCGAGGAACGAATAAACGCTCAGGGCCAAAGCGAGAAGAAGTGCGAAACTTCCAATTTCCGCCATGGTAGGGGAACCCCGGGTATTTTTTCAGAAATGTCCCGTCAAGGCAACCGCGAAGGGACATGCAGCGGCCGAATTGCGCCTCCGCACGTCTCAGCAGGACGCGACTAGGCGCTCTGCTGCTGACGGTAGCGCTGTTTGACTTCGCGCTCGGCGTTCAGCCAGTCCTCGGCTTCGCTGCCCGGCGCGGTTCCGCGCTGCAGGTAGAGTTCATAGGCGCGGCGCCGGATCTCGTCTTCCAGATTGATGGGAGTCGGGAGCGCGGAGTTTTTTCGGGGTTCGCTCCTGACGACTTCCATCTTCCGGGGTTCGGGCGCCTTCTTGACTTCTGCCGCTGCAACTTCGGCAGGCGTGGCTCCAGCCACGACTGCGTTCACTTCGGGCAGATTGCTGTTATCGGTTTGGTTCTGATTCGCATTTGTACGATTTGCTTTGCTACCAGGGGTAGATTTCGACCTTGCCATAATCGGATACTCCTTACATATACCTAAATTTAGGAATGAATCGAACTGTTGAACGAACCACATACACTTGTCCCGCAACGTTTAGGAGAGCATTAGAATTTGTGGCAGAAGTGAACCTATTATAGACCTCTGCAGGCTGTGGAAACCTGCCTTCGCGAAGAAATCGCCAAGGATGGCTTTGCTATAATCGAAGCTCTCCGATGGCGCTATCGTCTAGGGGTTAGGACGGAAGATTCTCAATCTTCAAACCCGGGTTCGATTCCCGGTAGCGCTACCAAGTCTCTTGTGCTATCAGCTGCTATGGAGACACCCTGACCCGAAGCCCTGAGGATTGTGGAGTACCAACGGAGCTTTTATCGGCTCGCGCTCCAGGAGATCGTTGTATGCCGGACGCCTCGTAAACTTGCGACGATGGAGCCCGACTTTACTGAGCAAGTATTTGACGCAAGCACACGCAGAAAATGGCTGCCGTTGTACGTCGGCTGTTGCAGCTATAAGTACCGCCGGCACGTGGCGATAGTCACCGCGCAACAGGATGAAAAAGGTTCTGTCATCTCACAAGCTCTTCTCATTCAGAGCCGTCTGGAGTTCTTGCGTGCCAATTGGACGAAGATCGGCAGCCCATAGTTCCAGCCCAAGGCGAGAGGCCGCCCCTCGGGCTTAACTGGCACATCATTTATAGACATTGAAATCTATAGACATTGAATCGGGCGATTTGTTGCTCATTGGGAATCGTGCCGATTAATGGTCAATGAGTGTAATGATTCCATAACAATGTCGGGATGTTACGCCTGAAATCCTGGGAGTGTAGTGACCCATGACTTTGTCGAGCATTCAAGAATCCCTTTCCCAGATTGTCCTTGCTAGATAGAGTTGTAATGGTAAAACCCTTAGCCTTTATCGCTACTCCCAATGCTGGAGGTCCGTATGACGTCGCTGAGGAGAACGGCCCGCATCGCTGGCCTGTGGTATCTGGGCTTCACGTTGGGGCCATTCTACCTGCTATATGTCCCTTCGCAGACAATCGTGCACAACGACGGTGTCGCCACCGGAGCCCGGATACTGGGACACGAGACGCTTTACCGTTGGGGCATGCTTGCCGAGACGCTTGGTGCGGTCATATTCATCGGCCTAAGCTTGGCGCTCTACCGGCTCTTCGAGGATGTGGACCGCCGCCGCGCGCGACAACTTGTGGCTCTTGTGTTGGTTTCGTCTGCCCTTGGCCTGACGAGCGTGGTGTTCAGTGCAGCCGCACTCCTCATTTTTCGCGGAGGCGATGCCTTCGCCGGCTTTGACAGCCAGACTCGCGTGGCGGTCGGCATGCTGCTGATCCGGATGCATGGGCAGGCGAATGGCATCAACCAGATGTTCTGGGGATTGTGGCTTTTGCCTTTTGGATGGCTGGTCGTGAGGTCGCGCTTCTTGCCGCGCTGGCTCGGGTACTGGCTCCTGCTTGATGGCATTGCATGGGTTGTCCTGAGTACGATCTGGTTCCTCGCTCCGAATCACACGGACGCTCTGTTCCGCTATTTCCAGCCGGTGTTTATGGCCGAACTTGCCGCCATGCTCTGGCTGTTGATTATGGGTGCGAAGGAACCGTCGCTCGCTGCTCCCGCAAACAAGTAGTCTCCTGATCTCAGCGGGTTTCAGAATTGGAATAACTGACGTAACGAGGCGATTACACTCAAGGCCCCCGCCCAGGTCTTTGCCTTGGACAAAAGATCAATGAGTGAAATGAGGATTTTTCACCAACTACGAGCAGATCGCGACGTTGGGAAATTATCTGATATACAATCCTCAGCCTCTATAGCGGGGTAGGAGGTCGCGAGATGTCTATGAACGTTTTACGGTCTTGCGGTGGATGTCGCAGAATAGACGGATGGTCCCTTAACTTCCGCTTGTTCCTTTTTGTCGCGGCCCTCATTGTCGTTCCTCCCGTCCGTGCGTCCCGCGCCGAGAATGGCAATACGTTCGATGGTCCAGGTGGAACGATCTATTACGAGGTCATCGGCAGCGGTAATGCGATTCCCTTGGTGCTGGTGAACGGAGGGCCTGGTCTTGACCATATGTATCTGCATACCTCGACCGCGTGGGACGTGCTCGCTCAGGGTCGCCGGGTCATTTTTTACGATCAGCGCGGAAACGGTCGCTCTTCTCCCCTCAAGGAAGGGCAATCGTGCACCCTCGCCGACCAGATTGACGACCTGGACGCGCTTCGAGCTCATCTTGGTCTCGAAAAGATGATCCTTCTCGGGAGTTCATGGGGTGGATATCTGAGTATGGCGTATGCCGCCCGCCACACCAAACGCGTCGCGGGCCTCATCCTCGTGGATTCTGCGGGGCCAAAGTGGGATGAAAAATCGGATCTTGACGACAAGGTCTACCCGGACGTCGTCGAGCGGGAAAAAAGCCTTGAGTTCGCCATGGAATTCCATGACGAGGCTGCCAGGGATCAGTATAACCGTGAGGATTTCTCTACGCTTTTCTATTCGCCGGAAAAGCGCGATGCTTTCCTGGCTCTCATGCCTATAAAATTCAACTGGGAAGTAAATGAGGCCGTGTCGCACGACCTGGTTCGCTTCGATTTAACACCGGAGCTTCCTAAATTTCATTTTCCCACTCTAGTCATCACCGGACGCTTCGACATGAATGTGGCGCCTGTCTTCGCCTATCAACTCTACCGCGCCATTCCAGGTGCACAGTTCGCCGTCTTCGAGAAGAGTGGACACCTTCCGTTTACCGAAGAGCCTGATGCCTTCGCCAACAGGGTCGGGAGTTTTCTCGCCATGATACCTTCGGCCGCCGCTCATTAGAAGGCCCGGAAAATCTATCCGAGACGGTTCAATGCTTTATAAACGAGCAAACTCGAAGACGACTGTTGTAACCAGGCGTTTACTCATCGAGTCTTTTCTTGCTTTTTCCGGGGACTGCCATGTCGAATTTCTCTAAGTACCTTGGCCGCGGAGTCGTCATTTTGGCGTTAATAGGAGGTGCGAATGCGAAGGATCACCCCCATGTGGCCGACGCAGATCGTGAGTATGAGGCAGTGTTTTCTCATGGAGAGAATCCATGTGCCAAACAATCGACCACCGTTGGCTTTGAGCAATGCTTTGGTGAAGAAGTGGAGTTCACCGAGAATCACTTGAATGCCTTCTTGGATGCAGTTCGTGCGATTGTGGCAGATGAGCGTGGTGCCTGCGTGGGCATCAAACCTGCCTGTGGGGTGAGGCAATTGGACCTGCTGAATAATGCTGACCGGGCGTGGCGGGAATACAAGAAAAATCTTTGCGAACTAGAGTTTGCCGAGTTCGATGGCGGGTCTGGAGCGGGTTCGGCGGAGAGCGAGTGTGAGTATCAGGCCGACCGGCAATACGTGAGGCAGGTGGCGGATGTGATCTTGCTAAAGACTCTGGCGAAATGACTTCCAAAATGGTGCTGAAATCATCAGCAGGAGTCCCGCAACCCAAACCGCGTGCCCCAAGCCAGGACAGTCCGCATCCTGCAAACACAGGATGACAAGAGAGGCCCACGTGAGCAAAATACAAAACAAAATTAGTGCGGCAAGAACTCGCTGCGTTCTTCCAGCGCGATCAAAAATGCGCAGGATTATGTAGGCAAGGGCAAGAGGGTTGACAACACCTCCGAAGCCACCTAGCCGATACCCCACATTCAGCCAAGGAATCGTGTTGGGTCCTAGATCGACAACCCAGAGGAAGAGGGCAGCATAGGCGCATCGCCATCCAGAGATCGACTTCGATCCGACCGTATCTTTGAAAACGGGCAGGAAGAAGCTGAGCACGTAAAAGGCAAGGCCTGTGAAGAAGATGACATTCTGCAGCCTTGACTTCCCCGAAACATGGTCTCCCGAGGACGGCATCATATAGGCTACGGTTTATGTTAACGCATAGTTGACTTAAACAGGCGATTACGCTCATTGAGAACTGGGTAGCCGCCCCGGCCATGGTCAATGAGTGTAGTGGGGATTTATCGCCAGTTATTCACCTCGGCAATGTATCGCTCAGTCCGACCCCTAAAGATACGGCTTCAGCTCCGCGTAGTGAGACCGCGTCGGGGAGCGTAGATCAATGTCAACCGTGTAATCGACAACGATTCCTTCAAATGCAACATTGAACGGATCAAAGGCAAAGACGTCGACGCTGACCTCTTGCCCGGCTGCGAAATCGGGAAGAGAGACTGTTACGTGCTGGACGTTGTCAGCGCCAACAGAACTGCCTTTGCGGTGGATCTTGAACGTAAGCTGGTTAAGTCCAGTTTCGCTGCGTTTACGTACCGCGCAAGTCACTCGGTTGTAGCGTGGTAGAAAATCCTTCTCCTTGCCGGGAGGGCGGACAAGTTTCTTTTCAAAGGACAAAAGGCGCACGTCGAAGGCTCTCCGTTGCTCGATAATCTCGTGCACTTTTTCCAGGTTCTTGATCTTCTTGTATCCGGAGTAAACCGAACTGTTAAACAGCTCAGATGGGGACTGTTCGATCCAATTGACGAATGAGCGGCCGTACGGTTCGGCTACTCCCATTTCCCAGTTATGCCAGTAAACGGCATTGTCCGTTCCAGAGCTTTTTAAGCAGTAACACCCCTCGGTGGTACCGTCGTAGCCAATCACAAAGAAATGGCTTCGGATTTCGACAGGTAGTCTCTCTGTCCACCGGTCAATCTCACCTTGCGGTTCAACCAAGAAGAGAATCAGTCCTCCAGCAAAAAATTTGCCCGGGCCAATCTCGCTCAGGTAATCCAAATATGAGCTGGGACAATGCACCGACCGTTGTGAAAACCATTTCGTAGCCAGCAGGCGATCGACTCGCCCGTAGCCGTGATGGTAACCACCCGGATGAGCGGCCAATTCACTGGAGAACTTGGGAAACGAATCACTCATAGCGCTTCAGAGTGCGTGTCTACATCATAACTGTTGTAAACAGGCGATTACACTCGTTGAGAACTGGGTAGCCGCGCTGGCCCGGGTCAATGAGTGTAATGGCGATTTTCGCCAACTAACGCACGGTCCGGGTCGCCGAAAAACGTTCGTCATTCTTGTATCGTGGGCGGCCGGGTCCAGCTCAGGGCAGGCTGTCGAAAAACATATAGATCGCAGCAATGCGACCGTTCCGGGCAACGACAAAATCGGTTCCCGCATAAGCTGGAGGTTTGCCGGGAGTGCCAGAGACCCATCGAACTCGTCCGGCATCACTTAATTCCTCGGGAGGGGAGAGATGTTGGTATTTGAAATCTGGATGTGTTGCTTTTATCACACCAGCAATACGATCAATCTCGTCACGACCTCGGTAGATGCCTCCATTGGGATCGTAGAACACACCATCTTCATTCCAGATGTCGTCGATGGCGGCGCGCCGGTGCACGGGGTCATTTTCGCCAAATACGTCGCTCAGATTACGAAGCAGCAAGGTCGATATGCTGTAGCACATGTCTTGTCTCCTCTCGTCATCAGATCAGGAGGAAAGGAATAGATCCGGAGGAAAGGAATTGGCCACGTTTCTAGATGCATGTATCGAGGGAAAGTTGCAGCAGGACGCGGTGTGCTGATTGTTCAAATTATTGACTGTCGCAATCGGGTATTTACACGAGCTTGCGCCGTTTGCTCACCAATCCGGGTCAATGAGTGTAATGGCGATGTTATGAGCGGAACACTGGAATTCGACTATTCTGTTTTCGTTGTGCCATAGTCGATTGACGGCAACGCCTCACCCCGAATCTGCCGGATAAAAGCCGTAACCTCTGAATTCAGTAGATCGGACCGGTCAGCCTGTATGTAGTGGCCACTGCCCTTTGCGACGATTCTCCGGCTGCGTGTCGACAGGCCTTTGAGGTCTTCCTGCATCTGGTTCCAGATTTCATCTACCTTTGAAGGTGGCTCACTGTCAGAGGGATGATTATCCTGCGAAAAGATCAGGATCGGGAGATCGCCGAACGGGCCGGTATGGATTGTCTCCTTGCCGGATTGGGGAAAATCCTCATCCTCGCGCTCCAGCGCGGTGTACAGCCCAGCACGGCACTGATCTTCCGATAGCATTTTCCCGGCTGAGATTTCGAATCCTTCTCCTATATTGCAGTCCCCCGTTATACGCGGTATGCCGAGGACGTATAACCACTTCGTTTGCAGAAGCTCAAGCTTGGCCTTGAGAAGCACTAACTTGGTCCGGCCAGGAAAGCGGTCTTCCTGCAGGGGCGTGGAGCCATCCACAAATATCAGGCCGGACAGATTCTGTGGATATCGGGCAGCGTAATCACGGATATATAGGCCCGCAATCGAGTGTCCCATCAAGACGATCGGCCCTTTGATTCCTGCGTGGGTCAAAAGCGTGTGCAATTGATCCGTAATCCGGTGGGCGTCACGCGGGCGGGGCTGTAGATCGCTCCAGCCAAATCCGGCGCGATCGTAAGAGCAGACTCGTGTTGTTTTCGATAGCGTGGGTTGCACGTTGGCCCAAATGAGCGAATCGTTCCCCAGGCCCGCATCAAGAACTATTGTGGGAGAGCCTTCGCCCGTGCAGTACAAATGCATCTTGTAACCGTCAACGGTGTAGAGTCTTCCCTGAGGGGGATAGATTGCGCGGTAGTGGTGAATGGCAAGAGCATTGAATAGGGTACTCGCTGCCGCAGCCAAGAACACGACAATAGCCGCCGAAAGAGCTATCCACTCGCAAATCCGGCGCCACCTTGCGTAAGGCTTGGCGGAAAGCACGCGGATACGGCGAAAGCAAAGCAGGGAAATAAAAAGCGCAAAGACGATAACAAGACCTGGAGCGACGGAAGAGTAGAGATCCACGAGGCACCTCTGCCGCGAAATCGGCGCGCTGAATGCGAGTATAGCGCCCGTTTACGCTAACAGGCGTTTGCACTCATTGAGATTTGGCCGCGGCGATTCACTTGATCTTCTTGGCGTGGTATCCCTGTCCATCCGCGGGTGAGTACACTCGTTCCTCAACGACCCGGCCGGTTTTGTCCCTGACAAAAGTCGAACGAGCCATTGGGCTGACGCCGCCTCCGCGGTTGAAAAACGTATCCGCGCTTTCTGGCAATAGTTCCGTCGGTGAGTCTTCCCAGGAGCCCTGGACGTAAAGCTTGTCTCCCTCACGGGTGACCGTGTCAACGAATTGTGATCCCGCCCACGCATACTCGCCGGTGAAGTCGTCAAGGGTTGCGGTGTCGATTTTGGCAACCGGAGGATCGGGCATTACTGCCGCAGACACCGCTAGCAGTGCCATCCATTTTCCCTGCTGTTTTTCAAACGTGTCGACCTGGCGAATGTTGTCGACGAGGGTAATGTCGCCAAAGTGCTCCTTGAATTCATAGAGGTAATCCACCAGCGCGATGTTGCCCACGAACTGGAAGTGAAAGCCCGAAGCCAGTCTTTCGATCTTGTGGCCCGGAATTACGCGGGCCGCCTCCCGACACTCGTCCATAATCTGTTTTCGTGTGGTGGTGGCGTTGCCTTCTATATCGCGAAAGTTCGCGTCGACAAACGTTGCCCACGTCTGCGCGTCACCCGATGCGCAGGCGTTGGCGCGAGCCCGAGCAGCGGAGATGATTTGCTCCTCGGCGGCGACAGTAGAGGGGTCCGTTTGCGGGGAGATAGGCGGGGCGGCTTGTGCCGCCGCGTGGAGCGCCAGGGAGAAAGTCATTGAACAATAGAGCGCATAGTTCAGCTTGCAGAAGTCCATGGTTCTCCTCTCAAAGGAAATGGCGAAGTTTACACTGGTCACAGCGGTTGTAAACAGGCGATTACACTCAAAACTGCAAGGTTAGGGTCTTCACCCTAGGCGAGGGCCAATGAGTGTAGTGGCGATTGAGACAGTTAGCAGTATGTTGGACAGAAAAATCCCGACTTACTAGTTGACCGGGACTAGAGTTAAATTACCCCATCGCAAACGTCTCCTTAAGCCGCCGAGTTTCGGGGCTGGCGTTGAATTTTCCGCCTGTATAGCCATATCCGGGTTTGTGACCACAGAACGGACCGAATGTTAACCGCTCATCAAATTTTGAGATGCCTAGGGGTCCGGAGTGTCCGAATGCACAAGTGAGAGGTCTGGGAACCTTCCATATCTGTTGGGAACCCCTGTAGTCGCGCCAGCATGGAGTCATGAAGCATTGGCGACTCTCCCTCCTGTTGCTCGTCTTCGCGTCCCGGTACGTGGCAGCCACCATTGAAATCACAACCACCAGCGTACCTAACGGCACGGTAAAAACCGGCTATTCTGCGGTTATCCACACCAGCGACGGTTGCACTCCCTATAAGTGGGTGATCGCCTCCGGAGCGCTGCCAGTCGGCATAACCGCGAAGGTGTCCAGCACGACGACTTCGCTGAACCTCTCTGGAACGCCGACCAAGGCAGGGACCTACTCTTTCGTTGTAAAGGTCACCGGGTGCGGCGGACACGTGTCTCAAGTTTCGTATAAGGTCGTCATCCAGAGTACAGCCAATCATGTCGTGGACCTGAGTTGGAAGCGTTCGACCTCGGACAATCTCGGCGGCTACAACGTCTATCGTGGCCCAGACGGGACGACATGGAGGAAGATCAACGTGAGCCTGATTGGTTCGACGCTCTATAGCGATTCCACTGTCGCGAACAACACTACGTACTATTATGCGACGACAGCAGTCAATATCGAAGGAAAAGAAAGCCGCAAGTCGGCCGCGGTCAAAGTGGATGTTCCCTAGCTTTTACGCGAAGCTTCTGTTCAGGGTTTCACTGCGACCGGTTTCACGGGGTCGCCAACTGACGCGATAGAACGAGCGGCCTGCGCGAAACCCTATAACTTTGAATCATCGTAGTCGCAATGTTGCCCACAGCCTGATCACGCGTATTGTTGACGAGGCCGTGCCGTGTTCTATCGCGTCTTTCAAGGATGCGGCTAGTTTTTGGGTAAAGGCTGCGCGTAATAGCCTTGCCGCGTGTGCGCGGTGAGGCCGGGCTTGGCGAGTTTTATTTCGAGCTGGTGGTATTCATCGGGGCGCTCAACTGGAGCTGCATCAAAGGAGATCTCGTAGTAGGGCGCCACATCCGAGATACATTCCTGGAGCAGTGCAGTGAGATCGTTGTTGAGTTCGAGAGCGAGACCACCGCTCTGCAGGGCGAGCACCGGAAGCCCGAGATTCCCAGCGGCGACCTGGTTCGGTTTGCTGACGCCTTTGAGGAAATCTTTGTAGTACGAGGCGCGGAGCACAGACTCGGCGCTGCCGGCGGGATTTACGCTGTAGAGAGTGATGCCCGCCTGGCGCAGCTGAGTGGAGAAGCTGACGACGTCGGAGAAGATGTGTTGCTGCTGGTTGGAAGTTAGCTCCACCCGCGGTCCGGATAGCAGAGGCCAGCCGGGCGAAACCCAGAGAACAATTTTGCGTCCCGGCTGCGGAGCGAGGCTGGC
>Ga0210398_10002792_pt1 | contig 16873 bp, 20 predicted proteins | sample IncBWC4OmetaG_FD_161047 | JGI IMG/M metagenome (GOLD analysis project Ga0210398, IMG submission 161047) | Forest soil microbial communities from Barre Woods Harvard Forest LTER site, Petersham, Massachusetts, United States - Inc-BW-C-4-O | ecosystem: Environmental > Terrestrial > Soil >... | reverse complement strand
CGGCATTTATCGACGCAAACGCGTGAAAATCAGGCGGCACCTCGAGGTCCGCAAAGCATTGACGTAGGCTTCTGAAAATGTGGGTGTCGACTAATCCGTCAAGTACTCGGTTCTTCCGCGCCGGCGTTATGCCTTTGTCCCGTGCCGCTCCTTCCGACCCATGCCAATCGTTTCTTAATTTCGCGAACTTCCTCGCGATCAGCCAGGGCTCGCTCACGATAATTAACCGCTATCGGACCTGTGCGCGGCGACCATGGCATCGGCAATGCCGAAGTCGAGGTCGCGGTGGTTCCGCATGTCGGCGGTTCAGTTGCCAAACGGGGGCCAAATTGGACCGGGGTAACAGGTAGGGTAACTTTGCTTTATTCCATTGAGAACACCCTAATTTGTAGTCCTCCGTAAGCCGTTCAATTCCCTCCCTGTCAGATCTTCGCCAATCTCTCGACAGTGTCGGGATATCTCTCAACCATTCGGATCAATAGTGCTGCTTGCGCGTTAGGACGGGCTCGCCCTTGCTCCCAGTTTTCGAGAGTACGTACATTGGTCCGCAGATATTTTGCAAATAACGCCCGAGATAGATTCATACGCTCGCGCAATGCCGATAACTCTTTTGCGGACATTTTTGGTGTGGCCTTAGTTTGAACGATATGGGTGCGCAGAGTGCGCTTGCCGGTTCGCTGATCGGCCAGCGCCACAAAGCCCTCTGCCAACTCGGCCATCAAATTGCGCTTTTTCTTCATGCCTACTTCCTCATCTTCAATTCGATCTTCAAAAGACTTTCCAGAGTTGCCCGATCCTTCTTCGATAAATCGCTTAGTTCATTCTTGTCATATAGAGTGAAAAGCCAAAACTCCAATCCACGGATCCAGTAAAAATATATAACTCGCAGGCCGCCGCGCTTGCCCTTTCCTCGCCGCTTGTCCGCCCAACGAAGCTTTCGGAGACCACCTGTTCCTTGAATGACATCCCCGGCTGACGGATCATCCATCAAGGCGTTCTGCATCGCTCGGAAACTCTCATCATCGAGATATTCATTGCGCAGTCGCTCGAAAGCCGGTAATTCGACGAACAACGCACGCATGACGGGACTATACGCAGGTTGCGTATGATAGTAAAGTACATGGGTATGCCTGTTACGGAAAGATGAAGTCCGTCACAGTGGCTCCGCCGGCAGGCCCATGTTCTGCCGTACGCACTGACTGAGATCGGACTGATCAATTCGAGGCAACGGGCTACTGCCGGAATACTTGGATGAGCACGGAAAGGGATGTTGATTCGATATGCGCACGCCTTGCAGAGCTTGAGGCAGAACGCAGTGCGCTAAAAGAACAGTTGAAACGGCTGCAGGCGCATGGAGCCCCTGCCTTGGTCTGGGGCAATGCATCGCCAATTACCGCCAATTCGCCGGCTGCGGAGAAGATCACACTGTTTCGTCGACTGTTTGGCGGTCGATCGGAAGTGTTTCCGGTGCGGTGGGAAAATCGCAATACCGGGAAGTCGGGCTATGCGCCTGCCTGCGCGAATGAATGGGTGAGAGGTGTTTGTGGCAAACCACAGATGAAATGCGGCGAGTGCCCAAATCAGGCCTTCGTTGCTTTGTCGGACAACGTAATCGCCAGCCATCTGCGCGGGGCCGATCCAGGCCGATCTGGCAACGCGGATTTTGTGGCTGGGGTGTATCCCATCCTGGTTGATGAAACGAGCTGGTTTCTGGCGGTGGATTTTGACGGAGACGACTGGTCAACCGATGCGCTCACCTATTTGGAGACGTGTCGTCTGAACTCGATTCCCGCTGCGCTCGAGCGATCTCGATCTGGCAAGGGTGGCCACGTCTGGATCTTTTTTTCGCAGCCGATTCCAGCTAGAGATGCTCGCCAGTTGGGCGCCACTTTATTGACCGAAACGCTGCAGCGTCGACCAGAAGTAGGATTTGCTTCCTACGACCGAATGTTCCCCAGCCAGGACACTTTACCCAAGGGTGGTTTTGGCAATCTCATCGCCCTGCCGCTTCAGCGGCGTGCGCGCGATTACGGCAACAGCGTATTCGTGGATGACAATCTTCTTCCTCACCGGGATCAATGGGCATTTCTTAGCTCGCTTTCCCGTCTCGTGCCGCAGGCAGTTCACGACTTCATTCACAAGGCGGAAGCACGCGATCGGGTACTAGGCGTTCGGATCCCTGTCGCCGAAGAGAACGGTGATGAACCATGGCGCCAGACGACATCGCAGCGGCGCTCGCCCGAGCGTGTGACGGAGCCATTGCCGGACCGCGTCAAGATAGTCCTGTCGGATGACATCTACATAGATCGTACCGCGCTTCCACCTCCTATGGTCGCAGTGCTCATTCGATTGGCGGCATTTCAGAATCCCGAGTTTTATCGGGCACAGGCGATGCGCTTACCGACATTTGGCAAGCCGCGAATCATCTCTTGCGCGTCGCTGCATAGGAATCATGTGGCGTTGCCTCGCGGCTGCCTTGAGGAGACGCTCGAGTTGCTGCGAACGCACGGCATTGAAGCCGACATTGAGGATCTACGGGAGCGCGGCGCGAAAATAGACTGCCGCTTTCTGGGTACCCTTCGGAATGATCAAAGGAGCGCATTTGATGCATTGTCGCGCCATGACTGCGGTGTTCTGGCGGCGACGACGGCCTTCGGCAAGACTGTTGTCGCCGCGGCACTGATTGCCCACCGGCAAATCAACACGCTCGTGCTGGTACATCGCAAGGAGTTGCTGAAACAGTGGGTCGAGCGGCTCCAGCAGTTCTTGTCGGTGGACACCGGTGATGTGGGTACGATCGGTGGCGGTCGCCGCAAGCCCACGGGGCGAATCGACGTTGCTTTGATACAAAGCCTCGTCCGCAAGGCGGAGGTGTCGGACCAGATCGCTGGTTACGGTCATCTCATCGTGGATGAGTGTCATCATCTGTCCGCATTTAGCTTTGAATTGGTCGCGCGGCGCTCGAAGGCGAGGTATGTGTTGGGACTGTCCGCGACAGTGACCCGCAAGGATGGGCACCATCCGATTATCTTCATGCAGTGCGGACCGGTGCGTCATCGCGTGGACCCCAAGTCCCAAGCCTTGCGGCGCGGCTTCCATCACAAGGTCCGCATTCGCAACACTGACTTCAGGTTGCCCCGGGAGTTGGAAGGATCTCCAATGTCCATGCCGGCAATCTATTCTGCGCTCGGATGTGATGAGGCCCGCAATGCTGTGATATTCGATGACGTTCTGACGGCCCTAGAAGCGGGCCGGTGTCCGCTGATCCTGACTGAGCGGCGGGATCATTTGGAGACTCTTCGAGGACGCTTTGAGCGATTTACTCGGAATCTCGTCGTCCTGCATGGAGGAATGGCGGCCCAGGAACTTCGTACCGCGCAAGCGGGGCTGCAGCCCGGCGGAAGTAGGGAGCGATTGGTGCTTGCTACTGGGCGCTATCTCGGGGAAGGATTTGACGATTCGCGTCTTGACACGCTGTTTCTCGTCATGCCAATTTCATGGGCCGGGACACTGGCACAATACGTCGGTCGCCTGCATCGTGATCACGACGGAAAGCGTGAGGTTATTGTGTACGACTACGTCGACCGAGCCGTGCCCGTGCTCGCACGAATGGCCGCGAAGCGCGAGAAGGGCTACAAAGCTTTGGGATACGTCCTCGAATCTTGATCTCGGCGGCAGGGCGATTAGCGTCCACTAATGTCCTCCAACAGCCACGCCATTTGCGGGTTAATGTGAGGGTAACTTTTTTCTGACTCGCGAAAATTGTCTTAAATACAGCAGCCTATAGCTGTCTTCAATTCCCTCCCTGGCCACCACCCCCTCCTGGGTCTATTCCGGGCACTCGACTCCGGAAGTGTGCCATGGACGAACAGGCCAATTTCGAGACGATCTCCGCTCGATCAAACCGACTTGACCTCGCCCCCGTCCATGCGCAGCGTTGAACCCGTCATCCACCTTGCACCGGGCGACACGAGAAAGGCAATTAGTTCAGCGATCTCTTCCGGCTTTCCGTAGCGAGCAATGCCCGCATCTTTAGGAAATTTCTCGGTTGCTTCCTCCACTGTCATTTCGTGAATCGATGCCCAATGCTCCAAATAGGAACGACGACGTCCCGTCATGACGGGCCCCGGCATCACGCTATTGACCTGCACTCCGTCGGTGATTCCGCGATCAGAGAACGCCTTTGCAAGAGCGACGATCGCAGCGTTGATCGTGCCGACCGCGGCATAAGGCGCTTTGGGGAACAGCGCCGAATTGCCCGACATCAATACCACCGACCCTTTGGCGTCCTTCAAGGCCTGCCACGCTTCGATCGTCAATCGTCTTGCGCCATGCAGCTTGAGTGCCAGCCCGCTGTCCCACTGTTCGTCGGTCATCTCAAACAAGTCAATTTGCGGTACGGCGCCTGCAACATTGACCAGCGCATCAATGCGGCCAAAGATCGAAAGCGTGCGATCGACAACCGCTTTTGCCGCCGATCGTTCCGACAAATCAAGATCTACAATGAGTGGTGTTGCCCGCGCCGCGGAGACGGCGGCCGCCGTCTCCTCCAGTTCCTTGCGGTTTCGTGCCACCAGCACAATGGAATTGAAGTCTCGCGCCAGTCGCACGGCGGTGGAGCGGCCAATTCCTTGGCTGGCACCGGTCACAATTGCCACCGAGTTTTTCATTTTCTATCTCCTTCCGGTCGAATAAAAAGTTCGCGTTATTGGCGGGACAGAAACTCCCGCATCGCCAGCGCGATGGGCTCCGCGTGCGTTTCCAACGCGAAGTGCCCGGTATCGAAGAAACGGATGTCCGCTTGCGGAATGTCCCGTTTAAATGCGTTCGCGCCGGCCGGCAGAAAGAACGGATCGTGTTTACCCCACACCGCTAGAAAGCGCGGCTGGTACGCACGGAAGTAATCCTGGAACGCCGGGTACAGCGCGATGTTGCTCTTGTAGTCGCCAAACAGATCTAGCTGCACCTCGTCCGCACCAGGACGCGCGAGATAGAAGTTATCGAGCGACATGCCGTCCGGTGAAACGACTGCTGAATCGGGTACCCCATGGGTGTATTGCCAGCGTGTCGTCTCGGGAGCGAGGAAAGTTCGCAAGGCGTTGCGATTGGCCGCGGAAGGGTCCTCCCAATAGGCGCGGATGGGGTTCCAGCCGTCGCTTAGTCCCTCCTGATAAGCATTACCGTTCTGAGAAATGACTGCCGTAATCCGTTCTGGGTGCCATGCAGCCAAACGAAACCCGGTTGGGGCGCCGTAATCAAACACATAGACCGCAAATCGGTCGAACCCCACTATTTCGGTAAAGCGATCGATGACGCGCGCGATGTTGTCAAAGGTGTATTTGAATTGTCTTGGGGACGGCATATCCGACTGACCGAAACCGGGCAAGTCGGGGGCAACAATGTGGAAGCGATCGGCCAACAGGGGAATCACATCCCGGAACATGTGACCGGCGCTCGGGAAGCCATGGAGCAACAGCAGCTTGGGTGCGCCCGGTGCTCCAGCCTCTCGATAAAATACCTTGAGTGCGTCGACTTCAACCGTACGATACTTGATGGACGGCATGGCATCTCTCCTTATTGACATTGGAACGAATTGACCAGTTTTGATTAGGTTTTAACCGGCGGCAATCTGCGCTCGGCTGCGGTCTTATGCGTCGCTGTCACGGGCCGCCTCCAGAATGAGCTCCACCACCGCCGTCGGCGCGGTGACGAGGGGTGCGTGATCCACGGCATACGAGCGCACGCGCGCCTTCATGCGATCGGCCATGAACTGTTGCGTTTCCCGGGCGATCATCCGGTCGCGTTCGGCAATGAGAAACCAACTGGGGCGATCTTCCCAAAGTGGGCGGTCAACGGCAGCGGTGATACAGGCTGGCGAGATCGGTCGTTGCACAGCGGATAGCCACGCGTGCTCCACATGGGTGGCGTCCTGGGCAAATGCCGTTGCGAAGGCATCTGAAGGGAGCCAGATGAGCCCATGGCTGTCGGGTACCAGCTTCGGCGCCTGCAGGCCGGAAGCGGCCCGATAAAATACTTCTGCGACAGTCTCGCCTTTCGCAGGCGCGAGCGCCGCCACATAGACCAGTGACTTGACGCGCTGATTTCGGGTCGATCCGATAACAGCACCGGCGTAGGCGTGACCGACGAGCACGAGTCGCCCGTCGACTCGTTCCGACGCGCGGTCCAGTGCGACAACATCATCCGAAAGCGAAGTGAGCGGTAAGGGCGCCGCAATCGCAGTGATACCTCGCTCTTGGAGCGCCACGATCACCTTGCTCCAACTCGACCCATCGGCCCAAGCTCCATGAGCAAGAACGACACTCACGTCATTTTCGAACATTTCTGGCTCCTTCAAACTGCGCGTAACCCCCTAACACGATGCATGGAGGTTATGGATGCGCGCGTAACTTGTCAAATGCAATTTAGGCGGTTATGGTGCACCGCGTAGAGGGAGTTGCAATGTCTCAAAAATCTCCACCCATATTCATCGCCGATTCGTTGGGCCTGGATTTTTTGAATTCGATCGCCACCCCCCTCGACGCGGAGATCGACTGGATTGGCGATGGCGAAGGGTTGTTAACGTGGTTGGAGCAAGCACATCTTGTGCCTGCGGACGTGCTCAATGCGGTACGAAAACAAGCGAAGCCAGGCGAACTCGACCAGGTCGCGGCGCAAGCCCGCAGGTTGCGCGAATGGTTCAGGACACTTCTCCGCGAACACCAACGCAAGCCGCCGAAGGCCCTGGAGCTTGAGGATCTCGAACCGCTGAATCGGCTGCTTTCCCGGGACGAAGGATTTGGTCGATTGGTACCGCAAAAAAAAGGACGGACTACAGCGCTTGAGCTTCAGCGAACCCGACGCTGGCGATCGCCGGAATCACTCCTCCTCCCTATTGGTGAAGCTTTGGCGAGGTTGCTCGCTGAGGAAGATCTCTCGGACGTGAAAGCATGTGAGGGAGCGGCCTGCACGCTGATGTTTGCCGACCGTACGCGAGCCCGTTCGCGGCGATGGTGCAGCATGGAGATCTGCGGCAATCGGGCGAAGCAGATTGCCCACCGGATTCGCATCAAGGATTCTCGCTAAACGCAGGCGGAAGGATCCGAGTTCGAATCTTGATGTTATCGGTCTAGGGAAAAATCTGCCTGTGTCCATTGAGGCTGAGTCGTCATGGGCGCTGTCCGACTACTCCCGGCATTGTACGCGTCAACATGCAGTGTTTTTTCTTCGCCGGACATCCGAAGATGGCCATTGGAAGGGCAGCAATGGGCTCCGACGCGCGATGCCGTAGCCCCAGACAATGACAATGAAACCGGCTATCGATATCAGTGAATAAATGCCTCTCCAGGCATTGCCGGAGCGGGCAGCGATTCGATCGCGCGAAGCCGGTGCAATGATCGAAATCGAATGTATTCCGAGGAAAAGAACCAGACCGAGCACGAGGTAGATCATCGGTTCGACTCCTTAGCGACAAACGTCGCAATTATCGCAGGCGTCCCGGAATGTCAACCCGCTGAGTTCTGAATCAGTCAGGCCATCCGGTGTGATTCGGCTGGAAAACGTCGCTACCGTCAGCAGCACGACCTCACTCGCTCCTCACTTACCAGGGAGAAGCTAGCCGGCGATGCGATCGCTGCAGGCAAACAAGTCGCTGACAGCTCGGCTGCTGTTACGAGTCCCGAGGACCTCGAAATCCTTCGCCACGCGTAGCAAATCCTCCTGACTCAGCTCCAGACATCAATCCCGCCACACTTGTTACTCCCACCCGTTGGAATCCACCGCCTAGTCTAGTCAGCCTGAAGCAACTGAAGGAGAAGGAGCGATGACTAAGCACAAGACTGGCTCCCGTCAAGAATGGCTGGCGGAGCGGCTCAATCTATTGAAGGCAGAGAAGGAGCATACGCGGCGTGGCGACGAGTTGGCGCAGAAGCGTCAGCAGTTGCCGTGGGTTCGCCTCGACAAGGTCTATCGGTTCGCGACTGATGAGGGGAGCGCCTTGCTGTCGGACCTCTTTCGCGGCCGCTCGCAACTCCTTGTCTACCACCTCATGTTCGGGCCCGACTACACCGCTGCCTGCCCTTCTTGCTCGTCGATCGCGGATGGCTTCAACGGTATTCAGATTCACTTGGCCCATCATGACGTCATGCTTTGGGCGGTATCGCGTGCGCCGCTCTCCAAGCTGCAAGGATACAAGCGGCGCTTAGGATGGAGCTTCCCGTGGGCATCCTCATTCGGCAGCGAATTCAATTCCGACTTTAGCGTCGGCTTCAGTCGTGATGAGCAGCTCCGCGACGGAGGCATCGAGTACAACTACGAACGCGAGAGTGCTTGGAAGCCAGCTGACCCGGATGGCCTTTCCTCCGAGAACACATATGGGACCGGAGTCGATAGGCCCACTTATCTGCGCGAAAGGCCCGGCGTGAGCGCCTTCGTTTTCGCGGACGGCGTCGTCTATCACACCTATTCGACCTACGCGCGCGGATTGGACGGCCTCTGGGGCATGTGGCAGTGGCTCGACCGTGCTCCCAAGGGTCGCAACGAGATGGGCCACTGGTGGCGCCGCCACGACGAGTACGACAACAGCTAACTGGTCCACCTCCCTGGTTTCTCATCCCAGAACGTCGTTACTTCAGCTCACGGTTCAATGTCGTAGCTGACTCGAACCCTGCCAGCTTTGATCTTTATTTTACGAATCTCGATCCGACCGATTGCGGTTGTCTCCGCCACATGAGTCCCGCCGCACGGTACAGGGGCGGCCAGGTCGATGGCGATCGAACGGCGACCATCGCTGTCCATCGACGCGCTGATCGGCAGATTCGCCGTGCGCATTTCCTCCAGCATTGATCGGAGTCCTCTTTCGAAGTCCTCCGGGTTCGTTGCAATGCCCTCGAATTCGACCCGTGCTTCGCCGGGCCAGTGATGCCCAGCAATCCCTCGAAGGCCGGGCTCAATCCGCTCGCCTGCGAGCGCAAGGAGGTGCCCAGCCGAGTGAAGCCTAGCGTGCAATAGTCGGCTGTCCGCGTCGACTCGCATGAGAACTCGATCGCCGAGCAGAAGCGGTGCATCTGAAGCAATCACATGGTCGACGGCGCCGTCATCTGCATTGCGCACATCGACTATCGGAACTGCGACCCCTGACCCATCGGTGCGGATCAACGCTCCCCGATCGGCCGGTTGGCCGCCGCCCCGAGGGTGAAAGAGGGTCTGATTGAGGCGCAATGTGGATACATCGCCCAGTCTGATCTCAACAATGCGCGCCTCGCCAGTTAGCGCCGCCGAGTGCAAATACAGTCGTTCCGTCATCTCGCCGCCTTAACCTTAGCTGTGCGAGACCAATTCACAATAGCAACTTCGCGCATTCTGTAAACTCTCCCCGAGCCGGTCTGCAATTCCACATTTCACCGACAGGACTTCATGAGCTGCGTATACGGCGCAAAGTGTTCTCCCGAGTAGCAACAGAACAGTACCTCCCGAAGCGCGTCCGACTTCTTCGAAAATCGTCGAACCGCACCGATGGCAATCTCCGTCGCCTCCCTGAGCGGATACAAAAACGCGCCGGTGCTGATCGCCGGAAAGGCAATCGACTTTAAGTTCTTCTCCACGGCCAGCTTTAGAGAATTCTCATAGCATGAGAGCAGCAGCGCCGCTTCATTCCGAGCGCCGCCCTTCCAAACGGGACCTACGGTGTGAATGATCCAACGCGCCGGAAGGTGATAGCCCCGCGTGATCCGTGCTTCGCCGGTCGGGCATCCATTGAGCCGCCGGCACTCCTCCAAAAGTTCGGGTCCGGCCGCATTGTGAATCACAACTCCAAATCTCAGGTTCCGCCATTTGTTGGCGTCATGGAGAAATTATAGCGCTACAATTGTGCACATGCCCGCACCCAAACTCGTCAATATGTTCGCCGTGCCGTTCGCCTTCGGCGCGTACCCCGGGCACGTGGCGCTCAATGAGGCGCTGAAGCGCGTACTGTTCTCGATGGAGAGAAGCGGCTCGGCGCCAAACCTGGGCCTCGTACCGAGCGCAACAAACCCGTATTCGAAAGCCACTTCAATCTGTTTCGCGAGAGCGACCCGGCCATTCAGGAATTGAAGGCGTTCTGCTGGGACCAACTACTCAATCTAGTTAGCCAGCTGAACGGCTACGACGTCGCGACTGCCCGCCGTCTCGAGATCTTTAACGACTGCTGGTTCCATATCACCCGGCGCGGCGGATTTTTCGGGCTACACAATCACCCGAACGCTTCTTGGAGCGGGGTGTATTGCGTCGATCCGGGACGACATGATCCGGACAAAAGCAGCAGCGGGGTCTTGAGCTTTGTCAATCCGATGCTTATGAACTTCATGCACGCCGACGCGGGGAATGCCAAAATTCAGCAACCGTTCGGCAACCACATTACCACCTTCAGCCTGGCACCCGGGGCGCTGATCCTGTTTCCGTCCTGGGTGTTGCACGACGTCAAGCCCTTTGAGGGCGAGGGCGAGCGCATTACTGTCGCTTTCAATTGTTGGTTCAAATTGCGAAATCTCGGCTGAAGACTCATCAGGCGGCTTGCTAGAAGCGCCTCACCCCGGGGATCGAGCGGCGGCAGCAAGCCACCGCTACTCGCTGGTCCCCTTCCCCAAAATAAATCGCCGCCACTTCATCCACGATGCGTTGCGCATCGCAATTGCACTGATTCGTAAGGGCCACAGGTGAGTCGATCATCCAAAGCGAGCATGCAGACGCAGATCATTTTGAGCATTGGACGACTTCCCTGAAAGATCCAGCCGTTTAATGAATCTTCCAATTGGCATCAACGATTGTGCCGGACAGGGCGCGGAATGGCCATTCTTGGAGTCCCTTCCACACGGGCTACTTATGGCTATTGGTACACGTGTCCGCCTTGTCCGCGGACTGTCCGGGTCACTGTCCGCGGTCGCTTCGCGGTCATCCGCATCGCTCCGCCCTACGACAATTTCCCTTCCAAATGCCCTTTTCCTTGGTTCCTGCAACTGGCACGGCTCTTGCTGTGTTATGGCAGTAAGGATCGAATAACCGCCATTACACTTCGGAGACGCCCATGAACACCCTCTCTTCCAAATTCACCGCATTCGCAGCCGCTCTGGCCATGAACAGCCTGATCATGGGCGCCCTCGGATATCTTTTCGAAATTCAGTCACATCCCCAAATGTCAGTGCTCTCCTTTGCTAGGTCAGTCGTCACGCATCAATGGCTCAGCTAGTTCTGCGGTCCTCCGTCTGGCCAGACCGTTCGGGCGACACCACGACACCTCAGCCCGTACCCGTATCGCTATGCTGTCCTGGTCCGCTCTCGGACCTGCCGCGACTTCCGTCTCGCGGAGTTCGGCGCATGCGCCTCAACAATGTGCTGTCGTTCGCGAGCAATCGTTGGCTGAAGCCCTGAGTCATCCCAGTGCCCTTCGGCGTCCGAACCGGCGCCGCTCGACGCGCGCGCGGTAGGAGTTCTCATTACCTGCGTCGTGCTTCTCACCATGGTGAGCCGTCCGAGAACGATTGCGCATTTCTATCGAATGCCGGGATCCCGCCAAAAATCCCCTGCGATCTTGCTAACCGGCAACCGAAAACCCTGTCTAAAGTACTGAATGGAAGAGAACGAGCACTCAATCATCCGGGCGGTTCTGTCCGGAAACAAAGAAGCCTATGGCACACTCGTGGTTCGCCACAGCCGCGCCATCTTTCGAGTGGCGTTCCGCATCACCGGCGACGAAGCTGACGCGGAAGACGTCGTTCAGGAAGCCTTCCTCATCGGCTATCAGAAGCTCCAGAGCTTCGAGTCGCGCGCAAAATTTTCGACCTGGATCTACCGCATTGCTGTCAATTGCGCTCTGAATATGAAGAACAAACGCAACCCCGAAGCCGCCTATCAGATCGCCGACGACGCCGATGGCACGCAGCATCAAGTTCAAGTGGCAGACACCGCTGCCAATCCGGAGCGCCTCCTCCTCAGCCAGGAGATTGGAGCCCTACACGCCGGCGCCATGCAGAAGCTCACCGCCACCGAGCGCACTGCGTTCGTCCTCCGTCACATGGAGGCTTGTACCACCGAAGAGATCGCCGCCACGCTTCGCATCGCTCCCAACGCCGCGAAACAAGCGGTTTTCCGTGCGGTCCAGAAACTCCGTCGCGATCTCGCACCCCTTAAGGTGAACGCATGAATCATCTCACCGAAGAACAACTCATCGAGCACTACTACGAGGAGTCGCCGCAGCCCGCGCGCATCGTCCACCACCTGCGCGAGTGCAGCGGATGCGCCGAAATATACGCTGAACTCCGCAGCGACCTCGACGCCATCGAGCCCATTGCGGCGCCGGCACGCGAGGCCGGTCATGGCGAACAAGTCTGGCAGTCAATCCGTAACTTCGTTCCGATATACCAACAGAAACAGCAGCGCGTCTCGCAGCGTTTCAGCAATCTGAAGGGCTTGAGCTTCGCGACGGCCTGCAGCCTTCTCATCGCGGTCGCCTTCTTCGCCGGACGCCAATGGGAGAATCAGCAGCGCCCGCCCCAAATCCAGACGGCAGCCAACAACCCGGCCCGCCAACCCATCGTCCTCGTGGTCCTGGGCGACCACCTCGGTCGCTCCGAGCGCTTCCTGGTCGCACTCAGGCACGGCGATTCCGGCGAATCAACCGCATTGGTCAAGGCTGAGGCGCAGGATCTTCTCTCCGCCAACCGGCTCTACCGCGAGAGCGCAATCAAATCAGGCGATCCCGCGTTTGCCGCCGCCCTCGATCGTCTCGAGCGCGTCCTCGTCGAGGTCGCCAACGAACCCGATGACGCAAGTCCGGCTCGGCTCGCCGAGCTGCAAAAAGAATTGAACACCGACGGCCTCCTTTTCGAAGTCCGCGTCCTGCGCTCCTATGTGCAGGACGAACAACAGGAGCAGCAACCCGCGGCCGTCAGAACGCTAGGAGTACTCATATGAAAACCGCAACATTTTTTCTCATTGCCGTCCTGACCTCGTGCATGTTTGTCCCGGGAGTCCACTCGGCCGAAGCCGTCATGTTGGAACTGGTCGCCTCCGCGCCCCCTGCCGACAAGGATGCCGCCTTCTACTCCGAGGGGACCCGCGCCATCAATGAAGGCCGCTGGTCCGACGCGGCCGGCCTATTCAACAAGGTCGTCCAGCAGCATGGCCAGCGGGCTGAAGGCTCTCTTTACTGGAGAGCCTACGCAGAAAACAAAGAAGGCCAGCCCGTGCGCGCCATCAACACCTGCGCCGAACTCCGCCACACCTTTCCTAAGAGCGAATGGCTCGACGAATGCGGGGCGCTCGAGATCGAAATCCGCGGGCACAGCGCCCAACCCGTTCAGCCGCAGGCCGAGCAGGACGAAGACCTCAAGCTCCTTGCCCTCAACGCCATCATGCAGCAAGACGAGCCCCGTGCCATCGCCGCTATCCAGCAAATCCTCAACGGCAACGGTTCCGACAAGCTCAAGGAGCGCGCCCTCTTCGTCCTCTCCCAGAGCAACTCGAAGCAAGCCCAGGACCTCATCGGCCAGATTGCGCGCGGCGGATCGAATCCTGCCCTGCAAGTCAAAGCGATCCACATGCTCTCCATCCGCGGCAAACAATCCGTCGATCTCCTCGCCGACATCTACCAGCACAGCAGCGACGACACCGTAAAGAAGGCGATCCTACAGTCCTATATCGTCACCGGAAGCCCCGACAAACTTGCCGAAGCCGCGCGCAGCGAATCCAACCCACAACTCATCAAGGCGGCCGCGCAATCGCTCGGGGCGATGGGGGCAACTGCACAGCTGCAGGCCCTCTACAAGGAGTCAAAAAGCGGCGAGGTCAAGGAGCAGATCATCAACAGCCTCATCGCCGCCGGGCCCAAAGGCGCCGAAGTACTCGGTACTATCGCGGCAACCGAGCAGGATCCTGACCTTCGCCGCAGAGCCATCCGCAACCTCGGGATCAGCGGAGGTCCGGACCTCGCGCCAAAGCTGGTATCCACTTACCAGAACAACAAGGACCCCGATACCAAAAAGGCCGCCGTCGAAGCTCTCTTCCTGGCAGGAGATGCACACGACCTCGTTACGCTGGCAAAGGGCGAAAAGGATCCCGCTATGAAGCAAAAAATCGTGCAACAGCTCAGCATCATGCACAACCCGGAAGCCACCGCCTACATGGTCGAAATCCTCGACAAATAGACCGGCGCCCAGTCCCCAAATCGTCGTCAGGAGGAATCTCTCGTGAAACAGGTCGCTCTTGCTCTCGCCCTTATCCTCGGCGCGTCCACCGTCGCCGCGCAGCAACCCAAAGTCGTCAATACGCAGTTCAACACTGAGCCCGTAGCCGGAGGACTGTCTGCGACGGTGGCGCGACTGCAGCGCTCAGCCCAGCCGCTGTGGGTTGGATATGAAATGCCCGCTCTTCCGCGGACGAATTTCTCCGCATGTTCAGATTTTGGGGATGCACGACAATCTGAAGAGGGATGCTGCGGTGAATATCAACTCGAGTCCCAAAGACAAGGGTTTATTGCGCGAGACGGCCTGAGCCGCGCTCAGAAGCCTTCGCCCGCGAGCATGTACGTCCTCCTGCGTCTCGATCACGGTGCGATCGTCAAGGTCCGTCCCGCCAATGCGGGTTGCCGGCTCAACGCAGGCGGCATCCCCTTCACATGGCTCACCGATGTCCAGCCCGATGACAGCGTGGCCTTCCTCGCCAAATTAGCCGTCCGGCCCGAAGACTCTGAGGACAAACGTGCAACCGACGATGCTCTTGTAACTTTAAGCATGCACGCCAGTCCCGCCGCGACCGCCGCGCTGGCTTCGCTCGCGGGACCCTCAAACCCTGCGCACCTCCGTGAGAAGTCCGCCTTCTGGCTTGGTGCCCAGCGCGGTCACGAAGGCTTCGGCGTCCTCCAGGAACTGCTCACCAGGGAGCAAGACCCTAAGCTGCGCGAAAAACTGGCTTTCGATCTCTCTATCAACTCCGACCCCGCTACCATCGATGAGTTGCTCAAGATGGCCCATTCCGATCCCAGCCCGCAAGTTCGCGGCCAGGCCATATTCTGGTTGGCCCAGAAAGCCGGCAAGAAGGCGAGCGCCTCCATCACCGGCGCCATAGAAAACGACCCCGACATGCAAGTCAAAAAGAAGGCAGTCTTCGCTCTCAGCCAACTCCCTCAAGATGAAGGCGTCCCCCAGCTCATGCATGTAGCCGACAGCAACTCCAACCCCGCCATTCGCAAGGAGGCCATCTTCTGGTTGGGCCAATCCAAAGACCCTCGCGCCCTCGAGTACCTCGAAGCCATCCTCAAGCGGTAAGCCCACTTAGCTTGAGCGGAGCGTGAAACGGAGGCTATCCGCGCGAAGCAGACGCGCGTAGCCGAAGCGGATTCCTCATAGCGCGAAACTCGAAAGATTTTCGATCGTATGATCGCGTACGTTGCATGAAACCTGTTTCAGTCTCTCATTGGCGGCGCCGTCTATGAGCTTTTGGAGCGCCAGGCGATGCGCCGTACCAACAGCAAACTCTTGGTCCGCTGGAACATCCGGCGCTAGCCCCACACCTTCCCAATGCCGCGAGGGGTCGCGCGCGGTGACGACGAAGATTTTGAAGTCGTCGGGCAGATCGAAAAACTCGCCTATGTGGGCGCCGCCACGACTTCTGCGTCCGATCAGCGTCGCGGCGCGCCGCGATTTGAGCTGCCATGCGAATGTTTCTCCGGCGGAAAATGTTTTGTCGAAATGGCGACAAAGATCGGCCGCGATTCCCCGTACCGTGGCCCGGTGACCGTCTTGTAGGTCTTAACGATCTTTTCCGGGCCACGGCGGAACGTGAGACGTCCAAGCTCGATTTCGCCATCGAAAAAGTAACTGGTGAGATAAGCAGCAGAGTCCGCATCACCACCATGATTTAGAGTCAAATCCAGGATGAGTGCCGCCGTGTCCCCTAGGAGTTGCATAGCCGCGCCACAGCGGCAGGCGAACCCTTCCAATCCACTCTCGAAGTGCGTCAGGCGCAATAGACCGATATTACCGGGTAGGCGTGCCACAGTTTGCACGCCCCACCCAATTGCGCCCGAATCCAAATCGTCCTCAGAATTCTTATTTGGAGCGTCCTCATCTGGACCTCGCGGTGCATAAGTGACACTCAGCGTGTAGCAGCCTGTTGACAACCATATACCTTGTATAGCAAGGTATATGTATGAACGATGCCGAATCTCAGGCCAGCGCGGATAAATGGGAAGTACAACTTCGAAAGGGTTGCCTTGAATTGGCGGTTCTGGCCGCCCTGTGGGACGAGAAACTCTACGGACTCGAAATTCTTCGCCGCCTAGAAAGCGACTCCGACCTAATCGTATCGGAGGGCACCGTCTATCCCTTACTCAGCCGCATGAAGGCTTTAGGGCTGGTGCGCAGCGAATGGGTCGAGTCTGACGGCGGCCATCCGCGCAAGTATTACGCCCTCACGTCTGCTGGAAAACACCGGGCAGTGGAGATGAGCAAGACCTGGGCGCGGTTTTCTTTGAGCATGAGCAAGCTTCTGGGATCGCTCAAGAGGGGGAAATAAATGGCCACAGTAACTCCCGACGCACAGCAGAGGATCGACATTTACTTAACCAAGTTGCGCCGCCTCTTGAGCGGTATCAATGAACAAGATATCCAGGAAATCGTTCAGGAGCTACGCAGCCACATCCTCGACAAGACCGAAACCGACGAGAACACGCTCGACAAAGTGAGTGAAACGTTGGACTCGCTCGGCAGCCCTGAGCAGTTGGCCGGAGAATACCTGACGGACAACCTCTTGGCGCGGGCCGAAGTCAGCCGCTCTCCTGTGCGCATTTTGACTGTTCTGTTCCGCTGGGCAAGCCTGAGCATCACCGGATTTTTAGTGTTCC
>Ga0210398_10002791_pt1 | contig 16876 bp, 15 predicted proteins | sample IncBWC4OmetaG_FD_161047 | JGI IMG/M metagenome (GOLD analysis project Ga0210398, IMG submission 161047) | Forest soil microbial communities from Barre Woods Harvard Forest LTER site, Petersham, Massachusetts, United States - Inc-BW-C-4-O | ecosystem: Environmental > Terrestrial > Soil >... | reverse complement strand
AAATAGTTGATCGCCTCATTGTTCTTTCCTCCGGCGGTTCATATCGCACTCGGGCAGAGTTCCGTCAATCGAAGTTACGCCAACAAATTAGAGTTTTAGACACTCAGAAATTAAAATTCAGACACTCGGCCCGAATTGGGACGGCACCCGTCGGCAAATCGCTGTTTCGTGCTTCTACGTTTTGAAAAACCGGGCGTATGGAGCCCCGACACGCGGCCGCGCTCGCGCTGATCGGCATAAGGGTCTAGGGTCGGTATCAGGTGGAAGCATGATAGCGGATTTCAAAGGCCATCATTTCGTCGAGGATTCAAAGCCCGAAGAATGGCCAATGCGGCATCACTGTGAAAGATGCTCGCTGAACGCTGAGTTGAAGCCGGACGGCTCGACTGATTTTCGCGATGAGAGGGGGACGCTTGTGGGTATAAGCGGCATCCGTCCCATGAGCGAATGTCCATACCGCCCTGCAAATAGATCGACTGTCCGTCGTCCGGCCTGGTCCGCACTGGTCCACGAATCGCAGTTCATCGTGCAAAAAATGAAAATATATGTTCTTTCTGGAAGACTGCACATAGGTTGATTTGTGCTACAGAGAACATATGCGGATTTTCGTGAAGGCCTTGAAGGATGAAGGGGCAGTTTCCAGCATCGCTCAGGAAGCGTTTGACGCTCTCCGCAACGTCGGGATCACTTCGGCTCGCATCGGCGGAATCATTAACGATCAGGGCGTAGTGTTGTCGATGCCCCCGACTGCGCTTTCGCATTGGCCATGCTTTCGCGCGCGGGCTTCACAGCCGTTGCGGATGCTCCCTAGCCGATCCCTACTTCCGCCGCTTCTGTGTTCTGGTAGACAGAGCGCATGAAGTCGCGCCACGCTGCAGCGGTCGCGCTCGTAAGCTGGTATCTGATGCTGCCATTGCAAGCGCCGGACGAACAAGGAACCGCTGATGCAGCGCCCTCGCCAGCAGCCAGCTCAACGTTGCGGTCTACAAATCCCAGGAGGATTGCGAGACGGAGCGTCGCCAACTCCTTGATGATCCGGTCGTAGGAGAAAAGATGAAAAGCGCGGAGTGCTTACCGACGCCCGACGATCCGCGCCTCAAGGGAAATTAGCAACCTGAAAAGAACGGGCGACTCTGAAGCGCCAGCCCGTTGCCGACCAGGGTAACAGTAACCCACCGATCAGCCTCCCCGCCTTTCCTTCTTAACAAGTCTGGGCGCACGCGTCGAATCCTAAGACGCACGATTTCAAATAAAACAATCTGGCCCGATTTTGGACGAAGTTGTCGGGTCTGGTAACTCACGGTTGATGAATCTCCGTCACGCAACCGCTTGCGCCCGTTGCGGCAGACCCGGCAAATATCGTTTGATAGGTGATTATCTCCGCTTCCAATGGACGCGAATCGGTCTGAATCTCTGCGGCGAATGTTACGGCGCTCTAAGACAGGCGGACGCCCGCGCATGGGGCTGGTTTCGGGAGCATCGCGACCGATAAAAATTCGCCACACCGCCGTGCTCGCGCTTGTGAGCTGGTATCTGATCATGCCGCACTTGCTGAGCGATGGGCGCGCCGATATGAGCGTGCCGCTTTCACATTGGAACTTTTATCACGACACAAAAGAGCCTGACCCGCATGGCGAGAAACTTACTCGACAATCTGCCTCATTTTTCGCTCTCGGGGGGAATGCCAACAAAAGATTGACGCCAGACTAGCTTGGATCAAAGAGCTTTACAGCAAGGTTCGCTGGATGGAGTGCCGCCCAAACTGCGCTGAGCCTTGGGAAAAAGCGATCTGCATCGCGACCGACGACCCGCGCCTCAAGGAAAATTAGAGTGAACTCCCGTCACGGAGCCGCGCTTATGCTGTTCGCACTGGCTATTTGGATAGCTGGGTGCGGCAGCAGCAATAATTCACCTTCGTGTCGGAGGAGCACGGCAGGCGTGAGTGTGTCCTGCGCGACCTCCGCCGCAGAGGGCAGATCACCGATGCCGGATAGTCCATACGCGCCGCGACTATGAGCCTCCGCCACGCAGCGGCGCTCGCGATTGTGGTTTGGTATCTGACGTATCCGCCATTTAAGAAAACCCAGTGCGGACACGATCGCGCTGACCCGACCGTGCCACTGACAGAGTGGAATTTCTACCCTAAGTATTCGGAGCCTGACGAGAAACTCGAAGTCGACGAAGAAGAATTCTTTGATCGATCACACGCGCTGGAGTTCAGAACCGCCGATGAATGCGAACACCTACGTAAACACTTTTACGAAGAATGGTACGGAACAAAAGGTCATCCGGTTGTAGAAGACCAATTTGCAAAAGAACAAGTTGCTACCAAGCACATGATGGATGTGGGTGCTATAGATTCACTACGCTTTTCGAGGTGCCTCGCCAGCGACGATCCGAGGCCCAAGGGAAATTGAAATTAAGACACTCGCAATTTCAAATTCTGCAACCGCCAGCGTCTGAGTTCCTTCGGAGTGGGAATGATCCGCGCCCCGCATTTGGGGCAAAGCGTCACCTGCGACGGGACGGTGAGGCTTCATGCGCTCGGTTTACCAGAACACAGGAGCATCGAACAGCGCTCAGCCGCGGCCGGTATTCGGGCTGGCGCTTCACGGTGCTGGCCCGTTTTTTAGAGCGCCCGCGAGACGGGGCTGTTCGAACTGATTCAAGGACGCCTCAGGAATCTCAGGTAGAACGCTGCGAACACTAAGACGATCCCAATATTCACTGTCAGCCGTTCCCAGAATCGGTTTCTCAAGAACACGAAATCTACACCGACTATGACGGCTGCCATCGCCACCACATAAAACAGGATAGCTACCTGTCTGCCCATTTTCAGTCCTGGTTCAATCGTAAATGTACGTCTTCCAGCGCGTCTGGGCGAGCCCTCGGAAATCGGCGAGACTAATGGTTTTTGGCTGAGGGCGATGTGAAAGGGCACCGTTTCGATTCTCGACAGAGAGAATCGGATATAAGGCAGCTGGTGATGGCTGAATCTAAACTTCTCCGGCGCCCTCCGGTCGAAGAAAATGCGGGCATCCCTGGACTTCACCGCTGAATCGTTATTGAGAGGTCAAGCTGAGCTGCCACTCGCCTGGGACGCTCAGCAGAAGTTCCTCGGCTTTTCTCCCCCCAGGACTGATCGAAGCCTAAGACTCAGGAATCTAGTTCTCTCTCCAGAAGCTCTGGTTTCATCCCGGGCTGTCGTTTAGGCGAAGACGCGGGTTAAATGTGAGCTGTGACGGAGCCTCGCCGAAGATCGTCGCCCTCGATGTTAATGACGCTCGGCGAACTGAACAGCGGTCGCAGTGATGCAACCCGGGGCTTCACCCGGCTGGGCATCGTCGGCCCCATATCAACCTTCATCTGTCAATTTCAAGTCAGTATTTTTCGACATTCGATTCCCGGGTAACCGGCTGTTCTTGATTCATTTCTGCTGACTGATGTTTGCATTCTTTGTTCTCCTTGTCACGTTACTCAGTGAGAGAGTGGTATTGGATTTAAACAAACATTTCACCGAGTTTGCGACGCGAGTACCATGGTGCGCAATTGGACCTTGGTTCATTGCACCAAAGTGCACTGTACTAAGGTACATAGGACCTTGGTCCAATAGAACTCCACGTTGGATCGGGCGCAGCATTGAGCTGCAGACTCAGAGGAACGGATCGGAGAAGGATATCGCTGACATCAAGGGGGGCGACTATCTTGCTGGTTTCGCCTTGGATTCCAAACTACTCGTTGCTCTACGACTCCAGATGCAAGTTGTGGCGGATGGACAGTTTATGAGTAGCTTAATGAATTGTTCGAGCTGTGGTTTCGAGAGTTCGGAAGGCGTGAAGTTCTGCTCTGAATGCGGAACTGCACTTTATCGCAGCTGCGCGCAATGCGGCGCGGATAGTGCCCCTAGTGCAAAGTTCTGCGGTGACTGCGGCGCTTCGCTAAACACGGCCGTCGAGACTCCAGTCACCGAGACACGGAACGTCCGGGAGCGAAAGGTCGCTGGCGAACGTCGGCATTTGACGGTTCTGTTCTGCGATCTGGTCGGTTCGACCGAAATTTCTGCGCAGCTTGATCCCGAGGAATGGCGCGAGATCGAGGCGGACTATCATCACGCTGCGGCGGAAGCGATTACGCATTTCGGCGGCTACGTGGCGAAATATCTTGGTGATGGCATCATGGCCTATTTTGGGTGGCCAGAGGCACACGACAACAACGCCGAACGGGCCGCGCGCGCTGGACTCGCAATAGTTGATGCGGTGGGCGCCCTCAACTTGCGCGACGGGCAACGCAGCCGCCCGAAGCTCTCAGTCCGCATCGGTATCGATACCGGCCACGTCGTGATCGGCGAAGGTGGCGGCGGCGCGTCAGAAGTCTTCGGCGATGCTGCCAACATCGCTGCGCGAGTGCAGTCGGCGTCCGATCCGGATGCGGTGATTGTCACGCCGGCGGTTAATCGGCTGGTTTCTGGTCTGTTCGTGGTAGAGGAGCGCGGCGCTCACCAACTTAAGGGAATCGCCGAACCGGTCGATCTGTATCAAATCATGCGGCTGAGCAGTGTGCGGAATCGTCTGGCTGCGTCGATGGTACACGGTCTTACGCCATTTGTTGGACGTGACGATGAAACGCGGTTCTTATGGAGTCGTTGGGAACGAGCGAGCGACGGGCAGGGGCAGGTGGTGTTGATCTCGGGTGAGGCGGGAATCGGCAAGTCGCGCCTGGTGCGCCAGTTTCGTAAGCAGCTGGCAGAGACCCCGCATCTCTGGCTCGAATGCGCCGGCTCGCCATATTTCCAGAACACGCCCTTCTATCCGATCGCTGACATGCTGCAACAAGGTTTCGCGCAACGCGGCGACGGATCGGACGCTGCCAAGCTGAGCGAGTTGGAACGAGATCTGGTACGGGCGGGATTGAAGCTGGCTGAAGCCGTGCCGCTTATCGCTCCAATGCTGAATCTCTCAGTGGACGAGAAGTATCCGCCGCTCATGCTCTCTCCCGAGCAACAACGCAAACGTCTCCTGACGACACTCGCTGCTTGGTTTTTCGGCGCGGGGCAATCGGTTGTGATGGCCGTCGAAGATTTACATTGGTTCGATGCGTCGTCGCTGGAGCTCATGCAATTGCTCATAGAGCAAGCCGCCACGGCCCGCGTGATGTTGGTTTGCACTGCCCGCCCTGAGTTTCGCGCGCCTTGGTCACTACGGACGCATCACGCACAATTCACACTGAACCGCTTGAGCACTACTCATGTGCGCGAGTTGGTGGCGAGCGTCGTGGCGCACAGCGCGCTCTCGGTCGAGACGATCGAAAAAGTGGTCGAGCGCACCGGCGGAGTGCCTTTGTTCGTCGAGGAGCTAACCCGCGCCGTGCTTGAGAAGGGCGGCGCGACGCATGCGCTGCACGAGATTCCGGCCAATCTCCATGACTCGCTGATGGCGCGGCTGGACCGCTTGGGGCCGGCCAAAGAGGTCGCGCAGATAGCCTCTGTTATCGGGCGAGAATTTTCCTATGAACTGCTCCTCGCGGTCTCGGCGATACCAGCAGATGACTTGCAAGCGGCGCTGTTGAAGTTGGCTGACGCAGAGCTGATCTATACGACCGGCATTCCACCTACGGCGAACTATACATTCAAGCACGCACTGATCCAGGACGCAGCGTACGGTGCGCTGCTCAAAAGCAAACGAAAGCAAGTGCACGGCCGGGTGGCGCGGGTGCTTGAGATGCAATACGGGCGCTCTACGGAGACACAACCTGAGATCCTGGCCCATCACTACTCGGAGGCAGGGAATGTCGCTCTCGCAATCTCCTATTGGCATAAGGCGGGTCAGAGAGCTTCGCAGGGCTCGGCTAGTAACGAGGCCGTTGCTCATCTAAGCAGGGGGCTTGAGTTGATCGAAAGGTCGCCAGACACGCCGGAACGATCTGGGATTGAACTTGCTTTGCTGACGACTCTTGGTCCGGTCCTCATTGCCACCAAAGGCTACGCAGCTCCGGAAGTGGGCGAAGTATACGATCGAGCGCGAGAATTATGTCGGCGTGTAGAGAACTCCCCGCAATTACCTATAGTCATCTTCGGACTATTTGCCTTTTATGTCGTACGCGCTGATCACGAAAAGGCTCTCGCCCTTGGAAAGGATCTTCTCAGTTTGGCCGAGCGTGCGCAGGACCGGGCTCTCTTAGTGCAGGCTCACAATGCGCTAGGGTTGGTCCTTTTTTTTCGGGGTGATTTTGCAGCCGCGCGCGACCGCCTGGAGCAGTCTCTCGCCCTATATGACGTTGAACAGCATCGCTCGCTGGCCTTTTCCTATGCGGGACAGGACCCCGGGGTAACTTCCACCGTCTTTTCGGCGTGGGTCTCGCAGACTGCTGGCTATCCAGAACAAGCTCTCAAGAGAAGCCACGATGCGCTCGATTTGGCCCAATTGCTCGCTCATCCGTACAGCCTGGTCTACGCGCGAGGTATTGCGGCCGCGTTCCACCAGTATCGGAAAGAGGAGGATTCAACTCGGGACTTGGCGGACGCGAGCTTAAGCTTAGCGACTGAGCACGGATTTCCATTCTGGTCAGGCTTTCAAACCATCCTGCTGGGCTGGGCATTGGTTAAACAAGGGAAAGCGGACGAGGGAATAGCGCAGATGAGCCGTGGAATGGAGGCGTACTGGGCGACAGGCGCAGAGCTGCTTCGACCTTACCTTCTTGGCTTGTTCGCCGAGGCATTGGTGGAAGGAGGATCGACAGAGCGGGGGCTCCGTTTGGTTGCGGAGGCCTTGGAGGCTGTCAAGAAAACCGAGGAGCGCTTCTACGAGGCAGAACTCTACCGGAAAAAAGGAGAGCTATTATTCCGATCTTACGGCGAAGGTTCAGAGCTAATTGATTCCGCAGAGCCTCGCTCTTGTGAGATAGAGAGATGCTTTCTAACGGCGATCAGCGTCGCGAGTCGACAACAAGCGAAATGGTTCGAGCTCCTGGCGGCGACGAGCCTTGCACGTCTCTGGCAGCGCCAAGGCAGAAAGGAGAAAGCTCAGATGGTCCTTTCAAATGCCTACAGTTGGTTCACTGAAGGCTTCGACACTGTCGACATGAAGGACGCAAAATTGTTACTCGATTTACTAAACGAATAATCCATTCTCCGGCTCGTTTGAATCTGTCAGAGTCACCGTCGCAGCAAACCTGACGCCGAGGCTCTTCTCGAGCGAAAAAGTTCTTTACGATATCGGAGACAACGAGCTACGATCGAGAGTAATTCGATGCGTTGCTCAAACTGTGGGATCGAGAGTTCGGAAAGCAGAAGGTTTTGCTCTGAATGCGGAACCCTGCTTCCTCGCTGCTGTCCGCGTTGCGGTGCGGACAATGCACCCACCGCGAAGTTCTGCGGTGAATGCGGCGCTCAGCTCAGCGAGCCCGTTCTCGCCCCATCGCCTGCGACACCCTCTGCCCAATCGCGAGACGCCGATGGCGAGCGACGACACCTGACGGTCATGTTTTGCGATTTGGTCGGCTCTACAGAGATTTCCAAGCGGCTTGATCCCGAGGAGTGGCGCGAAATCGAAGCTGACTATCTTCACGCTGCCGCGGAAGCAATTGAGCGCTTCGACGGCTTCGTAGCGAAGTATCTCGGCAACGGCTTGCTTGCCTATTTCGGATGGCCTGAGGCCCACGACAACGACGCTGAGCGGGCGGCGCGCGCAGGGCTTGCAATCCTCGAAGGCGTAGCCGTGCTCAACCAGAAGCGCGACGAGCAAGATGACCATCCGACACTGTCAGCGCGCATTGGAATTGATAGCGGCACGGTCGTGATAGGTAGAGGTGCGGGTACCGAATCAGAAGTCTTTGGCGATACCGCCAACATTGCAGCGCGAGTACATTCGACCGCCGACGCTGACACCGTGATTGTCAGCGCTGCCGCCAATCGGCTCATGTCTGGCCTGTTCGCGGTCGAGGAGCGCGGTGCTCATCAGCTCAAGGGAATCGCGCAGCCTGTTGAGTTGTACAGAATCGTCAGGCTGAGCGGTGCACGGAGCAGACTGGCCGCTTCAGCCGTGCGTGGTCTCACGGCATTTGTGGGGCGCACGCATGAGATGGGCCTCTTGTGGAACCGCTGGCAGCGCGCGAGTGAACGCGAGGGACAGGCAGTGTTCCTCGTAGGCGAAGCGGGGATCGGCAAGTCGCGCTTCGTGGCGCAATTTCGAGAGCGGCTGGCAGGCACTCCGCATACCTGGAACGAGTGCTCCGGCGCATCGTATTTCCAGAACACGCCCTTCTACCCCATCACAGACATGCTTCAGCATGGCTTTGCTCAGCGCGGGCACGAAACGGATGAGGAGAAGCTGGGCGAGTTGGAAAGAGTTCTCGAACTAGCTGGATTGAAACCTGCCGACGCGGTGCCACTCGTTGCTCCGATGCTGAATATCCCGGTCGGGGAGAGGTATCCGCGGCTAACGCTTTCGCCTGACCAGACGCGCAAACGACTGCTAGCGACCTTGGCTGGATGGCTGTTTGGAGTAGCGCGGACACAGCCAGCAGTGATGGCATTCGAAGACCTGCATTGGTTCGACGCCTCCACCCTGGAGCTGATTCAATTACTGATCGAACAGGGGGCGACCAGCCCGCTGCTGGTGTTGTACACGGCGCGACCGGAGTTTCAGCCGCCATGGACGTCGCGCACGCATCACACGCACTTGACCCTGAATCGACTGACCGCTCGCGAAGCGCGCGAGTTAGTGGGACAGGTGTTGGCCACCAGCGCACTTTCGGACGAAACCGTTGACCATGTGATCGAGCGCACTGGCGGAGTGCCGCTGTTTGTCGAGGAGTTGACGCGTGCGGTGCTTGAAAGGGCCGATGCCAAGCCCACTGCACGAGAGATTCCCGCTACCCTACATGACTCGCTGATGGCGCGGTTGGACCGGCTCGGGCCGGCAAAAGAGGTTGCGCAGATCGCCTCAATCATCGGACGCGAATTCTCTTACGAGTTGCTCCAGGTCGTCTCTCCGATGAAGGAAGACGACTTACAGACGGCGCTGGCAAGGCTCGGCGATGCCGAATTGATTCATGCTCGCGGCATCCCGCCCGATGCGAACTATACGTTCAGACACGCGCTGATTCAGGACGCAGCATACGAAGCGCTGCTGAAAAGCCGACGGCGCCAGCTTCATCGACGAGTTGCGGTCGCCATGACAGAGACATTTCCTGTGCTGGCCGAGACTCAACTCGAGGTCATCGCGCGGCACTGGACCGAAGCCGGCGAGAGAGAAAAGGCTGTCGCTGCGTGGCGGAATGCCGGGGACGACGCGTCCAAGCGGTACGCGTTCAAAGAGGCGGAAAATGCGCACCGACACGGACTCGATTTGATCAGAGCGCAGGCGGACTCGCGCGAGCGCGATGCACAAGAACTCGAGCTTATGAATCGGCTCATACCAGTGCTCCAGTTGGCGAAAGGATGGGCCGCGCCCGAAGCCGCCGAAGCGATCGCCTATGCTCGGTCTCTAGCAGAAAAAACTGATAATTTCGGACAACTCCTGCTACAGGTGATTGGTGCTTTTGTGAGTGCCGTGAGTCGAGGCGACTTGCCCGCGGCGAGCTCGCTCGCTGCACAGATATCTGATCTCGCTCTACGCGAGGGCAGTCCCGCTGTTTTAAGTCTCGCCCATGTGGGCGAGATTACTACACGCTATTTCGGTGGAGACCTGAGCGGCGCCGAAGAACATTTTTTGGCTGGTGCTGGGTTGTTCCAGATCGGTGGCCAAAAATTTGTGACCACAGTGGCCTCGGGATTCGGTTTTGGGAGCCACGTGGCCTGGATGCTGGGGTGCGCGGACACGGCGCGCGACAGAATCCACCAGGCGATTGCAGGAGCGGAGGCTCTGAAGAGTCCTTTTGAACTGGCATACGCTCAGTATTTGGCGGCGATGCTGCATCTCTTCATGAGGGAATTTGCCGAAGCAAAAACTTCTGCACGGAAATCCATCGCGCTATCAGACGAGTATGGAATTCGGCAATACTCTGCCGGCTCTCGAGTCTTTCTCGGGCTGACGGAGGCCGCCTTGGGCCATCCAGCGGAAGGGATACCCGTCATCGACTTGGGTCTGGTAGGCCTGAACGAAAGTGGTGCCCTGGCAGCGATGACTCTGTATCTAAGTTGGTTCGCGCTGGCGCAGTCGCTCGATGGCAAGGTCCCGGACGCCCTTGGTACGATCGAGAAAGCACTACAAGTAAACCCAGCAGAAGTCGCTTGGAGGCCCGAAGCCAAAAGAATCCGCGGGGAACTGAGGCTCGGACTTCGTCAGACTGATGGCGCGGAATCTGATTTCCGCGATGCGATCTTACTCGCAAAGAAGATCGGCGCAAAAGCCTGGGAATTGCGCGCTGCGATGAGCCTCGTGCGGATGCTTATAGGGCGAGGCGATCTCGCCGAAGCGCGTGACTTGCTAACTCCCCTCTACACAAGCTTCACCGAGGGCTTCGACACCGCCGATTTGAACGATGCCAAGGTCCTACTCGACGAGCTAGGCCACTAAGCTCAAGCTTGTCGAGCGCGGTGGGGAGTTGAGCGAAGCGGTCCCCGTCGATCTGGACATCGCAAGGGATCCTTCTTTTTTCAATCGGCTTTGCTTGCTGGCCGGACGTGCAACTGGTCCGCTATTCGCACGAGTTCAGCAAGTGATTTCGCGTCCATTTTGATCATCACGCGGGCCCTCTGCACTTTGATGGTCTGTTCGCTTGTCCCCGGCTGCACGCTCGCCTGGTCTTGATTCAAAGCTAAGATACTTTTATAAATATGGAACTATGAAAAAGTCAGTGGTGATTGGCGCACTCAGTGCGCTAGCACAGGAGACCCGGCTCGAAATATTTCGTCTGCTGGTAGAGAAGGGCCCCGCAGGACTGCCGGCGGGCGAGATTGGCACGCGGCTCGGGCAGCCCTCGCCCACGATGTCGTTTCACCTGAATCAGCTCAGATTCGCGGGCCTGGTCAGGTCGCGGCGCGAGAGCCGCTCAATCATTTACAGCGCCAACTTCAAGGCTATGAACGATCTGCTCGCCTACCTCACCGAGAACTGCTGCGGCGGGCGACCCGAACTGTGCGCACCCGAGGCCGCGCCCGCCTGTGGGACGGAATGCGCACCCGGTCAGACAACCGTCGCGTCAAAGAAGAGTCGGAGGGCATCGGTATGAAGCGATTTCACGCTCACGTCAGAGTCGGCGATCTGGAGTCGTCGGTGCGTTTTTATTCGACGCTGTTCGGAACCGAGCCGGCCGTGCTCAAAGCCGACTATGCGAAGTGGATGCTCGTCGATCCGCCCGTCAATTTTGCGATCACTGCAGGATCGAAGGTGCCCGGTCTCGATCATCTCGGGCTGCAGGTCGAATCGGATGAAGACCTCGCGCTAATCGCAGGACGGCTCGACGCCGCGGGTCAGACGGTCGTCAAGCAGGAAAACGCGGCGTGCTGCTACGCCCGAGGCAACAAAGGCTGGGTGTCTGATCCAAGCGGCATATCGTGGGAAACGTTTCACACGCTGGGCGAGAACACCGTGTACGGCAACGACCTCGCGCCGAGTCCCGTCGCATCGAAAACGCCGGGAGACACTTCGTGCTGCGCGCCGGCGCCGTCCTCAGTCAGCGCCTGCTGCGGTGCAGCAAAAGTGCAATAGCACGCGGCAAACTCGACGGACGATCCTGTCGTGGCTAATCGCGAATACAATGTCCTGTTTCTATGCACCGGAAATTCCGCGCGCAGCGTAATGGCGGAGTGTGCCATCAATCGATGGGGCAAGGGGAAGTTCAAAGCCTTCAGCGCGGGGAGTCATCCCAAGGGCGCGATCCATCCGCTGACGCTCGAGCTGTTGAAAGAGCTGAATTACGAAACGAAAGGCTTGCGGTCGAAAAGCTGGGACGAATTCGCCGCGCCGGATAGCGTTCCGCTCGACTTCGTTTTCACCGTCTGCGATCAGGCCGCGGCCGAGGAGTGCCCATTTTGGCCGGGCCAGCCAATCACCGCGCACTGGGGAGTCGCCGATCCGGCGGCCTTCGTCGGCTCCGACGATGAAAAGCGTCGCTTCTTTTTCCGTGTCTATCGCGAGTTGGAAAATCGCATCAAGATTTTCTCGAGCTTGAGAATCGAAGCGCTCGACAGTTTCGCTCTCCAGCAGCGGGTCAAGGAAATCGGCAAGGTCAAACTTCCGGAGGGCAGCGAGGGGTAGCCCGATGAGCGCGACGTTGTCGATCATGCCGACGCCGGGTTCGCGCCGGCTGTCATTCCTCGATCGCTACTTCACACTGTGGATTTTCCTCGCGATGGCGGCCGGGGTTGCGCTCGGCGCGATCTTCCCCGGCGTGAAGGCCGCCTTCGACCGTATGAGCGTCGGCACGACGTCGGTGCCAATCGCCATCGGCCTCATCCTCATGATGTACCCGCCGCTGGCGAAGGTGAACTACGACGAGTTGGGCGACGTTTTTCGCAACGTGAAGATTCTCGCGTTGTCGCTGGTGCAGAACTGGATCATTGGTCCGATCCTGATGTTCGCGCTGGCGGTAATCTTCCTGCGCGATCGACCTGAGTACAGGGTCGGGCTAATCATGATCGGGCTCGCGCGATGTATCGCGATGGTGATCGTGTGGAACGATCTGGCGAACGGCGACGCCGACTACTGCGCGGGGCTGGTCGCATTCAACTCGATTTTCCAGGTGCTGTTCTTTTCGGTTTACGCGTATGTGTTCATTACCGTCCTGCCGCGATGGCTCGGCCTAGGCGGCACGATCGTGCACATTACGATCGCTCAGATAGCCGAGAGCGTCGGCATCTACCTCGGGTTCCCGTTCGTCGCCGGCCTCCTGACATGGAAAGTTCTGACGACGCTGAAGGGCAAGACGTGGTATCGCGAGCGCTTTATTCCGAAGATCAGTCCGCTGACGCTGACCTTCCTGCTATTCACTATCGTCGTGATGTTCTCGATCAAAGGCGCCGCGATAGTGCGGATGCCGCTCGACGTGGTGCGTATCGCGATCCCGCTGTTGCTTTATTTCGGCATCATGTTCGCCGTGTCTTTCGTGCTCAGCAGCAGGGCTGGCGCGACTTACCCGCAATGTGCGACGTTGTCGTTCACGGCGGCGTCGAACAACTTCGAGCTGGCGATCGCGGTCGCTGTGGCGACCTTCGGCATCGACAGCGGCGCAGCTTTCGCCGCAGTGATCGGCCCGCTGATCGAGGTCCCGGTAATGATCGGATTGGTGGACGTCGCGCGCTGGGCGCAGCGCAGTTATTTCCGAGGAGGCGGCCACGGGACCACCGTTAGTGGAGTTGACCAAACACCATCGCCATCGATCGGGTCCGTGTTCCAGAAACAACGCCGCTCTAGTTGATAGGAACCACTGTGCGTGAACGCCGCTTCGGTGCCAATCGCTTGACAGGTTGACGAGTAGAGTGCTGCTCCGTTGCCCGGTTTATGGCGTCGAATGAGCCTCAAAACGGTTTCTCTGTCCTCCGAAGAAGATTCCCTGATATCCAGTTCGGAGGTTCGTAAGGGCTTACCCTGTTCTGCGGATTGAATTCCCTGTTACCTCAAAAACATCCCTGTTCCGTCAAAATGGTTCCCTCTTCCGTTGATGTGGGAATTTGCTGAAAAGACCCTTTCCGACTATGCATAATTCGGCAGTCTAGAAGCATCTCCCACTCGAAAAAGAAGAAAAGATTGACAAGGGGCCGGCGTCGCACGGCCGCCGGTCCCTTCAAAGTTCGTCCGAGGGTTCTTAGACTTTATTCCCTTTCGAACCCTCGGATACTCTATCTAAGATACGTTTGAACACTGTCCCAGAGTTTGATGCGGCTTACGATGGCCAACTCCGCCGCGGAGGCCGCCTGTTTCCAACTGCTTTCGTCCTGCCCGGCCAGGGTGATCAGCATCTCTCGCGCCCAAGGGCCGTGGCTATCACCATCTAGTTCAATATGCCGTTTGAGGTAGTAGGCAAAGAACGGCACTTCGACCGCCCCATGGTCCCAGAGCTCGAGTAGCCGCTCGAACATGTCGGGAATTACATCCTCACGGCCGAAGAAAAAATAGGCCGCGACCTCGACTACTGAGCCGTGAATTGCACAGTTCAAGGTTCCCTCCACGAAATCGATTACGCTGGGAGGGACCTCAAGTTGTCTGAGCGCGATTGGCCATTGCTCGCCGCGGGCCATCTTTTGCACGAAGCTTCTCACCACCTGAGTATCGGCGCCTATCTCATCCATCGCGCGGAGATACAACTCGAAGTGGCTCGCCGGCTTCTGATCTGGACCCAGGTCGCTTTCTTCGCCGAGCACGACTTCATTCGCGAATCGGGCGATCTGAGCGCTGGCTGGCGGCATCCAGGGCAGCCGCTGGATGGTCACTTCACTTTGCAGCCGCTTCACCAGCGACATGAAATCCCAGACCGCGAAAACATGAAGCTGCATGAAATCGCGCAATCGATCTCGCGAGTTGACCGCATCGTAAAGCGGATGGTGAATCAGCGCGTGCCGAAGCGGTGCGATCCGTTTTTGTACCTGCTCGAACTTCACTTGCCCAAACAGTTGGTCGCGCGTTAGGAGGGGTGCTGGTCTAACCGGAGTCTGATGATTATTGCTGAAGTAATGAGGTTCTTGATGCATTCGATCGTTGGTCGTCAATGACATTCTCCTTTGTACGTAAGCAAGGCGGTCTGCTGCAGTCTGTGGTGCGTGCGATGCCCACTGACAGGCACCTTAACTTCGTTGGTTTAGGTTTCCGAAAAATATCGAATATGTGACAATTCGACTGCAGCCTTTCAGGCGTGAGAAATCGACGCACAAAACCAACTTCACCTCCGGACATCGATTGAGACCTTTGAATACGTGTAGCGTGCTTCCAATCGCACAACGCATGTCTGAGAACAGACTTTGGAAAAATTCAAAAGGCTCGCCACATACGATCTGTTGAACAGACAATTTCTGAGACTTTGCATTTTGAATTGCCGTGCTCAGAGGTAGCGGGCATTGATGCTGTGACGCGCGCTTTCACAGGATAGGACTCGACAGGTGAGAGAAAATTCTCGCGATTGAGGGGAAAAGACAGTTGGGAACAAAACTAGCGCGCCCGCAGTTGGAACCTAATGGGGAATGAAGAGTGACAGTCGTCTACATAATCGAGTAGCGGCCAGACTCGTTCTCTGCGTGAGAGAAAACTATCGAAACCCTTAGGTTGGGATAGTACGAGGCGGATCATTTGGAAGCCTTACGCGGTTTTTATCTATCGATGCGGACGTGCTGGGTCGGTTTGATACGCTCTCGGCGTTTTGATGATAGGTGATTGAATTGATAGCTAGTCAGAAAAGCAAGCAGCCGTTCAATGGAGATGCAAAACAGTGCCAAATCCAATTTCAGTGACAGCATATGATCCATCGCCAAGTGATCCGCGCATTTCGGCGGCGCTCACCGCGAGCAAGCTCCTTGGGAGATGATGCGCGCCGTGGATTATCGCGGGGCCGAATCGCTGACGGCTTCCGATATTTTGGTCAGTGCGCCAATCAACATGGTCGTCGACCTCAAGGCAAACCAGATCAGCTATGAGTCGGCTGCCGAGGAAGTGATCGATTTTGTCGGGGTGCGCGGCGATATGGTCGTGATCATGGGCGAAGAGATACTCCGTCCTAACAAGGACGCGCCCTATTGCAGGGAAAACCGTACGTCGTAGATGGCCATCCCGAAGAAGTCGCGGACGTGATGCTATTTCTCGCGTCGGACTAGAGAAAATCGTCCCGCGGTCGCTGCTTCTACAGACGTATGGCTGATTATCAAGGAACAGCTTCGCGACTTTCGTCAATGCGCCGACTGGCCAAAAGGGGCTTAAATTTCAAACTAGGACACTACCCGATTTCTGGTACTGTCTTAGTTTGCGGCTGAGTGCCTGAATTCGAAAAATTGCGAGTGTCTTAGTTTGCCGTGGGCACAGCCGACGGTGCTGGAGTTCGAAGTACCTCATCCGAAGATTTACAGAAGCCCGGAAGCTCGTGCACCCATATCGGATTTCTCCCGGGCGCGTGCGCGTCCAGTTCGTCGGGATTCATATCGTAACGGTGAATCCGCTCTCGCGAGAGGGCGTCTTCGCATTTCTGCTTTGTACTGAAACTTCCAGCCCATTCATTGAAACCGTGCCGGTCAGGGCTTGTGTCCAAGAACAGAATCCAAAACAGAAGCGCGAGCGCGGCTGCGCGGCGGGACTTCATGGCGTGTATACTCTCAAGCACCCACCTCGACCGCCAGACCCTTCGTGTCGCACGTTCCTACTCAGCTGGTACGCGAAGGCTGCGCCGCCAGTAACAATCAGTCTGGCGGAATTTGCCAAGCGCACCGGACTCAGTATCGAGGAAGTAAAGCACCTAGCGGTATGCAGCGCCGGCTGATCGGGATTGATCCAGTACCGTTGACTATTTTTTAGTTTTCGACGAGCATCGCGCGCGTAACGGCGTGTGAGAAACGCTCTCGAACGATCACTTGCTGGTTGGGTTCGTTACGATGCCCGCGAACAGAAGCGCCTTGGTATGCCTCTCGCCGATCGCAAAGAAGAACGGGTGATCGACAATCATTTTGAACGGTGGAGGCGGTGGAGGATATACCTTTGCCGCTAGCTCAATACCGACGCTGGTGGCAGCGGCCGCTTCGGTGCCTTCTTCATCGACCTTGACGTAGGTCTTATGCTCGACGTCGCCGACATAAAGACCAGGAGGAGGCTGATGGATGAGCGAGAAATCCGCTTTTCTCGCGTCGAATGCGACCGCCATTCCCATATTGATGAGCGCGTCGTTGAGCTGCTTCGCGTAGGTTGTTTCGAATTTCGGCAGCACGATTTCTCCTTCCCGGAAGCTGAGTTTGTTGGTCCATTCG
>Ga0210398_10002790_pt1 | contig 16877 bp, 14 predicted proteins | sample IncBWC4OmetaG_FD_161047 | JGI IMG/M metagenome (GOLD analysis project Ga0210398, IMG submission 161047) | Forest soil microbial communities from Barre Woods Harvard Forest LTER site, Petersham, Massachusetts, United States - Inc-BW-C-4-O | ecosystem: Environmental > Terrestrial > Soil >... | reverse complement strand
CTGGGTATCTTTAAGGTACCGATTTGCAGCACCAGCAGCAAGAGTTAGCTGCACATTACCGAGATGAAGGGCATACTATGTCAGCATCTGAAATCGATGCTTACCTGACCAAGTATGATGCGCTTGAGGATAGAAGACATGCAGCCAGAGCCGCACAGAAAGAACGCCAGCGATATAGCACTGATACCTACGAATATGCATCTTCGCAGACCGACATGCATGCCGTTCTAAAACTAGATTTCCTGCGACAAATAGAGCCGATACTGGAAGATTCCGAAGCTGATCCGTCACTCCATGCACGTTACGGGGCAAAGGCCGCGAACCTGTTACAGCTGAATGGCGTTATAGATAAGATGCGGGAAGCTGGTATAGATATTGCGGACTGGTTTAGTATCCCTCGTTTTATGACAGTCGGCGTGGAGAGCTATGATGCCTGGACGCGCGGTGAAGCAATTACCGAACACGTCGCAGCTATTAGCCAGTGGATACAACAAAATCCTAACAGCCAATACGTTATTCGCAGCAGTGCCGTACATTCGGAAGACGGCGAGCATACTGGTGCCGGGGTGTATGAAAGCGTTCTCGTGACCGATCCGCGTGATAGTGAGGCAATCTTGCAAGCTATGCAGGCAGTCTACGGTTCGACCAATAGCGAGAAGGCCCTGGCTTATCGGCAAAGTATTGGCGTGGAGCACGAGCAGATGGGGCTTGTTGTACAAGAGTTAGCTGGTAATAACAGTGGTTGGGGTAATTTCGGTACCATTAATACAGTCATGGCTGGCGTTCCGCAGCTCATGGATTACACCTTACAACAAGGGCACCATCCGTTAGGCGTAGATGAGCTCGGCTATGGATTTAGCCATCCACTTCCCCTCAGTCGCTCAGGTGCACTACGAGAGTTTGGCATATTTGGAGAGATAAACAGTCCATCAGGTGATCGCTTCCATATTCCGCCAGATATAAAGATTCATAATCCCACACAGAGCTGGCTGGCCGTCCAAGCGGCAGCCCTCGCTGAAAAAGTTGCTGGGAGGCCCGTGCAAGTAGAGTTCAGTTTTGATCCAACGAGCAACCATATCTATATCCTACAGTCCCGACCCTTACCAGAACGTCTGCTTGAACCAAAACCGTTCGGTGGTTTTCCTGAAGACAAAAAGCCAACTTTTGTTGGTAAATCAGTCGGCATAGTGGATGGAGTTGAGGCTATTGTGAACGATGACATATATGGCCTAAAACGAAACTTCGAACTGCACGAACAGGAATATCCTGACACATCAATTATATTCGTGGTCAACAACTCATATGGCCTCGGTACGATGGCCGGTCGCCTAACCAACGCTATTATGGGCTTAAGCGAAGAGCAGCGCACAAAAATTATAGTGGTCATGAGCGAGCGCCCGACAGCCAGTGACCTGACAGGCTACGGTCACCTTGAAACACTCTTTAGCGAACTTGGGGTGACACTGTTGTGTCCCGGCTCTGGATCAGGACGTGCGCCGAGAGACGGTGAAACCGTCACGGTGTACTCCAACGGGTTTGAAGGTCGCATATACGGCGAGGAGGAGCCGCTCTGGTAAAACTTCGCTAACAGTTCAATTGTTTTAGCAGATGCTGCCGCCAAATACGCTCATGCTATCATTGAATTGTGAATCATGAATTCATCGGCCAGCTTGCTGCAGCTCTCGCAATCTTATCTGTTATTCCCTACATCGTCAGCATACTTCGTGGCCATACAAAACCAGAGCGTATGACCTACTTTATATGGTTCATTGTTGATGCCGTTACCATGTCCAGTTATATAGTTTCAGGCGCACGTACCACTATTTGGTTAGGCCTCGTATACGTATGCTCTGGATTTCTTATATTCTGTCTCTCGTTTAAGCATGGCATGGGCGGTTTTAGTGCCTTTGATATCGGCTGCTTAGTATTAGCGCTGATCGGAGCCATTATGTGGATTGATACCAAAAACGCCCTGATGGCTTTATATATGGGCAACTTTGTTGGTCTGATGGGTTATTTGCCGACTATTAAGAAGGCTTATTTCCTCCCAAAAACAGAAAACACCCTTTCATGGGTTATGACGGCTGCTGCTGAGACACTTAATTTGTTTGCCCTAACGACCTTAAAGCCAAATATTGCAATCTTACCTATACGTAGTGCGTTAACAGCCGGATTAGTAGCCTATTTGCTAATATTCCCGACTACCCGCTTTAGAGCCGCTCGTAAGAAGCAGCCCCATAAAGTACACGCTTTTCTTGCTCATCCTGTTTTTGCAAGATGATTTAGACGCGGGCGTGCTCAAGCTTCTTTAAACGGTCTTCGTGATCATCAAGATCAGTTGACTGTTCGGTTACAGCTGTCTTAACAATTGTCATATCTTCTTTAATCTCAGATACGTCGAGCTGCAGATGAGATACATCCAGCTTAACGATAGTCATGTCGTCTTGGAGCTGCGATACATTTTGCTTGAGTTGACGGACATCAGTCGGTACGTCAGCCATCGCTTCAGCTAATAATTTTATCCTATCTTGGATATCCTCTAATAGCGCGCCCTCGTAATGGCTAGTGTCGTCATTACTCTTCGTATCACCCATAGTGAATTCAAGTATACGCCCAAGCTACATTTGAAGACAATAGAATTATGTGTAGTTTATAAAGAAAATATTAATTATTCTTAAAACGTCGGGCTTGGTGCGGATGAAAGGACTTGAACCTTCACGCCTTGCGGCACTAGCTCCTAAGGCTAGCGTGTCTACCAATTCCACCACATCCGCATGAATGGGCACTATTGCTGGGGTATTTTAGCTAATTTTCTGATAAAAAACTAGTTGTCCGTCACCGTAATCTTTGGCTTGCACGATGTTGAGGCCGGCAAATTTGCATGGCTTTTGGTTACCAGGCCAGGACAAGACAAGCGTACCACTGTCCTTTAGGTGTCTCGGCAGACTGTCGAGGTCCCGATACGGTGGATTGTCGTAGGGCGGATCTACAAATATTAGATCGAAAAGCTGGTCTTGGTGTCGCGTCGACCAGGCGCCGGCAAAGGCTCGAATAGCTTTGATGCGATCACTAATATCAAGTGCATCAATGTTTTTTGTTATAACGCTGTGAGCTCGCTTATCGACATCAATGGCTACGGCAGTACTCGCACCACGGCTAATTGCTTCGATGGACAAGGCGCCGCTGCCAGCAAAGGCATCCAATACACTTAAACCCTTAATGTCACCGAGCACTCCGAATAAGGCGCCGCGCATTTTATCGCTCATAGGATGGGTGCGGTGGCCGCCGGGACTTTCAAAAGTACGGCCGCCCAAGAAACCGGCTATAACTCTCATGATTGAAAAACAAAGATCTGCATTATGGATATATCAGTTCAAATTAGTGACCGCCCGCAGTTTGGTAACAATAGCGGTCAGATGTTTATAGTGTAACAAATCCTCTTTCTTATCAATGAACGCTTCAGCGGCGCTCCGTGCCTCGGCAATCAAGCGGGTATCGGTAATCGGTGCCAGTCTGAGATCAAGAGCGCCATGCTGGGCCACGCCATAGACTGCTCCTGGTCCGCGTAAGCTCAGATCTAGCTCAGCCAGCTTAAAGCCGTCATTGGAGGTCGTCAGTGCCCGCAAGCGCCGGCTTGGTGACTTTGAGCCGTCCAGTAGCAAGTAGCAGTGCCCTTGTTCCTCGTCCCGACCAACCCGGCCGCGTAATTGATGCAGCTGGGCTAAACCAAATCGTTCGGCATTCTCAACCAGCATAATACTGGCATTGGGCACATCAACACCGACTTCAATCACCGTGGTCGCCACCAGAATATCTAGTTCATGGCGTACAAACTGCTGCATAACGGCAATCTTTTCAGGTGCCTTTAGTTTGCCGTGCAATAGTCCGACCCGGCGATGCTTAAAGGTGTGTTTTGAGAGCTGCTCATAGACCGTTTCGGCCGCACTGGCGTCATTAGTGGCGCTATCGGTAATGAGCGGACATACTACAAACATTTGGCGTCCCGCTTCCAGTTTTTCATCGATTTGCTCATATAACTGGGTAGCGCTATTAGGCGACACTATTTTGGTTATAACTGGTTTGCGTCCACCGGGCTTTTCTGCCAGCACCGAAATATCCATTTCACCATATAAAGTCAGTGCCAGGCTCCGGGGAATTGGCGTGGCCGTCAGACTGAGGACATGGGGCATGTGACCAGCCTTGGCCATCAAACGTTTGCGCTGGTCGACACCGAAACGGTGTTGCTCATCAATAATGATAAGAGCAAGATCATGCATATCCACCTTATCTTGGATGAGGGCTTGGGTACCGATCAGGAAGCCGGCTTGGCCGCTGGCAATGGCCTTATGGGCTTTGGCTTTTTGGGCAGCGCTCAGACTGCCGACCAACAGCACAACTGTACCTTCCATACCGAGTGGCTTGAGAAGATTGTAGATGGTTTCAGCGTGCTGACGGGCCAATAGCTCGGTTGGGGCCATGAGGGCCACTTGTTTTTTAGCTGCTAGCACCATGAGGGCCGCCATAGCAGCCACGGCTGTCTTACCAGAACCGACATCGCCTTCAATTAATCGATTCATCGGCCGCGGCTGTTCTATGTCCTTATATATACGCCAAGCCGCTTGACGCTGGGCATTGGTAAGGGTAAAGGGTATGTGACTAACGAATTGCTGCGCTAGCTTAACATCAAATTTGATGGCCAGAGCTTTTTCAGCCTGGTTTTCGCGCTTATTCAGAAGACTCGCCAGACTCAGACAAAATACTTCTTCAAAGCCGAGCCGGCGCTCAGCCTCGGCCAGTTGCTCAGTCGAAGCCGGTGTATGCAAGGCCGCCAGTGCCGCACCTCTACTCATCAGCTTATGTTCGGCAATCAGCCACTGCGGCAAGGTTTCTGGTAAAGCCTGGGCAAGCGGTAGAGCTTGCTGCATGGCCAGTCGTATTTGACGAGAGGTAAGCCCCTTGGTCTCACGGTAGACGGCTAGGAGACGGGCGGTATTAACCGGGAAGTCACTGACCCGTTCAATACTGGGGTTCAAGATAGCGAACCGTTGGCGGCTCAGTTCGTACTGTCCGGATATGAAATATGGTTGGCCGCTTTTTAAACTCTCTGCCCGATACGCCTGATTGAACCAAATAAGCCGAATACTGTCGGTTGCATCGCTGGCTACGGCCTCAGTAATATGCATGCCCCGGCGCACGTAGCGGCCCCGAGCCTGTTTAATCGTGGCCTCTATCGTAACCATGCCCGGCCGTAATTTGCTGATCGGGGTAACTTGTGAGTAATCCTCGTAGCGCCGCGGGTAGTAATCCAGCAAGTCACCCACGGTCTTGAGGCCGAGCACAGCAAACTTACGGGCAATGGCGTCCCCCACGCCTTGCAATTCTCCGAGTGGACTCTTCAGTGTCATGGTATGTACTACAGTATACGAGACTATGGGCTGCCACGCTTGTCTTTCAGGCGCCGAGACTCTTTAAGCGTAACTGGTGATCTTTCAGTAGCCAGCCCTGTTCTTTTAAAACCGCATAGCAAAGTTCATTATCATGTTCTAAGCGCTCCAGTACTGCTTTCACTTCTTGCATATCTGAAGGAAGCGCCTGCAGAGCCTCAAGGAGTTCCATGATAACGCCGAAGCGGTCTTCTATGTCTTGTACGGCAACCTCAGCTGCGGGCTGGTGATTAGTCATAGTGAGCAGCATTATAGGCATGGGTGTCGTTGCCCGGCAATCTGATTATGACCGTATTTAATAATTATTTAACAATCGGGCTTAGTGCAGTTCAACAAGGATAGAGTCTTTAAAGGCTTTGCCGCGGCGCAGGAGCAGGCGGCCGTTATGAAAATCACTTGACTCAAACTTTTCGTGCTTGGTCTTTTGACCATTAATACTAATAGCATTGTCCATCAGCAGTTGGCGGGCAGCCGTCTTTGAGGTAGCAAGGCCGCCGCTTACCAGGGCTTCGGCAACTTCGGAGTCGCCGCTTACCTGCACATAGGGGATTTCAGCGCGCAAGTCTTTGAGCAGTGCTTCATCCTCAATGTGCTCTAGGCTGGTTTTACCAGTTAAGATGGCCGTAATGGTGCTGGCGCGTTTCATAAGCTCTTCGCCATGTACCAAGCGGGTGACTTCCTCAGCGAGTCTGGTTTGGGCTACACGGGCACCCGGATCCTGATGCTGCCGAGTCATTAACTCATCAATCGTCGGTTTATCCAGCAGGGTGAATATTTTGAGGTAATCTTCTACACCTTCATCATCCAGGTTAATCCAGAATTGATAGAACTGGGTAGGTGTTGTCTTGGCTGGATCCAACCAGATTGCTCCGGCTTCACTCTTACCAAACTTCTGGCCTGTTGACTTATTAACAATAAGTGGTGTGGAATAGACATGGGCTTCGCCGCCGGTTTTACGGCGGATAAGATCAACCCCTGCGACGCTATTGCCCCATTGGTCAGAACCACAGAGCTGCAAGATCACCTGTCGGTCTTCGTAGAGTCGCAGAAAGTCATAGGCCTGGATAAGTACATAGCTAAATTCGGCGTAGCTAATACCAGCTCCATCTTCACTGATACGGCTGCGCACAAATTCCCGGCCGAGCATCTGTGTCAGCGGTACGTGCTTACCAATGTCACGCAAAAAGTCCAAATACTCTAGACCTTTAAACCAGTCGTAATTATCTACGAGCTCAAACTGAAAATCACTGAACAGTTGCCGGTACTGGGCGATGATTTTCTCTTTATTATGATTAATCGTTTCCATCGATTGCAGGTCACGTTCCTGGTTTTTACCATCAGGGTCACCAATGAGACCAGTAGCGCCGCCGATGAGGAGGGTTGCCTGGTGGCCGTGCATCATAAATTGACGGACCAGCATGGCGGCTGCTAGATTACCGATTGTCATGGAGTCAGCACTTGGGTCAACGCCCCAGTAAAACTTGATCGGCTTACCATTAAGTTCACGGCTGCCGCCATCTGTAAATGTCGTTTGATTGACGAATCCTCGCCAGGTTAATTCTTCGGTCAATGTCATGCTAGGTATAGTATAGCGTAAACCTGCCGCGGTCCTGAGGGATAGCTGTAAACCTGTCATAAAATTGTAGGTTTTTTAAGAAAAAAATTTGCTATACTAGCAATAGCTTTTTATGAGGGACACAGATAGTGCACTATGAGTAGGGGTAACGGACGTCGTAATCGCCGCAGTTCGCGCAGTGCTACTGTGACGACGAAAAGTGGCCGGACAATTAAAGTCAACCGCTCGCTGAGTGATCGTAGCAAAGCTAAAAAGGCTGAGCGCGAAGCGGCGAAGGCCGCTTATTTAAGTACCCTCCCCAAAGATCGCTGGAAGCGAATCATATATAGAATGCACCCCAAGCGGGTAGCCCAGTATTGGTTTAGTCGTGAGGGTGCCTTTATGGCCCTGAAGGTCATAGGCGTAAGCATGCTGGCCTGCTTCTTCTTAATTATTGGTCTGTTCGCCTACTTCCGAAAAGATTTACCAGCTATTAAGGATATCTCTGGTGAAAATCTCGGAGGCAGCATTAGTTATTACGACAGTACCGGCAAGACCTTACTCTGGCAGGATTATGACGCCGTGAAGCGTATTCCGGTTAATGGCAATCAAATCTCACCGTACATGAAAGAAGCAACGGTGGCTATTGAGGATAAGAACTTCTATAAAGAAGGGGCCTTTGATGTCCGCGGCATACTCCGAGCAGCCACCCATGACGCTTTTGGAGGTGGCGGTGGCATTCAGGGTGGCTCAACGATTACCCAGCAGCTTGTCAAACTGAATGAAGGCTGGACGGATAACCGTACGATAACCCGTAAGGTCAAAGAGCTCATCTTGGCTGTTGAACTGGAGCGTGAATACAGTAAGAATGATATTCTGACAGGCTATCTTAATATTGCCCCGTACGGTGGTATTGAGTATGGCGTGGAGAGTGCCGCCGAGGACTACTTCCATACTACTGCGGCTAATTTGACACTGGCCCAAGCCTCGATGCTTGCCGCCATACCCCAATCACCGAGTTATTATTCACCGTATGGCAGTAGTCAATATAATCCCTCGATTACTGAAGATACGTTTAATGCCGGAGCCCTCATTGGTCGACAAGACTATATCCTGCAGCAGATGGTTACGCAAGGCTATATTAAGCAAGCAGCGGCTAATGCGGCCGAGAAAGTCAATGTTTTAGCGGAGGTACAACCGCTGCAATCGAAGTACCAGAATATTCAGGCGCCTTACTTTGTACTCGCCGCCAAACAAGAACTGGATCAAACGTACGGGGCAAGTACGGTAGACCGCGGTGGCTGGAAAGTTATTACCACCCTTAATATGGGCTTGCAGCAGGACGCCGAACAAGATGTAGCGGCTAACACTAAAAACGTTGCCGCTGTGGGGGGCGATGAGGAGGCAATGGTAGCGGAAGATACGCAAACGGGACAAGTCGTCGCCCAGGTAGGAGGCGAAAACTTTAATGATCCGGTAGACGGTCAAATCGATTACGCCGCCACGAATCTTTCGCCAGGTTCTAGCATGAAGCCGTTCGTCTACGCTGGACTGATCCAAAATAACAATAATGTCGGTGCCAGTTCAGTATTATATGATTCGCAGCAAGTGTTGCCTGGTTATCCATGTACCAATAAAACTGAGCCGACCGCTACCAGTAATGGCGGCAACTGTTTATGGGACGATGACTTCCACTATCCTGGCCCTGAAACCATCCGTTACGCACTCGCCGGATCACGTAATGTGCCTGCTGTTAAAGCTTCTTACGAGGTTGTACCAGCTTCATCGAGTGCTTTGATAGGTTCAACACCAGGTGCTATTACTTCAGCCGATGTTAAGTCTGTAAACAAGTGGATTGGCATGGCCAACGAAGCGATTGGCACACCAAAAGCCTACGCCTGTTACCAGCAGGGAGTTAATCTTGAAACAGCCAGCACCGCTCAGCAAACACAGTGTTATGGCTCAGCGGCAATTGGTAGTGGCGATATATCGCTCGATAAGGAAGTGAACGGTGACGTGACCCTTGGGCGGCTTGGCCAGGAAATTCCCCAAACCTATATTCTCAATATTACTGATGCGGCCGGTCACACGGTATATCAGTGGCACCAGCCGACCGGCAAGCAAGTCTACTCACCAGATACTGCTTACATTGTTGATTCAATGCTTGACGATCCGCGTGCTTCATACTTGCAACCGTATCAGAAGTTCCAAAATTACAATGGCTGGGATATAGCGGTTAAGACCGGTACGGAGAACCAAGAGTTTAACGGTGTGATGACTGCTTGGAACACACAATACGCGGTCATTGGTTTTGCTGGCTATCACACGCTGAATAAGCCACTGGAAGAAGGTCACTTTGAAGACATTACCGAACCAATTACCAGGACCTGGTTAGAGCAAGCCTTGGGCGCTCTCCACACCAAGGCGGTGAACTGGGTAGCACCAAAAAATATTAAGTCATTACCGGGCTACGTACAAAGTGTTTCCACTGGCTTTGGCGCTGAGGTCCCTGGGCCAACTACCGATTTGTACCCATCGTGGTATGTCGGCGGTAACGGCGGCAAGAGCACGTCACAGACTATTGATAAGGTTTCTGGCTTAACGGCTACGAGCTGTACCCCTGCCCTTGCCCGAGAAGTAATATATAGCGGCGGCAGCAGTAGCTGGAATATCGATATCTTTAAGGGCGGATTGGCCAATATTGGCGGAGCGACCAGTACCAGTGTCAATAGTAACTCAAGCGCCTCAACCGACGATGTCCATAACTGTAATGATAGTCCGCCAACAGTTACTCTGACAGCACCAAGCACCTGTAATCTCTCCTGCTCTGTCACGGCAACTGTCACCCAAGGTACCCATCCTTTGAGTGATCCCCAATATCCAGAATATCCCGGTAACGTCGAAGTTACCCTAAACGGTAACAAGATATACAGCTCAGATGTTTCTGATTCACCGAGTACCGTCAGCTTCACCTATAGACCGTCGTCGTCAGGGAGCGGGACACTCAAAGCCATTGTTACTGATAGCGTGTTGTACCAAGGAACTGCCAGCCAAGCATTCGCCTACACTGCCGCCAGCCCAATTTCGGCGAGCCTGACAGGTCAAACGAGCACGAGCGCTAATATCGCTTGGAGCGGTGGTAACGGTAGCTTTACGGTTACAGATAATAATGGCCCAGCGGTTGCCGGCTGTGGCGCTAATAGCTGTACCGTGCCCCTTGTTGCTGGCAATAATGCCATCGTTGTCCAAGATAGCGACGGCGATACCTCGAACACCATTACAGTCAGCGGTACCTAGCCGGGGCGCTACTAGTCTTTCTCTAAAAATTGATTCAGGGCGCTGCGCACATCAGCGACACCATACAAACCAGTCGTCTTCTTACCGGTTTTCTGGTTCGGGCCAATGGCTCCGTCAAAACCGAGCTTCTTGGCTTCGCTCAAACGCTTCTCTACCTGCGGTACGTGCCGTACTTCCCCGCTTAAGCCCACTTCCCCGAAAACGACCGCATTACGCTTTAGCTGCAAGCCTTTGGCGGCAGAGCCAATAGCCAGGCAGATAGCTAGATCGGCAGCCGGTTCACGTATTTGCATACCGCCGACAATATTGATATAGATATCAAATTCGGCCAACTTTAATTTGGTACGGCGTTCAAGCATTGCTACGAGCAGGTTGAGCCGATTAAGATCAAAGCCGCTGGCTGCCCGCTTGGGATAGCCATAGGTAGTACGATTGACGAGGGCCTGAACTTCGACCAATAGGGGCCGCGTACCCTCAAGGGTTGCCAGCACAACCGAACCATCGCTAACCTGCCGTTCGGATAAAAGCGCTGCTGAAGGATTCTCTACCGGCTGGAGGCCAGTTTCAACCATTTCAAAGATACCGGCTTCATTGGTAGAGCCAAAACGGTTCTTGGTCGCTCGTAAGATCTTAAAGCCACCATAGTGATCACCTTCCAACTGCAGTACAACGTCAACGACATGCTCCAAGACTTTTGGTCCGGCGATTGATCCTTCTTTTGTGACATGACCGACCATGATGAGTGCGGTATCGGTTTGCTTGGCAGCCGCGCTTAATAAGCCGGTGCTGTTGGTAATTTGGGACACCGTACCCGCCGCTGAACTAATAGCTGAGCAGGCCACGGTCTGGATAGAATCAACAATGACAAGCTTGAAGGCACCGCTCATGATCGTGGCCGCTATATCGTCGGCTGAGTTACTGGTAACCAGCTGCAGTTCAGAACGCAAGGTACCGAGTCTTTTGGCTCTCAGTCCAATCTGATGTGCCGACTCCTCACCACTCACATACAGTACGGGGGTATTGGCGGCTGCAGCGTAGGCCAACTGCAAGAGCAATGTACTTTTACCAATGCCCGGCTGTCCGGCAATCAAGTTTACGCTGCCGGCAACAATACCGCCCCCAAAGACATCATCAATTTCAGCTATACCGGTCTGCAGACGGGCTTGATCACTCGCCAGACTTTTGGCGACTGTTTGGGGTTTCAGAACATTCCCTTCAGCAATACTACCGGCCACCGTAGCGGGCGATAACTGTTCCTGCAGCGTATTCCACTCGCCGCACTGCGGGCAGCGACCACTCCAACTGGTGGTGAGCGCACCGCAATTGCTACAGACATAGCGACTGGCAGGTTTTTTAGCCATAGGGTTACCTTTCTCTCATTCGTGTTTCTAGTGTAGCACTGCTTTCTACTGCGTTGGCTGCGGTGCCGGGGTTATTCGGGTATCCAGGGCAGCCACCAACGTGGTTAGCTGGCCGGCTACCTGGTTACGGGTAGCGACCAGCTGATTATACTGACTGACCAGGTTTTCGACCGTTTGTACAGTGGCGTTATAGCTGGTCACCGCCTGGTTATAGCCCGGTACACCGGCATTGTATTCGGCAAAATTGCCTTCACCGCGTAAATTAGTGAGGCTGGTGAGCTGGGTGCTGAGCGAGGCCGCACTGGACTTTAACTGCGCCTCTAGGGTATTGATTTGATTCCTCAGGTTAGATAGTTGGTTATCGTCCGCAGTAATGGTGGCCTGACGCGAGCTGAAGGCCGCCTGATACTGCTGCTCGTAGTGCACAATAGCCGATCGGTTACTGAAGTATGTATTGTAATAGGCCTCTAGAGGTGCGGGTAAATTGGCGATTTCCGTCCCGAAGGTACAGCTCATTTCGTCCATAACCGAGCCCGGTTCAGTCTGCTGGTATAGCTTAACCTCAGCTTTTACAAGTGGGCTGGTTAAGCCATGTTTGTAGTAGCTGTTCAGCTCGTTATCCAGTTGCGTTCGGGCGCTGCCGCTCAGTCGAGCATAGACAGCGTGCAGTACTTCGTGGGCGGCTGTTACCTGCTGTACACCAGCAAGGGTTGGGTCAGAGACGTTATATATAAAGATGCCGTTCTGGTCCGGATGATAGCAGCCGAGTACAATGGTATTCTCGTTCTCCGGACAATTCGCTCGAAAGCTCTTTACGGTCGGCAGCAGCTGCGGTCGGTTCAGGTAAAACAAATGGCGCGTATAGGGCGTCATGGTGTCTTCGTTGGCTAGTTGTACCACGGCGGATGGCGCAACATAGCCACGCAGACGCCACCAATCCGTCAAGCGCTGGGCATTGGCTATAATCAGGCCAATGCCTATGAGCCAGACTATGACGAAAGTCCAGAAAGCGAAGTGGTAGTTGTGTTTTGGACGAAGGTTATTCGTTGGTGACAGCATATTCAAGGGCACCCTTTTTGGTCGCTACTTGAATAATATCACCTTTTGTATATTTATCGTCGAGAAGATTCAGTGATAGCTGATCTTCGATTGTATCCTGAATGACACGACGCAGTGGACGGACGCCATTATGAGCGTCGTAACCGTTCTCTAACAGATACTGCTTGGCGCCAGTACTGAGTTGGACACTGAGGCCTTTGCGCTGCAGACGAGCACGCAATTCGTCAATCTGCAGATCAATGATCTTGTAGATATCTTTCTTGGTGAGCGAGCGGAAGACAATGGTCTTATCAATACGGTTCAAGAGTTCCGGACGCATCATTTTCTTCAATTCGTCATAGACCCGGCTTTCGTTGGTTTTGTGTAGTTCGTCAAGATTTTTTAGATCATTGGCATTCTTAACCTGGAAACCAAAGTTAGCCTCTTTCTGTAGCTTTTCAGCACCAATATTTGAAGTCATGATGACAATGGTGTTGGTGAAGTCTATGCGCCGGCCCTTGGCATCAGTTAAGTAGCCGTCTTCCATGATCTGGAGCAGCATATTGAAAGCTTCAGGGTGGGCTTTCTCGATCTCATCGAACAACACCAAGCTGTAGGGCTGGCGACGAATTTTATCAGTTAACTGACCGCCGTCTTCATAGCCGACATAACCAGCCGGGGCACCGACAAGTCGTGAGACATTGTGGTGTTCGCTGAATTCACTCATGTCGATTTTAACGAGGGCATTGTCGCTGCCAAAGAATTCCCGGGCAAGTACGCGGGCCAGTTCGGTTTTACCAACACCGGTCGGACCAAGGAAAATGAACGAACCGATAGGCCGCTTGTCGCTGCCAATACCGCTCCGGTTACGGCGTATAGCCTTGGAGACAGCGGTGACTGCCTCTTTTTGGCCAATAACATACTTGCTGAGCGTCTTTTCTAGGGTCAGGAGGTACTTAGCCTCACTGCGGATAACCTTACGGACGGGTACCCCAGTTATGCGGGCAACGACATCGGCCAGATCCTCGCTGGTAACCGTGAGTCTCTTGTTGTTCTTACTGGTAGCATGCAGGGACTTGAGTTTGCCGTTAATCTGCGAGGCACGTGTTTTAGCCCGAGCAGCCCGCTCATAGTCTTCGGTATCGACGGCTTCTTCAATCTGGGTATTGACTAATTTCAGCTCCTTTTGCAAGGCCCGTACTTCAGGACTGGTCTTGCCTTTATCTACCCGCAAATGAGCAGCAGTCTCGTCGATCAGATCAATAGCCTTATCCGGCATGTAGCGATCGTTCAGGTAGCGCTTAGCCAAGATAGTGGCGTCATCAAGTACTTCATCACTGAGCGTAACGCCGTGGAAGCTCTCGTAGTGGCCGCGCAGGCCCTTGAGGATAGCGAGGGTTTCCGGAACCGTCGCTTCAGGGACTTGGATCGGCTGGAAACGGCGTTCCAGGGCAGCGTCCTTCTCTATATGCTTGGTGTACTCAGCAGTGGTAGTTGCGCCGATCAACTGAATTTTGCCCCGAGCCAGTGCTGGCTTCAAAATATTACCGGCATCCATAGCGCCTTCGGCAGCCCCGGCACCGACAATCAGGTGCAGCTCGTCAATAAAGACGATAGTCTGACGGTCCTTTTCCAATTCGGACATGACCTTTTTCAGGCGTTCTTCGAATTCACCGCGGTATTTAGTGCCAGCGATCATTCCGGCCAGATCAAGCACAATGATCCGTTTGTCTATTAAGCTATCTGGAACATCTTCGGCAATAATCCGCTGGGCAAGACCTTCAACAATAGCGGTCTTACCGACACCCGGCTCACCAATGAGTACGGGGTTATTCTTGGTTCGGCGGTTGAGGATTGTAATGACGCGGCGTATCTGGTTATCTCGGCCGACGACCGGGTCAAGCTTGCCTTGGCGCGCCATGAGCGTTAAATCGGTACCAAAGAAGTCGAGTGCTGTTTTCTTAGGAGTCTTCTTGCTGCGGTGTTTGCCGTCATTACCCACCATTTGCTCTTCGTATTGGTGCTGGTTGAGGAACTGTTCCAGTTCGCTCGTTAAGTTATCTATATTGATATTCATGTCACGGAGCAAGATGGTAGCCCGGGCATTCTTTTGCGACAAAATGCTGTAGAGAATGTGCTCGGTACCGCAGTAATCCTGGTCATAATCCTGCGCGACGTCATAGGCCATCTTCAGGGTCAATTTGGCAGTTTCGCTCAGTCCTTTAGCGCCGCCAACATTAATAACCAATGTTTTCGGTGTCATGTTAAGCGCCAAACGAGCGCGATCAAGTGTCACCCCGGCGTTGTCTAAGATTTTTGCTCCCATACTGGTATCTTGGGCCAGCACACCGAGCAGCAGGTGTTCTGTGCCCACGTAAGCACTGCCAAAGCTACGGGCAATGGCGTCGGCATGTTTTAAACTTTGTAAAGCGTTATTTGTGAGGTGATTTAAAAAATCTTGAAAGTCTGCTGAGTTTGGCATCATAACTTTTTGATCTCCTTTATCCCTTGGCTTTATATATCCGTGTTAAGAGAAATAGCCTATATCCATAATACCACTTAGCACTCTAAGGTCAAGAGTGCTAATTTATAAACTATTCAGCCTGTTATCGTGAAGATCCAGAAATATATAATCTAGAAATTGATTGCCATAGAAATTCTGTGATTAACACCTGTGTTAGTCACTACATGTAAAGGTCTTGCTACTTCTGCAGCATTGTTGTTATCAAAATAAAGTGCATCTCCTGGGCTTAGATGGAACTCGCCCCATTCCCCTGTTTCTGGGTCCTGGATTTTTGCCAAGCCTTCTCCTGCTAGACTGACTGCGAGCGTCTCTTCGCCAATTTTATCCCTATGCTCACCGGTTGTACCGAAAGTTGCAAAAAAGTTCAGATATGCATCACTTGTGTCGCTTCCGATCGCTTGACGGGCGCGATCAAATATCTGTATCAATTCGGTAAAATGTTCAGCATGACTATCAAGGCGTAACTGCTCCATGGCAATTTTGCTAACACCGATCTTATGACCGAAACCGGCTACAGGTTGCACAGCCTCACGATTAGCACCTAAGGCGATCCTGAGTGCTTGGGCACCAGCCTGCTGTAGTTGCCCCTCATCTTGAATAAATCCACCAATGACTTCCCAGTGACTACCTGAAGAGACAACACTCATTGGGCATTATATTATCATGTTTTAAAGATATTTCAATTACCGTGTTGCTCTAGGCTACTTTAGCATGAGCATGCGGATTAATACCCGTAATCTCAATAAGCTGAGCAATTGCCACAGCTACGGGGCGCGGGCTGTATGTAGGATCAAGTTCACCGCGAGAAGGGCTTTTTCGGACAGGACCAGGCAACCATTGATATGCCCTAACAGGAATAATCTGGCGAGTAACAATTCGCGGGTCAACAGGCTGATCCTTATCATCATAAAGGTATGTAAAGTTTTCAGGGTTTACCTGCCGGTGCACTCGTAATTCTGTTGGTGAGCGATCAGTTATTGTAGGCGCATCCTCAGGCATAAGCGATAGGCCCACCTCGCTTCCCAGCCATTGAGCCATACGACGCATCGGTTGAGAAATATAGTCGTCAGATGCTTCAAGTCCAACATGTACTGCTAATTTTTGGCCAACGACCGTTACATCTTTACGTATTCGATTAAAGAAGAAGCCGTCGGGAGTTATGGGAGTAAGTTGAACTTCAAGCTGTTCATCACCAAGATTTTCACCTACAGCCAGTATGACAGGAGTTAATGCTCGTTCAGCGGCATCTGCCGGACTCACTACACCCCTGTAAGGATCGCTGTCAGATCGTGGTATGACAAACGGCTCTTCCACACCCGGCATTTGGTAAAACTCAAAATCTGCTTTTGACATTAAAAAATATATTACTATATATTTTATATAAAGTCAAAAGGGTTCTGTCGATTATGTACTATTCGCCGTGCTCTTCGATAGCTTCAAGTAAGGAGCTCTCCAGCTCATTCTTCTTTTTGAGCTTTGGGGTCTTTGGCAGTTCAGTAGTGGTAACTTTACCTTCGACCGCACTATCACTATCTTCAGCTTCTTTTTCACTTGAGGCCTTGACTTGCTCGGCTTCAATATCCAGCTCATACCCAGTTAATTTGCTGGCGAGACGTACATTCTGCCCAGCTTTACCGATAGCAATACTGAGCTGATCT